>Ga0207644_10000105_pt1 | contig 61638 bp, 70 predicted proteins | sample KBSS73metaG_FD_184326 | JGI IMG/M metagenome (GOLD analysis project Ga0207644, IMG submission 184326) | Switchgrass rhizosphere microbial communities from Kellogg Biological Station, Michigan, USA - KBS S7-3 metaG (SPAdes) (version 2) | ecosystem: Host-associated > Plants > Roots > Rhizosphere... | reverse complement strand
CGTTCTCCGCCTGGAGTTCGGCGTTCGTCACGGGGTCCTCTCCTACCGCAATGAAGCACCCCGCCCAGGGGCCCCAGCTTTCCCACGCCCAGCGGTCCAGGGCGTCCCCCACCCCCATCCAGCCGGGGGCAGGGTTCATCATGTACGCCACGCCGTCCTGCTCGTAGCGGATGGCCGACCAGTGGTACATGGAGTTCGAGCCCTGGCAGATCGGCCCCACGCCGCCCGCTGCCACCACGTCGTCCCACGTCAGGTAGCGGTTGACGACGGGATACCCCGACTTCTCCCGCAGGTACCCCGCGAGGCCCGCCCCCGAGCCGTCCATCAGCCCCCACTCAGGCGTGACCAGGCCGCGGGCCACCATCTCAGCGGTCACCTCGCCCTCGGTCACAGGCACGCCCACGCTCTGCAGCGCCCAGGCGGCGGAGGCGCAGCTACAATTCCACGCGGCGGCCTGCCGCTCGGGTGGGGCATGCGGATCGTAGCCCATGGGGTCTCCCTTCTAGCCGACGTGCAGGTTGCCCGTGAGCCACAAGATCAGGATCAGCAGGAGGATCAGCCCCAGCGGGCTCCACCCGTACACCCCCCAGCCCGCCCGCCCGTACCCGTACCCGCCGAAGATGACGGCCAGAACCAGGAACAACACCAGGACCATCACCAGGCTCATGGCTACCGCCGCCGGCGCCCGTCGCGGCCGCGCCCCTCATCAGGCGCCTCCGCCTCCGCCTTCGTCGTCGGCTCCCTTTTCCCCCGGTCGGGCGCCTCGCCCTCCTCGTCCTCCTCGGCCGCCTCCTTCGCCGTCTCCCGCTCCGTCTCCTCGGGGTCCACCTCCGCCTCGTCCGGGTGCGGGTACGCCCGCTCGGTCCCCGTCTCCTGCGGCTTCGGCGCCTGTGGCACTACCATGTCCGTCGTCTCCTGCTTGCGCTGCTTCGCCTCGTTCTCCGCCGCCACGGCGTCCCGTACCATGTCCGTCGGGACCTCCGACTCCGGGACCCCTAGCTCCTCCGCGATGCGCCGCGTATGCTTCGCCTCGGGTGTCCGCTCCTCCATGGCCTCCCGCTCCGCCTTGGCCTCGGGCCCCTCCGCGTCCGGGCGGGCCTCCCGCAGGGGCGCCCCGCGGTAGCCGTTCATCTGGTCCCGCACGCTCTCCGTCGCCATGTCGTCACTCCCGGCCTGGTAGCCCCGTATCGTGCGGAGCGCCGCCTCGATGGCCTCCAGCGACTCTGCCACGTCCTCCTCGGTGCACTGCTCCCGGACGCTGTCCACCGCGGCCTGGATCTGGTCTGCCACTTCGCCCGTCAGGTAGCCAATCGCATTGATGAGGTCGGGGTTCGTCACTTCCGCACTCCCCTCCGCAGCCTGCCAGGCCGCGAGTAATGGGGCGGGCGCTATATTCCCAGCCCCATCATAGTCCACCCCGTACCCGGGGGTGCCCACCGCCCAGTGGCAGTGGGGTGGCCCGCCCGCCGCGCGCCCCGAGTCGCCCACCCGGCCGATCTCCTGGCCCGCAATCACCCGCGCCGTGCCCCCCTCGGGGCAGACGCCTGAGCCAATCAGCAGGTGGGCGTGGAAGTACACCTGCCCGCCCTCCTGGTCAGGCGTATCGGCCCGCAGCGTGGCCGTCCAGCCGGTCGCCGGGTAGGCGTGGTACGTCACCTCGCCGTCCGCACAGGCGCGGATGGAGGCGCCGTAGACGTCGAACACGTCCACCGCCTGCAGCCCGGCCCAGTGCTTGGCCTCGTACTGGGCCCGCCGGCTGAACGGGTACACGCGGTTCGCCTCGGTAGGGCGGCGGCGGTCCTCGGCGGCCATCAGCCAGGCCCGGCGGTAGCGGTGGGCGGCTGCGCTCTTGGGGTCCTGCCAGCCGTAGGGTCGCTCCGCCAAGGCACAGGTCCGCCAGGCGATCTCCTCCAGGCTGAGGTCCCCCTGCCAGTGGGCCTGGGGGTTCGCCCAGTAGGCGTAGCTGCGGCGGTAGCGAGGCACCATCACCTGGAACTGCTGGTTCGGGTCCCGCCGCTCGGCCGCGGTGAGCCCCTTCCCAAACCCCCGGTCGTCCAGCTGGAAGATGCCGATGCTGTGGGCGTGGCCCGCCACCACGTCGCCCTCGGCGTCGGCGTCCCAGCCCGACTCGGCCCAGGCCCCGGCGACAATTATTCTGTCGAGCGGCGACGGCACCTGCCACTGGCGGGCTAGCTGGTACAGGTCCTCGCGGGTCAGTTGCTTCACAGCCCCTCCTTCGTGCTCTCCGCCGGGTCTGCGTCCTGCAGGTCGGCCAGCGCCCAGCGGTCCAGCAGGCCCCGCTCCTCCAGCAACCGTCGATGGATCTCCCGCGCCTCGCGGAAACTGACGTGGCGCCGCTGGGCCAGGCGCCGCACGAACAGCTGCTGCACCGGCTGGGGGTCCGCGGCCCCGTTCACCGGGTGCCACGACACCGAGCCGCACCCGCCCGGGCAGTGGATCTCCAGCACCGAACTATCCGCGCTGAGCGTCGTCTCGGAGACGGGAATGCGCCCCGTGCAGCCGTACCCCGGGTCGTCGTGCAGCACGTCCACCGTGCCGTCGTCATAGAACGTGATCGGCCGAATACTCATGGTGGATTGGTCTCCACGGTCAGGTTCTGGCCTACCGCCAGCGTCTGGGCATAGAAGCTCCCATTGACGGCGGTCGAGGTCGCTTCCAGGCGGACCGCGTTCGCGTCCCAGACGGTGACGACGGGGGCCCCCGCGACGGTGTTTTGGGTGGTCCAGACGCCGTTCTTCGTCACGGTGGGCACCACCATCTTGGGGGCGTTGTAGCCCACGGTCTCGTAGGTCGTGAGCGCCCCGCCCACGAGGGCCGTCCCCGCGATAATGAGGGTGCCGTTCCCGGTCCCGCCCATCACCTCGTAGTAGCGCTGGCAGCGGGCCAGGTCGTCCGCCGGGTGGAGCGGCTTGTAGTCCACGGGCACGCTGCTCACAGCGAGCACCGCGTTGTCGAAGTAGTAGTGCCCGCCCGCCAGCAGGTCGATGATGACCATGACCCCCGTCACGGGGGGCGCGCTGGGCGAGACCACGTGCGTCACGGAGAGCGTCTGGTAGACATCGCCCCCCGGATGCGACGTCCCGTTCGTGCCCGTGGGCCCCTCGGTGATCGAGACGCGGACCCCGCCGGGCACGGCCCCGCGGACGCGGACACTGAAGGTGACCGTGCGCCCCATGAGCGCCTGGAAGTTCTCGATCTTCTGCTGGATCTGGCTGTTCCCGCCTGGCTGGTGGCTGTACTGGACGTGGAGACAGGCCCCACTGCCCGTATCCATATGGGTGGTATCCCGGTCGGCCAAATAGGTGGAGAGGGCTCCCATCGACAGGAGCCAGCGGTCGGCCGTGTAGACCAGGTTGGCGGCGAAGGGCCCATTGCCCCGCTGCCACACCTCGAACCCGGGGTTCGTGAGCAGGTTGCCGCGGGCCACGTCGCCAGCCAGGTTGGCATCGCCGATCCCCGTCGGCATGTGGGCCGGGCCCAGGCGAATCAGGTTCACCTCGCCGCTCGTCAGGGCGGGGGAGGCCATGACCAGGCCGGGGTTGGCTCGCTCCTTGGTGCGGCTCAGTTCCACCCAGCCGAGCCCGGTCGACACCAGCGTGAGGGTGCCGCCTACCTCGCCCACGTAGTTGCGGGTGCCCGTCAGGTTCAGGTTCACCCCGTCGTGCTGCAATGCGCCGTTCTGCGTCAGGAACTCCAGCATGATGCAGACGCCTGCCGGCCGAGCCGGGATCGCCGTGATCGTTGTCGTACCCGTCACCTGAATGAGCAGCTGCCGGCCATCCGGGACGTTGAAGGTGGCGGCTGCCGCCATGACGCCCCAGTACCGGAAGCCCAGGCCCGAAAGGTACTGCCGCTCGTCGGTGATGTCGCTCGCCAGAATCGAGGACGTGCCCTGGCGGACCAGGATCTGGGCCACGTAGAGGTCGTGGATCACCGGCACGCCTGTCGGGCCCAGGATCCGGGAGACGGCCGGCGGGACGGGGGGCTGGGGGACGATGCCCCCCTGGATGATCACGTAAGAGACTACGGGGGAGGTCGCATTCAGGCGAATCACCAGGCGGTCGATGCGGTCCGCGCCCGCCCCGTTCGGGGCAATGGCGATGTTGTAGGTCTGCCCGAACTCCCAGAACACGCCGCGGACCACGCCCCGGCCCGGCGCCATGTCGATACTCAGGTTGGCGCCTGCCCCGCGGGGTGTGACCGCCAGCGCCTGCAGGTCGTTCGGGTAGATGCCGTCGCTCACCCACTCCTTCTGCCACCGCAGGAAGTCGGACTGGCCCGGCTGCGGGGGGACGGACGTCGCCAGTGGGTAGTAGGCATCAGCATTCGGTGCGGCCATCAGCCCCTCCGTTGCAAGCGTACCGTGGTGAACAGGTTGGCCCCCGCCACCGCGACGGTGAACCCGCTCGTCCCCGGGGGAAACCCCCAGAACGTGCCGCTGGTGTCGGCCGGGATGGCTACGCCGTAGGCGTCCACGATGATGCGCCGCGTGGGGTCGGCGACGATCAGCAGCGACGCCCCGTGCGGCAGGTCGTGCGCCACATACAGCGCCTCGCCCGTCACGGTGTTGGTCAGCAAGATGGTGGCGGCCGGGCCCGTGATCGTCCAGCGGGGGTACAGCGTCTCGGCCGTGCTATTCTCCACCTCGCCCGCCGCCTGGAGCGTGCCCTCGTCCACCACCGGCCAGCACTCCGTGATCGGGTACCAGGAGGTGTCGAAGGCCGGCATCGTCCACGTCTCGGAGAGCGTGAACGGCAGTACCCCCGTCGTCTGGATGAGGACAATCTCCAGCACCGTGTCGGGCGTGCGCTCTCGCTCCTGCGTCGTGGCCACCTCGCGGATGCTCTTGAGCCGCGTGATGTAGGTGGCCCGCCAGCGATCCGCAAACACGAACGGCATGCCGCTCTCGCGGAGCGCCCACAGGGCCCGAATCTTCCGCTGGGGGTTCTCCAGGTCGGAGCCCGGCAATTGCGTCCGCCCCGACGGCACCGACGCCTGGAAGGTCCACTGGCGGTACGGCTTCGTGTTGAGCGACCAGCGCAGGAAGAGGCCCCGCAGCACCATGGTGTGGGTCGGGTCCGTGTTGTGGGCCGTCAGCTTGATAAAGACCCGCTTCCCCTTGATGGTGTCGATGTCTTTATCAAAGATCAATTCCGTGATGGGGCTGGTAAACACCGTGCCCAGCGCCAGCAGCGGCCCCCCGTCCACCCGGTACTGGATCGTGAAGTACCGCACGTTCTCCAGCAGATCGTCCGCAATTACCCGCAGCGACAGCAGGATCTTGTCCTCATCGGGCAGCAGCAACTCCGCCTCGGGCAGGCTCAGCGTCCCCGTGCCCGTCTTGTAGCGACAGCTGGGGTCGTCGAGGGGCCATTCCCCGTTGGACGGCAGCACGACGTAGGTGATGTTCGCCCCCACGCCATACATCAGGGACGGGCTTTGCCCGAGCGGGTGGGTCACGCACATCGCCCGACACGAGGCGTTGGGGGCGAGCGCCAGATAGGGCGTGGTGCTGTTGGACAGAGCGTCCCGCTTGAGGATCCAGTTCGTGGCGTCGTTCGATTCCACGCTGTAGTAGAGCCAGCGATGCGTTCCGGCCATGGCCGTCGGCACGCCCTTCACCCGTTGCGGTCGCCGCGAGGGGTCCGCCCACACGGTAATGTTGCGGGCCTCGCCCGTGTTCTGGTCGGAGGGGGCGTACTGCCACAATTGGCGGTCGCGGAGAAACTGCAGGGCCAGCGGCCCCCGCTGCTGGTCGTCTTGTCGCCCCAGCCACCAGCGCAGCAGGGTGCCATTGTTGCCGTCGTAGCTGTCGAAGGGGATCAGCACGTGGTAGACCGCGCCCTCGTTGTCGATATACCCCAGTTCGTTCTGCTTCCCCACGTACACCAGCACGAGCCCGCCCCCCGGGGCCAGTTCGCGAATGCGAATGTCGGGGCGCCCACAGCGAATGGGCGTGGCAAACGCCAGCCCGTCGGGGGACGACATGACTTGATTGAACGTCGGCTGCGTCTCCCCGCCCACCGCATAAATGTTGGAGTGATCGGCCGTGAAGGCGAAGACGTACATGTCGGCAGGCGTGCTGGTCCGCACATCCTGCAGGGTGACCAGGTCGGTGGTGTACTGGGCGATGCCGAACTCGGCGTAGCCGAAGAAGAGCTTGCCGTTAAAGCTAGCGACCGCCGCCCCCGATGTCACCGGCGCCCGCAGGGTGAGCGCTAGCTGCCAGTTCCCCGGCCCCACCCGCTTGTATACGTGGTTGGCCGCCACCGCGACGAGCGTGTTGCCCGTCGCCACCTGCACGAACTCCCCGATCCAGTTGATGAGGTTCGTGTTCCCCGGTAGGGTCTCCACCACCTGCTCGGGCTCCATGATGGGGAGCCCGTCGGAGCAGTCCATCCCCTCCGCCTCGAAGATGGCGTTCTGTTCCTTCTGCGGTTCCACCGCATCCGTGTAGCGGCGCAGCCCGTAGGTGCCATCAAAGCGGGAAACGGTGGAGGCGGACTCGTGGGGGGCGAAGTCGGCGTACTTGAGGTCGCCCTCGGCAATCTTCTCGCCGAAACGGCTGGCCTCCTCGACCTGGTACACCACCCGCCCGCTCTCGTCGTAAACCAGCTGGAAGTCCAGGGTGTCGACCCGGACCATCTCCTGCCGACTGGCGTTCGGGTGCGGGTGTCCCCCGATCATGCGGACTCCCTAGTGCAGTTGATGCGAGGCGCCGAGCCAGCTGGCGTCGTCGCCGCCGGGATGGGCCAGCTGCCGGCCGTCGCCCCGCCCGGGGACCACGATGCGGGCGTTCGGCCCCCGCGGCAGCCGCTCCAGCAGCGTGGCCCGCGCCTCGGTGAGCGCCGCCGTGGCGATCTGCAGGGCGTAGAGCGCCTTGCCCACCGGCTCGGAGTCCACGTCCCACTTGGCCAGCAGGTAGCTGGCGTGCATGAGCAGGTACTCTTGCACCACATCGTCGTACTGGGGGTCGCAGGCCACCACGCCGCTATCGCTCGTGCGCCCCGTACTGCGGAGCGGGGCCCGCCCATAGAGCCGCACGAGCGAGCCCGTCGGGGGCACCTGCTCGAACTGGATCTCGTAGGCGGTGGAGCCATCGCTCTCCGTCGTGGTGTAGAGCCGCCAGTTGTAGGGCGTGGCCGTCGCGTAGGGGTAGCCCACGTAGTTGCCCTCGGTCGAAATGCTGACCGACACCTCTTCCAGCAGCGTGGCCACGATGGACCCCGGCAGGCTGGGCAGGGTGTAGCGGTACTGGTGCTCGACGACGGGAAACTCCTGGGTGATGGGCCCCGCGTAGGGGATGGCCAGGTCCGCGATGCCGGCGTTCACCGCATCCCGCAGTTTCCACCAGGGCGTGCGGGTGGTCATGTAGTAGGTGGCCGGGCCGTGGGCGTTCGTGAGCGCCTCGGGCCAGGCCCGGGCGAAGTCCACGGAGGTCCCCGCCTGGTGATAGGTCGTCGCCCGCCGGTGCTCACCGCAGTTCGTGCCCGCATTGAGGCTGGTCCGGGGGCAGTACACCCAGGCGTTCAGGCGGTCGACGTTCTCCACGAAGTAGTCGGCAAAGGTGCCGCAGATGAGTTGCCGGGTGGACCCCGCCGCGTCGGGCACCAGGGTCAGGAGTTCGCTCCGCCGGTCGGCCAGGGTGGCTACGAGGTCGAGGATGGGGAGCCCCATACCAATGCTCCTGTCGGAGCCTCCGCCTCGACGGGCGGCCGCCCCAGCGCCTCATCCTCTTCCCGTAGCTGCGCCTCGTGGAACTGGCTCACCACCTCGGGCGCCATCCAGCCCGGCACCGTGTACTCGTCGGGCGGGATGATCGAGCCGGAGGGGTCCGCGAGCAGGGCCCGGGGGGTGAGCAGGCGTTTCTCCATGTCCGCCACCCAGCGGCCCACATGCCCCAGGTAGGACGGTTCCAGGGCCACCGTGATCTCGGGCTTGCTCAGGCACCACATCAGGGTGCGCTCGTCATAGATACGGGCATGCCCCCCACGGAAGGCGAGGAGATACCCGGGCGGCGCGGCGGGCACCGCCCGGGTCCAGGGGGGGTTGTGGTAGCAGTTAGCTATGAGTCGCATGGTATATTGCCTCACACAAAAACGGGACGGCGCCGCGTCAACGGCCCGCCCCACGACACCGAAGATTGGAGCTTCGATGCAGGTGCATCCTACCACGAAGCAGCGTGTTCTCCTCTGGCTCAAGATCGACTTCAATGGCCCAATCCCCGAGTACCGCCCCGACCTGGGCCCCTGCTGGCTCTGGACCGGCTGCGTCGACCGTGACGGGTACGGCCAGCACAAGATCCGTCCGCGCCAGTACAAGGCCCACCAGGTTGTCTACGAGGTGGTGTATGCCTGCTCGAAGCTGCCGGGCTACCAGTACGACCATCTGTGCCGAGTACATCGCTGCGTGAACCCCACCCACCTGGAACCTGTCACCCCGAAGGAGAACTCGGAGCGGAGCGCCCCGGCTACGAAGCTGCTCTGCAAGCGTGGCCATCCGTTCGACTACTGGAACGGCAAGAATCGGTACTGCCGCGCCTGCAATGCTGAGCACCATCGTCGCTACCGATCCCAGTCGATAGCGTCGTAGGCCGCACGATAGGCGTCACTGGGAACGCTGATCGTGCGTCCTCGTTCCGCCGACTGGGTGCCCCACTTCGACTTCACGCCCTTGGCCGCATCCGCAGCAACGCCCTGCTCAGTTGTTCTGGCCCAGCTTGCCCCACAACCGTCCTGCCCAGGCCCCTTGGGGCAACCGTAGATGGCGGCGTGTAAATAGTTCTCACCGTTACCCGCGTGCGTCCCACCGATCTTCCATTTGCGCTCGACGTCCCGCTTGCCGCAAGCGGGGTTTATACAGTTGTCATAATGACTCCCCTCCTTCCGCCCCTCGGTTGTCCAATCGCCCTTGTTGAGACCAATCACCGCTGCCATGGGGTACTCCATATTTGCGAACGGCCCGCCCGGCAAGGAGAGCGGGCGGGCCGTCCAGGTTAGGGGGGAGGAGCCCCCTGCCGTCAGTAGGCGATGGCTTGGCGCCCCACCAACTGCACGTTGTGGATCTTCGCCGTCCCGGAGGCGGCTCCTGTCTGGAGTCGCCACTCGGCGGTGACCACCTGCCCCAGCCCCCCCAGATACACTGGCGTGCCCAGAATCACCCGAGTCTTGTAGAGGGCGGCCCGCTGCGTGACGGGCAGCACCGTCGAGGTGCCGTCGTCGGTGTCGTAGGTGAGTGTCCCGCCAAAGGGCGTCGCGGCCACCCGGGCCGCGTTCCCCGTGATGGTCTCCTGGTTGATCGTGACCGAGTGCTGCTGGAGGTCCACCGCGCCGATGGCGTAGCTCAGCCAGATCTGCTCTAGCTTGAACCCCATGCGGTCGACCCGCTGGTCGTTCGTGAGCACCGAGGGGATGACCGAACTAATGGGAATCCCAACGTAGAAGTCGCCCGCGGCCGTCGGTAGTGAGAGCGAGTACTGGCCCTGGGCCTCACGGACCGGGACCACGGCCGCGAGGGGGGTGATGAGACTGCGCAACGGCACCGTGAACTGCATGTTCTGCCGCTCGGCATGGGCTCCGGACATCGTTCTCTCCCTTGTCGTGCGGCGTTAGATGCTACCGCCCACTTCGCCCCGTAGATTCCAACGGGACCGTGCCCGTGCGTACCCCAGGATGGCGTACCACCCGAACGTCAGGAAGCGCCCCAGGCGGTCGAAGGGGCCCGTCACGACCGTCTCGCCGTAGGGCCCCGTCTCGTCCGACGCAATTTTGAGGAGTGACATCGGCCCGACCACGTGTACCGGGTAGACCGAGTTCTTGTTGCTGACCGTAATACCCGGTGCGTGCGCGTAGCGGAGCCCGCCCGCCTCGCCCGGACCCGGATCCATCGCCACAATGTCCAGGCCCCCGCCCGCGGCGCCGCCCGTGCCCACGTTGGTGATCAGCACGAACTCGTTCGTGTCGACCCAGGTGTTGCCCGGCTCGGCCGCATCCTGCAGGGTGACCCACTGGCCCGCCACGAAGCCGGAGTTGGAGGTCACCTTGATGTTCGAGTCGCCGATGTTCGCCGCGGCCGCCAGCGTGGTGCTCGCGGGGCTCGTCGACCGGGCCGCGCCCTGGCCCCAGAAGGCTTTGGCCGCACCCGTCACAATCAGCCGCATCCCGGCCCACGCCGCGAGTTCGCCGTTCAGCAGCATTTCGGGGGTGGTGCGGATGGACATGTCGCGGGCGTTGGCGTTCTGCTGCAGGAGGTCGTAGTAGGGGACGGGGTGCATGATCGACACGAGGGTGCCGTCATCGAAGGTGGGGATGCCCATGGAGCGGGCCATCAGGATAGACAGCTTCTCCAGGAAGGCGCCGTTCAGGCGGTCCGCGGCCGTGTCAATGCCGGCGAACCCCGCCCGTGCGGTCTGGCTGTTGTGGAATAACTGGATGCCACCGCCGCCCAGCGTGTTGCGGGCCAGGCGGTCCAGGCTCTCGGCCATGGAGTAGCCGTTCAGCTGGGCGGCCTGCTGGTACACGTCGGGGTACGCCGTGGCGACCAGGAACCGGGTGACCTCCACCGCATCGCCGTACTCGAACAGCTGGATCTGGATGTCGGTGCCGTTCAGGCGCTGGGGCACCACGTCCGTCAGTTCGTCGAGGGGGGTGGCGTTGGGCTGGTTCGACGCCATGAGCGGGAACTTGTAGATGTTCCCCTTGACGCCGCCGGTCTCAATGCGCGTGGCCGCTAGCTGGTCGAAGTAGAGGTACTTCTGCGACTCAATCCAGAAGTCGGCATCGTAGATCGTCTGGACTTCATTGGCGAGGGCGGTACTGGTCGTCGTCGCCATCGAGGATCTCCCCGCGCCCAGTGGGCGCACTGATGGCGCGGGAGACGGTTACCGGCTCAGCCGTGTCTCCGCCTCGGCGCGCAGTTGTTCGAGATTCGCCCGGCGCTGGCTCGGCGGCACGACCTTGTCCCCGCGGGCCTTATGTTCCCGGGAGAGCACCTGGGCAAAGTCGCCACGGTCGACATCCCGCCGCGGGGCGTTCGCCTGGGGGGACATCGGTCGGCTCGCACCCGAGGACGAGCCGGCAGGGGTGGACTTCTTTGCCATGGAGTCGGCCTCCGAGGCGGGCGCAGCCTTGCGTGTCGTTCCCAGTTCGGTCAGCTTCGCCGTGAAGCGATCCTGACTGTCGTGGAACACGTCGGGTACGTCCGCGAGTGTGATCGCCTGGTCTCCGCTGAGCCCGTAGTGGCGGTTCGCCACCGTGACAAGCTCCTGCTTCTTCGCGGCGATCTGCGCTGGCGTCAACTGCACGTCGTTGCGGTCTTGGACCTGCGGGGCGGCTTGACGCTGTTGGACGGTCTGGGCGAGCCAGGTACGGAGTTCCTGGTTTTCCCGCTGGACGAGCTTCACCCGTTCGTTCGCCTGGTCCTGCGGGGGTAGCTGCGAGATGCGGTACTCTTCCGCCCGCCGCGCATACTCGGCCTTCTGCTGCGCCTCCGACTGGAGATAGCCGCCCATCTGCTGGACGGTGTTCATCAAGTAGTCGTTGCGGGCCCGCTGTTCCTGCAGTTCGCGAATGATCAGCGGGTCCACCGGCGCGGGGGCAGGAGCCGCGGCTTGCTCGACCGCGGGCATCTCGTCGGGCATGGATAGGCTCCCTTAGCTCTTACCGCTGGAGAAGGTGCCGGTCGCGGTGTTGGGGCCAGAATATGGAGTCCCCCTCTTCCAGCCGACGGACTGGTCGGGGACCTTCAGGGCCGCGTAGCCGTCCTTCTTGAGAGCGCCCGCCTTGCCGAACCCCGAGGCCTTCACGTGCTGCGAGTTCGTGGCCATGTTGCGCCTCCCGCTACTTGGACTTCTTGCCCTTCTTGGGCAGCTTGAAGAGGGGGTCCGGGCCGATCTTCGTCGGGGCGACCGTGGGCGTGGCGTGCATCGTCCACTGGGGGATGGGGACGGGCCCCGTGCCGATACCGTTCTTGCCCGCCCAGTAGGTGGGGTCCGGCGTGTGGGGCTTGCTGCGGTGCTGGGTTTTCGCCTTCGCCATGGGAGCCCCGTTCTGATGCGGCCTGTCGGCCTCATCGTAACCGAGTATATGCACGTGCGCAACTAGTCCGGTTGCTGCATCTCGTCCCAGAGCGCATCCTCGCGGATCAGCTGGTCCTTCTGCACGATGGACCGCCAGCCCGGCGTCTGCAGCGCCCGCACGCGGCGCACCTGATTCCGCATGCGATCCTTCGTCGGCCCCGGGGGCGTGGCGGCGTACATCTTTTGCATCATGTCCCACTGCGCCCACTCCGACGGCCCGCCCTCCTTGTAGCGGGGGAGCTTCCCCGACTGGTATTCCGCCCACTGCTGGGAGGTCATCGCCCGCCCGATCCCGTACCAGCGCTCATGGTCCGCGATGGCCACCGCCGGCAGCGGGCCCAGCGCCTGCTGGTCGTGGGTGGCCAGCGCCTGCAGCTGCCGCATCTCCCCGAACTTCTTCGCCGCCTCCAGGCGGGCGTACTGCGGGGGGAGGCGGTCGTGGTACTGGACCCGCGCCTTGGCGAGGTCGGCGTCCCACTGCGCCCACTGGGCCTCGTCGCCCAGCGCCGAGCCGTCCGGGTTCACGTAGGTGGGGAAGCGATACGGGTCGTTCAGCCGCTGCCACAGCATGGTCGCCCGCATGCGGGATACCCCGTCGGCGTTCAACTCCATGGGGTTGTTCAGGCGGGCATCCATCGTCGCCTTGACCATATCGGGCGGCACGCCCCAGGTCGCGGACACGGTCTGCAGGGCGGCCTCCCGCGCCCGCTGCATGAGGTGGGCGGGCGTGGTGAGGGGGTCAAGCTCCACGCCCTTGGCATCCGTGGGATTCAGGTAGGCGTTCAGCCCCTGCTCGATGGCCAGGTTGGGGACTGCCACGCCGGGGACCTCGGTGCCCAGCTTGTGGACGCCGGCGTACATCTCTAGCACGTTCACGGGCTGGCCTAGTTGCTGGGAGAGCACGTTGAGCCCCCGCCGCTGAGCCTTGTAGCGGTCGGTGACGCTGAGCTTCGCCATGTCTACGCCCGGGGGCGCCATCAGGTACTCGGCGATCTTCTGCCCCGACCAGCCGTCGGGCAGCTTCGGGAGTTCGTCCTGCATCCACTCGGTGCCCACGCCCGGCAGGCGGTCCTGGAACTCCCGTAGCTCCTTCTGGTCGGTGATCGCTAGCGGGTGCTCGATCTCCAGCGCCTTGTATGCCTGGGCGCGGCCCTTGCCCAGCCGCTGCATACCGTCCAGCTTCGCCTGGTGGGTGATGTCGGGAGCGGCGTCCAGTTCGGCCACCTCCTTGCGCCACTCGACCAAGAACTTCTGGTAGGCCCGGTTGAAGTCCTGTGTCGCCTTCGCCTGATCCTGCTCCCGCTGGCCCAGGTGGGAGGCTCGCTCGGTCATGCTGCCCGACCGCGCCGAGGCCCCGACGAACCGGCTGAAGATCCGCGCATAGGCGGGGCGGGCGTCGGGCGATTCGAGTTGGGAGAGGTATTGGCTCTGCACCTCGATGGGGGTGCCTGGGGGCAGCCGCAGGTCTGAGAGGGTGGCCGGCACGAAGGCGCCCGGCGGGACCAGCCCGATCTCCTGCAGCTTCGGCATGGCGATGTCCATCTGCGACAGCAGGTAATCGGGGGCGGAGGCGCCCAGGCCCCGGGCGGCAAACTGCATCACCGAAGGGGAGAGCCAGTTGAGGTTCGTCGTGTCGACGCCCATGCCCTCGAACAGCTTGGTCGCCACGTGGGAGAGCGCCTTGTACCCCGAGGGCGTCTGCGGCCCGTAGCGGTACTCCGGCGGCAGGACCATCTGCTCCTCGGGCACGATGGGCTGGCGCCGGAAGGGGTCCTGGTTCGACTGGATCCCCTGCCCCACGTTCCAGACGGGGTTCATGGTGAGGGCAGACGTGATCCAGGAGATAGGACTCGTCAACTCGTTGGGGTACATGTCGGTGGGCAACAGCGATCCCAGCGTCCGCATGAGCATCCAACTGGTCGGGGCCTGGGTGCGGGCGTTCTCGTCCAGGGGGTGCCCGCCCGTGGTCGGCGCCTGGTCCCGGGGGGCGCCCGCCGGCTGCGGCGCGTAATAGCGGGTGTGGTAGACGGTGTCCATGACATGTTCGAGGGGGACCGTCAGCGCCGCTGAGATCTGATCCTTCGGGATGCGGAGGTAGATGGGCTTCACCCGGTCGTTGTCGTCGGTCATCGAGCCGTAGACCAGGATGTGGTTCCGCATCCGCTCCTCGGAGGGGATCATCTCGTACAGGTCGGGGAACATGGTGCGGTTCCAGGCGTAGGACATCACTGCGGGGATGCCGGTGAGCATCGTCTCGCGCCCCACAAAGCCCGCGGGATCGTCGCGGGCCGCCCGAAAGGTCCGTAGCTCGCCCTGCATGCGGGCGTTGAGGAGCGGTAGCCACAGGTTCGCCACGCGGGTCATGTTGCCCGCCTTGCTAAAGTCGACCGTCGCCTCGCGGGTGGCAATGGCGGCGGAGAAGGGGGTCGCCCCGACCTTCCCCATCTCGGCCCGGTAGACGGCCATGCGGGTACTCATCTCGGAGATCCCCGACAGCGTCTCCATAAACTCCGCCGGCCCGCGAATGAGCGTCGCCAGCGGGGCGAGGGGATCGTTCAACTGGGGCTTAATGCCGAGCAGGCTCTCGGGCGTCTTCTGGCCGCGAATGACACCCGACATCGTGGTCATGCCGATGCCCTGCTCGATGGCCTCGTCGACCAGCCCGGTCTGCGCTCCGCCCCAGGGCTTGAGGACGTGGTCGCGGAACCCGTCCCACGCCTTCTGCGGCAGGGCTTTCACCAGGGGGTTGTCCTGGTTGTAGCGGTACCAATCGTCGATGTTGTGGGCGAACATCGACGAGAGCGCCCCCGGGAATTCGCGGATGATGTCGACGGGCATGTTGGTGTTAATCATGGCGTTGTGCAGGTCCCGCGTGATGTTCGACATGATGAACTGCGGGCTCCACACCGTGACGCCCTTGCGGAAGGTGTTGCCGATCTTCGCCATGGTGCCCGTCACGGCATCCGCGGCCTCGACGTTGATGCCCCGCAGGAGGTCGCCGATGGGCTTCGTGGTGAGGACGAATTGGTCCTCGCCATTGCGGCGGAAGCGGACCTGCTCCCAGCCCTTCTCCACGTAGGTCTGCGCCTTCTCCAAGGGCCGCCAGTGGCTGCCCCAGGTGTCGGGGAAGACCTGGGCCAGGTCGTCCATCTTGATGGCCAGGTTGTTCATGTCCGCGAGTTGGATCATCTTCACGGCCCGGGACATGTTGTCCGTCGTGTCGATGCGTAGCTCTTTGTTCGGGTCTAGCTCGGAGAACGCCTCCTCGACCTTGGACGCCGTAGGGGTGAGGGGCTCGGTGGGGCGCTCGGGCTTCTTCGTAAACGTGTCGTACTCATCGTCAATCGACTTGATGTGCCCATAGGTCTGGTACCGGGCCTTGGACTCGTCGCGGATCTCCGTCTTGAGCATCTGCCCGTGGTCGGTGTAGTAGTCCAGGACGGCGTCGTAGAACTGCGACATGTCCCTGCCGGCCTGCTCCATCTTGTCGCCCAGTTTCAGCCCCGGCCAGCGCTGATCCGCCAGCGTCTTGAGTTCCTGGAAGTGCGCCGCCTGGGCGGCCGGGTCGATCCCGAGATGGCCCGTGGCCAGCGGCGTGGCCTGCGCGGAGCGCTCCATGGCCACCTGGACCGTGTGCATCCGCTCGAAGTGGTCGAGTTGCTCCGCCGTGCGGATGCCGTTGTCGTAGAGGACGCCCTTTGCGCCCGTCACCGACACCTGGGTGCCGAGGGCGGAGGCGGGGACCTGCCGCTCGATCCAGTGTTCCGCCTTCTGCACGGAGCCGTGGAGGACCTTGACCTGGCCCATGATGTCCATGGCCTCGGTGAAGGGGATCTTGCTCTCCTCCGCCTGGATGCGGATGGCGTCCATCAGGTCGCCCAGCACGGCGTTGCGGTCCCACACCGACGCTCGGAACTGCGCCAGGGACAGGTTCGCGGAGGCGTTGACGGCCGTGCCCTTGGGGTACATCGCGGGGTAGTCGACGTCGGGATCGTAGTTCGTCATCTTCGGGTGGCCCTGCCGGGGCGTGGGTTGGCCTTCGTACTTGGGCGCCTCGCCCTCACGGACCATCATCCGCTGCCCGAGCGGGGTGAGCGGGATGTTGTTGGGATTCAGGTCGGGGACCTCGAACTTGCCCGTGATCCGGGCCGAGCGCTGCAGGTAGTTCTGGGCGCCCACCACGGCGGCCCCTACGGCCAGGCCCCCCATCACCCCCTCGGCGGCGCGGGTCGCCCGGGCCCAGGGGTCGGTGTCCTCGGGCGCCGTGAGCGCCATGACGGCCCCGCCCACCAGGGGCGTACCATACGTCGCCGCCGTCTTAGCCTGAGGGCTGACGAGCGCTGCGGCGGCCTGGGCCAGCGGCGAGTTGGGGTTGGCCGCGGCGGGGCCCAGCAGTTCGGTGTTCTTGACGGCCTCCCAGACGCCCTGCCCCGGGCGGAGCGCCTTCTGGGCCCCCTCCCCCCACTTGAGGTACTCCGGAAGTTTGCCGAGAGCGCCTATCCCCCAGGTGGCCATGCCCTCCAGGACCGGCTGGACGGGCTCGGGCGTGAGGGCATCGTAGCGAGCGAGCGCAGTGCCGGGGTTGAGGGTGTCTAAGAGCCCCCGCGACTCGGGCACCAGCTTGGTCGGCTCGTCCCCCATCGGGTGGCCCATGACCCGCAGTTCCCGGGGCAGCCGGTCCGGCACGGTCTGCCCGTTGAGCGTGGCCCATACGCTGGCGCCAGTTTCCAGGTCCCGCTGGACCAGGCCCTGCGTCACGCCGAGCCCGTACTTCGCGGCGGTGCCCAGAGCTTCAAAGGGCACCATGGCGGTGTGGAGCCAGCCTGCGGCGGGGTCCCGGTCCCGCTCCTCGGCCAGTTGGTTCCAGCGACGGACGGGGTCGATCTGGTACTCCTGGCGGAGCCGCTCCTCTTCGTCGTCGCCGTAGCTGGGGCCATAGCTGGAGCTAGCCCCGACCCCCACGGGCCAGCCGCGACTCGGGGTATTGCTCCAACTCATAGGCCCTTGACACACCCTTTCCTGCGGGATATACTGGGGTTACCGACGCTGCGGTGGCCTGGGGCCCAAGCCTTGCAGCTAGACAAGACGCACCGACTCGCCAAGACGGGCCGTCTCAGCCCGCGTCGTACCTGAGCGACTACCCGCGAGCACTGAGTTGCACCTGCGCCGCCCGGCTGGGAGCCTGGCGGCGTTGGTGTGCCTGCATATACTGCTGCGGGCTCATACCATAAGTATCCAACACCTGGTTGAACCCAATTTGATCCATCGGATTCATGTTCGCCATGGCCATCTGAGACATGTTCTGCGGGTTCGACCACGGGCCGGCGCCGTTCTGATTCCACGAATCCCGCATGGCTTGCGTCTGCTGTTCCCAGGGCTGCCCTGACATCTCAGTCTGGGTACGCATAGCGGCCCGCTCAAAGGGCGACATCTTCATATACGACTGCCAGTCCGGCAGGTTGGGCGTCTGCGGGGCCTGCATCACCGGCCCCGGGTTGAAGCCGCTGGCCCCCGCGTAGGGCTGCTCCAGGCTGTACTGGGACTGGGCAGGATTCACCCAGGGCATGCCGTTCCGCCAGTTCTGGGTGGGCGGCTGCCAGTTCTGACCCGATGGGGTGGTGTCGGGCGACGTCTGGAGGGGCGAGCCCCCCTGGTACGGCGCCGACTCGCCGGGGCCGATGGGCGCCCAGGAGTCCTGCGGTCCACCCATGCCGGGCTTCGGGGTGCCGGGGTTGGCGAGCCACTGCTGGTACATCATGTCTCCGCCCGGGTCGATAGCGCCCGTGGAGAGCGGCGAGTACGTCATGGGGTTACTCATCTGCGGGCTGGGGCCCTGCTCACCGGGGCCCACGGGCATGTAGGACCAGCGCTGGTTCTGGGCGCCATTGCCGGGGGCGGGCGGGTCCGAGTAGATGTTCTGGCCCTGGTCCGAGCCGGGGTAGCGGTAGCGCTGGTCCTGCATCTGGCTGCCGTAGCCACCATAGCCCCCGTACTGCTGGCCGTAGCCCGGCTGGCCCCGGTAGCGCTGGTCGGACTGCTGGCTGCTGTAGCCGCCGTACTGCTGGCCGTAGCCACCGTAGCCCTGGCCGCTCGGGCGGTAGCGCTGGTCCTGCCACCCCGCGCCCCCGCCGGAGGAGGGCCGTCCCTGCTGCTGGGTGGACGGTTGCGTGCCCCCGAACGCCTGGCTGAGCGGCTGGGCCATGCTCACGCCGTTGCCCTGGGTGACGCCCCCGTGGAGCCAGGCGTCGTCGCCGATCACCTGGCCCGTAGCCTGGCTATCCTGCGAGACATCGTTGCCCATGTGGTAGGGGTTGTTCTGGCCGAAGGCGTCGGCGCCCGCCCCTACGTCCTGGCCGCCCCCGAAGATCGCATCGTAGATGGCGCTATACCCGGGGACATGCTTGCGGCGCCACTCGGGATCATCCGAGAGGTCCTGCAGCCCCCGTACCCCCGGCACATGCTCTTGGAGCCACCCGCGGGCGGCCGGGTTCTCGATGTCCGGCAGCGCCGCGTCGGGGTTGGGGCCCTGGATGATATTGGCGATGTCGGGCCCGAGCCCGACCAGCCCGCCGAGGGCGCCCCCGACACGACCGCCCCCACCGAGCTTGCCCCGGCGAGGCTTCGCCGCCTTGGACGGCCGCCGAATACTGTTCTGAATATCGGCGATCTCATCGTCCGTCATCAGCGAGCCGTCCTCGAAGCGGGGCTGCCCATCGGCAAACACCGACTCGTCCGGTAGCTCCCACTCCCAGCCCTTCGCCCGCGCCTGGCGCCAGTCCTCCAGCATCTGGCGCTCGGCGGGCTCGTGGAGGCGTGGCGCGAAGCCGTACTCCTCCTGGAACCCCTGCATCTCCCCGCGGCTGGGGGTCTCGGGGGGCTTGCGCAGCTTCTCGTAGATGGGCTCCCCGGTTTCATCCGTCAGCGGGGGCGGCTCCACCTCCCCAAACAGGGGGCGCTTGGGTTTGCTCTCGTACCGCTGGGCCGCATCCCGGGCCAGCCGGTCGGCCGCGCTGTCAAACGCCCCTGACGAGTCGAGCGAGGGATAGGGCACGTGCTCCCAGCCGGAGCCCACGCCCACGTCCTGGCCGGTGCCGGTGGTGGCGCCCATCTGGAAGGGGTTGTTCTGGCCCGAGGCGGTCGGCATGTTGGGGCCGGGCCCGAGCGGGGTTTGGAGGCCCCGAGCGAGCGACGGGGACATGCCTGAGGTCCCCGTCTGCCCGCTCAGGGCGACCCCGAGCCCCCCAGCAGCCGCTCGACCGGCATTAGCAGGACCGCCCGCTGCGTTCCACTGGGGAGCCAGGCCCGTCAAGTTCTGCAGCCAGGGGTTGCGGAGGGCGGACTGGTAGAGGTCCATCTGGCGACCCGTGCCCGCCTCTTGCCGCGCCTGCTCCTGGGACTGCTGGAACTGTTGGTTTTGCAAGAGCGCCTGTTGGCGCTTGAAGGCATCCTCGTTCTGGGCGAGGCCCCAGTTCTGATACAGCTGTTGCCATTGTAACTGACGCTGGGCCTCGTTTTGCCCCGCGGTAAAGTCTTGCGCGCCCAGCCGCTCCCCGGTCTGGAACTGCTGGGTGCCCTGGCGCTCGCCCGTCTGCCAGCCCTGCTGGACGGCTTGCGTCTGGGCCTGGAACGCCTGCTCCACCCGCTGCTGTTCCCGCTGCCAGTTCAGCTGCTGAGTCTGCATGCTGGCTTGCAGCTGCTGGCCGTCCCGCTGGATCTGCAGGCCCGCGTTCCGGTACTCCTGGTCGAGCCGCTGCTGGTCCTGGGCCAGCTTGTTCTGGTCCTGGTGGATAGCGAATTGCTGCTGCAGCTGCTGCTGCGCCGTGGCGTAGTTCTGGTCCAGTTCCTGTTGGCGCTGGGTGAGTTGCTGCTGCGCCTGCTGGTTCGTCTGGTTGTACTGCTGGATCTGCGCCTGCAGGCGCTGCTGTTCCAGGGCTAGCTGCGCCTGGGCGTTCTGGGACGCCAGGTCGATGCGCCGCGTCTCCTGCGTGAGTAGTCCCTGCTGGTAGGGCTGGATCACCGACTGCAGGCCGGCGTTCGCATTGGCCCCGCCGTAGCTGCCACCGCTCAAGGTGTTCCCCCCGTAGCCGCCCCCGCCCACGGCCTGCGCGGAGATGCCGCCGCCGCCGTAGCCACCGTAGCCGGCCGTCCCCATGCCGCCGATGCCCATGCCGCCGAAGTTGCTGCCACCGTAGCCGCCGCCATAGCTGCTGCCCGACAGGTCGAGGCCGACGCCCACGTTGGGACGGTCGGCGCCGGCGCCCACCCAGCCGTAGCTGCTGCGCGGCAGGTCGATCACGTTGTCCTGGCCTTTGCCGACTGGAGGATCGACGGGCGGCACGGGGTCGGGGGGCGGGACCACGGGGGGGTCGACGGCGCTCGGGGTGGCCCCTTCCCAGGGGGGCGCCTGCGTGGCCGGGTTCCACTCCACGCCGTTAATCAGCCACTTCCCGCCGCCGCTCGGCGTGGGGAACAGGGTGGACCAGGCGGTACCGCTGGCGTTCTTGAGGGCGTCAGGGTCCGTCGGGGCCGGCGCCCCCTCGAACTGGCGCCATGGCTGGGGGTCCAGGTGCCCCTGCGTGATGCCGCCCACGGTGTAGGTGCCGTCGGGGTTCGGGGTCGCCATTCCCGGGGTCGGGAGCGTGGGCGTGACGCCTGTCGCTAGCGTCGTGCCGGTGACACTGGGCGTGGTGATCGTCGTGTCGGTGATCCCGGGAACGGCGATGGGGGTCGCCGTGTAGGCGTCGGCGGCGTTCCCGGTGGCGTAGGGCGCGGTGAGCGTGGCGTTCACGTCCGCGCCGCGGCCCACGTCCTGCCCGCCGCCCACGGGGGGAAGCCAGGCCGGACGGGGCACGTTCGGCAGGGCGGCGTGCGGGATCGGGTACTGGAACTGCTTGAACATCCCGGGGATGTCCAGGGCGGGCAGGGTGTAGGGCGGCGTGGTCGGCGCCGGCGGCGCCTGGCCCGGCTGGATGGCCTGGGCGGAGAGCGCCCCGGGCGAGCCCGGAGGCGGCTCCTGGGATTGCTGGCCGCCGTAGCCCTGGCCCCCCATGCCCCCGAGGCCCTGGTTGCCCAGGCCGCTCCCGCCCCCACGGGACCCGTTGCCATAACCGCTGCCGCTGCTGTTGCCCGAGGCGCTACCGCTGCTGGTGCCTCGGCCGCCGCCCGGCGCCAGGGCATTGGCGGTCCGTGGGTCGAGGGCGCCGGGGTTCGCGCCCTGCATCGGGGCGTTCTGCGTCGGGAGCCACTGGCCGCCATACCCGCCGTAGCCGCCGTAGGGGTTGTCCCCGGTGCTCATGTAGGGGTTGAAGCCGGAGCCGAGGCCGCCCGCGGGGCCGCCGCCAAAGCCCAGGCCCGAGGCGCCCCCGTAGGTGCCCTGGCCGAAGAGGCCGCCGAGCCCGCCCGAGGTGGGGCCCATGCCCATGCCGGGGCCCATGCCCATGCCCTGCCAGCCGCCGTAGCTGCTGTAGTCGGGGGGCGCCCCCTCAAAGGGCGGGGCGGGGGCGCTGTCGTTCCCGCCGGTGTAGCCACCGCCGCCGTAGTCGAAGCCGAGCCCGCCCATGGGGTCGGGGATGCCGTAGGCCGCGTACAGGCCGCCGTAGCCGCCCGAGGGCATATCGTAGGAGGGGGCCTCGGGCATGCCGCCCTCGAACCCGGAGAAGGGCGGGATGCCGTTCATGCCCATCTCAGGGCCCATGCCGTGCGAGCCACCGGCGGTCATGCCGCCCTCGGGCATCCCGGCGAAGCTGTCGTAGCCATCCCCCTCGGCCCGGCCGTAGGGACTGCCCATCCCCGACATGTCCTGCTCGCCCTGTAGGCCGTAGCCGTCCCCTGCGGGCATGGCGTAGGGACTGCCCATGCCCGACATGTCCGGCATTCCCTGCAGGCCGTAGCCGTCTTCGGCGGGCATCTCGGCGGGCGGGCTGTCCGGCCCCTGCAGGCCCTGCAGGCGGTAGCCCCGCCCGTCGGACAGGCCGGAGGGACTGCTCATCGCTCCCACGGACGCCGCCCACGGTTGGCCGTACCCACTGCTCATGCCCTGCATGCCGTAGGGGCTGTACATGCTGGAGAGGCCCTGCTGGCCGTAGCCGGCCTGGCTAGCCGCAAAGCCGCCGCCGGCGCCGCCGTACTGGCCCGAGATGCCGTAGGGATTGCCGCCACGGCTCATGCCCTGCAGGCCCATCCCCTGCAGGCCCATCCCCTGCAGGCCCATCCCAGGGTAGCCGCCGTAGCCGCCGCCGCCGCCGTAGCCACCCATGCCCGGCATGCCCATCCCCGGCATGCCCATGCCCTGCATGCCCCTGCCGGGGAAGCCGCCCATGCCACCCATGCCCTGCATACCGGGCATGCCCATCCCCATGCCACCCATCCCCATGCCGCCCATGCCGCCGCTGTTTGGGCCGCGGGTGGCGCCGGGGATCATCTGGCCCTGGTAGCCGATGCCCCGCAGGAAGTCGCGGGCGTTGACGTCCCCGCCCTGGAGGCCGAACGGGCCGCCGTGGCCCATCGTGATGTCCAGGTGCTGGAAGTTATCGGGCATGCCGGGATACTGGCCGAGCATGTCCATCCCGGGGTCGTTCACGTAGCCGATGACCTGGCCTTTACGGACGGGGCCGCGGGCCGTCATCTGCGCATGGGTGGCCTGGAACGAGAGACCGTTCGCGCCCTGCAAGACGAAGGACGGGACCGGCCCCGCCGGGCTGGGGATCTGGTTGGGGTTCTCCCCGACGTAGCCGTCGAAGGGCGCGTAGACGGGGGAGCCCCGCTTGACGAAGACGTCGATGCCGTTCCCAGGCGCCCATTTCTGGGTACCGTAAATACCGCCGGGATCGAGGGGCGAGGCGAAGCCACTCCCGTTGTCCTGGCCGCCCCGGCCCCCGCCCTGGCCGCCGGTGTTGCCACCGCTCCAGCCGCTCCGCTGCATCCCCCCGTAGCCACCGCCGTAGTTCCCGCTGTAGCCGAGGCCGTAGTCGCCGTAGCGGCTGCCGCCGTAGCCGCGACCGAAGTTCCCGTAGTCCTGCGGGTTCGCGCCGAAGTTCAGCTGCGCGTAGGGATCTCGGTCAAAGAGGGTCGGCATCAGTAGTCTCCCAAGTACGGCGTCCCCTGCCAGCCGGTGCGGGGTAACGTATCGTAACTCCCCATCGGCAGGAGCCCGAACTGGCTACTGGCGACGGGGGCGGCTGACTCCCCACTCAGTTGGGACACGTCGGGGGTGGGATCGTTCCGATGCTGCCACTCATCGTATGCCTGAGCCAGCATGAGGAGCGGGTTGCCGAGCGCCATCCAGGCGCCCTTCTTGGAGGGCGTGAGGAACTTGTTCGCCATGTTGGTGGAGTATTTCGTGGTCGAGCCCGGGTCGATGTTGTCGATCCCCAGTTCGTCGCGGATCGCCTTGCCAATCCGCGTCCCCCCGAGATACCCCAGCAGACCGTGCTCGGCCTTAGCGCCCATCGTCTGCACGGCGTAGGGCAGGTCGGGGTCATTGGGGTTCAGGCTCTTGCTGTAGTCCTTGAGATGGGCGTGGGCCACCATCTCGCCCTTGGGGTTGTTGTAGATCCAGTACATCGAGGGCTCCTTGTCGCCGTCGGGGCTCGGCACCACCACCTTGTGGGGCCCGCCCGGCTCGGTCGGGAGCACCCCCAGGCCATTGAGGTATTTCGTGGCCTCGTTCTGCCAGTACCGCACCGCGGCCTGCCCAAGTTCCGGGAGCCCCTGCTCCTGCGGCCCCATGGTATTGGGGAACTCGCGGAGCGGGCGGTCGTACCAGGTGAGTTGCCCCCGCGGGCCAATGCGGGGCTTATCCAGCTTCTGGGGCGGGCCGTCAGCGATGGTGGGCGGGTGGGCCTGGGCCTGCCGCTCTGCGATCTGGCGCTCCACGGCCGCCTGGCCCTCGATGGCCTGCTGGATGTTGTGCGGAATCTCGCCCGTCTGCCGGTACGCGGCCCACTGGTCGTCATCCATCCAGTAGGACGGGTGCTGCCGGTTGGCGCCCTCTTCAAGCCGTTGGTACGGGCGCTGCCCGTTGTTCTCGGCTTGCATTTCTCGCAGGCTGGTGTCGAACGCGGCATCCTCCGTGGGCGTGGCGGCGGCGGCCTGCTGCCGGATGGCATTGACGGCCCGCTGCTGCTCCCGCTCTGTGGCCGCCGCATCCTGGTAATCGGCGACCCATCCCGCCACGTTCTCGGGGGGGGCGCCCTCATCCTTGGCGTTCATGACATCATCGCCCAGCCGCCGCAGGGGGCTGAGCCGAGGGTTAGGGTCGGGGCCCTCCGCTGGCAGCGGCGCGGGGGTGCCCAGGGGCTGGGGGTCGGGGATCGCCCGACTGCCGCGGTCCGCCGCCAGTTCGGGGCTGTGGAAGCGCTCGGGGTAATCGCCGGTCCCGATGTAGTGTTCCAGTTCGGCGTTGCGGGGGAGGCCGGGATCGCCGTACAGACTATTGGGCACATCCCCGTAGCCAAGGTACTGCTCTGCCTCGTGCGGCCTCATGCGGTCAATCACGGCCCGGGTGGCCGGGGGCATCAGCCGATAGAGGTCCTCCAGGATGTGGCCGGGGTCCAGCCCTTGGCCGGCGCCCACGTCTTGCCCGCCGCCGAACTCCCCCAGCAGCGGCCGCGGGTCGGGGTTCTCGAACGAGCCCGTGAGAGGGCGAGGGAAGTAGTCCGTCCAGCCGGATGGCGCGGCGGACGGGCTACCCCCACCAAACTGTGGGGCGTACTGCTGGGTGTAGTGGTTGACGATGGGCGTGTAGTAGGTCGTCTCGGGCGGCGCTGCGGCCAGGCCGTGCCGCTGCACGTTCCCCATGCCCCAGTTGTAGGCGGCTAGGGCGTGGTCGCGGCTACCCCCGAACATGTCCAGGAGTTGCCCCATGTACCGGGCGCCGCCGTAGATGGACTGCTCGGGGTCGTAGGGGTCCGACACGCCGAGGTCGCGGGCGGTGCCGGGCATCAGTTGCGTGAGGCCTTGGGCGCCGGCGTCCGACCGGGCGCGGGGGTTCCAGGTGGACTCCTGCATGATGAAGCCCGACAGGAAGGCGGGGTCGATGCCGTACCGCTGGGCCGCCGCCTCCACCATCGGGCGGTAGGCGTCGGGGATCGGGGCGGCCTGTTGGCCGCTACCGACGGGGGGCTTATCGGCCCGCGGCATATGGGCGAGGGGCCCGAGCCAGCCCGTGGGGTTCACCCGCTGGCCCTGGGGGTTCAGGGTCCGCACGTCGAGGTGGGGTCCGGTACTCGCCCCCGTGCTACCGACCTGGCCGACCTGCTGGCCAGCCCCCACGCGGTCGCCCTCCTGCACGTTCGTCGCGTCGAGGTGGCTTAGCTGCTGGCGCCACCCGTGCGGGTCCTGGACTTCGACCTGCAACCCGAGACCTTTTGGGTTGTAGCTGACGTTGCTCACCCATCCCGCCTCGGGGGACCGCACGGGCGTCCCGCGAACGGCCTGGAGATCCACGCCGCGGTGCTGGCCTTCGAGGTCGACGTGCTCAAGCCACTTATGTCCAGTCCCGACGACACTTTGCGGGTCAATGGGCGGGAGCCAGCGGGGGTGGGAACCAGCGCTGGTTCTGGCGCTGGCGCCCCGTCCCACGTCCTGGCCCGTGCCGAGGCGCTGGTGCTCCCGAATCCGACGGTACTGCTCCTCCTCGGGCAGGTCCCAGAAGCCTTCTTCGGGGGTGTTGCCGGTGTGCTGCCACTCGTCGATGGAGGCACGGTACGGGTCCCATGTCCCGAGGTCCATGCTACTGCGGGGGCGCTCGCCCGACTCTTGGGCCGGGGCGAGGGGCCAGGCATTGGGGATGTCCCACGGCCCGTCGGGCCCGCCGCCCCACGGGCGCCAGTCCGTGTCCTGGTCACTCCACGGGCCCTGGTACCGCATCGAGGGGCGGCCGCCGGGGAACGTCCCCAGGAGCGGGGCCATGTTCTCGCCCTCGACGGGACGGCGCACTTCGTCCTCGCCGCGGCCCACGTCCTGGCCCATGCCCATGCCGCCGTAGCCGCCCATCCCCCCGTAGCCGCCCCCCATGCCGCCGTAGCCGCCCATCTGCGGCTGCTGCATCGGCATCTGCTGCATGCCGCCGCCGTAGCCGCCCCCCATGCCCCCGCCGCCCCCGGGCAGGCCATTCCCGCCGCCGTAGCCGGGCATGCCCGCCATGCCAATCCCGGGGGTGCCGATGGTGACGGGGGTGGTGCGGAGGTCGCCCGTGGCGGCGCCCGGCATGTAGTGGACGGTGGCCTGGCTACCGGCGGGGATCATGAGGTTGCCGTTCGCCTCGTAGGGCTGCGCCCCGCGGGCCATGGAGAACTGGCCGGTGCGGCGGTCGATGAGGCCCACGGCCCCGTGTTCGAGGGACAGCGCATCGGGGCGGTTGCGGTACTCGATGTCGGACTGGGCCTTCATGGTGTCCAGCCCCAGGCGCTGGGTATCCAGGCCCAGCTTGCCTTGCTCAACGCCCAGGCGCTCCCGCTGGATCTGGGCGTCCGCCTCATCCTTCTTGGTCATCTGCTGGTAGGGCAGCAGGGCCTCTTCGTGGCGGGCCGCCGTGTTCTCCCGGTTGGCCGCGGTCACGTCGCGGGCGATGTCGTTCGCCGCTAGCTCCTGCGCCGTGGACTCCCGGTACTTACGGTCCAACTCCTCCTTCTTGAAGGCCAGTTGGGCGTTGTTGTAGTCCTGGTCGGCCTGATCCTTGGCGCTCAAGCTTTTGTGGAACGCCAGGGCCTGGTCGAGAGCGGCCTGGTTGCTGCCGCTGACCGTGTTGTGGATCTCCAGGTCGGCGTTGACCCGCGCCTGGGCGATGTCCAGTTGGGTCTTGGAGTTCAGCAGATCGGTGGCCGTCACCGTCGTGCGGTTGGCCTGCTGGGCCGCGAGGGTGGCGGCGGCCTGGGCGTCACGGGACGCCCGGTCGTTGGCCGCCTGCACCGTCTCGCCCTGATAGGGCAACTGCGCATTGGCGGCGGAGACGTCGTGCCCGTACCGGGCCACGGCATTGGCGTCGGCGGCGGCCGCGGCGGTGGCCTTCTGGGCGTCGATCTGCGCTTGCTGATAGAGCGTCAGGCGGGGCTCGCTGATCTGCGTCTCTTTCCGCGTCTCGGGGTCCACGCTGTACAAGCCCCCGTCGGGGGTCGCCCGGTAGATGACGGGGGGCTTGCCCGGCTCCTGGACGACGCTCACGCCCTCGCCCAGGCTGTGCGCCTGCAGCGTCGGGCGGGCCGCGTTGGGGATCAGAGTGGCCTCACCCGTCGCGGGGTCGATGGAGTAGGAGATGCCCTCGGGGGTGGTGGTGATGCTGGGCATCTTCTTCTCGATGGCGCCCCGGCGGTACTGCTCGATCAGTTGCCACTGCTGCTCGGGCCCCGCCCGGTGGATGAGGTCGATGTAGTCCTCGGTGACACCCAGCCGCCGCAGTTCCCGCAGCGCCTGCTCGTAGGCGGCGCTCCCCGCGGCCTGGGCCTGGGTGCGTTGCCCGGCCTGCGCGGCCTGGAAGGCGGGCTCTCCCGCCCGGTTGGGCGGTGAGCCCGCGAGGGGGGCGGCCCCAGCCGACGACGCGGCCACGACGGGCGCCGCCGGCGCCATACCGCCCGTGCCGCCCGGGTTGATCGCCTGGCTCGGGCCGGGGGCGGCCCGTTGCGGGGCCACCGCGGGGGCCTGCGGGTTGCTGGTGCTCCAACTGGGCGGGCTGGGGTACTGCGGGCCCGGGGCGCCAATCGCCCCCGTGACGTAGCCCGCGGCCCCTGAGGCCAGGCCGCCGACGACATCGGCCGCCCCCGTGGCCAGGCCACCCACCGCCCGGGCGGCGCCCCCCACCACGTCGCCCACGCCCGAGGCCACGCCGCCGGCGGCTTCTGAGAGCGGCTGCGCCGGGTTCGGCCCGCGGGTATCGGCCGGAGGCGGCGCCACGGCCGGCGCCGCCGGCGCCTCGCCCTCGTCGGCAGCGTAGGCGGTCGTGGGCGCCAGGCCGGACGCCTGCGCCACCCCACCCAGCACGCTCTGGACCCGCGACCACAGTTCGTCGCCGATGGGCGGCGGCGCGGGCCGCGGTGGCGGAGCGGCCGCGCTGGCCTCACTGGTAGCCGGCCCCGGCGCAGCTGCGGTGGTATTCAGGGGAACCACCTGGCGGGTGCCGCCGATCAGGATGTCCTGCCCCTGGACGGCCAGTTGCTGCATGTTGCGGTACTGCACCCGGAAGGCGTTCGCCGCCTCGCTGTTGATGGAGGCGCGCCGATTCTCGGGGGTGGGGTTCCGCGACGGCCAGCCCAGGGGCTGCTCGCCCGCCATGTAGGTATAGGCAGCGAGGTCCTCGCCCTGCAGGCCCATCGCCTGGCCCTGCGCACGGGCGGGCTCGAACGCCTGCCGCAGCATGTAGCGGGTGGCGAACTCGGGGTTGCGGCGGTTCTCGTCGGAGATGCCCTTGCCGAGCCCCTGGTCGTGCATCTGGTAGAGGCCCTGGCTCTGGTAGCGGCCCGAGCGGGCCCGGTCGCCCTCCGCGTTGGGGTTGCCGCCCCGTGACTCCAGCATCGCCGCGGCGCCCATGATGGGGGCCATATGCGCATCCGCGCCCATCCGCAGGGCGAGGCTCATCAGCCCCCCCGGGCTGGCGGAGGAGGCCCCGCCGGGGGCCCCACCCGGGGACGGGGTGGCGTCGGCGGGTCCGGTGGCGCCTGTCGGCTCGACGCCGGCGGCCTGTTGCGAGAGCAGGGTGGCAGCGTCGAGCCCGGGGACGGGCTCGCGGAGCCGCAGGGGGCGGAGGTCCGAGCGGGCCGGGGTGATGCGGACGCGGCCCCCCGGGGCCGGCGCCTCCACCATTTGCCCCTCCCCGAGGTACAAGGCCATGTGGGTGTTGGCGCGGTTCATCAGGATGTCGCCGGGCTCGGGGGCGCCCTCCACGGGCGCGGCCATGCTCACGTAGGCGTTCGTGTCGGGGCGCCCCGGGATCCGCATGCCGAAGCCCCGCAGGATGCTGGTCACGAGCCCCGAGCAATCCACGCCGCGGTTGTCCCACTCGCCGAGGACGGGGGCTTGCGGGTTCGGGGTGGCCGAGTTACCGCCCCAGCTATAGGGCGTGCCCACCCAGGACGTGGCGGCGCCACTGAGCGCCCGACGGCGCAGGGCGGCGGCCTCTTCGGGCGACTGGCCCACGCCCACGTCCTGGCCCGCCCCCACCAGGGGGGCCATCGCCTGGGGTGGGGGCTGGGGGCGGCCGACGATCCCCGTGCCGATCCCCATCTGCAGCCAGAGGGCCCGCGCCTGCTGCGCAATGGGGGACTGGAGGAGCGGGTCCTGGCCGTCGTCGATGGCGTCTTCGCCCGCGCCCACGTCCTGCCCCTGCCCGAGCGGCGGCGGGCCCGGGGGCGGCGCACCCGGGGGGCCAGGCGGCAGGGGCCCCGGGCCCGGGGGCGGCCCCTCCGCCGGCGGCGGCACCGCCGGCGGAGGCAAACCCCCCGCACCACCCGGCATGCCGGGGGGCATACCGGTCGGACCACCGCCAGGGGGAGTCACTCCCGGCGGCGGCATGGGTGGCGGCGGAGGGGCGCCCCCCGGCGGACCCGCAGGCCCGCCAGGCGACATCTCGGGCGGCATGCCCGGCGGCATCCCGGGCGGCATCCCCGGCGGCATGGCGTCCAGGCCCGGGAACCCCGGGGGCGGCGGCGGCATGGCCACCAGCGACAGGTTCGTGAGATTGAGGGGCGGCTCGCCCATACCCCCCGGCTCGTACACCTCCCCCGTGTCGGGGGTCAGGGTAATGCTACCAGGCGGGGCGGCGGTGCCGGGGGGGCTCACCACGATCTGGAAGTTGGCGGTACGGTCGCGGGGGTCGAAGCCCGGCGGCATGAGCACCATCGGCTGGGCGCTCTTGGGGTTGGCCTCGCCCGGTGCCAGCCAGCCGCCCTTGCGTTTGGGGGCAAACCGCCACCGGCTGGGGTCGGGCTCTAGCGCCGGGTTCACCCAGCCGGGCTTGGTGGCGACCATGGCGGGCTCCTGTCAGGCGCGTGCCCCCGGGTACGCCGCATTTGGGTTGGCGAGCGACTCCTCGGAAATCGCCTCATTGTACGGTACGGCTTCATATGGCGTGGGCGGTATCTGCTCTCGGGCCTGCAGTGCCTGGATGCGGGCCTGCAGGTCCCCGGCCGGGTCCGCCTTCTCCGTGGCGGTCTCCCGTCGGTAGATGCGCAGGCAGAGGCCGTGGGCGTCGGTGGCGATGAGGATCTCCAGCGGGACCTTCCAGGGCATCATCGTCTGCGGGACGCCCCCCGCCGTCAGGCAGGCCACCAGCATGGCGGGGTCCAGGGGCGGGTGCAGGGTGGCGACGAGGGTGCGGGTGGGCTCAGGCATCGGGCAGGTCCTCCACCTCGGGTAGCGGGGGGTTGGCCCGCTGGATCTTGCCCCAGACGGAGCCCAGGTACTCGCGGACGGCGGTCTGGCCGTAGGCGTCGAGGGGCAGGCTGCCCGTGGCGTAGTGCGCCATCAAGGGCTCCACGCTACGCGCCGTCGGGGTGCGCCGGCGGTTCGCCTCGTCCGCCAGGCGCTCCGCGAGGATGAAGGCGCGGGGGGTCTGCTCCAAGACCCGATTCGGCCACCGCATCTGCGACATTCAACTGCTCCCGTTCGATGTACGCCGCCGCCTCGCGGAGGTGTGGCTCCCCCGTCTTGCGCAGGTACTTGATGACGGCCCCCCGCAGCACGTCCTGGAACTCGGGGCGGGTGAACACCAGGCGCAGAAACTGCATCTGCTGAAAGCGGGCAAACGCCTCCGGCATGGTCCGCCGCAGCTGGGCATCCGACAGGTCCGTGGGGTCCTCGGTCATGGCTCCGACTCCTCCGCCACGAGTTGGGGGCCTTGCCACAGCCCCCCGGTCTGGTCCTTGACGCGGATGATCTGCCGCAAGATGGGCATCATCTGGCGCAGCACCGCCCCCGGCAGGAGCCACGCCTCGCCCTCGCCCACCTCCCAGTCGGGCCCGTGTTCCAGCGTCAGCATGAGCGTCCCCGGCTGCGGCCCGAAGCTGAGGCAGAGCCGTTTGTCGAAGCTGGGGACCGGGCTGGGGGGCGGGGGCGCGGCCTGGCCGTTCGGCAAGAGCAGCCCCGAGGGCGAGTCCTCCCGCACGGGGTCGGGGTCGGGCGGCTGGATGCGCCCGCCGTAGCCCTTGGCCGGGTTCAGCCGCCCCCGAATCAGATCCTCCTGGCCCTGCTTGGGCTCCTGGATGGGGCGAATATCGGTGCTGACCACGGGCGCCTCGTAGCCGTTCAGGCGGAGCAGCGCCGGGTCGATGCCGTTCTCCATGGGTTACATCCCTGTGCCACCGCGGGTTTGCTGGGGCATTGTACCCCCGCTCACCCCCGGGGGGACGCCGCCGCCCACGAGGTTGCCGCCGGGCCGCTGGTGCCCCATGGGCGGCGCCCCGCCGGTCCCGTTGCCGCCGCCCTGGTCCGAGGCCTTCGGCCGCCCCGACGGGGGCTCCAGGCCCCCGGGGCTCGGCATGCCGGGGGCGCCGGGCTGGGGCTCGCCGCCGCCGCCCTCGTCGCCCTGGGCGATGCGCTCGATGAGGCGCATGTACTCGGGGGAGTCGGCGCCGTAGTACGCCTTCGCCATGGTGAGGGCGGCCAGTTCGATGATCCACGGCAGGCGGTCGATGTTCTGCATGAGTAGGAGATCCTCCCACTCTTGCGGGTTATCCGTCAGGCCCGAGAGGCGCCACGATTCGTGCAGGGGCATCCAGTTGTTGGTCGCGAAAATCTGCAGGGCCTTCGCCTGCTCGATCATCGCGGGGTCCAGGCGCCGCCCGAACTGCACCTCGTAGCCGTTGTAGTAGCCCTGCACGTCCTTGGGCTTGACCGTGACCTCGCCCCGCGGGTTGCCCTCGCGGTCCTTGCCGGGGAGCGGCAGGGTGAGCGGCTCGTCGAGGAAGCACTCGATGATCATGGTGGCCAGGCGCAGCATATCCGCCACCCCCTGGCGGAGCGAGCCCTTGCCCGGCTCCAGCTTCAGCTGCCGCTGGGATTGGAGCGCCCACACCTGCTCGGCGGAGCGGGTGCCCTGGGAGGAGGACGAGCCGCCGGCGACGGAGTTCCGCTGCAGCATGGACTCCAGCATGCCCACCGTCTGCGCCAGTTCGGGCGGCACGACGGGCCCCTCCAGCCGCTTGATGTAGTGGCCTTTCCGCTGGTCCACCTCCAGGAACTCGCCCGGCCGGATCACCACGTCGGGCTTCCCTTCCCCGAGGAAGCCATAGAAGGTCAGCCAGGCGTTCCAGGCCAGCTGGGCCATATGCATGGACATGACCTGCGACTCGGCCTCGTAGAGCCCGCCGGCGTTGGAGAAGAGGCCGCGGTAGCGGTCCGCGGGGGCGTCGAAGCTGGTCTCGCGGAAGGGCATGATGATGTACGGGATCTCGGGGTAGCCGTGGGGCGCGACCCCGTCATCGCCCGACCCGAAGATCGGCCAGTCGTCCACGAGGATGCAGCGGTCGGGGCCCACCCAGATGTCCTGCACCTCGATGGACTCGTACTTCTGGCGGCCGCCCGTGATAAAGCGCAGCCGCTCCCGCATGCCGTCCAGGGTGTACGTCGCCTCGGCCTCCGCCACGGTGACCTTGTAGGTCTCGGTGACGGCCAGCAGGTGGCCCCGCTCGGTGCGCCGCCACTTCGTGAAGCGGGGGTTGCGCCGCTCACAGATGATGGGGTTGCAGGTGTGGTGCCGGACCTGCCAGTCGTCCCGCGCCCGAGTCGCCGCGTCCTCGCCCTCCTCGTCGTCATCGTCCGTATCCACGGGGAAGGTGAGCAGGTCGGGGGTGGGGGTGGGGAGCCAGAGCGTCTCGTCGAAGAGGATGCGAGCGATGCCCACCCGCCGCACCACCATGTCGAAGGCGATCAGCCCCAGGATGTCGACGGGCGTGCGCCAGTCGTGGAGGAGGCCGTGGGCGACCCGGGTGAGCAGGTCCGCCTGGGTGGCGTAGCGCTTCTTCGCCCGCGCCGGCCGCACGTAGATCTGCACGTCGTAGGGCACGAGCGAGTCCACGGCCGCGTCGGCGTCGGCGGGGGCGGAGCCCGTCTTCACCCCGGGGGCGCCCTCGGGCACCTGGACGGGGAAGTTCTGGAAGTACAGGTCCTCCTCGCGGGTGAGGCCCCGGTCGAAGGACTCGGAGCCCTGCCCCCAGTCGGACTCCAGTTGGCGGGCCCAGTTCCGACAGTCGTCCAGGCTGGAGAGACTAGCCATTAGATCGTCCTCATCATGCTGCGCCCCCGCCACTGGTTGGGCGGGCGGTGCTGGTCGCGCAGGTGGCGCAGGAAGAGGCGCTGCCGCTCCTCCCGCCGGGGCCCCAGGTCCGGGGGCGCCGCGGGCCCGGGCCCGGTGCCGACGCCGAACTGCTGCCCCGCCCCGATCTGGGTGAGGTAGGGGGCCGTGACGACCTCGGGGTGCTCCTGCTGGTCGAAGTAGTCGGAGCGGGTGTAGTGCCAGGCGTAGTAGCCGAGGGCGTCCATGGCGTGGTCGTTCCACTTGCGGGCCCGCTCGTCGCGGGTCTGGCCCATGCGGCGCACCTGCTCGTACTGGTACGCCTTATGTTCGCGGATGACGTCCCAGCACAGGAGGCGGGCGAAGACGATGTGCGAGCAGGTGGTCAGCTGCAGGATGTCCTGCTCGGTGAGCCGCTCGTCCGACAGGCGCTCCTCCAGGCGGATCAGGTAGGGCTGCTGGTCGCGGGGCTCCAGGTCCTGGTACTCCTCCCAGGTCAGCCCCTGGTCGTCCAGAATCTCCCCGAGCCGCTCCTGGCGGATGGGGTAGAAGCGGAGGGGGTCCCGCAGGAGACGGCGGTAGACGGGGAGGCGCGTCTCCACCTTGGGCTTGTCCTCGATGCCGAAGACGGGCCAGCCCAGGCGGGTGAGGCGCTCCACCTCCGCGGGGTAGGCGCCGTCGATGATCATCTCGGTGACGTTGGGAAACCACGGCCGCTGCTGGCAGTCGGCGGTCATGTCCTCGGCGAGGGCCCCCGCCTTGTAGTAGGAGTCGATGACCACGTGCTCCTGCCAGCCCCGCTCGGGGTACTGCTGGATGGCGAGCACGGCGTAGGGGTTGGCCCCGCCCGACGGGTCGCCCGTGACGTACACGGGGCGGTGGGGGTCGAACGCCACGAGGGGCCCCTCGGCGGCGTGCACCGAGTCCCGGTACTGGGGGAACACCAGGTTCCGCCCGCGCCGCGGGATGGCGCAGTATTGCTCCAGATATTCCATCGGGTCGTCGGCGTCGATCTGCGCCTGGACGAGCGCCGGCGACTGGCGGCCGCGCGGGTGGACGTAGAAGTTGTGGTAGCTCTCCAGCAGGAAGACTTTCCACGCCGTGTTGTGGGGGTTGGCCTTGACCTTCTCGATCTGCTCGTAGAACCAATTGCCCTCGCCGTTGAAGCTGCTGAGCACGAGGGCCTGGCCGTTGTTGTCGGTGAGCGGCGGGTACACGGCGCGGATCCAGGCGTCCTGGGAGACCTGGGCCCCCTCGTCGACGACGGTGAGCGCCACCGAGGCGCCGGGGGCGGAGTCCCGCTCGCCGGCGGTGTTGAGCGACACGCCCTCCAGCCGACAGCCGCTCTCTAGCTCGAGGAGGCGCTCGTCGCGGGAGTCGCGGTGGCGGACGATCTTCCAGCCCATGCGGCGGATGATCGCCTCGACGACGTCCCAGCAGCGGCCGACCTGCTGCATGGTGCGGGCGCAGAGCCAGACGGTACAGCCGGGGCGCAGCCAGAGATAGGCGGCGGCCTCGTGGGCGGCGTACTCCGTCTTGCCCGTGCGGCGCCCCCAGCCGGTGACGCGGAACTGGGCGGTACAGCGGGCCACGGCTTGCTGGCCGTTCCAGGCGCCGGGGAGCCCCGCGGCCTCCCAGCCGGCGGTCTCCTGCTGGAGCGCCAGGTAGGCGGCGATGCGGTGGTCCTCGTCGGGGAGCGCCCCCAGGTCCTGCCAGAGGCGGGCGTAGAGCAGCCGCTGCAGGTCCCGGTCCTGGGGGACGTACAGGCCGTGGGGGGTAAAGCCGAAGTGGGCGAAGGCGGCGAAGCGCTCGCGGGGGCTGAGGGGCTGGCCGCGGAGGGCGCGGGACTGGGCGCGTTGAATGACGGGAGCGAGAAAGTCCGGGCTGGTGGGCCCGAACGCCACCAGCCCGGACAGGTCCAGGTCCTCCAGGCCCGCGAGGGCCACACGGTCGGCCACGCTACTTGCGCTTCTTATCGGACCCCATGCCGAACGGGAAGGGCTTCTTCTTCTTCTTGGGGTCCACCGTCAGGGGCTGGCCCGTGCGCTTCGCGGTCTGGGCGGCGGCCGCCTCGCCGGCCGGCGTGTACGGGAACTGCTTCTTCTTCTTGCCGGTCCCAACGGTGGGCATGACACATCCTCCAGGGGCTTCGCGGTCGTCGGCCCACGCCGCCAGCGTGCGCAGGAATAGGACGCCGTCCACTAGCGCTTCTGCGAACTGGAGGACATCCCCAGGCCGCCATTCACCTTGCGGGCACCCGTCAGCCGCTGGGCGGGCTTCCGCGTCTTCGTGGTCACCGGGATGAGCTTGCCGGTACTGCTAGCCATACTACTGCCTCCGCGTCCGGTGTAGTGGGGGAACTGGGGCTGGATGTCCACGGGGCCTCCTACGGCTGGGGGTCCACCTCGCCCAGCACAATGGCTTTGTTCGTCCACATGGCGGCCTCTTCGAGAGCGGCGAGGGCGAGGGCGCAGTAGCGGTCGTGGACGAGCGACATCTCCAGGTCGGTGTGCAGGCTGGAGAAGGCGTGGCGCATGCGGTCCATCACCCGCTGCTGGTCGGGGCTGGGCTGGTGGCCGGCGTACTCGGGGCGAATCACCGCTTCCCCTTCTTCGGCTTCTCCCCCGCCAGGCGGAAGGAGATGGCCACGGCCTGCTCCACGGGTTTCCCCTCGGCCACGAGGCGCTTGATGTTCTCGCCCCGCCCCTTGGCGGTTTTGGCGGCGGGGCCTTTGAGGAGCGGCATCAGGCAGCCTCCGGTCCCATGAGGCGGGCCCGCAGCTTCTGCACCCCGGCGGTCCAGGCTTGCGGGGCCACGGCGCGGATCTCCGGTTCGAGGATGGCCAGCGCCTGCAGGACGGCCTCGTTGATGGCCTTGCGGACGGTGGCGTTCTCCTCGGTGTACTTCTGGAGGGCCTGCACCAGTTGGAGCACGCCCTTGGTGGCCCGCTGGTGCTCGGCGGAGCCGATGCGTCCGGTCGTCTCTAGCTGCTGGGCGTGCATCTCCGCCTGGACCAGCCGCCGAATCAGGATCTCGTACTGGGGGCCGTGGCCCTGGTACTCCGCCTTGAGGTCGCGGGCGAGGGCGTCCGAGCGCAGGGCCCAGTCGTGGAAGGACTGCATCTGGTGGCAGATGGCGAGGTAGGCGACCTCCGCCTCGCGGACCTCGGCCTCCAGCTTACGGAGGTCGGTGAGCAGGGCGCGGTACGTGGCCTGGGCGCGGGGCAGGGCGGCCGAGTCGGCGGCGGCGGCCTGGAGCCGGTGGAGCCCTTGCTGGTAGAAGACGAGCAGTTCGTGGTGGCGGGCCCGCAGCGTTTCCTGGCGGTCGCCCGCGGAGAGGCGCTCGGCTTCGAGGGCGGCCCAGTGCAGGTCCTGGGGGGCGTTGGGTGCCGTCATGGTGGCGCCTCCAGGCTCAGCATAGAATATGCCGCACCAAGCTGCAATGGGAGCGGGCATGGGGGAGTGGCACCGGTGGCGGGCCTGTGAGCCGGGGGATGGGACGCGGACCTGCTGCTTCCGCTTCCCGCCCCAGGTGCGGGCGGATCTGGAAGCGCTGACCAAAGCCTACGGGGATACCCCCGCGAACATCGTCCGCCACCTCATCCACAACAAGGCGAACCAACTGCGCCTGGCGGATGCGCTCCCCGATCTCGGGCTGGGCCTGCATGCGGTGGACAAGCCCCCCAAGCCCAAGCGGGTCCGGGTGCGGCAGCCGCCCAAGCCGAAGCGAGTGCAGATGACCCCTGAAGAAGAGCAGGCCGCGGCGGATGCGTTCTTCGTCCCCGTGGACCTCTTTGACCCGGAGATCCTGGCGCAAGATGCCGTGAACCGCGCCATCGCCGAGGAGCGCAAGGCCCGCCGCAAAGTGGAGCAACGAGCCCGGTACAACGCCACGGCCCGCGCCAAGGCCCGGGCGGCTAAGGGCCTCCCCCCTGTCGTGACCGCCCTGCCCCCTGCGCCCGAGGCGCCGCGCTGCCCCGTGTGCCGCACCCTCGTGCCTTTAGATCAGCGGCATATCTGCATCGGCTGTCCCCGCTGTCGCAAGCCCCTGGTGGTCGGTCAACCGCACACCTGCACGGGGTTTGTCTTCCCTTAGCCTGTCGTTACAGTCAAAATGCTCCACGGGCCGGAGCCTGTCAGTACAGGGGTTCCGGTGAAGGGAGCCCCTATGCCAACGCGCACCAGCACCTTCCGCCTCTCCCCTCGCACGCTCCTCCTGCTCGACACCCTCGTCACCCACGCGGCCGCCAAAGACCCTACGCAGCCCTATGCCCAGTCCCGCACGGGCATGCTCGTGCGCCTGATTGAGAACCAGATCCAGGCCCAGGGGCTCCGCGTTCCGCTAGAGCGCTCCGCGCGCTCGCCGGGGTTCCGCTAGCGCGGGGTAGGTATGCACCATTTCATGGGCGCGGACGCCCACACGGGGGGGCCTGATGCACGCCTCATGCGGCCCCGCAAGCCCGCAGATCTACGTGACGTAACGTGCGGATGTAAGGGGCGCGGGGAGGGAGGCGGAGCCTTGGCGGGAGGCCCGGGCAAAGCACGTCACGCGGGTAACGCAGGACGAATAGTATTCGTCGCGGGCTACGCATAGCGCAGATCTACGCGAGGCTCGGCTGGGGCGGTAACGACGGGAGAGGCGGCAGACGGCGGTGTGGGGGTAGGGTCAGCCCCCAACAAACGGCAGCCGGCTGCCATTCTTGACTTTTGGAAACGACCCGCTGTACCATTGCAGTGCACCCCGAACCGAACTCCACCGAACGGAGCGGCGACAACGGGGCCTGCAAGGAGTGACCCACGATGGTAGCGTTGCCCGAGACCGTAACCGTCAGCATGGCGGACCTGATCGCCCTAGCGGCCCGCAGCAAGCGGGTGGAAGAGGCGCTGACCGCAGCGGACACCCAGTTCGCCGGAGCCTTCGCCCAGTTGGCGGAGGCCCGGCGCGGCCTGACCGCCATGCGAGACACCTACAAGGCGTGGGACGTGCAGGTCCGCGTCAGCGAGGTGCCGCCGGCCGGGAGCGGGGCGGCCACCAATGCCCGGGCCTACCTTGCGGCGCAACCGCAGGGTTCGGGCTATGCGCCGACCGTCCCCACGACACCGCCGAGCGGGTTGCACGATGCCCGGGCCAATGGCACGGCCAGCCCCGCTGCGGCGGCCCGGCGGGATGCGGCCGCGGATGGTGCGTACACCCCGTATGCCGATGATGCGGCCGTGGCGGCCTTGATCGGCGCCGGGTGCACCGTAGCGTTTGTGGCGGCCCACCATGTCGAGCGGGGCGGGCATGGCAACCGCCGTCCTTGCCCGGCCGTAGCCCGGGGCGTGTCCTGCAATTGCGTCAAGCAAGTGGGGCAGAAGTGGGCGCAAGCGCAGAAGGCGCAGCAGGCCCAGGCCCGGGTGGATGCGGCTGTGAACGGCACCACGGCGGCCCCGACCGTGGCCCCGGTGACGGCGGCCCCTGACCCGATGAACCCCCTCGCGAACGCCGAGGGTCGGGCCACGTGGAACGGGTACGTCAAGGCGTACATGGTGCGGGGCATGTCGCATGCCGACGCCATGTTGGCGGCCGACGACGCCATGTCGGTCACGGCGGCCCCCGTGCAGGATGCCCCCGTGGCCCCCGTGCAGACGGCGCCTAGCACGGATGCCACGCCGGCCACGGATGCGACGCCTAGCACGGATGCGTTGCCCTGCCCCACGGAAGCCAAGTTCCTGGCGATGCGCAGCGAATTCCACGCGGCGGCCAAGCTCACGTACATTGATGCGCTGTACCACGCTCGCTCGCAGGGTGCCCCCGACCCGGACGGCGCGGCGTTCAATGTGGATGCCAAGGCCGTGATCAAGATCAAGCGTCGCTTCGCCGGGTTGGTCGCCAGCTAGCCCGTCCCCCGCAACGTGTCGCATGGGCCGCTCCCGGATGCCCGGGAGCGGCCCGTTCATACCCCCGGAGGTGTACGTCATGTGTAGCCCGTCCCTAGCCCGTCGCCCGTGGCAGCGGCCACGCCCCGCAACCCGCGTCGGCCACGGTGCGTACCTCACGCAAAACCGCCGGATGCGCGTATGGCTGGCCCGGGTGCGTAGCCCGTACCACGTAGCGCCTACCGTACGCCTGGTACGCCTCGCCGCCTAGTGTGTCGTGGGCCGCCCCGGACGTCCGGGGCGGCCCGTTCATCCCCGTGGAGGTGTCTCGCATGGCCGACTGGTACACGCCGGAAGCGCAAGGGCACCCAACCCCAACCATGATCCTGTGGGAGTATCAGGCCCTCGCCCGGGCATGCGTCGCTGCCGCCCGCCCGGGGGCGCACCCTCTCTGGACAACGCTCGTCACGCGCCACCTCGCCCGCTTGCAAGCGTGGGGCTGCGAGGTGCCGCCTACCGCGCATGCCTAGCGCCTCACGCATCCCCCGCATAGCCCCCGTACGCATCATGCGTACGGGGGCTTTTTTGTGCCTTCCGCGGCCGGCACCCCCCGGTCCTGGACCGCACCCCCCCGGCCCGCCCCACCGGATGGCCCGTACGAGCGCTGAGAGCCACGGAGAGGCCCGTTGCGGGCGTTTCGCGCCTACTGATAGGTCGCGGGGCGCAAAACGGCTCTCAGCGCGAAATCGCTTTCGGCGCGGCGCGGTGCACGTATGTGGGGCGCACGTATGCACGTACCGTGTATACACGTACGTATGTACGTGTACGTCACGTACACGTCACGTACGTACGTACCCACGCATGCATGCATCACGTACGTACGCAGGCATGCACGCCCCCGCGCCGCGCCCGCCCGCACGCCCGCCCGCGCCCGCCGGCGCGCCCGCCCCCGCTGGTCACGAGCGACAGGGCCGAGGTGTACGCATGCGCGCACGCGGCCGGCACCGCCGGTCATGAGCGGAGGGGCCGAGGTGCGTGTAGAACCAGCGCTGGTTCTGACACATTCGTGCGCCCAAAACAGGAAGCTGGCTGCTGTCAATGGCCAACAAACCCAGTAAAACATTGGCTTCTTGACAAACGGAAAGTCACTCGGCTAAACTGTCGAAGTCAGCACCGAAAGGGCTGTCGGAGCGGCGTCGAGAGTGAAGGGAGTCAGCATGACCGAGACCGAGCGATGCCACGAGTGCTCCAGCCTGCGGACCTGCCGCTATTGCGAGCGGTGCTGCCTATGGATTTGCATGGGCTGCTGGCTCTCCCACGTAGGCCTCACCAAGGTGCACCAGCATGTGGGGTAGGTATGCCGCGTTGGCCAAGGATTTGGCAGCCCGTGAGAAGGCCAAGGCCCGCCAATTCCACGAGACCCCTAGCATGCGGTGTGGGTGGTGCCAGATGCCCCGGGATGGGTGCGAGTGCTGCACCCATCCCGGGTGCCACCGCCACTGCCGGCCAGGCTCGGATTTCTGTGCGGTCCACGGCGGCCGCATCACAAGCGAAGGGAGCATGATGACCGACAACCTCTGCCAGTTGTGCAGGAATCGCCTGCCTGACACCCGGTTCCACGTGTGCTGCAATGGCATGCTGTGCCCGTCGTGCCATGCCTACAGCGAGCAGATCAAGGAGCGCAACAAGCCGGTCCCCGCGAGCGAGGTCCTGCCACAAGCTGTCAGCCCCACGGCCCCCCGCCAGGTGCCGCTACCGACGGCGCCGCCGGCAGGGAACGCCCCGCCCCCGCCGCAGCTACGACCGAACACGCCCGGCATCCAGCGCACCCGGGTCACGGGGCCGGCGTCCCGCCCCGTACCGCTCACGGGTTCGTTCAACACGCCAGAAATCTACAACACCCTGACCGGGGGTGGGGCACCGACGATCATGCCTGTCCGTAGCCCCATCATCCAGCAGCAGCCCATGCCCACGAGTCCCGACATCCTGCCCTGCGAAATCTGTGAGGACGAGGGGGCCGTGGAGGTCGCTCGCCACCATACCTGCGATACGCATTTCGTCCCGCCGCCGATTGCCGGGGGCAGCGGCGATTCGGATGGGGGCGAGCCACCCAAGGCGTACGTGGTGATGCTGGCGCAGCAGGACCCGCTGTCCGTGCAGTGCTTGGGAGTCTTCCCTGTCCTGGTCGAGGCCGAGAACTGTGTCCGTGCCCGGTACCTACGCACCGAGTACGGCATCGAATCGCCGGGCGACGCCATGCTGCGGCCCGAGCACTACGGCATGAGCCTGGCGGAGGTGCAGGCTATGTGTGCGGAGGCGGACGAGGCCATCTTGCAGGCAGGCACGGACCCCATCGCCCTGGATGAGGCCGGCCAGTGTGTGCGCATTTCGATGGAGGAGATCAAGTAGGCCGTGGGGCCGGGCATGGTGCCCGGCCCCACCCATTCGGAAGGGAGTCACGTTATGTATGTCGTGTTGGGCGCCCACGTGTGCGAGAACTGCGACGGCCCCATCCCCGCGTACTACGGCAGCTACAACAACCTGACCCTGGCGCAGCGCGCGGTCCGCCGGGCGTACCTCCAGATCGAGCACGGGATCACGGACGAGGACGACGCGGAGCAGATCGCCGTGGTCGGAGGGGCCGACCGCTACGCGGAGATCCAGGCCGAGGCCACGCGGTACAGCCGCCTCGCCTACGAGTTCCCGCAGCGGGTCGCCGAGACCGACACGATCTGGATCGTGAACGCACAGGAGTGGAACTAACATGGCCATGCTACCCAAGCCCTACGACCGCCACGCCTACGTGTTCCGCCTGCACACCCGCGAGACCACCACCGACAACATGCCGTTCTTCGAGATATCGTGCACGCTCACGCAGTACTCCGCCCTGGACGACGACACCGCGAGCGTGTCCGTGCAGGAGTGGGACGGCCTGGTGCTGGCGACCTTCGGCTACACCACGGACTACGGCACGGACCGGGGCGAGCGCCGCATGGCGGGCAATGGCTGGCCCGTGCAGTTCGACCTCCACGGGGCGGTCGGCCTGTACCAAGCGGAGGCGATGACAACGACGCTCCGCCGTATCGAGCGGGCACTGGAGCGGCAGACCCTCCAGGTCGGCGACAGCCCGCAGACCTTCGGCGCCCAGGTACAGCGGGTGATGTCGGTCCTCAGCCTGGACTACGTGATCGAGCCGGCCAAGGGTGGGTACTACAGCCGGTGGGCGAGCGGCGAGCGGTATCGCACCCACAGCAAGCGGGAGATCGGCTCGTACATCGACCGCCTCATCAACGAGTGGCTCACCCCCAAGGCGGAGGTCACGGCGTGACGCACACCTACATGGCGCTGGACCAGTACGGCAACACCTTCCACAACCTGGGGCCGCACCCGCGGAAGGAACTGCTGCGCCGGCTCTATCGCCAGCATGCCGAGCGGATGTACGTGGACAAGGTGCAGGGCGACTCCGTGCAGGTGGGCTACATCATCGCCGGCCACTGGCTCACGCTCTACCGCATCGAGCCCTGGGAGGTGCCGGCGTGACCCGCATGTCGAAGCAGGGGACATTTCACCGCCACTGGTGTAGCTGTGGCGCATGGGTGTCGCACGGGGGACCTGCGGAGGCGTGTCAGGTAGGCAGAGGAGGGCGACCAGCCCTCCTCTGCCATACCTGCGGCGCCGCGGTCAGCAAACACGCCGACGCAGCCACGCCACCCCGTAAGTATCCCCCAAAACGGCGGCGCCAGGCACCGGGCTAAGCGCCGGCACTACCTAACTATTAGGTACGCGAAGGAGGTGTTAGCAGATGTTCGACTTGAACGAGAACCACTACGTGGTGCGGCGCTGGAACTGGCCGGGTGGGATGTGTGCCCACGCCTGCTTCGCCACGGCGGAGGGGGCCACGGCGTGGATGTGCAACGGCGCGGACGTGGCGTACACCATCGCCTGCCTGCCGCGGGCGCTGTGCCACTTCTGCAACCCGCGGGCGCCGCTGCCCACGGTCACGGCGTGGCAGGGGCGAGCGCCTGATGTCATGAGTCCCGAGGCCGAGGTCGAGGAGTTCTCCCGGCGGGAGGTGCGCCTGGGCCGGGACTACGGCGAGCAGCGGGGCGTGTACGCCAAGGAGGCGACGGGCCACTACCACCACTGCCCCGAGGACCTCACGCAGTGGGGGCTGTGCTACCGCGGGGACTGTGGCGGGCAGGGCGCGGGGGTGCCCTGCCCCTGGCATGAGCACACCCTGGCGGCCGAGCGACGAGCGCAGGAGCAGGCGCACGCCCAGGAGATCGCCCGCATGGGCACGATGCTGGACCGAGCGCTCGCCGCGTGGGCGGCCGAGCAGGGGAGCGAGCGCATGCGCACCCTGCTCCAGGAGGCGCTAGGTGTAGAGCCAGACGGCGAGTTCGGCGGACTCTGCTGGTAAGGCTCAGCAAACCCAGTCAAACATTAGGTTCTTGACAACTGGCAACGAACCCTGTAGACTGAATGAAGCGGCGCCGATTGGGCTGCCGTAGCGGCACAGTACAGGTAAGGGAGTCAGCGCATGGACACCGTCGCACGCATGGTCGTGGGAGCCGTCTTCTTGTGTGTCTTCCTCTGGTTCGTCGTGAACGTCACCGCTGGGAGCGGGCGACGCTAAGCGAGTGGGTTCTTGAAGCGGCATAGCGTAAGGGAGTCAGCATCATGTCAGATGGCATCGTCGACCAGGCATTCATCCAGGTAGCGGGGCGCAAGCTGGCGTGGCACAAGAAGATGGGCGGCGAGTTCGTGATCGGCGAGTACCCGAGCGAGGGCATCCGGAAGCTGGGCCGCTTCGACGTGGAGCGCTCGCCGCTCGCCGCCTGGTCGGAGGAGGCCCAGGCGTGGCAGCCCATCCCCTCGCACTTCGCCCTGCTGCGGCAGCCCATCCCGTCGGACCCCACGTACAAGAGCATGGGTGTGGTCAGCCGGGACTACGAGGTCGTGCAGCATATGCAACTGGCGCAGTCGCTCGACAAGCTGGTGGACGTGGGCTGGCAGCTAGAGACGGCGGGTGTCCTGCACGAGGGCGCCATGCTCTTCATGAGCTTCAACGCTGGCGGCTACGTCGTGAATGAGGACGAGATTCAGTCGTACTGGTGCGCCAGCGTGCGGCATGCGGCGTCGGCCATGAACATCTTCGCCACGCCGGTCCGCGTCGTGTGCCGGAACACCTATGCGATGGGCATGGGCCGAGCCACCGACCGCATCTCCATCCCCCACTACCGCAGTGCAGCACAGGAATTGGAGTGGGCGACGGACGTGTTGGCTCGCACCCATGCCCGTGAGCAGACCACCATCGAGGAACTCACGGCCATGGGCGAGACGCCGATGGACGTGGACACGTTCACCCAGGTGTTGGACGCAGCGTACCCGCTACCCAAGCCCATCCGTAGGATGGCTGCCATCCAACAGCGGGTCACGGACCTGGGCGGCAGCTACCAGTCTCTCGAAACCGACACGCTGGATGAGTACACCCGCTTGAGCGAGTCGTTCGAAGCCAAGCGGGCGTTGATGCAGCGCTTGCGGGACGCCGTGACCGAGCGGGTGGTGGCGTTTAACGATGAGCGCCCGCAGTACAGCGACAGCGCCTGGAGTGTGTGGAATGCGCTGTCCGAGGTCGAGTCCCATCGCAGTGGCAAGAACCCGGGCTACCAAATCCTGTTCGGCGAAAGGGGGGAATGCATGGCGAGAGGATACCGGGAGTTGGTCAAGGTAGCAGCGGCACGGTAGCGTGGCTACTCTCGACGCCGTGAGATCACGGGGTTATGTACGGCTAGACATCACGACTTCTCCAGCCACGCCGCCTCCATCCGCGCCGTACCTGGCCGCGCCTACTCGACTACCCAGGCCATACGCCGAGCGCCCAGAACTCGCCGACTTCTCAGGTCACGACGCAACGCCCCATGCCCGAGCACTGTCGCACCGACTGACCTGGTCGAGCCCCGTCACGTCGGCTCGTATCAAGCCCCGTCGCACCGACTACCGAACCCGCGCCTGTCCCTGCCCGACCCAGCCTGTGCGACCAGTCATGTCACCGCAGCCCAGGCGATACCGTGCCGACTGGACATGCACGGTCAGCCGCAACCGTGTCTCGCCGACGACCCTGGTCTCAGCAGCCCCACCCGGCGCCGAGCGACGGGACTAGCCACCACCGGACCAGCCCAGCCGGGTCCAGCCTGACGGAGGTGACCAAGCCAGCAACGGCCACGCCATACCGACCAGCCTCGCCATTGGAGGTCAACACGTGACGTAGCGACGGGCCGGGCCCCACCGAATCCCATCGCACCCTGCCGTACCCTGCCGACGCGGCACGTCGGCGCAGCAGGGAGAGGCAGAACCAGCGCTGGTTCTGCCTCTCCCAAAGGGAGTCACCCATGACGCTAGACCTGACCCAACCTACCCCCGAGGGCATCGAAAGGATGTGCCTGATCGACACCGTAGCCGAGATCAACGGCTACATCGGCAAGGCCCGGGCGCTCGTGATGCGCCCCGAGTTGTGCCGCACGCTGCTGGAGAAGATCGCCTTGGCAGCAATCCAGGGCGTCTTGGACAGCAAAGAGGCCAGAGCAGAGGAGCAACCCCCCCATGACAGCAGCCACCCATGAGGACGTCATGACCACGGACGCGGACGAGATCATCCGCCAGCACTACCAGAAGCTGGCCGCCCTGCGCATGCAGCACACGCTGCCGTGCGTGGTGTGCGGCACGCCGATGACGGAGGTGATGGCCAAGCGACGCTACTGCTCGGAGCGGTGCAAGTCCCGCCACCGCCGCCAGCGGGAGCGGGCATATGTGCGCCAGCTAGAGGCGACGGTCAAGGCCATAAGCCCGGCGGCCGAGGTCAGCGGCAACGGCAAAGCCAGGTAAACATTGGGTTCTTGACATTCGGAAAGCCCTGCTGCTACACTGGGCAGCAGGGCTTTCCATTGGGCAAAGGGAGCAGCGATGAGCGACCAGACCTACGACGAGATGGTGACGCAGTCCCACGAGGACCGGCTCGCCCAGGTGCGGGGGCACGTGGCGGAGGGAGCGGCCTGGTTGGACGGGTTCAAGCCCGGGTGGTGGCGGCTGATCAACACCAGCCCGCAGGTGTTCAAGCTGGAGTCCGGGCTGACGTGTGTGTGGGGACAGCTGGCCGCCGTGGACCTGGAGGAGTGGTTCGGGCCGGTGGTCGGGCGCGACATGCGGTACGACTACACGCACTGTTACCTGGAACTGGGACGGCGGGGGATGATCCCGCGAGACGAGACCCGGCCGGGGTGGATGGAAACGCATGGCTTCGTCACCCGCCAGGACAACCTGTACGGGGTGTTGCGGGAGGCGTGGGTGCAGGCCATTGCGCAGCGGCAGCAACAAGCAGAGGAGTCAGCATGACCACGGGATACGTGCCCCTCAAGCCGACCGCCAGCGACACGGCACGGGCCATCGCCCGCACGCGGATTCGCGCCGGCATGGCGTTCCTCGACGAGCAGGTGCCCGACTGGTGGCGGGGCGGGCGCATCGTCCTGGGCCGCACCCTCAACATGGTGGACGGGGAGTGCTGCATCTGGGGGCAGTTGGCCCGCCACGACCTCGAAGCCTGGTTCGGCCGCCTGGACCGGCGGCTGAGCCACGCCAGCTATGCCACCGTGAACCGCTACCTGGTGCAGCACGGCTACATCCCCGAGGACCAGGCCACGCACTGCCCCGAGGCGGGGTCGCAGTGGATGGTAGACCACGGGTTCCTGTTGAACCTGCCCGACGCGAACCACAGCACCGACGACGACGGCGTGAGCTACGGCATGCTCACCGAGATCTGGCGCATCTACATCCACAGCCGACGCCATGCCAAGAGTTAAGCAAGCCAAGGTTGCCGTGCCCCCGCCCACCATCCGGGAAGTGGTCCCGGATGTGTGGGTGGCGGGCAGCCGCAGTAGGTTGAACGTTTTCCACACGGTCCACGTCCATCGGGAGTACCCAACTATTGGGTATGTATGCTCGTGCGAGTACTTTCGGTTGGGGCGTGGGAAGGTGTGCGCCCACATTGCCCTGGTGCGGGAGGCCGTCGAGCACACCAGCTAAGGGAGTCACCATGCAGCAACCGCTACCCGTACCCCAGGACGGGACGCCGTCGGCATCGGGGCAGGTGCGACGGTACATCCGCAGCCTGATCGCAGGCAAGAGCGACGTCAGCATCCCGTCCCTGGTGGACGCCACCATCGACTGGCTCACCCGCGACCGGCCCCTACTCGTAGCGTTCCTGCGCGAGAGCCTGACGGCGATGGTCTACGAGGTGGTGCAGCGGGTGCTGGCCACCACGCGGGCCGACCTCATGCTCTTGGGCGAGAACCTGATGGAGAAGCAGGAGGTGATTGCGCAAGCGTCGCTCAAGTGGGCGACCTGGATGGAGCGCGGGGCCACCCGCCACGTGGCGGTGCTAGAGATGGACCGCCAGGACTGCTTCGCCGCAGCCGCGCACCGCTTCCTGAACTCGGAGCGACACCTGGCGCTCGCCACGCTCTGGCGCAGCGTGGGTGACAACCTAGCCGACGGCGAGCGGGTAGGCGACCGCTTCACCGTCGAGGACTTGGAGGTGAGGTTACAGAACATTCAGGCCCAGAGCATGGAGCTAGCCAACAGCGACCGGTCGTGGGCGAGAAGGCTTTTAGGACGCCGTGGGGGCGATGCCCCGTGACACACATACGGCTACTGCTTACCATAACAAGCCGACTGCTCGGACCTGAGCATCTCGTCCCAGGCCCTGCGACATGTCGAGCCGTCACCACTACTCGTCCCATCGACTTGCCGAGTCTGGCACCACCTTGTCAGGGCATGCCTGGCGACTACCCCCACCGTGTCCGTGCCGAGCCTGGTCGACTGGTCTCGTGTTGCCGTCCCTTGCCGGGTCACGTCACCAGATACCGACGTGCCTTACCCCGCACGCACCCCGCCGTTACGGGTCAAGTCTTGTCAGGTCGACCCGTCAAGCCAGCCTGTCCCGCGCCAAGCCTTGGCGACCAGCCCGTGCCCGCCAATGCCGGCCAAGCGAAGCCGACTAGTCCTCGCTACCCTGGCCTACGCCGGACGTACCGAGCCCAGCCGACAAGCCGTCTCTCGGCAACACGCATCTCGCCCGAGCGACTACACCCGTCAGCACCGAACGACCCAGGCCAGACCGACTGGGCGAAAGGAGCCAAGTTGTACCAACCCTGAGCGACAGGCCCGCCCCACCCAGCACGGCCACACCCAGGCCGACAAGCCATGCCACGTCCTACCGCCCCCGGCCGGGGGCGGTAGGACAGGAGAAAGGGAGTCCGAATGGCCAAGTTCACGACCGCCACCCGCGCCGAGGTCGACACCGTCGAGGAGACCACGCAACAGCGCCGCTTGGAGGGCCTGGCCAAGGCCCGCGCCGCCCGGGCCGCCAAGCGGGCGGAGGCCATGGCCATCGCCATGGACGCACTGAGCGCACAGGAGGAGGCCCCCATGCACACGCCCAACGGGCCGGTCATGAGCCCCACGGCCGAGGTGGCCGAGCCCGTGGAGATCACGCCCATCCCGCCGTTCCCGACGCCTGACGAGGTGGACCTGGTGCCGAGCGTGGACATCCCGCTGCAGCCGCACACGCCGGCCCAGTTCGTGGCGGCCCCGCCACCCGCCATCCAGTTCGTGCCCAGCGTGGGCTTACTCACGAAGTTCTTCCCCGGGTACCAGCCGCGGGGGGTCTACTACAACGTCGGCTTGAAACTCCGCGACCGCATCATGGGCGGCACGCCGTCCGACCCCAACGTCATGGAGGGGTGGCTGCGCAAGCTGGGGCTGGGCACGGAGAAGGCGGACGAGATCCGGGCCATCGCCATCCAGACGGTACGCGACCTGGGCGGGGACCTGTCGGAGGACCCCACGTGGGAGGAAGTGGAGGAAGTTTCCAAGTCCATCGCCGCGAACAAGCAGACCAACATGTTCCGTAGGGACCCACGCATCGGTTGCTATGTGGAAGATCGGACCATCAAAGCGATGTTGAAGGAGAACTGCAACATCGTGTTCGCCAAAGACCGCTGGGGTGCCACGAAGAAGGGGGCGAAGGCATACCTGGCGGAGCGAGTGTTCGTGGATCCGCCCATGATTGCGCTAGAGAACGGCCGACCTGACATCCACAAGCCCGACGGCGTGCACTTGTTCATCGGTCACGTGCAAGGACCGCAGGGAAGGCAGTCAACTTTGACATACTACGAATATGTGCTAGCACCTGTGCTTCGCTTCCAGATCAGGGTGTTCGAGGACTGCATCACTCCCCAGCAATGGGGTCCGATTTGGGAGAGCGCCCAAGAAAATGGCCAAGGCTCGTTGCGTTCGCAGAGTTTCGGGCGCTTCGACCTCATCGAGTGGGATGGGCCGCACGCAGTTAAGGGTGCGTAGGTGAGTTGGCATACGACGCTGCGGGGGATCGCCCGATATACACGTGCAGCTAGGCAACACACGCCGACTAACCTATTCGTGCCAGCCGGTACCCTACCTGTACCGTACCCACCGACAAGTGGAGGCAACATGACTAGTCGCGACGTGTCGCCCCACGCACGTCCCGCCCATGCCAGGCCGACTACTCTGCTCTCGCTGCGCCGAAGCCTGCCCCGCACCAACCCCGCCGCGCCGACTACGCTGCCGTCGCCCAACCAGTGCGGCGTCGTACCGACGACCCTGGCCGAGCCCCTGCCAGCCGCCCCGAACCCGACTGGTCGCCACTCGTTTCGTCAAGTCATGGCATGTCAGGCCTCGGCGACTATGCTTACCCGGCCACATCTGCCCGCAGCATGCGACTGGCCATCGCGGAACCATCCGCGCCACGCCGACTTGCCAGTCCCTGTCATGTCCAACCTGCTCGGGCCGTCCCGACGGGCCTTACCACGCGCAGCCGTCTCACGCCTGGTCGACCCCTCAGCACAGGTTACTCCCCGCCACGCCTGGCCCTACGACCGGGCAGCCCTTCTCTGGAGCTACGCCATGCCTTCACGACTCAGCATCGACTTGCCCCGACGATCCCCGTCGTGCCCCCTGCGTGCCGACTTGTCCAGCCCTGCGATACCATGCCCTGCCCAGGCGTTCCGACTTGTCCCGTCCGGTCGCACCAGCCCCAGCCCCAGCGACCCAGCACACCAGCACGCACCCGGCCGCTCCACAGCGACGAGCGTACCCGACCGCTACCGACCCAACCCGTGGCGACAAGCCGTCTCGGGTCTACCGTGGTCACCGCAGCCCCAGTCCCGTCGACTGCTCGTGCCACGCCGTGCCTTCCCTACGCCAGTCGACAAACCCCGCCACGCCCACCCGACCCTGGGCCTGCCGACACGCGGCGCCATGCCCACCCGATCCTGGCCGACTGGCCATCGCTGCTCAGGGCATACCTGGCCAACCCGACGCGACGTCTCGTCCCGAGCCACGCGCATGCCAAGCCGACTGCCCCACCCTCGTCGAGTCCCATCCGTACCGTCCGTGTCAAGCCGACACGCCACGCCGTCACACGAGGAGCCACGATGTAACAGGCCAAGCGACCAGCCAAGCCCGAGCCATCGTCGCCACGCCATGGCGACAAGCCGCGGTAGTACAGCCCGCGTCTCAGTATGGCGACGACCCAAGTCCCGTCCACACCAGCCTGCCCAGGTCGACTAGCCACGGCGTGTCGCAGCACGACCCGCCATAGCGACTGGTGAGCCCGGGTCAGCCCCTAACGCAGCGACTCTCGCACCCAATCCGCGTCTCGCCATAGCGACAAGGTGCACCTGGGGGTGGCGGAGGAGCGCCACCCCCGGGGGAAAGGATGCCAATGGAGCTTTCCGTAATCCCGCTGGGGTCCACCGTGACCCCCAGCCAACTCCGGCTACGCACACGGATTTTCGAGCAAGCCCTCTGGAGGGAGATCGGGGTGACGTCGCTCACCGACCTGGCGCAGCGCATGGAGGTGACGACGGGCGCGCTGTCCAAGCTGCAGCATGACAAGTCGCGGGAGCCGTCGGGGGCGATGCTGCGTGGGGCGCTGTGTGCGTTCCGCGGGTGGTCGCTCTCCGACCTGTTCTACTTGGAGCCGGTCGATGCGTAAGAACGGGGTGGCGCACCCCCATCGCCGGCGCCGTGAGACCTGGGGCACGCCCCAGCCGACCCCCGTGCAGGCAGAGCGGGATTGGGATCCAGGATCCAGGCTCATGTGGCTGGTGATGCTGATCATCGTGGTGGGCTTCCTGGCCCTGAGCATCGGACTATGGGCACGGTAGCCCGCAGAGGAGCGTACGTGGACTACAAAGGCTTGCTCGCAAGGTTCCAGGCCCTGGAGATGGGGCTGCAGAAACGCACGCAGGAGGTGCGCTGGGCCCAGGCCGAGATCGTGTACCTGCTCACGCCCGGGCAGGGGCAGTCCCCGCAGCCGGGGCAGTACACGCTGGACCAACTCGCAGCCGAGACGGGGTACTCCCGGATCACCCTCGCCCGGTGGCGAGAGATGTGGAGCCGGTTCGGGAGCAAAGGTATAGAAACTACACCTTTGCTCGATTGGACGGCGGCCTATGCCGAGGTCGGCGGGGGAGGCACAGCCACCCAGCGGTGGGCGCAGCACCACCTCGACCATCTCACGGAGACGGCGACGCCCGCGCAGAAGACGCAACTCATCACGCAGCTAGCGGCCGACCCCGACGTGCAAGCGGCGGTGTCGCAACACGGCGAGGCGCGGGCGGCGGTCAGCAAGCTGGCCCTGATCGGGCACGCCGCGGACACCGCCCACCGGGACCGGGAGTACGCGCGGGACACGGTGAGCCAGCAGCTGGACGCGCAGCGGGCGCTGCTCGAACTGAACGGCCTGATCCGCCGGTTCAACAACGACGTGGAGCGCCTGCTGCCGTACCTGCGGGGGCTGCCGCGAGAGGGGGCGGACCCGACGGCGACCCGCCTGTTCCTCGAAGACAACGTAGTGATGCTGGAGGCCCACACCCAGGCGCTGCTCTGCTACCTGCAGACGGGGGAGACCGACATCGACCGGTTCCTGAACGCCGTATTGAAGGGAGACTGAGATGGCACGGAGCAAGCTCGCGTACTGGGCGGCCATCATCCACCCCCTGATCCCGGACCCGAACACGCCGGGCTCCATCCACGTGCGCGAGTTGGCCCAGCAGCTGGGCATCTGCGGCGCCTACGTCCGTGAGGTCATGGGGTACATGAAGGACAACTACCCGCAGTACGCCCTCGTGTCGAGCCGCGAGGGGTACCGCTTCTCGACCACCCGGGACGAGGTCGAGGAGTGCGTGGAGCGGCTGGGCGGGGCCCTGCAGACGGGCACCCGCCGGCTGTTCACGGCGGTGGCGCTGCCGGCTACGAACGGCCGGACCCGCAAGCGCACGGCCGTGCAGAAGGCGTACTCCACGGCGGCGGGGGACCTGGCCGTGGCGATTCAGCAGCCGCTGTTCTGAGAGGCGACGGCCCTGAACCTTTTCACTGCGAAAAAGGTTCAGGGCCGTCGCAACAAGAGGAGGCACCATGCACGACGAGGCGCACGAGCACGGGCCCGAGTGCCAGCACGCCATCGGCACCCGGGAGGACGCCATCGAGGCGCTCGATGGCGGCGGCCAATTGTACCTGGGGGAGCACGGGTTCCACCTGAGCAAAGGGCAGATCACCCATCGGGGGATCGTGCGGGACGTGTACGCCATCCACGACGTGGAGCATGTGCTGCTGGCGTTTGCGCCCACCCTGGACGGGGCGGCCAGGCTGATCATCCTGCTCGACCAGGAGGCGGATGCGGTGCAGGTGATCGCCGACCTGCAAGCCCTGCGCGAGGCGCTGGGCGGGGACGACGACGCGGGCGAGGCCGTCGGGCCCGACCGCCAGAATTAGGGAGTCACCCATGGACACCGAGCCTAGAGCGGCAGCGCTGTACGAGGCGCTGGCCAAACACTTCGACACCACGCAGACGATCCACAAGGCGGGGCGGGCCCTGGACTACCTGACCACCGAGCAGGTGGTCTCGCGGCTGACGCAGGTGGTGGGGGTGGACGGCTGGTCCTTCGAGGTCCAGCGGGAGGGGCGGGACGGCGACGTGCTGTGGTGCGTCGGGCGCCTGAGCCTGCACTTCGGACACACCACGGTGTGGCGGGAGCAGTTCGGGGAGTGCGAGACGCAGGCGAAGGGGATGGGGGCGGGGGATGCCCGCAAGGGGGCGGGGTCCGATGCCCTGAAGAAGTGTGCCTCGCTGTTTGGCGTGGGCCTGTACCTGCAGGAGAAGGACCCGCCGCCGGGGCAGGCGGTCCCCGCCCCGTCCAGACTCAGCGCTGGTTCTGACGAGCCCGACCCGCAGATTCCGCTCAACCGCTACGGCCTGCCCGTGATCGGGGTGGACCCGATGACGTCGGAGCGGAAGGCGTCCTTCCTGGGGTGGGTCAAGAAGAAGTACGACCTCGACGAGGCGGACATCGTGTTCGCCATGGGACGGCCGATTGATGAGTGGTGCTGCCAGCAGGATACGGGGTACCAGGGGGCGCTGACGGCCTTCCACAACTACATGAAGCGCAAGCTGGCGGACCCCGAGAACGCTTCCCTCCGCATGCTAGGGGCGGAACGGCAACGACTGGGGGTGCCAACATTCTAGGTTCGGATTGTGTTCGGATGCTCTAGGAGAACTTTAGGAAACCGTGCTACGCTTTCCCCCTAGTCTGGGACAGCGGGGTGTGGTAGCCTTTCCTTGCAGCACAAACACCGGCTGATCCCCGGGCTGCAAAAGTAGGGAGTCCACGGGGACGGGATGCCATCTTCATCCCGTCCCCGCCCTACCACTCGAAGATGGAGAGTGATGATGGCATGCCCTAGCTGGCGTCCGCTATGACCGAAGCCTTCTGCCGTACCCCACTGGCGCTACTCGACGACCCTCGCCTCGACCCCTACGACACCCGCATTTACGAGACGCTCTGGCGTCGCTCGGACTTCCATACCCACCGCACCCAGCCGGGGACGTCGGTGGCTGTGATCGTAGCGATCTCACATGTCTGCAAGCCCACGGTGCTGGACTCTCTTCACAAGCTGGAGACCACCGGGTGGATCGTGGTGGAGAAGGGGCGCCGCAACCAGGCTCCCATCTACATTCTGCAGTCAGTCTCATTGACCACAGAACCGCCCGCCTGTGGTCAGTCTCACTTACCAGTGGCGGTCAATGGGACTGACCACACGTGGTCAATGGGACTGACCACACGTGGTAAACGAGACTTACCACTAGCGGTCAATGGGACTGACCACAGAATGGGCACTGCGCCCTTGCCGGCATTGGGCTCAGACGAACCCTTCAGATCTTCTCCAGAGAGTACCTCAGAGAGGGTTCCAGAGATTCTCTCAGAGACGAAAGAACCCCCTCGGGCTGCGCCCGGTCCCCCGTCGGGGGCCATGAACGCCGCCTGGGAATACTACCGTCAACACATCCAACCCAGAGCACGGCTGACGGAGGGAGCTAAACGGAAGATCACCCTGCGGCTCAAGACGTGGACGCTAGAGGAGCTACACGAGGCCGTCGACCACTTCGCCGCCGACGCCTGGTGGATGGAGAACAACGCCCACCGTGGGGCGGAGTGGTTCTTTGCCACCGACGGGCGCATCGAACAGCTACGGCTCTTGCAGCCCGAGGCCCGGCGCAACGGCAACAGCCAGCCCAAGCTCTACGTCAACGGCTCGCCCCTTGCCAGGCGGCAAATGAACCACGAGGAGGGGCGAGCGATGGCGGCCAAGCACGGCCGCACTGGTCTCAGCGATGCGGACATCGAGAGCCACCCCGAGTTGGCGAAACGATTGGGAGTCACAAGTGAGCGAGTGGAAGTCCCTGGGTGACGAGCTAACCCGCATGGTGATGGAGAGCACCGTCTTCGACGACGAGGACAAGGCCATCTTCCTGGCGTCCAAGGAACGGGGCCGCTTGCGGCAAGAGGCCCTGCGCCGGGGCGAGAAGGTGGAGCCCATCCCCAACGACTGGGCCCACGACGGCTCCGAGATCCACGCCGACGGCAGCGCCGGCTACCGCTGCCACATCTGCCACGACGCTCGCTTCGTGCGCCGCGACGTGCCGATCAACCACCCCGACTTCGGCAAGGCGTTCCCCTGCCGCTGCCAGACCGAGCACCCGCAGGTGCGGGCCGAGAAACTGCAGCGCCTGCTCCGCAACAACGGCCTGCCCGTTACGTTGCAGGAGTCCACGCTGGACAGCTTCAAGCCCATCGAGGGGACCCGCTTTGCCCACGGCTTCGCCCGTGACTTCGTCAACCAGATGCGGGACCTGCAGACCCCCCGCTGGCTGGCGTTCATGGGCGCCCCTGGCACCGGCAAAACGCACTTGCTGGCGGGCATTACGCTAGGAGTGTGCGTGGAGGTGAGCGCCCAGGCCATGTACTTCGACGCCCGCGACTTCCTCATGAAGTGCAAGCGCAACGACTTCGAGCAAGACGAATACTGGACCGACCATGCGATCAGGCTGCCCGTGCTGGTGCTCGACGAACTCACGTCCGTGGGTGCCAGCGAGTGGGATGTGCGGAAGCTGGAGCGGGTGATCATGACTCGCTGGGACCGCGACCTCCCCACGGTAGTCGGTTCGACCCGCACGGACGACGACTTCCGCGAGTGGTCGCCCGCCATCTACAGCCGCTTCGCCGATGTCGACCGCGGTACCGTGCTCTACCTGACGTGTGGCGACTACCGCCAGCGACCACGGTCTGAGTGACGCTGTTCACGCTCGACGAGGTGTCCTGGCTCGACTCTGCCCTCGACTGCTACGAGCAGGAGTGGGGCTACAGCTGGACCCTCGCCGAGCAGGAACTGCACCTCACCATCATCACCAAGCTGGGCCGCCTACGCGACCAGCTAGAGCAGGAGGGCGGCGGTGCCTAAGCGCATGCCCACCGTGTCTGGCGGCACCCTGGGAGCGGCCCTGTACCAGCAGGCGGTCACGGCGCAGGTCCTGCTCAGCCAGAAGTGGCATGGCGAGCGGCACCTGCCGTCCTGCCCCATCGGCCAGTGGATCGGCAACTACTCGGGCCCCGACGGCGCCCCCTGTGGCGGCCGGTGCGCCCCGCTCCGAGCAGCCCTACGCGACAGTGCCGTCGTGCTAGGGCTGCCCCCCGGTGATTGGCTGGACGCCCCCCTTGCCCCACGGAAATCACCGTGATACGATGGGCAGAGACGTACAGGAGAACGCCCATGCCAACCCCCACGATGATGAAACGCTGCCGTGGCGAGAGTCGCCACGGGGACAAAATTGTCCCTTGCCCCCGGGCCGCACTGGAACAAGGCCTCTGTGCCCGCCACCTGGCAGGGGCCCGCAAGAGCCGCCGCGCCCTCGACCGGAAGCAGACCGAGCAGACCGCATGATGCGGTGGGATGGGGTGAACGACCCCGACCCCCAGGCCCTGGCCGCGGCGCAGACCGAGGCGGTGATCCAACTGCATGCGCGGGAGGCGCTCACCCTGCTGGGCTTTCACGTGGTGGACATGAGCCAGGGGCGGGAGACCCGCCAGACGCCCGGCATCTCGGACCTGTACATGATCCACCCCGCGTGGCGGTGTATCGGCTGGTGCGAGATCAAGGTGCCGTTGCTCTTGCAGGAGGGAGTTGCCCGTGCCTACACCATCCGTCAGCGACAGGGCCAGTGGCGCTACGAGCAGGAGCAGTGGCAACGCCTCCATCGAGATCTGGACCAGCCAGCCATTCACGCCTACACTGTGGATTCGGCTGATCTGGCGGTGTCTTACTGGGCGTGGGCAGGCTACCCTGTCCCAAGAGACATGTACCGACAGCTATACCGGCCGGAGTTGGATGCTCGCTTTTACAATCCGCGGGCGCGGCCTACGCCGCCGACGCACCGCGGCACCCGCCGCAAGTCCCCCCAACGTGTCTACCCTGCACGGAGACTGATGTGAGAATCGCCGTGCGTGCCGAGGTGCGGGAGATTCCGCAGGAGCACTACGACCCCGAGGTGTTGTACGTGGAACTCCTGGCCGCCCTGTACAAACTCTTCGACCAGTTCGGGGACACCACCCTGCTCGACCTGCAGATCCGGGAGGACGCATGAAGATCCTGACGACCCTACCCGGCGACGGTTGGTACGCTATCGTCCGGCGCCCACCCCCACAGGAGACGCTGCCGCCCCTCGCCATGCGCCTGGTGTGCTGGGCCCTCCTGGACCTGGAGGACGAGCCCCTGCCGCAACTGGTGGGCATGATGCTCTGTGGCTACGGCGGCCAGATGGTCGTGCCCGTGTTCGACCACGAGGGGTTCATCGGCTATTGGGATGGCTGCGGCTCCGCCGAGGAGGCCGTCGCCCAGGCCCTGGCCATCCTGGTGCGGCAGCAGCACGGCCGCGAGGACGACGACGATGAGGAGGCCCCCGATGAGGAGCCACCCCCGGCCCCACGCGGCACGGGTCGCAAGATCCCGACGGCGTTCCGCAATGCCTGGGCTTAGGGGGGCCGATGACCGCCGAGCTAACGACGGGACGGGTGATTACCCCGGCGGAGGGGGAAGCGGCGCACCGCTTGAATGCGGAGATCCAGACCCACGTGATTGCGGCGGAGCGGAACTTCCTGCGGGCGGGGCGGGCGCTCTGCCAGATGCAGGACACGGAACTCTACATGGCTCTGGGGTTCGAGACGTTTAAGCAGTACGCCCAGAGCGAGGAGATCAAGATCTCGGAGGCGTCCACCTACCGCCTGATGCGGGCGGCCCGCCGCATGGCGGCGCTGGAACAGCGGGCCCGCCGCGAGCCCGAGGTGCTGCAGACGGTGGCCGAGGCCGCGGGCCTCACGGTGGGGCAGGGCACGGTCACCATGCTGGCCGAGCGGGCGGTCCTGGACATGGGCATCGCCAATGCCGACCACGTCCTCCGCCACGTACTCGACGAGCCCGACGTCCAGAAGGCCCGCGAGTTGGTGGACATGGGGCGCACCCTCACCGAGGGCGACGTGGTCAAGGAGGTCGCCCGCTACCAGCGGGGCGGGACCGACGACCCCGTGGCGGACTACCTGCTGGGGGTCAAGCGCCGGGGGATGGCGCTCTTTGGCGAGATGCTGCCGCTCCGGGGCGCGGCCCTGAGCGACCACCTGTGGGAGATCAGCCTGCTGGTCGTGGCCACCCGGGAGTGGCTGCACGAGTACGCAACCGAAGGGAGTCACCGTGGCCCAAACGGATCTCTTCCCCACTGAGGCGTGGGATGCCATCGGCGAGTACACCGCCCGCGTCGGGCAGCCGCCCGTGCCCCGCGCCTGCTCCACCTGCGGGGCCCTGATGTGGTGGGGCTACACCCGCAACCAACGGCGAGCGCCCTACGACTTCGTGGACGGGAACTTCACCAACACCTCGCACTTTGCCACGTGCCCTGACGCGAAGCAGCATAGCCGACGATGAGCCAGATGCAGTACCGCGTGGTGGAGGAGCCGCGGTGTGCGGGATGCAACGAGTATCTGAGCCAGGCCAAGGGACGTGGTCCGAAGCTGCCGATGGAGATCCGCTGGTACCCGCCCGCCCAGAACCTGCCCGTCAGCGTGTGCAGTGTGGGCTGCTTGGGGAGCTTTGCCCTCAAGCTGGGGCAGGCGCAACAGCAAGCGCTCGACCAGGCCCAGTGGCCCCGGCTCCCCGAGGCCCGGTTCCCCGAGCGCCCTGTATGAGCGACCACTGGAGCCCCGAGGACGACAAGGATTGGGTGCCCCCCCACCGCAGGCCGGTGTCGCCCCGCGACCCGGACCTCGACCTGGCGTTCATGGCGATGGGGGCCATCGGCGGGGTGATGGGGACCCTCTTCGCCCTCTGGTGCATGGGGGTCCTCCATGTCCCCGCCCTACGCCTGGGGTGCGCATGATCTTCACGTCCCTCGCCCTGGCTCCTAGCGGCACGGAGTGGCGGGTGTTCGTCCATCCAGGGGGTCGGAGCCCTGGGATCCTGTACAGGCCCTACACGGGGCTCCGGGACGCGGAGGCGGTGGCGGCCCGGCTGCGGCAGGCGTTCCGTGCCGAGCGGTGATCCAGCTATATCACCGCTCGGACGGACGGTGGATCGCCGTCTGTCCCCACGGCGCTACCCACCACCAGTTCCGCGACCCGACGGACCGGCGGCTGCTCCGCGACGGCATCGAGGCCGTCCACCAACTGACCCACACCTGCGCCTGTGAGCGCTGGAGGGAACCCGTGGTCATGGAAGATGTCGCCCCCGCCACCCCCGAGGTGGCCCCCGTGCCTGAGACGCCGCACGCCCAGCGGGTCCGCAACCTGCTGCGCTATCTGGAGGACGTGACCCGCCGCCTGCCCGGCCTCTACGACGAGGTCGAGGACGCCGAGCGAGCGCTCCAGGCGGCGCAGACCACGGGCCAGGCCAAGCGCCAGGAGATCCTGCAGAGCCCGACGATGGGTCTCATGCCCGAGTCCGAGCGGGAGCAGCACCTCTACGACAACCTGCTCGACGAGCGCATGGCCATCACCCGGGCCTCGGACGTGCTGCGCTCCGCCAACAAGCGCCTCGCCGTCACCCAGGAGATGGCCGCCAACCTGCGGTCCCAGGCCCTCCTGCTCGCCCTGCCCGGGATGGGCTGATGCCCACCCCCCGCCAGCCTTGCCCCGTCTGCCACGCTCCCGGGCACCGGGAGAATCCCCACCATGCTCCCTGCCAGTGGGTGGACCTGGGCGGCGTGCGCTGTACCTCGCCCGTGTCCCGTCAGGTGACCTCGGTCGGGCCCCACGAGTTCGTGACCTGCCAGTGCCACACCCCGCCGCTCATGGCGATGCTGGGCCTGGCCTACGAAGCCTTCCGCAACCTGGTGGGGAACATGGACATCGGCATGCAGCCGTGGGATGGGGGCCCGCTGCCCGCCCAGGGCGATGCCCCCCACGATTGTGTCCAGGAGATGCAAGATGCCACTCAGCGCTTACGAGGCGGAGCGGATCGAGGACGCCCTCAGCGCCCTCGCCGGGTGCGCAGCGCAGCCGCTGCCGGAGATGGTGCGCCGTCAGTGGGAGGAGGCGACAGCCCTCGTGCGCTCCCACGCTCAGCCCCGGACGGGGGAGGCGCGGCGAGCGACGCTGGACCAGGCAGCAGCGGTGCATAAGCCAACGGGCGGGGCTCTCGTCCCGCCCGTTACCTGACCGCTACACCCGCCCTATTCTAGTCGGTGCTCTCGGTCCACTCAAAGCTGCAGTTCAGCTGGCCACCCGTGATCGTGACGCCGCCGAAGTTGATCGCAAACGTCTCGGTCGGGCCGCGCAGCACCACGCCCTGGCTATTGCGGGTTCCAAACTCCCAGACCAGCAGCCCGGGCACAGCGTTGATCGCCGACACCAGGAGCCACTGCGCCCGTACCAGCCCGACCGGCGTGCCCACGCTGGTCGGCACAGCCGTGTAGCCCCGCATGATGCCGCCGCCGGCGGCATTCGTGGAATCGTGGGGCACGCCCGGGATGGTCGCGAACGTGCCGCCGGTATCCGCGGTCGAGCGCACCAGGCCCAGCGTACTCACTACACCGCCCGTTGTCTGGAACCCCGACAACTCCACCCGCATCAAGCGGATGATCTTGCCCGCAGTCCCGGTCAGGGTGAACGTATCCGTCGCCGCGGCCGGCGGGACGTGGTTGTTGATGCCCCCCGAATAGGTGGTCCGCCGCCCTTCGGTCGTGACCGCTAGCTGCCCCGCCCCATTGAGCACCTGCAGGTTGGTCCCGTCGGTGAGCCGCGTGAGTTGGCGCCCGCCCGTATCGAGCAGGACCGTGCGGGCATTCGTCCCGTCCGAGCCCGCGACCAGCACCGGGTTGCCGGAGACCGCCGCGCCCGAGGCCTGTACCCCCTGAACGGCGGGGCTCTGCACTCCCGTCTGGGTCACGATGATGAGCCGCCCCGACGCATCCGTGAGCACGGTCCGGGCATTGACGGGGTCGGCCCCCGCCATCAGCACCGGGTTGCCGACCACGGGGGAGCCCGACGGCGCCCCGCCGGCGGTGGCCCCGCCCCCCGCCGAGCCCGAGGTGCCGAGGGCGTACACGACCTGCCCGTTGATGGTGGTGCCCGTGTCGACCAGCTGCAGCGGTGCAGGGGGGCCACCCGCTCCGTCAATCAGATTGAGAATTCGGTTCGGCATGCGGCCCTCCTCTGCGGCCTCGCTTAGATCCCGAGGTTCGTGAACAGGCTCTGGCGGGCGCTCTCCACCAGGGGCCAGTCCTGCGGCTGCTCCGTCATCAGCGCCTGGTCGAGCGTGCTCGCCAGGGGGATGCACGTGTCGTTGATGACGCTAGAGCCCCAAGAGCGCTCGGCCGCTAGCTGGGCGTTCAGGCTGGCGTTCTGCTCCTTGAGGCTGGCGTTCTCCGCCTGGAGTTCGGCGTTCGTCACGGGGTCCTCTCCTACCGCAATGAAGCACCCCGCCCAGGGGCCCCAGCTTTCCCACGCCCAGCGGTCCAGGGCGTCCCCCACCCCCATCCAGCCGGG
>Ga0207644_10000101_pt1 | contig 62525 bp, 55 predicted proteins | sample KBSS73metaG_FD_184326 | JGI IMG/M metagenome (GOLD analysis project Ga0207644, IMG submission 184326) | Switchgrass rhizosphere microbial communities from Kellogg Biological Station, Michigan, USA - KBS S7-3 metaG (SPAdes) (version 2) | ecosystem: Host-associated > Plants > Roots > Rhizosphere... | reverse complement strand
AGCACCACGCTGTTGGGCCTGATGGGCATCAGTTCAGGAACGTATATCGGCTTCAAGTTTCCAGAGAAGATATGAAAAGGCTTTTGGCTAAGGAGGACCCATGTCACTAAACGATGCCAGTATCAAACTCATTCTCGATTTTGAGGTTGGCGGCGGCGAGCAATACTACAACCAACAGGGACTCAAGCACCCGATCTGGCCCGGCGCGGCGTCGGGGGTGACGATTGGTGTCGGCTACGACGTGGGTTACAACTCGACCGCCACGATTCGTTCGGATTGGGGAGCGCAGTTGGACGATGCGACGGTCACGCGTTTGTGTAGCGTCGCCGGCAAGACTGGTCAGACGGCCAAAGCCGCTCTGCCATCAGTTAAAGACATTGTGGTTCCGTGGCCCGCTGCTCTGGCGGTTTATGAAGCCGTCACGATTCCGAAATTCGTGGCTCAGACTCGAACTGCATTTCCGGGATATGACAATCTCGATCCGAACTGCCAGGGCGCGCTCGTGTCTCTGGTCTTCAATCGTGGCGGCTCAATGAAGGGTGATCGCCGCGTCGAGATGCGGGCGATCCGCGACCTCGTGCCGCAAAAAGACTATGCGGGAATCGCTCAACAACTCCGCAACATGAAGCGCCTTTGGAAAGGCACTGACATTGAGAAGGGGATGAATCGCAGGCGTGATGCGGAGGCGGATTTGGTTTTGAAATCGATCCCGTGAAAACAGAGAAGCCGGCTGAGGGAATCACAACACCGCGGTCTCTTCCAACAGCTTTCCTGCTTTGAATCGTTCCACGCCCAGTTGCTTCGCGTCGATCAGATCCGAATGACCTGCGAGGATTAGATCTGCCGCGACTCTGCCCGAGGCCGGTGAGTGCATCACGCCGTGGCCGCTGAATCCATTAACGAAATACAGACCTTCGACAGTCGGCGACGGGCCGATGATCGCATGATGATCCGGCGTCATCTCGTACAAGCCTGCCCAGGCGCGCCGCGGATTGACTCCGGCTTCAGCGAGCACCGGCACGCGTGAAGCCGCGCGTGTGAGGATCTTTTCGACGAAAGTTGTGTCGAATTCCATCTTGAATCCCGGCGTCTCTTCGGGATCGTTCCAAGCCAGCAGGATTCCTTTACCTTCGCGCCGAAAATGAAAACCCGTCGACATGTCGATGACCATCGGAAAACGTTGCGGTAGTTGATCGAACGGCTCGGTAGGCACGAGCTGGCGGCGCAGTGGCTCAACCGGCAATTCAGCTCCCGCCATTTCCGCAACTTGAGCTGCCCACGCACCACTAGCGTTGACGACCACACGAGTTGAAACGAATCCGCGCGTGGTTTGCACGCCGGAAATGCGGCGTACTTCTTCTGCCAGGATCGCGGACGCCCCGTCCACTCCTTTCGTTAGCGTTGCGGGCGAGGCGCCCGCGCTCCCAGCATCAGTTTCAATTCCCGTAACTTCGGTTTCCAGCCAGAGCCGCACGCCTTTCTCCCTCGCGGTCAGCATGAATCCCATCATCACGCTATGTGGATCGACGAAGCCGTCGGTCGGACAAAACGTGCCGCCCAACACATCGTCAACGCGCAGCTGCGGGACCATTTTCAGAATGTCTTCAGGCGAAACCCACTCAACATTGGTTACTCCAAGCGCGTTTTGTCTTTCGCGATTCGCTTTCAGATAAGCTAAGTGCTTGTCATTGGTCGCGCAGAAGAGATAACCATGGGCGCGATAATCCGCCGGATGGCCCACCACCTCGTCGAACTTTGAAAAGAAGTCGATCGAGTACTTCGACATCTGAATGTTCACCGGCGTCGAAAACTGCGCGCGCACACCGCCCATGCTTTTTCCGGTGGAACCTTTACCCTGGTGCGCCTCGCGCTCAAGGACGAGCACGTTCGTGCAGCGTTGTTCCGCCAGGTGATAAGCAACACTCGACCCGACGATGCCGCTTCCGATTATGACTACGTCTGCGGTCTCCATGACTGGCAGGCAAGGTATTGAGGAATCGCAGAAAAGTAAAGTGAGCCTAAGTTTCTTTCAATGACCACTCGCGCACCCACAAACGGTGCGGCGCTAATTACCTTTGGTTGACGTCTTCGCCGACAAAATCCAATGGTCAGGATCAAGTTCAATCTTTGTGGGGCGTGCCGGCAATTTGATTTGAAATTCCGCGACTGGGCCATAAGCGTGGACGGTAGCCCTGGCTTGTTGCTTGCCGCCGAACGAAAACACCACCGGCAAGACCATGAACCATTTATCGGGCACGTTCTCCTGCTTCACAGTCCCCGTCAAAAGGACTTTTCCGTCAGGTTGATCCTGAATCTGGTATTGCATCTCGTACGACGGAAGGTCTGTTCCGTACACCCATTCGCCGAAAAACCAATCGAGATTGTTGAGTCTGTACATGCGGCCGATCGGTGATTTCGCAAAGTGCTCGTTGGCGACCATGCGAAAATCATCGGTTGAAGCCGACTTGTTCCGATAACGGTTAACAAAGTCTGTCATCATGTCAAAGAAGCCATCGGCGTTGGCCGTCGTGGGATCGCTGAGTAAGAAGTGCAGCATGCGGAGCACAAGCGCACCTTTGTTGTAGATGAGTGTGGTGTACGCGTTCCGAGTCTTGCGGGTGCTCAGGCGGTGCCCGAGGATGAGCGGCCCGACATCGACCAGCCTTCCTTTCCCGTAGTTCACTTCCGAACGCGGCGGGAGACGGAGCGATTCGCGTAACTGACTGATCAGATCATCTCGCGCGCTGTTGCCGTCACGAAAGCCCGTGTACATTATCCCTGAGTATTCCGCGAAGCCTTCGCTGAGCCACTGATCTCGGTAAGAGCGCCATGAGACGACGTCGCCCCACCATTGATGCGAGGTCTCGTGCGCAATGAAAACATAGGTGTACTTGCTGGCGCGATCGGTTGCCGGGATCATCAGTAGACTCGGAAGTCCCTGGCCAAAGCCATAAGGATGAAAAGCGGCGCGCAGAACCGGGTATGGATACTTGCCGAACAGCGTGGTGAAATAACGCAACGAGTTATCGAGCTCCGCCAGAATAAAATCTTCTTTGATTGCTGCCCGCGAGCCGGGCAGGGAATTGAACTCGACTTGAATCGGATCGCCTACGCCGCCCTGATCGAACCTGACGTTTTGGGAGTAGCGTTTGAAAGGAGCCAACGCGAACGTGGCGAGCGGAATCGGCTCTTTCATCCGATACTTCGTTTCGATCGCATCTTTGGTGTCCGGCACTGGTCCCTCACTGACGCGCTCACCAACGCTCGCCACGCTTAGACTCTTCGGGTGCCAAAAGGTGAGATCAAAGGTGGCCCGATCCAGATAACCATTACGTGGAAACCACGTGGTATTTGAGCGGGGATAGTGACAATCGCAGTCGACGAAGTAATCAACGCTTTGCCGGTAACGAAAGACGTCGGGGTCCGCAATGAAATCTCCTTCAATTAGGAAGTCAAACTCCAAAGCTTGACCGCTGGTCGTTTCCTGGTCGAGGAAAACTGTAAAGCCCCCTTCCCAGTCCTCCTGGGCGAATGGCAACTCTTTTTGGCCGAGCTTGACGCCTTTCACGCGCATCTGCTTGTTCAGTCGTTCATCTTCAAATTCGCCGAGAGACTCTCCGATGCGAAAAGGAACGGCGCGCAGGTTGGGGAAGCGAGCTGTACCAGTTACGCGTGCGGAAAGCCGCAGCGCCTTCTTGTGATCGCGCAGATCGACCCGCATGTCGTAATGGCTGACGTCGAGTTCGTCATAGACATCGGAATACGCGACGGTTCCTTTGCGGTAGTCATCCGCGCCGTAAAACGCGAGCCACACTTCATTGTCGAGATAATCGGCTTTGTAGCTGAAAATGAGGCCTTTCTCGCCACCGTTTATGCCAAAATTCGCCACCGGAATTCTGCTTTGATGGTCGAGCAGCAAACTGAAGCGACCGCGTTTGCCGCCGTCAAAGGTGGCAAAAAAGAACCCGGGGGTCTCCTGATTGAGAAGCGAAACCGCTATGCGCGCCGCTAGATTTGCGCCCGTCTGCTTCAGAATGCGCTGATCGTGTTCAGCCGCCAGTTTCTGAAGCTCCGCCGCCGCGTTTGCTGAACCAGCAGCCGATTTTCCGATGCGTTCGAACGTGTCGTCGCTAAAACGGAGCACCGCTGTCTTAAAATCCGATTCGACGACGTCGGCGCCTAACAGTCGCTTCAGGTTATCTTTTTCGAAATCGCTGGGCGGGGTCTCAGCGGCGAACTTTCCATCGCCGACAAACACCGCGCCGGTCACGCGTCCATTTACGGGTGCGGAAAAAAAGAAAGTTCCGCTGAACGTCATCTGCGCGCGGTCGCGCGTGAACGTCAGGGCGTTAACCGAAACCGAGCCGCCATTCAAAGTGAAGGCTTTAATTTGCTCGTAAGCCGCTTTGCCATTTTCGGCGGGACTCGTCTGGGCGAAAACCGCAAAGGGAACGCCCACACAAAGAAGAGCGGTTACAAGGACCGTTCGTGCTAACAGGGGGAGCCGCATGGAGGTTCTCCTGAAAAGGGAATCAATTTGTTTTGGTAGTGTCTTACTTTGCGGAACTTTGCGTCTTTGCGACTTTGCGCGAACAGAATTTCAGTGCGGTTTTCAACGCTAAGACGCCAAGTCGCAAAGTTACGCACAGGTGAAATTAGAACACTACCTCTTTGCAATGCAGGTCTGAGTTGAACGCCGGCTTACCAATCTTCTTTGCCAATGTATCTCAAGACATGCTTGATGGAAGTTACGCCGTATGTGCCGTCGGCTTTAGCCACCGGAATGTGGCGATAGCGACCAAGCGACATTTTGTTGAGCGCCGTGGCAACGGAATCAGTTTCGCGCAAGATTTCGGGATTGGGACTCATCAGATCTTTGACCGCGGTCGCCGTGTTAACCGCATGTTTGCCCGTCAATTTGTTGAGGATGTCGCGCTCGGTGAAGATGCCGAGCAGCTTTCCGTCGTCGATGATCAGCGCGCAACCAACCCGCGCGCGCTTCATCTGATCGATGACTTCAAGAGCGGGAGTATTTGACGTGACGCCGAGGAATTCCTGATCGAGTTCCCTCAGGTCGTCTTCCATAACCGATTTCGCGAGACCTTCGGCGTTACCGCCCGGCCGCGATACGTCGAGATTCCCCAGCGGGGTCAGGCACTCCTCACAACGATCGGCGCCTTCCATGTTGTCGTAGCCGCAAGAGGGACAAAGCATTTTCGATTCTCCGGTGGCGACATAATAACTGGACTGGGGGGCGATTTCATAACTGACCGGTCGATCGTGAAGACCGCAGTCCTTGTTATTGATGATTACTCGGCTTTCTCGGTTTCTTTTTCGCTGCCTTTTCAGTTTTCCGTTTCTTCGGCTTTGCTCGCCAAGGTCTAAAGACGACTCTTCTAAACGCATCCAGCAAGGCTGCGTCGAGCATTGCCAGCAAGCCGGCGATCAGCGGGTTCTTTTTGGCAAATGCCAGAAGGTCAAACGTTTCGGCATATGTCCCGTTTTCCTGAACCATGGCCTGACCGCCAAACGCCAATTGCAAGTCATGGGAACCTACGACCAGGCGCTTGACCAGCAACTGTGGCTCGCCGTCGACACTGGTGGCCATGAACGCCGGCGTGGGGGAAGGTGAGGCGCCGTTGGTAATCCTCCTAATAGCACGTGCCCGCAGCGCAGAATCCAAAAGGTTGAATGGTTCAAAGGAGCTATTCTCGTCGGGCCATGGACTTTGTTTCGGCAACGGCGAGAACCAGATCTGAAGGTTCGTATTGGCGGACACGACAACATTTAGTTGTTGATCTCCAGGGACCTTGTGATCTCCAGGGACCTTGAAGTCCCAGTCGTCGCCGACTGAAATGACTTTGCGGCAACCTGCGCCGCGGAATGTTCCACTGGGGTCTGTAATCGACAGTTGCACGAGGAGGTCTGCGCCGACTGCTTTTATTGCCAGCGTGCGGTCCGTGGCGCCAGGCTCGGGCGGCGGTTGATATAGATGCAGCTCGCTGGGAAGCTTCTTATTATCTGCCAAAGCCACGTCGATGGAGGCGCGGCAGGGCGTGACGTTGAGGTCCGGCGTAGGTGTTGGTTCAGACGGCGAGGTTGAAGGCACTTCCGTTGTGTAATCAATAGTCTGAGGGCCCTCCGGAGGTAACGGCCTTTTTTGTCTGCGTAACTCGTTCACGTCGTCGTCGCTAAGCCGCGCCGAATCAAAATGGACGGCAAGAGAAAAGCCTTTTCTATTATCGTCGTGCGGCAAAAGTTTCTTGGGAAAAATACTCGGCTGATCGGTTGGCTCCAGTGAGGGATTGTCAATTATCAATTCCTCGTGTTGGGCACGCGCTGCCGGCTGGGGAGTAAATCGCTCCGTGGATTTTTCTACATTGACGGGCACCGAAAGATGGGCCAGCCAATATTCGCCATAGATTGCCCCCGCCAACAGAACGGCCACAGCCGGAATAGGTAGCAAACCCTTCCACCCATAAACTTTGATTAGTTGCTTGAGATTCACGGCTATCCGGCTCATTCGATCACCGTAAGAGCCGAAAGGGCTCTGGCGATAACCGCAGCTCCGCTCGCATCCCCACGCCATGCCCTCACTCGCAATTCATAATCTCCTGCCAGGACCAACTTCTGGATACTTATTATTCCATCCCACTTTTCAGATTTCTGTTTATTAGGTCTGATGGGCCCGGTGTCCTTTTGCCAACGCGAACTCCGGCTGCCGGCGTCCATGTGCAGCAACTCCCAACAACCGTTGTCGTAAAGTGAGCGCGACGTAAAGCTGAAGGTGATGAACTTCTTGGGCTTTTTCTTTGGACTCTGAATGGTTAGTGGAGGGCTAACGCTAATTACGACCGGATTGTTGTCTTGTGGAATAGTCGGTTCAAATAAAGTCTCACCCGCCGGCTCAGCACGGGAAGCGAAGCCAAGAACAGAGCGCAATACATTGGGACGTGTGGGGATCAGGTTGTTCAGCGCATTGGCGCCGGCTTCTCCGAAGGCAATGCCGTATAGCTGAAAGTTCGCCGGCTCTTTCCTGCTCGTATAAGCGAAGATGCGCAGCTTACCAACCTGCCGGTCAGGGCCGAAATGATCGGGAACGGTAACTCTGACCTGAGCGAGCTTGGCCGGTTCAAGCCGTGTGACGAACGGTTTGTACCCGTCCACGCCGATGCTGAGAGACGCGGGCGCGTCAGACGACAGGCCATAATCGACGATGATCGGTAAGCCGCCCTTGACGAACACTCGCATCTCAATACGGCTCACCTGATATTCTTTCTGCACTCGTGGCCCGCGCTTGCTAAGCATCGCCTCCTGCTCGGGTTTTGGAAGAGCATCAAACGTCGCGAAATTGTCTATGTCGCGGCCATCTCGTCCAAGTAGATTTGGAATTGGCGATGGGGCTTGATTCGGCGACGGCGATGCTTGGGCCTGGAGGGACTGGCAGAACCATTCTGCGCTTTCAATGAGCTTCTTCTGTTCGTAAAAGCTTAGTTTCATCGTCTGACCGTTAAGTTCGAAGACGAAAGTACCGCTATGCTGGTTCGCCTGTTGCATCCACTCGCCGGAAAAAGCATTTCCGTTGATGTGGCCCTTAAGAACCCTGTGGGCATTCCCTTCGACGTAGTCGCCGCTGCCAGTGTCGCCTTTGACGGAAATGTTCAAGCTGGTGCCGGGCACGTTGGGCACAGACCAGTGGCCCGCGAATGTTCCGGTACAGGTGGTTTGGGATGCCGGCAAGCCAATTTGCGCGATGGTGGAGGCGCCGTGCTGAGCAAACAAACAGGTGAGCAAGATCAGAGAGACGCCGGCGATAGCCAGTCTAAGTCTCTGATTGGTTCTAGTAAGCGAGACGAATCGGTGAGTCCGCATGATTCTCCCTTTCTGTTTTTGTGAGTCAACTGACTAGCCCGTCAGTCACAGCGAGGTTTGCTAATTAGCATTCAGGCTGGCCGTTATCTTCTCACCGCTGTCCAGAATTTGGAATAGCTGTGCTTGGCTCTGGGCCTGATCGGCAAGAGACAATGCCGACCGCGCGGATGTGCGCGGCGGGAGACATTGTTCGGGTGTGAGCCTGGGGCGTTAGGAGAAGTTGGAAACTTTCGAGAAATACTGGCTTCGCTTTTGGCTTAATCAATTCACTCAACAGTCCACATGTCGCCGGTATTAATCAACTTGTCGAGACTGCCGGGCCCTGATTTGGCGATGGCACTATCAATTTGATCGACTAATAACTGATCATAACTGGGCCGATTGATCGATCGGAACACTCCTACCGGTTGCGGGAAGTCCGGCTGCTCCATCCGCGCCAACATGAATGCGACTGACGGATCGTCCAGATTAATGTCGTGCACCAGGATGTCGGCTTCCGTGATGCCATTTTCGCCAATGGTGACGACTTCGGGATGCGCGCCGTTCATGCGAATACCCTGGTTGCGATCTTTGCCGAAGATCATCGGCTTTCCGTGTTCGAGATAAAGGACTTTATCCTGGCGCACGCTACGGTCGGCAAAATAGTCGAATGCGCCATCGTTAAAGATGTTGCAGTTCTGATAGACCTCGAGAAAAGAAACGCCTTTGTGTCTTGCAGCCGCCTCGACCATCACGCCCAGATGCTTCACATCAATATCGATCGAGCGCGCCACGAACGTCGCCTCGCTGGCGATGGCGAGCGACAGCGGATTCACCGGATAGTCGATCACGCCCATCGGCGTCGACTTCGTGCGCTGGCCAAAGACCGAAGTTGGACTGTACTGGCCCTTCGTCAGGCCGTAGATGCGATTGTTGAAAAGGATGTAGTTGATATCCAAATTTCGCCGCAGCACGTGGATGAAATGGTTGCCGCCGATCGACAACGCGTCTCCGTCCCCCGTGATTACCCAAACACTGAGTTCCGGATTCGCCGTTTTGACTCCCGTCGCAATCGCCGGCGCGCGGCCGTGAATGCTGTGAAAGCCGTACGTGTTCATGTAGTAGGGAAAACGCGACGAGCAGCCGATCCCGGAAACGAAAACCATCTTCTCGCGCGGTATGCCTAGTTCAGGCATCACCTTCTGCACGTTGTTTAGAATTGCGTAGTCGCCGCAACCCGGGCACCAGCGAACTTCCTGATTCGAAACGAAATCTTTTTTGGTCATTTCGCCAGGCGGCGGGGCAATCTGAAACAGCGAAGAACCCCCCTCGCTCTCAGCAGAGACGCTGGCGTCAACATGATGTCCATTACCGTTTGAACCGTTACCTTGAGTGTTCATAAAACCTTTCTGACGCCGTTGTTACGACGCAAAGATCTCCCCCACATTAATCTTAAAACCTGGAACTACGTCACCGCCGTCCAAAATGTCTTTTTCAGTAAATGTGCGAACGTCCGTCAATGACGTATATGACGTGACCATGCGAAATTTAGAGCTGACAACCCAAACCATTCGAGTGCCGGCTTCCAGCCATTCGGCAACTTTGTTTTCAACCTCACGAACGGTGTCGCCGGGACTCGTGACTTCGACCGCGAGGTCAGGGGGACCGAGCCAATAGCTTTTTACCCTACCTGCCTGTTGCACCCGCTGACGGCTGATGAAAGCGATGTCTGGCGCACGGACAGTGTCGGGGTTTTGCGTTAGAAGAAAACCAGTTTCAGCTGCGCATACGACACCGAGATCATGGGCCTTGATGAAGGAGTGAAGTATGGTCGTCAATTCGACAGTACGAACGCCGTGCTCGTAGCCGGTGGGAGCCATCTTGAGCAATTGTCCTTTCACAAGTTCATACCGGTATCCATCGCCGGGCATCATCAGCAATTCATCTGCGGTCATCGGTTTTGTGAGTGTTGCGCTCATGGTGAAGCCATGAATGCGGGCGAGGACGCCCGCGCTCCCAGTTACAAATACTCCTCAACCTTTCTCATGATCTCGCGAATCTGGAAGGGACGGCCTTTGACCTTCGAGAAGGGGATTGCTTCGATCAAGTACTTCGCGCGAATCATCGTGCAAAGCTGACCCAGGTTCATCTCGGGGATAACTACGGTCTCGAATCCGGCGAGCACCTGCCCCAGATTCTTCGGGAAAGGATTGAGATAACGCAGGTGTGCGCTCGACACGCTCTTGCCTTCTTTGCGCATCTTCTCGACGGCCGAAGTGATCGACCCATACGTTGAGCCCCACCCGAGGACGAGTACCTTGCCAGTCTGATCGCCGAAAACCTCGAGCTGCGGAACGTCGGCGGCTGCGCGATCAACCTTTTCCTGTCGCAGCTTGACCATCAGATGATGGTTTTCAGGATCGTAGTTTACGTTGCCGGTGACGTGTTGCTTTTCGATGCCGCCGATGCGGTGTTCCAATCCGGGGGTGCCCGGCAGCGCCCACGGCCGCGCCAATGTCTGCTCGTCGCGCGCGTACGGCATGAAGTGCGCCGGATCAGTTGCGAACGTCACCGGAATCTTTGGCAGCTTATCGATCTCCGGAACGGCCCACGGTTCGGCGCCATTCGCCAGGTAGCCATCGGACAAATAAAAGACCGGCACCATGTACTTGAAAGCGAGCCGCACGGATTCGATGGCCATGTTGAAACAATCGGCCGGAGTCGCGGGCGCGATCACAATCGCGGGGCATTCGCCGTTCCGACCCCAGACCGCTTGAAAGAGATCCGCTTGCTCAGTTTTTGTCGGTAGACCGGTTGATGGGCCGCCGCGCTGCACGTTGATGATCACGAGCGGCAGCTCGGTCATCACCGCCAAACCAATGGCCTCCTGCTTCAGCGCGACGCCCGGTCCCGACGTGCCGGTCAAGCCGACGTGCCCAGCAAAACTTGCTCCGATCGCGGCGCAGACGGCGGCGATTTCATCTTCAGCTTGAAAAGTCTTGACACCAAAATTCTTGTGCCGCGCCAGCTCGTGCAGAATGTCCGAGGCGGGGGTGATGGGATACGAGCCGTAGAACAGCGGACGTCCGGCCAACTCAGCCGCCGTGACGAAACCGATCGCGGTGGCTTCGTTGCCGGTGATTTTCCGATAACGTCCCGGTGCGATGACGGCTTTCTTTACGGTGTAATGAGTTGTGAAGACTTCCGTCGTCTCGGCGAAATTGTATCCAGTCTTAAGTGCGACTTCGTTTGCCTTCGCCAGTTCGACATTCTTACGGAACTTCGCCTGGATCCAATTCAGTGTCGGGTCCAGTGGCCGATCGTAGAGCCAGTAGAGAACACCGAGCGCAAAGAAGTTCTTGCAGCGGTCCATTTCCTTACGCGAGAGTTCGACCGTGCCCTTTAAGGCATTGCGATTCAGCGTCGAAATCGGGAGCTGATGGACTCGGTACCCCGCGAGCGAACCGTCCTCGATGGGGTTCGCTGCGTACGCTGCGCGTTCCAGGTTTTCTTTCGTGAACTCGTCAGTGTTGATGATGATCGTGCCGCCCTCTTCCAAATCCGCCAGGTTCACTTTCAAGGCGGCGGGATTCATCGCCACCAGAACGTTCGGCTGGTCGCCCGGTGTGCGAATGTCATGGCTGGAAAAGTTCAACTGAAATCCGCTCACACCCGGCAAGCTTCCGGCGGGAGCGCGAATTTCTGCCGGGAAATCAGGCAGCGTCGAAATATCGTTGCCGACGATGGCAGACGTGTTCGTAAACTGCGTGCCCGTTAACTGCATGCCGTCGCCGGAGTCGCCCGCAAAGCGAATCGTGACGGTGTCGAGTTCCTCGAGTTGCTTGTTGATTGTTTCGACTGGTGGCTCTAAGACTGCGCTCATTACTGGTTATAAATTCCTTTCGAATCCGACCGTAAATCGTGAATCGTAAATCGTGAATAGCCCGGGCACTATTGACGATTTACCATTTACGATTCACTGTCACCCTCCATCCACTGTATCCATCACCTGTGCCGGGACAGGTGGCAAGTTCATCGTCGTTTTCGGATAACACTCGGCCAGGTAGGTGATGATGTCGAAAACCGAAACCGATCCGACCAACTCACCATTCTTGACGAGCGGAATATTGCGGAAGCTGCGATCATTCATTAACTTCACTGCATCACCGACGGTGGCCTGCGTCGACAAGGTCTCAACCGCGGGCTGCATCCATTTGGAAATCGGAGTTTCGAGGTCGATATCTTGTCCGACAATCTTCGTCAGCAGGTCGCGCTCGGTGAATATGCCAGCCACGCGGCCATCGTCAGAAACGATCACGCACCCACCTTCGTCGTTTCTCATGGCTTCGATCGCCTGCGACAGCGGCGTGAAGGGAGAAACGGCCACGTAATCATCCGTCGGCAGAACCCGAACTTTTTGGTCGCGCGCGCGGGGCGTTTCCTTGCGTTGGGAGCCGCGTTTCCGCAGGTCTAATTCCTCGGTTTTCTGATCTTCGTCAGCCATTCGTCACCAATTGTAACTTAAGCAGCGACTTCCCTGTAAAAGCCGGACATCTTATCACAGGCATTGCCTGTCAGATGTGATCGTGGGCACAGCTTCTGGTGGGCGCAGATCAATGACCGACCATCTCGATAGCCATCAGGGTGAGATCGTCAGTCGCCGACCTGCCTTCGGCGAATGCTTGGGCGTCTTGAAGTACTGTTTTGACAAGCATTTCAATCGGCTCGCTGTGCAGTTGATTGAGCATCAATTGAAGTCGATCCTTGCCGTATTCAACCTCGGCGCGATTACGCGTCTCAGACAAGCCATCCGTGTAGAGCAGCAGCCGATCGCCTTTGGCCGTCTCAATCCTCGTAGACGAATAACGCTCGCTACAGAACATGCCCAGTGGCAAACCGGTTGCAGGTATCGGTGTCACGTTGCCGTCGTGCAGATGCAACGGCGCAAGATGGCCGGCGTTGCAAATCTCGATGTCGCCATTTCGCTCAGCCTTTCCGCAAACAAGCGTCGCATAGTACGGACGCATGGTGGTTTCAGCGAACACGCCGTTGGCCCGCTCGACCAATTCGCTCACGCTGAGGCCGGTGCCAATTAAGCTGCGAAAGATCGCGTGCAAGCGGCTCATCAAGAATGACGCGGCGATGCCTTTCCCTGACACGTCGCCGATCATGAAGTAAAGATCGCCGGATTCCGTTGAGATTAGATCGCAGTAGTCACCGCTGACCGGCCCCGCCGGTTGATAGTGATAGGCGACTTCCCACCCGTTGAATTTCAGATTATGTTTCGGCAGCGACTCGCCCTGAATCAGCCACGCGCGATCAATGTCGCGTTCCAGTTCTTCCACCTGCTGCGGCGTCAAACACCCTAGACAGAACCGCGCCAAAGGGTCGGCATTCATCGCTGTTTGTCCGATCAAGTCGTGACAGACCTGGCAAACGCCATACGATTCGGGCCTGCTCAGATTGTCGATCGCGGCCTGAACTTCGCGAAGCAACGACCCTAGCTGGGCTTGCCCGTTTGCACTGTTGACGGTGGTTTCCAGACGCTGTCGCCAGTTGATTAATTCGGTTCGGAGATCGGGAACTGGTGCTTGGATCGCGGCGCTCATTTTTCTTCCCCTGTGGCTCGTTTTTGACGAGAAAAGATGTTGATAATTATACGCTCTTTCGCGTCCCATAGTTCGCTTTGTGAAGACATTTTAGCCTTCGTTTTCCGCTGTTTCTATCCGATTTTTGGGCTGAAATTTTCGGGTCAAATTGCTGCCGCCGAGCGGGGCTTTTTACGGAGCGATTCAACTGTTTCAGGAAGGAGACTTATCAGTTCTTCGACTTCGGCCTCCGTGTTGTACCGGCCTAGTGAAAATCGAATTGACCCCAAGGCGAGCGAGTGTGAAACCTTCATCGCGGCGAGTACTGGCGAGACGTCGGCGGAATCTGCGTGGCAGGCCGAACCTGAGGAAACACAGATTTCCAGCTTGTCCAAAGCCGCGACTAAGTCGGAACCGACAACTCCGTCGAACGAAATGTTGGTCGTGTTCGGCAGACGTTTGTTCGCTTGCGTGATGCCGTTAATCTTTGTATCCGGAATGATCTCAAGAATTTTTCTTTCCAGGCGATCGCGTAGCGCGCGAATTTGCTCGCTACCCGCGAACTGTTTCGCCAGCGCGCTCGCGCGTCCCAGCGCCACAATGTTCGGCACGGCTTCGGTCCCTGATCGCCGGTTGTGTTCCTGTCCGCCGCCGATGACGAAGGGGGGCAGTTTCAAGCCGTCACGGATAAACAACGCGCCAATGCCTTTTGGGGCGTGGAACTTGTGACCGGAAAGAGAGAACAGATCGACCGCAGAGTTGCCGAGGTCGATTGGAATCTTGCCGACAGCCTGGACGCCATCAACGTGAAATACTGCGTCCGAATGCTCTCGAATAATGTTTCCGATCTCTGCCATCGGAAACAGCACGCCGGTTTCGTTGTTCGCCAGCATGATCGAGACAATGCCGGTATCGCGTCGCAGCGCCTTGCGCAGATCGTCGAGATCGATCGCGCCTTGCTCATCCACGTCGAGCCAGGTTACTTCGCAGCCAATCTGGGAAAGGTGATCGCACAACTTGCGCACCGCTTCGTGTTCGACGCGCGTCGTGATGATGTGACGGCGATCCGCGTTCTGCTCGAGAAAGCCGCCGATTGCCCAATTGTTTGATTCAGAGCCGCATGATGTGAAGACGATTTCGCTTGCAGACGATGCGCCGAGCAAATCTGCCACTTGCTGGCGTGCTGTGTCGATCGCTGCGCGAGACTCGCGGCCCAGCGCATGACCCGACGAGGGATTGCCGTAGTGAGTCGTCAGAAACGGGCGCATCGCTTCGAAAACTTCCGGAGCGACTTGCGTGGTCGCGTTGTTGTCTAGATAAATCATTGATTGGACACCGGAGTATAACTCATACTCTTCGGCGTTAAGAGAACCTTGCGTGCTTTGCGTCTTTGCGTCTTGGCGTGAAGCGGTCTCAAGCAAAGATGCAAAGCTCGCAGAGTAACGCAAAAGAAAGCATCCCTAACTGAATGCTCGCTTTTCTCTACCTGGCCACTGCCACGTACTTCGGCGATGTCATTTCTCGTCGGCTTTTTCGCTTCCTCTCGATTCAGCACCGCATCGCGACCGCATTTCTTGTTGGTCTGCTGCTGAGCACGTGGATCACTTTTCTTGTTGCTCTCATATTCCACGGCACGACTCATCCTTTGGTTGCGGCAAACCTGGTTTTCATAGTAGCCGTCGGCTTGTTTGTGTTCATCTCGCGTCGCTGGCCAGGCAAAAACATTGATGACGATTCGCCCCGACCTGGCGGAGATCACTTCTGGGATTTCGTCTGGCTGATAGCGTGTTTGGTATTCGCCTGCTGGTTGATGTTCGCCACGCTGGGATTCAAGGACGGTCAATTCCAGATTGCCTTTAAAGCATGGACCGACTTCGGCGCTAACGTCTCGCTGACGCAAAGTTTCGCTCTGGGCAAAAATTTTCCTCCGCAGCATCCTTTTTTCCCCGGCGAATTCATCCGCTACCACTTTTTGTTTTGGTTTCAGACCGGGAATCTGGAGTTTCTCGGCTTGAATCCCGTGTGGAGCATCAACCTGCTGAGCATCTTGTCGTTGCTCGCATTAATGGTGCTAATCGCGACGTTTGGCGAAATGCTGTTTAGGTCACGAGCGGTCGGGAGAATCGGGGCCGCGCTTTTCTTCTTTTCAAGCTCACTTTCATATTTGCCGTTCTTGCGATCACAAACGGGCATACGCGGCGCTTTGAGCGCGATGGTTGGCACAACGGAATTCCTGCCGTCGGGTTATCCATTTCGCGGCGAGACGTGGGGCGTTTTGTCCGCAAATGTCTTCGCGTATCAACGGCACTTGATCAGCGGCATCGGGTTATTTTTCGTCACTTTAATTTTTGCCGTCGACGAATATCAGCGTCGCGCCGCAATCAAGAAAGAGAAGCAACCGCAACAAAGCATTCTGCCGGTTGATGACGAGCCGGCAAGCGAAGCAATTGCGCCGAAACCACCCGCCGAAGTCGAGCCGCCTTCGGATCTGCAAAGCTTTGCCGGGATTCCATCCTGGATTTTCGCCGGCGTCCTGATCGGTTTATTGCCTTACTGGAACAGTCCGACGTTCATCGCAGGCCTTGCTGTGTTCAGCTGTTTGTTGCTGCTGGCTCCGCTGCGAACCAGGACGGCGGCATTGCTTTTAGCGGCAGTTGTGGTCGGCTTGCCGCAAGTTCTAATTCTGCGCTCAGGCAACACGATGACTTACCGATTATTCAATCCCGGTTACACGCTCGAGCACACGACTCTATGGTTGATCGTGAAGTATCTGGGATGGACGTTCGGCGTGAAGTGGATCCTACTTGCGGTAGCTCTTGTTTTCGTCACCGGTTTCCAAAGACGACTGCTGCTGGCGTTCACGAGCCTGATCGCGATCGTCTTCGTGTTTCAGCTCAGTGTCGACATTTTCAATAATCACAAGCTGCTGAATATCTGGGCGACTTGCGTGAATGTGTATGCGGCGTTCGCGTTGTGGCAGATCGCGAAACAGAAAGTGGTCGGTCCGATTCTGTCAGCGGTGTTGGCGATCACGACTGTCTTCGGAGGCGTAGTCGATCTCTTTCCGCTGCACAACGATCCGATGTTGGCGGTCCCCTACAAGAATGACCGGCTTAGCGAATGGCTGTTGACGAACACTCAACCATCGGACGTTTTTCTGACGCACACGCTGCTGACGCATCCAATTCTGTTCACTGGACGCAAAATCTATCTCGGTTACACGCTGTTCGCATGGACGGCCGCTTACAACGTTGCTGATCGCGAGGCGCACTATCGCGAGATGTTCCAGGAGGCCGACGCCGGACGCCTCAAAGCGTTGCTGCACGAAGCGAACATCGCGTACGTCGCCATCGACGACGGTGTAAGGCATAACGATCAACTACCAGACCTGAACGAATACGTCTTTAGTCAGAATTTTCAGAAAGTTTTCGAAGATACCACGCACGCTTACAACAACGTGGTGATCTACAAAGTAGTTTCAGAAGCCCGACCGTGAGGGAGGGCAAGTCGGCCTCGCGTTCAACGATGAAAGAATTCGATGGTTGCCCTCCCTGGCGGTCGGGCTTCTGACACGCTTCGCGACAAGCCGCCAGCTTGTCGTACAATCCAAACATGTCTCAGGTTAATGAAAATGTGGTGCTCGACGCGCTGCGGCAGATTCAGGACCCAGATCTGCACAAGGACATTGTCACACTTGGCTTCATAAAAGATCTCGCCATCAATAATGGCAACGTTTCATTTCGGATTGTCTTAACCACGCCGGCGTGTCCCGTCAAGAGCGAAATGGAGAGCGCGGCGCGCGAACTCGTCGGCGCAATTCCCGGAGTGCAATCCGTCAACGTGACCATGGACGCCGAGGTGCCAAAGGGCCGTGGCCTCGGTGACAAGGTTTCAGTTCCCGGTGTCAAAAACATCGTCGCTGTGTCGTCCGGCAAAGGCGGTGTTGGGAAGTCGACCGTCGCCGTTAATCTCGCGGTCGCACTCGCATTGGATGGCGCCAAAGTCGGTTTGATGGATGCGGACGTCTACGGTCCAAACGTGCCGATCATGCTGGGCGCGGGAAATGAACGGCCCGAAGTCGAGGTCAACAAACTGATTCCGGTTGAAGCTCACGGCGTCAAATTGATTTCGATGGCGGTGCTGCAACCGGGCGACAAACCTCTAATCGTGCGTGGCCCGATTCTGCATGGACTCGTGAAGCAGTTTCTTTCGGATGTGAAGTGGGGCGAATTGGATTATCTGATCGTGGACATGCCTCCGGGTACGGGTGACGTACAGTTGAGTCTCGCTCAACTCGTGCCGGTGCAGGGCGCTGTCCTCGTGACTACTCCACAGGAAGTCGCGCTCATTGATGTTCGCCGCGCGCTCCGCATGTTCGAGACAGTAGCTGTGCCGGTGCTCGGCGTGGTTGAAAACATGAGTTACTTCATCGCCCCCGACACCGGCGCGCGTTACGACATCTTCGGCAAAGGCGGCGGGGAAAGGCTGGCGAGCGAGTACGGTGTTCCGTTCCTTGGCTCGGTGCCGATGGGTATCGAAGTCCGCGAAGGTGGCGATAAGGGCGTGCCCGTCGTCGTCGGCCACCCGGAATCACCGCAGGCGGCGGCCTTCCGCAAAGTCGCCGAAGAAGTCGCTCGTCAGGTGTCGATTGAAGCTATGAAACCGGAGCTTGTTGTTTTGAAAAAATCCCAGTAGACTGACTTCGACGACATTCTGAATCGCGATTTTAAGATTGAAAACAGGAGTTTATTAGAATATGTCAGCGAATGTAGCAACAACGACCCCCGTGACATCTACCGCGCCGGCCGCACCGTCGGTGAATTTGGGCGTCACAGAACCCGCGGCCGTCGAAATCAAGAAATTTATGTCCAGCGAAGAAGGCCTGCCCGAAACCGCCGGACTGCGCGTGCGGGTGGTGCCGGGCGGCTGCTCGGGATTTCAATACAGCCTGAACATTGAAGAGAATTCGCGACAGGGCGATTTTATTTTGGATGAGAAGGGCGTGCGCCTGTTCGTTGATATGTTCAGCGCGCAATACCTGAACGGCGTCGAAATCGACTATGTCACAAATGTGATGGGTTCAGGTTTCACCTTCAAGAATCCGAACGCAACCGGCAGCTGCGGCTGCGGCTCTTCGTTCACCGCGTAGTGTCAGTACCGGGAGCGATAGCGACCGGATCAAAAAGACTCTTTGAATTAACAGCAACTCGGCCTGATACTTCAGTGTCAGGCCGAGTTTTTGTTTTGCGCGTGTTACAGAACCGCGAGCGGTAGCGAGTGGGACAAAGGCTCAGCCTTCGATCTCGCTGGCCTTCGTTGTAGTAAATTGAGTCCTCAACCCGCTCACTACCGTTCGCGGTTCTGTAATGATTTTTGAGCTATCCAATGCAATTCATTCAAGCTTCAACGGCAGAACACATTCAACTTGTTCGCGAACTCTTCCGCGAATACCAAGCCTGGCTCGGTGTCGCCCTGTGTTTTCAGGATTTTGAAAAAGAATTAGCGGAACTGCCCGGCGCGTATGCGCCGCCGAACGGTCGCCTATTGCTCGCTTTTAAAAATGAAGAGCTTTGCGGCTGCGTGGCGCTGCGGAAATTGAGCGACGGTGTTTGCGAAATGAAACGACTGTTTCTTCGTCCGCAATTTCACGGGCGAGGTCTGGGAAGGGAATTAGCAGAACGAATCATCGACGAAGCGCGCGGTCTCGGCTATCGATCAATGCGCCTGGATACGCTATCTGAACAGATGAGAAGCGCGATTGCGCTTTATCGCGCGCTCGGCTTCCGTGAGATCGAACCCTATTACAATAACCCCGTGGCTGGTGCGTTGTTTATGGAGTTAGTTCTGTGACGACTATCTATTGTTTGAGTTTGAGGAGCTTCCAACCAGTCGGCAGCACCGCCGCAGCCAGGGCGATCTTAATGATCTCGCCAGGAATGAACTTCAGCACAGTGAATTGAAACGCCACTAGCGGAGAGGTTCTTGTTAGGAAAGAAAACCACAGGCATCCGCTGAGGATGATCACGACTGAACCCGCAGCCATGGCGGCGACGGCAGTCAGATATTTCCGATCCCAACCTTGTTCAGCGAACGCGCCGGTGATAAATGCGGCAGCCGGAAATGCGATTAGATAGCCGCCGGTTTGTCCAAGTAGATGCGGCAGACCTGCCAAGCCGCCGGCGAAGAAGGGAAGGCCGCTCGCGCCTTCGATCAGGTAAGCGATCATCGTCATCGCACCCAAGCGCGATCCCAACAGCGCTCCCGCCAACAGCACTGCGAAGGTTTGTCCGGTAATCGGCACTGGGCCGATCGGAATGACTATTTGCGCGGAGAGCGCAGTCAGCAAACTAAAGCCGACAACCAGTCCCACTTGACGCACAATATCGAACGGCGTCAGCGCGGCTTGCAGCAAGGTTTCGCTCTTGGCGAATGCAGTATTCATATTTTAGATTCCGCCGGCTTTGACGGCGCTTTTTGTTTTCGAATGAGTTGAAAGCGGCGTCAAGCCGCCGCACTGCAACATCCTACGGCCGGATACATAATACCGGACACGGCGCGTTCCGAATAATGAACTCCGCGGTTCCGGTCATGCGCTCGTCGCCACCGCAGCATAGCGTCGTCGTAATAGCGATCAAATCCGCTTTGTGACGTCCAGCGTGTTCGACGACCGCTTCGGCGACGCCGCCGTGAACACGCCGCACAATGCCGAACAATTCGGGCGCGCCGGCTTCGTCAAAGAAGCGCTGCAGAGTTGCTTTGCCGGCGTCGGCCGGCTCTTCGTCTCCTTCCGCAAAGACGCAAAGCGTATTGAGCTTTGCTTTCGTCTTTTTGGCGATTGCTGCCGCAATCGGAAGAATGTTTTTCGATTTCTCAGACAGATCGGTCGCAAACACGACTGTCTTGAATCGATCGATGGGCCGGGTGGTGCGTCGTGGCCCGTACAAACGGGCAATCAACGTTGGAATTTTCGAATCGCGCGCCACCTGTTCGGCGACGCTCCGTCCCAGGAAAAATTGCGCAACGTCAGAGCGCCCATGCGATGCCATCACGATCAAGTCGCAGACTCGCTCGTGCGCCGTGCGCATAATTACTTCTGCAGGATCGTCGTCGGTGACTTTGGGAATGATCGTTTCGATCACGCGCACGGACGATGCGCCGGTCGGTAAACCGGGAAACTCATAGCGCGATGTTTCGGTGATGTGCGGATCGCCCCCGTGCGCAATGTGGACGGACTGGACGATAGCTTCGAACTGCGCAGCGATCGCCACCGCCAGCGGGAACGCACTGTTCGCCACTGACGAGAAATCGGTTGGAAACAGAATCGCGCGAATCATGGCTTCAGTAATCGGTGAACGAAAACTAGACTTCGAGCCCGCTCGCTTTCCCTAACACTGCAAGTCTACTTCAGTTACAAACCCGCGAATTGCCTGGTTTGATTGAATCTTACTTAGTTTGTGCTTTTCGGTCTAGCCTTCCGCGCCAATTCGCATCTTGTGGAACGAACGCCAGACGAAAAACATCGAGATGAGGAAGAAAATCGCTGCCAAAATCCGGCTGACGATTGGGCCATTTTTACCGAACTGGCCGGTCTCGCTGCTAACGCTGACCGCCAGTTCAACCGCGAGCAATCCAAACAGCGTCGTGAACTTGATCACAGGATTCATCGCGACTGACGAAGTGTCCTTGAACGGATCGCCAACCGTGTCGCCCACGACCGTCGCATCGTGGAGTGGGGTGCCCTTCTGTTTCAGATCGACTTCGACGACTTTCTTCGCGTTGTCCCAGGCGCCGCCGGCATTCGCCATGAAGATCGCCTGATACAGACCGAACACGGCAATCGAAATCAAATAGCCGATGAAGTAGAAAGGTTCGATGAACGCAAACGCAAGAGTAGCGAAGAACACTCCCAGAAAAATATTGAACATGCCCTTCTGCGCATACTGCGTGCAGATTTGTACGACTTTCTTGCTGTCCGTGACCGAAGCTCTCTCGACGCCTTCGAGTTGAATGTTGGCTTTGATGAATTCGACTGCGCGATAGGCGCCGGTCGTTACTGCCTGCGTCGATGCGCCAGTGAACCAGTAAATGATCGCGCCGCCCGTAATCAGACCCAGCACAAACGGAGCGTGCAGCAACGAAAGACTCTCGGTGCCGGTCGTCAGGCCGTTCGTCAGCGCCATGATGATCGAAAAGATCATGGTAGTTGCGCCCACGACGGCTGTGCCGATGAGCACCGGCTTGGCTGTCGCCTTGAACGTATTGCCCGCGCCGTCGTTTTCTTCGAGCAGATGCTTGGCGCGCTCAAACGCTACGGTGATGTTGTAGTCTTTTTTGAGTTCTTCGGTAATGTTCGGCTGATGTTCGATCAGCGAGAGTTCATAGACCGATTGAGCGTTATCAGTAACCGGGCCGTATGAATCGACGGCGATCGTGACCGGACCCATGCCGAGAAATCCGAAAGCCACCAGGCCGAAACCAAATACCGGTGCGACGTGGATCGTTGCGGTTGAGACCATTAGCGCGTCCAAGCCCAATGTGCTCACTATGTAGGCGATTCCCATCAAGCCGACAATAGTAATCCCCAACCAATACGCCGAAAAATTTCCAGCGACAAAGCCAGAGAGAATGTTCAGTGAGGCGCCGCCTTCGCGCGAGGACTTCACGACTTCCTGCACGTGGCGGGATTCAGTGGAGGTGAAGACTTTGACGAGTTCAGGAATGACTGCGCCTGCCAAAGTGCCGCACGAAATGATGGTTGCGAGTTTCCACCAAAGTGTCGTATCGCCACCCAATGAGGGGATCATCAAGAACGAAACAATGTAGGTCAGCACGATCGAAACAATCGAAGTCAGCCACACGAGCGTCGTCAAGGGAGCTTCAAAATTCATTTCGCCTGCGCCGGCGTAACGTTTCTTGGCGATCGCGGCATTGGCGAAATAAGACAACGCGCTGGAGATCAGCATCATGATGCGCATCACGAAGATCCATACCAGCAATTGAACCTGGGTCTTTGGATCCGGAACTGCCAGCAGGATGAATGTGATCAGCGCCACGCCCGTCACGCCGTAAGTCTCAAAACCGTCGGCGCTCGGCCCGACTGAGTCGCCCGCATTGTCGCCCGTGCAGTCGGCAATCACGCCTGGATTGCGCGCGTCGTCTTCCTTAATCTTGAAGACAATCTTCATCAGGTCGGAACCAATGTCCGCGATCTTGGTGAAGATACCGCCCGCGATTCTCAGCGCCGCCGCGCCCAAAGACTCGCCGATGGCGAATCCGATAAAGCACGGGCCGGCGTAATCACCCGGCACGAAGAGCAAAATAAAAAGCATGATGAGCAGCTCAACGCTGATCAGAAGCATGCCGATGCTCATGCCGGCTTTGAGCGGAATTTCGTAAATCGGAAATGGCTTTCCTTCGAGACTGGCGAACGCAGTGCGCGAATTCGCGAACGTGTTGACGCGAATGCCGAACCAGGCGACGCCGTAACTGCCGGCGATACCGATGAGACTAAAAAGAAGGATGATCGGAACCGTGACTGCCACCGGGTGATTCGGAACCGGCCGCAAAACGCCAAAGTAGGCGACCACAATGATCGCGATGAACACCCACAGCAGCATGATGAACTTGCCCTGGGTAATCAGATACGTTTTGCACGTTTCGTAGATCAGCTCGGAGATTTCCCGCATCGAGCGATGCACCGGCAGGTTCTTCAACTGAATGAAGATCACTAAACCGAACAACAATCCGAGAAAACAGAACAGAATGCCGATGAGCAATAGCTGATGACCGTCAATGCCGCGGAACGGAACGCTGGAGAGGTCAGGCAGTATGAGGTCCCCTTCGCTGCCGTATGCCGCCGGGGCAGCCAGGGAAAGAGCAACAATTGCGAATAAAAAGCTGATAACGCGCCGGCGGTGCGCGGCGACAAAGTTCGACATCGATTTCACGTTTAAAACAGTTCCTTCCTTTGCGTTTGAGCGATAGGCGAGAAAAATGCCCTGGCTGATAAAGGCGCTATTATTGCCGATTTCTCAGTGAAGTGTCCAACCGCGATCGCGTCTTTGGCTTTGGCTTGCGTCAAATTTGAAGCGGTGCTTTTGGTTGGTGCTCAGTCTGCGTTTACTCAAGCGAAGGGCGAATCTGATGAAAAGGAGACGATGCAGGAACTACTCGCGGAAGTACGCATGCTGTTAGCCCAGGCTCTCACATAACACGGGCGTTGGCGCGTTGTCGAGTGATTAATTGAAAACGATTGTTCCATGGAAAAACGATTCCGTAGTAAGATGCTCTTGCTAGAACGAAGGGAGGGCCAGACATTGACCAAACTTTTGTTCGCGCCCGACGCACATGCGTCTCCGTTTCCTGTCATGGAAACATGAGACTCACGGCACTCCGCTTTATGCGGCGTCCCGTGCCAGACCTCGGCGGGCGATGGAATCCGAGGTTATGTCGTGTCGCGACGCGACGTAGTGCAGGAAGACGTCAACGCTCCAGTTTGAGCCTGGAACGGAATACTTCTCCAAGTCATAAGAAGGCTGCGCTGCTCAAAGGCGTGGCCTTCTTCCTTTTCAGCGACACGAACCTAACAATAACTTCCCAACGATTCTCGCCTTGTCCGTGCTTGCTTTATCAAGAGTCCCAACTATTCGGTTTCGTTTTTAATGGCTTCGGCGTAGTTTTTCTAGTGCCTTGTTCAGGGAATTCACGTGGAGTCTGTCAAGTAGTGTCCCCAAGTGCATGTTCCCGTTTACGTCATTCAAGACAGGATATGTTTCCTTTAAATTTTGAATCTTGGTACTTCGCTTCTCCTTGCGAAATCTTCCCTTAGACGTGCGCTTATGCTTACCTAGTCCCATTTTTCTTGTCCTTTCCAGATTTGAAAAATCAATTTCCTCACGCTTCCGCGAGTGCCGCATCACTCGTCATCTGCGGCCGCTTTCTTCCGCCGATCCATTTGCGAATCGAATCAACCAGTACGATCACCGCCGCCGTCATGATGAGAGCGGTCAATGATGTGTTGATGTAGCCTTGCGTTGACGTGAGCGGATCTTGAGCCTGGGGCCAGAAGATGTCGCGAATCGACTGATAGCCCGCGACCAGCGTTGTCGTTCCCACGAAAGACAATGGCACGAGGGTTACCCACGCGTATCGCGCTTTGCCGAGGTTGATGATCACAGTCGTGGCGACGCACAGGGCGACCGCGGCCAACAATTGATTAGCGATGCCGAACATCGGCCAAATTGTTGAGATCGAACCGGTGAGGATGAATCCGGACCACGCTGCGACCACCACCGCGCTCGTAACAATCGAGCCCGGCAACCAGTTTGGTTCTTCGAGTTTACGGAAAAGCCTGCCGCCAAACTCGCCGAGCAGAAATCTGGCGACACGTGTCCCTGTGTCGATCGTCGTCAGGATGAAGAGCGCTTCGAACATGATCGCGAAGTGATACCAATACTTCATCAATCCGCTCAGGCCGGGAATTCCATCAAAGATTTTCGCGATGCCGAGCGCCAGCGTTACCGCACCTCCCGTCCGGCCGCGAACTTTCTCGCCTGATTCGGCCTCAAGCCGATCAAGTTCCTGCGTTTGCAGATTGAAATCAGGTCCGCTTTCAGCCTGAACCATGCGAACATAGGCGGCCTTTTGCGTGTCCGTCCTTTGCGCCGTGTTGATGGCAAAGTAATCGCCGGGGAACAGTGAAGTCGCAGCAATCAACGCCACGACGCCAACTACTCCTTCCATCAACATGCTGCCGTAACCGATCATGCGCGCGTCAGACTCTTTCGCGATCATCTTCGGCGTTGTGCCGGAAGAAATCAGCGCGTGAAATCCGCTAATCGCACCGCAAGCGATCGTGATAAAGACGAACGGATAAACTTTGCCGGGAACGATCGGGCCGCCGCCATTAACAAAGGGCGTCACTGCCGGCATGTGCAGCGTCGGATGGACAACGATCACGCCAATGATCAGAAACGCGACGGTGCCGATCTTGAGATAAGAAGAAAGATAATCGCGGGGGCAAAGCAGCAGCCACACAGGCAAAACTGATGCGATGAATCCGTAAGTCGCCATCAACGCAGTAACCTGGCGCGGGGAAAAAGTAAACGCCGAACCCCACGAAGACGTGGCGATCTTTCCGCCTAACCACACGGCGAACAGCAGCAGCACGACACCAATCGCCGTCGCTTCCGCGATTTTTCCTTTGCGGAAGCGATACATGTACAAGCCCATGAACAGCGCCAGCGGAATGGTGAACCCGACAGTGAACGTTCCCCAAGGCGATTCAGCCAAAGCATTCACTACCACTAGTCCCAGTCCCGCGAGTGCGATCACCACAATGAAAAGAATCGCTACACCGGCCACAAAGCCCGATAGCCCGCTGATTTCCGTGCGCGCAATTTCTGCAAGCGACTTTCCCTTGCGCCGGATACTGGCGGCCAGGATCATGAAGTCATGCACGGCGCCGCCCAGGCAAACCCCGATCACAAGCCACAATAGCCCGGGCAAAAATCCGAACTGCGCTGCCAGCACCGGCCCGATGAGCGGACCTGCGCCCGAGATCGCGGCAAAGTGATGGCCGAACAAAACCCACTTGTTCGTGGGGTAGTAGTTGTGCCCGTCGTACATGGTATTTGCCGGAACGGGCCGCGCGTCATCGAGCGCCAAAACTTTCGCTGCAATAAACGCCGAGTAATAGCGATAGGCGATTGCCATCACACAGAGGGCGCCGACGATGATTGGAAGGGCATTCATTTCGGCCTCTCAAATAACATACATGCAGGATAAGCTCAACAGGTGTGGTCCAGATGCTCCTCTTAATTTCTGTTGGCTCTGTGCCCTCGGCGAAAGCCTCCGCGTTCCTCTGCGGTTGGCGCTTGTTCTTTGTATGATTAACCGCAGAGGAAAAAACCGAGGGCTTGCAGAGGATCGCTAAGAACGAAACTAACCATCACCTTCGGTTGCGAAAGACTTGACTCAGAACTGAGATTCGAAGAGAGTTTGTGCAAGCTTCCCGGCATGAAACCTGCTCCAGCAGGACCGCGTTTATGTCGACTCTCAAAATAAAATCGCTGATCGTGATCGCGCTTTGCGCGTGGTTGACGCTGGGTTCCGTTGCGCCTGCTGCTCTGGGTCAAAAGAAAACTGCGCCGGTGGAAGCGACGCCGCCGCCGGTTCGCGAAGAATTTAAATTTGGCAAAGTCGATCTGGAAATGCTCGAGCAGGTTAATCTGCTTGACCGCAGGTTCGAGCGCGATGGCATGGTGCTGGAAGACGAAGCGACGAATGCTTATCTATTCAAAATTGGTCATGGCCTGATTCCTGCGGGACTCACGCTCGAAAATGTGACCTGGAAGTTTCGCGTGTTGCGCGATCCTCAGCCGAACGCATTCGCACTGCCGAATGGATCGATTTACGTGACCACGGGGTTGATGTCGCTAATCGATAATGAATCGGAACTCGCGGCGATCATTGCGCACGAGTTGACGCACGTAATGCGTCGACACACCTACGAGCAGAACCGCAGCAATCGAAAAAAATTCCTGACGATGAATGTCATGGCCGCGGTGGGCGCTTACGCTCCCGGCGGCATTGTCGGCGCCGCCATTCAGGTCGTCACGGCCATTGCGCCATTCATAATCATCGCGACGATGTTCGGCTACAGCCGCGACCTCGAACGGGAAGCGGACTTAAAGGGCATCGACATGATGATCAGTGCTGAGTATCCGCCTGAAGAGATGGTCAGTGTCATGAAGCTGCTTGACCGCGATATCGAGGGCGAGAACATCCGATTGTTCTACAACGATCATCCGGCCCTGCAAGAGCGAATCAACTATCTCAGTTCCTACCTGGGCGCGCGCGCTGACAAAGTTACTCCGCAGATGGAACTGAATCGCGAGAAGGCGGCGTACTTTCGCGCGATGGAACCGATGATGCGTCACGATGTGCAGTTGCAAATCAATGCTGGCCGATTCCGATCTGCTGTCTACATCGCTCAGCGGCTGGTCGACTTTCATCCTGATTCTGAAAACCTGTTTTGGCTGGCGGAAGCCTATCGTACGTTGGGGCCACGCGCGACCCAGCTCACCGAAAAGGAACTAACGAACGGCGCAAAGAAGGATGCGGCCAAGAAACAGGAGAAGCGAACTGACGAAGAGATCGAGCGCGAGCTGCTGGCTACATTCGCCGGACAGGAAAACTGGAAAGGGCATCAACAAAAATCCGAGGAGCTATATCGAAGCGCCCTCGCTACCGACAAACCGGTAGCAGTCGCGCACCGCGGACTCGGCATGTTGTACGAGAAACTCGACAGGAAGATCGAGGCGCTCGCCGAATACGAAAAATATCTTGAGTTAGCGCCCGCCGCGACTGATCACGAGCGCATTCAAAGGCGAATTGAAAATTTAAGGAGAACTCCGCAATGACATCCCCTGCGTCGTTTGCTTACTCGAAGTATCGCAAGCCGTTCATCGTTTTCATCGCGGCGATGTTGTTAGCTCTGGCGCCGGCCGTGGCCCGCGCACAGTTTCTGCATCCGAAAGTCGCGAAGAAGGAAACGACAATCCGCAACATCATCATTTTGCCGGCGAAGGTCAACGTCGTGCGCGACAGCATGAAAGGCCCGGAAGGCATGGCCGCCGAATCTGAAGATGTGAGTGGCCGCGTCGAAAAGGCGGTTTCAGCAATTCTGGAGAAGCAAAAGAATGTGAAGACGCTGAATACGCCCGGAGCGGCCGGTGAGGGCGACGCGCAACAGCGATACAGCATCGCGGACTTTCAAACAAAATTTGACGACCTGCTGCCCCGCATCATGAAGAAACGCAGCGATGTGAAGAAAGGCCGCTTCACGATCGGCGACGAAGTTCTGAACCTGAACCTCGACAAGAGTGTCGACGCGATCGTGTTTATTCGTGCTCAGGGACAGAAGCTCACGGGCGGAAAGACCGCGTTCGTGATGCTGGTTGGCGGAGCACCCGCGTATCTGAAAATGCAGATCGGAATGATCGACGCCCACACCGGAGAGGTGCTGCTTTACACCGATCCGATGTTCGCGGGCGATCCAACAACCGCAGTCGATCGATTGCGCAAGGCTCTGGAGCAGGGATTTAAAAAACTGCCGGCGGCCAGCGTTCAATAAAGCTCAGACTCAAAGTCCCGCTTTCAAATCCGCATGCAGCAGCCGGTGAAAGAGATGTTCGCCTGCTTCCCGCCTTGCTGACAGCCGGCCGGCGTTGTAGGCCCTTGATTTCAAACCACGCTGAACGGACGCGCAGATGTCCAGATCCTCCCGCTGAATCTTGTCACCCACCGCGACACTTGCCAGGTTGCGTTCATGAGCGGCGTCGGAAACATCCGCGAAATAGAAATCGAAAATGACTTCCGTCTTATCAACTGTGATGGGACGCACGAGGTTCGTGTCCATTACGCCTTCATAGCAGTTGATCATGAAGTTCGGATAAATCCAGTAGTAGAGCGCGCGTTCGCCTGTGCGCGATTCCGCCACCCTTGTTTCACCCGTATTGACCATCGGACTTGATTGCAGACAATGTCGTTCGCCACATTCGATTTCGTAGTTGCTGTAATCGAGCACACTGTCTAAGCCTTTGTGAAGATGAGGGACGTGATAACCACCGTCGAGATAGTTATCAACAAAGACTTTCCAGTTGCAGTCCATAAGATAACTGCGGCGCTCAAACCAGTGAAGCCTGTCGAGGTCGAGCGCGCGAAACTCTTCAATCAATTGCTGCCCGAGCCAACTCTCGATCCCTTTTTTAACAGTCGGACGTTGCCCGCCGTTGATATTTACAAACAGCCATTGTTCCCACGCGGCGATCTCAACTGGAACCAATCCGTTGTTCGCCCGATCGAAATCGCAGACTTCGCTGAAATCAGGCGTGCCCTTCAATTCGCCTTCGAGCGAGTACGTCCAGCCGTGATAAGGGCAGCGCATTTGTGGCGCATTTCCGCAGGGCTCCGTCATAACGGCCGCGGCGTGATGGCGGCACGCGTTGAAGAACGCGCGAATCTGATTATCGCTGCCGCGCACGATTACGATCGGTTCGTCGGCGATCTCGGTAGTGACGTAATCGCCGGGCTTGGCCAGTTGCTCGACGCGCGCGGCGACGTGCCACGAGTTGCTGAAGACGGTCAGCTTCTCCAGTTCGAAGATGCGGTTGTCCGTGTACCAGGTTGAGGGAATAGTCGAAGCGTGGTCGAGCAACGCGGTGGGATCGTAGCTGTCGATGATGGTACGCAAAGATTTCATGAAGGGTCAGAGATGGACTCAAGTAGTCTCGCAGTCGGGAAGGGTTGCTTGCACTGCTTTTCTTCTTCGCAATAAAAAATCGCGGGGGTAAACCACCCTTCCTTACTGCGCTTCACCTGCTTGAGTGAACTATCAAATGATCGGCGTTGCCGTCTTGTGCTTCGGATTGTAGAACGGCGTCTGGGCAACTGTTGCCGGGACCCGATGGCGCGCGGCCTCGACAGTGATTTCAATTTCTACGCGCGAACCCGGTTTGGTGAAAGCGCTCTGCAAAGTCGCCAACGCGATCATCTTTTTCAGCGTCGGTGACCACGTCGTTGAAGTTGCCTTGCCCAGCTGCGTTCCGTTGTCATAAACAGGCACCGCCACGCGTGATGCTATGGGCGACACCGCCGGCGGAAGCCCCACTCGCTCGTAGATTCTCTCAACTGCCGGCCAGTCAATCTCCAGTCCCACAATCTGTTTGGCGGAACCACGCTTCTGTTCCGCGGCCAACGCTGACTGGCCGATGAAAGGACTTTTCGCGAGACTTACCAGTCGCCCAAGTCCCATTTCAAACGGAGAATACTTTTGTGGCTCGATCAGCGCCTTCTTGCTGCTGTTGAAATCAATGTCGATGAGCAGCAAGCCTGCTTCGATTCGCGCGACGTCCAGCGCCAGCATGCCCGCGGGTTTGATGTCGAAGGCTTTGCCTTGCTCGACCAGGGTGTCCCAGATTTTCAAAGCGTGTTCGGCCGGTATCCAAAGTTCGTAACCAAGATCGCCCGTGTAACCCGTGCGCGAAACTTCCACATCTACGTCAGCAATGCGTCCTTTCGTCACGCGAAAGTACTTCAGGTTTTCAATGTCGGCGTTTTCGACGACATGGCTCAAGAGTCGCCCCGACGTCGGACCTTGCACAGCTAACGCGGCAACTGATTCAGAAATATCCTCGATGCCCACATCCAGTCCGCCAGCATTCTGCGTGAACCAGCGAAGACTCGGATCGGCGGCCGTCCAGCGATAAACATTCTCGTCGAGTCGTGAGACGGTGCCGTCATCGATCACCTTTCCATGCTCGTCGCACCACGGTGTGTAGATCACTTGCCCCACCGAGACTTTCTGCATGTCGCGGGTGATGATGCGATCGACGAGTCGCGTGGCGTCTTTGCCCGTTAATCGATATTTGAAGAGTGGCGAGATATCGATTAGCGCCGCCGCGTTGCGAATCGCATTGTACTCGTGATCGTGATGTGTCTCGTACGCGCTAATTGTGAAGTAACCTGACCACTCGCGATAGTTCAGGCTTTCGCACAGCGCAAACGTTCTTTCGTGAAATGGAGTCCCGATGGCCATCTGAAGGTTTGTCAGCGCGTCGGATTATAAGTATCCTGCGAACACGTGGGCAAGAACCATCGCAGAACATCCCCCGTGCAAGCAAATCCAGAAAGGGGTGTTATGTCTCAATCAATCCAAAAAAATCGAATTGAAGTTGCGGTAATCATCGTGGCGTTCTGCTTGAGTTTCGCCGGCCTGGCGCAAGCTCAATCCAAGAACGATAAGAAGCTGGCCGACGCGACCAAGAACGCGCAGGAAGCGTCCGACACTTTCACGGAAATCATGAACGTTCCCGACAAGGGGATTCCGCGCGACCTGCTCGATAAGGCCGAAGCGATCGGGGTCTTCGAAGTGGTCAAAGCCGGATTCATTGTCGGCGGCCGTTCGGGCCACGGCGTGATCAGTCGTCGCGTCAAAGGCGGTTGGGGCGCGCCGGCCTTTTACAATCTGAACGGCGGCAGCTTTGGCTTGCAGATTGGCGCCGCCAAGCTCGAACTGATCCTGTTGTTCATGAATACCGGTGCAATTGAAAGTCTGATGCAGGACAAATTTGAAATGGGGGGCGAAGGCAGCGTCGCCGCCGGTCCCGTGGGAAGATCCGCGGCTGCTTCAACCGATGCCCAATTGAAGGCCCAGATTCTTTCGTACTCGCGTAGCAAAGGTTTGTTCGCCGGTTTGGAACTCAAAGGCGTAGTGATTTCGCCGGACAACAACGATAACCAACCGGTCTATGGAATCAAGGCCAACGAGATTCTTGCGCCCACCAAACAGTGGAAGATTACCGACATGCCGGCGGGCGTAAGGATTTTTCCGCGCACGTTGGCGCGTTATTCGACACGAAAGTAGCGGGCGTCGCCGCGCCGCCGATTTTCAGTCATTGCTTGCCGGAGAACCGATGATCACCCTGAAACGATTTCAACTTCTGTCTCTTGTCGTCATTTCACTTGTCGTTGCTAACGTAGGCGCCGCGCAAACGAGTCGCGAACGAAGCACTAAAAAAGCTCAGGCTGCGGCCAAACAGTCTGCGCAGGCTGCGCGCGTGTTCGACGCAATCATGGGAACGCGCGAAAAGTCGATCCCGAAAGATTTGCTACAGCGCGCGGAAGCAGTTGCGGTATTTCCCGGCGTTCTCAAAGGCGGATTCATCGTCGGCGGCCGGCGCGGCAGCGGCGTCATCAGCCGGCGCGTGAAAGACGGTTGGAGTGCGCCGGCGTTTTTCGATCTCACCGGCGGCAGTATCGGTTTGCAGATCGGCGCCGCGTCGACCGATTACATTCTGCTCTTCATGAATACTGAAGCAGTTGAAAGTTTGCTGGGTGACAAATTCGAGATTGGCGGCGAAGGCAGCGCCGCCGCCGGTCCTGTCGGTCGATCGGCAAGCGCGTCGACGGATGTAAAACTCAACGCGCAGATACTTTCATACTCGCGGAGCAAAGGCGCCTTCGCCGGATTGGAACTGAAAGGCGTCGTCATCAAACCCGATAACGAAGACAACTCGCAGGTTTACGGAATGACGGCCCGAGACATCCTCACCGGCGCAAACAAGATCACGATGGAGGCCATGCCCGAAGGCGTGCGCGTGTTTCCGCAGACGCTGGTGCGCTACTCAAACCGGTGATTGGCCTTTTGAGCCTTGCGCCGATTTACAGGCCCAGCGCGCTCTGTGTGGCCTCGTCAGCTACTCCAGTCGCAGGTAACGGAGGGTTCGCAGTCTGAAACGCGCGCACCGCGTCCTCCGTATGGTCTCCAAACTTTCCATCCGCCCCGCCCTCGATTGGGAAGCCTGCCGCGATCAGTTTTTCTTGTAGTCGCTTCACATCGTCGCCTTTGGTGAAGTTTCGAAGCACACGCGGGACGGAATCTTGCTTGTCCTCGAACCAAAGGTGCAGATGGTCGTCGTGTCCAGTGGCGTGACTCGTCAGCCCTTCCGCCATCAGTTTGGGATCATTAAAAAACACCCTGTGCATCTTCGCATTCGATCTCAGAAGCTGAATGAACTCGCGCGTTAGCTCGCGGCTATATTCTGCGCTGCTGAAAGTAAGGTGGAGATCGTCACCGTTCTTGCTGAGCGGCCGCATGTCAGCCTCGACGCCGTGCTGATGCTGGTGATGCGGCGGGAAAAAACTGCCGCCGCCCTTATGTGAAATCTGGCCTATTGAAATAGGATGATCGGGATGTTGTTCATGCCACAAACCGGCGATCTTGATCAGCAAGTCATGGGTGACCTGCGTGGCGAAATGAGAATTGTTAGTTCGATTGTTGGTCCTGAAACCAACACCACTCACCGGAACTAAAGATTCAATCTTGTCCATATAGTTGTCGTCTCCTCAATTTGAACTGAGTTGAATTCAGCTCAGCGCGTTCATGAATTTCTTAAAGTTCTGAATTCTCTCTGCCAGGCCGTGTGTGCCGCCATTCACTCTCTTTGTAACGCTGGTGACGACCGCATCGCTCGATCCCTGATCGCAGACCGCCCAGATGTTGTTTGAGTCGAAAAAGAAACCGGCGGATGCAAGGGGATAATGGGTCGCGACCAGGTCTGGATTCGCCAAACAGTCCTGTCCAATGTGGTTGGTAAAACTTTGGTAGTTGTTCTTGCCTGTTAATTGAATGTAACCGCGACCGCGATACTTAAAACCGTCGCCCGATGCTTCGTCGCCGTTACCCATCCGGTTTGCGTAAACGCGGCTGCCGATTTTTTGAGGATTCCGGGCGTAAGCATTCACGTCAACGTTCTTGAAGTACTTTGGAAATACTTGCAGCAAACGTTGGGCACTGTAATTCAAATTCTCGACGACAGCGGTGAAGTTCACTGACTCGAGTGCGCACTGTGCCAGGAAATGTGCCAGACGCAGGTTTGTGGTGATGTTGAACTTTGCCGCGGCCTCCGGGATTTGATCGATCACCGACTGTGGAACTTTTCCTGCGAGCGCGGCGAGATTCAGATTGGGCGCCGTTGCCGCCGCTGCGTTGACCGGCGTTCCCGCCGAACCGTCTGACGCTCCGCCGGCCGTTACTTCGCCGCCGGAGTTTGCACCTGCGGCGTCGGTCGTCGCGGCTGCGGAGGTTTCCGTTCCACTTCCATATGCTGCTTGTAACGCCGCAATTGTCGCCGGCCCGGCGTTACCATCAGCCTGCAATCCTTTGCTTTGCTGAAAAGCGATGACGGCAGCTTTGGTGCCGGGACCAAAATTCCCGTCCGTTCCATTGGGATCAAACCCCAGAGCTTTGAGTTTCTGCTGTAAGTCCTGGACGTCAGGACCCGATGAACCTTGTTTGAGCGTTGGCATCATTCTTCCCTTGTTCTCTTGATAGTTTAGCGCCGATGTTACTACTAACTTAGTGTTTGTCGGGGCGCTGCGAACCTCGTCCGGCGAGTTACTGGTTCAGTGCCGCCGGGGCTTCTCGTTCTTGTTTTCTCGTAAATCCCCAGTTGAAAGTACCTTTAACGAAAGCCTGATTGTTGCCGTCGCGCCGCCCGCTGTCACCGCCTAAAGACAGTTGGAACCAAATATTCTGGGCGACTCGGCGTTCAAAGCCTAACGAGTACCGGTAAGAATTGTCAGAAGCCAAACCCGGACGTTTCAACCATTGATAGACACCTTCGAACGCGACATGATTGTTTTCGTTGCCCACGTTGAAGCGCGCTCCGAAAAAGCGTGAGTTCTGCAATAGGAATTGGCCGGCATTGTTTGGATCGGCAACTTGTTCATTGGATCGGACGCGAAAATGCAGGATCAACTGCGAGTTTTGATCGAGTCCCTTTACGCCTTCGAAACCATACGCGAGCGAGGTCCAAAAGCCGCCGCCATTCCAGCGAAACTTGTCAGTCGTACCGGTCTCGCTGATCCAACTCGGTGCCGCTCCAAAAACCAGGCCGCTCTGTTTCCAGTTGCGCTTTCGCGCAAGTTCGTCGCACTTATTCGTTTCTGTGGTGAACTTGGTCTTTTGCGTGGCAAGAAAGGAGGGGAACGCCGGATTCTTGACGCCGCCAGGAGTGTCTATCAAGAATTGGGTTACGTCTGCCTGTATCTGTGCATCCGCCTGGTCGTAGCATGCGAACAGCTTCTTGTCAGCGCGCGGGTCGCCCTTGTCCCACACGTTCACGTGCAAGCCCAGCCCCAGACGAATCGACTTATCGTTGTCTCCGGTTCCCTTGGTGGTCGCCAACGAAAACTGAGTGCGGGAGAGCATTCGGGTAAGGTAGTTTCGGTTGTAGTCATAGAGGCTGATTCCATCACCGAAGAAGATCAAATAGGGAACTGCATCGACCGCCAGCCCCGATTGAAAATTGCCGTGGTCGTCTACGCCATTGAGCAGGCCAGTCGCAAATTCCTTTGGACTCGCCGGTCGTACCACCGTTTGAGGCGTAAGACCAAGGATCGTAAACGCAGGAGACTCAGGTACGGCGAGATCTACGTTGCCGAGGATCGGCAAATCTTGCTTCGGAGCATCAACCGGTGGCTGTGGATCAGGTGTGATGGCGGGCGAGCGCGGCGTTGTAGCTGAAGGTGAACTCGCGAGTGGCGCACTGGCGGTTCGGTGGTTTGCCGCTGGCGACCCTGAACCATTTGTGTTGTCACGAGGCGCTCCTGCCCCGTCGCCGTCTTGATTTGACTGCCCGCCGTTTTCCGGCAACCGCCCGTCGCTTCCTGCATTTGGTTGATCGGAGGTGGCGGCACGCACTTGTTCGGAAGGCCGAACAATGATTTCAATCGTGTTCCCGTGTTGGACGACTTTGGCCGCCGCACCATTGAGCAGGCGGAAAGACACATTAAGATTTGCACCTTCCTGCGATACCTGGAGATCGTCAAAGCCTCCTGCTCCTAGATCTGATTCAGTAGCCGGCGCGACGGGCGAAATGATCACGACGGAAAAGGTCTCGCCTCGACTGGAAGTCCGAAAGCCAACGATCGGAGATTCAGAAGTAATCCTGATACGCGATTCGCGCGAGGAAGTTTGGGCCGTGACCAGCAATGGCAGCGCGGCTAACGCCACCAGAAGTGAGAGCAAACTGAAAGTCCTTTTCATAACAAATCGTCCTTTCTATGCCACGTCAAAATCGGTGAAGTCAGAAACTGCCGTCGTATTGTCCACGACGCCACTTTGGCTGAACGGGCCGCCCACCACATTGCCGTCCTGGCTGACTGTGACCGACACTCTAAATTGACCTCGCCCGCCGCCCGGCACTTTTACGAACACCACCCACTGCAAGGAACACCCGTCCAGCGTTCGCGGATCTTCCTGGATGGTTGCCGACGCGCGCGCCTGATTCTGATTATCAAACACACCACTGAGAATTAGTTTCCCGGGTTTGCCGTCAGGCCAAAGTTGTCCTGGGGGCTTTTGCAAGACGACTGTGAACGAATATCGCTGCGGATGCCCTGCAGTGATCTCAACGACGGGCTGACTGCCGCCGCTAGCTAGGGGTGTGTTCTGTGCCATTCTGTTTGATTCCTCCGTTGATGAACTGAAGTGTTATTTGCGTCCTGGCTTTTCCACCTGGTGCGACTCTTGGAGTGCTGTTGCTTTAACCCACAGCTCTTCTGAAACTTTTTCTCGGCCGCACGGCTCAGCACTTACTTGATTCGGGGGGAAACCACTTACGGCTTTGTTTGTCCCTCACCCGACTGTTTCTCGACGTTTTGTGTGCCGCTCTTTTTTCGAATCAGGCCCTTCAATCCAAACAACGATTCCAAGGTGTCCTGCCAGAACGGAGCGCCGACGCTCAGCAGCAACGCCATGATCGTCCAGCCGAGCAAGACGCGCAGACCGTGGGCGAATCTCTCCTGAAACGGTCTGCCCTCCCAATAGCCCTCTGACCACACGAAATCAGAAACTTGTTGTCGTCGCAGCGGAGTGAATCCCAGACCTTTGTAGTCGTTCACGTACTGCTGAGTTTGTTGCGCGTTCTTTTTGATCTCTTCTTTGAGTTGTTCATTCGATCGTGTTTCGGCTGGGCTGGAAGACTCCATCGGGGTGGGCGTTGCGCCCACCAGCGGCGAAGCATCGGGGCTGGCAGCCGGAGCTGCGGCAGGTGTTGCCGCCGGCTTAACTGGAGACGGTTTTGGATTCGATGCGGCCTCGGCATCCTGCGCTTTCAAGCGAGCGAGTAACGCATCGCCTGTTTGCATAATCTCAGCTCGTTTGATGTCGCTGTCAGCGAGATTGCGATAGATGTTGAAGAAATTAGCATTGAGAAAGATAACCACGACGAATGACACAATCAGCGCCACGGTTTTCATGTGACGTGTGTAGCGCTCGTCAAAGCCCTGCATCACTGTATCGAACCAGGTTTCGACTTGAGCCTGTAACTTGTCGCCATGCAATTTGTTGAGAATCTTTTGTAGATCGCCTTTGGCGATCGAATCGAGCATCGGTTTCCTGCGAATCAGCGAAACGCGTCCCAGCTCCTTGAACTGGGCAGTTACGTCATCCATCAGCTGGGCAGGGGTCCGGCCCACGAGCTTTTCTGTGTCGATATACTTGAATAGGTCCTGCATTGAACCGAAGACGATGGAAGATTTCAGTTTGAAGAGCTTCTTGAGTAACGATTGAATAGACTGCACGATTAAGCTCAGCACGAGCAGCACAATGACAAGCGAAATAATTATGTCGAGAACTCCCAGATCGAACATGTTTTCTCCTCGATAGGTTCCAGCTGGTTGTTGCGGGACCAGCAAAACAGGAATATCGGCGGCGTCGCGACGGCTCCTAAACGGGGGTGGCGATGTCGCGTTGATTGTGTGAGAACGCGCCGCGGTGGCGCGTCGCATAAAGTCAGAGCTTCAAAAAAAATTTAGGAGCCGTATCGGTCCTTGGGACACGCGGCTTATACTCTGCGTCCTATGGCGTGTCAAGAAAATTTTTCGCAAGTGCCCATAAGTTCCAAGGATGCTTTCAGTTCGGCCGTCGATTAATATGAACTCGATGAGTTCTGATTTCTCACTCTGGACGATTGGACATTCCACCCGGAGCATCGATGAGTTCCTGGAACTGCTCGGTGTTTTCCGCATCGGCTCCCTGGTCGATGTTCGTAGCTTTCCGGGTTCGCGACGTTATCCGCATTTCAATCGAGAAATCTTGTCTGGCTCATTGACAGCCGCGGGCGTCGAATACGTACACCTGCCGGAACTCGGCGGCCGCCGCAAAGCGAAACCGGACTCACTTAATATGTCCTGGCGCAACGAATCATTTCGCGGCTATGCGGATTATATGGAGACGGAAGCTTTTCAGGAGGGAATTGAGCGCCTGATGAAGCTGGCGCGCGAGCGGCGAACTGCCGTCATGTGTTCCGAAGCTGTCTGGTGGAGATGTCACCGCAGTTTGATATCGGATTATCTAAAAGCCGACGGCGTTAAAGTCCTGCACATTTTGGGCGGCGCAAAATCTGAAGAACATCCATTTACGAGCGCGGCTCAAATCGTCAATGGCAAGTTGTCATACCGCGGCGTCTTGGAACGCGGCGAGTGATGGCTGATAATGACCGCACTCGTAAGGTTGAGAGAAGAAATGGCCGAACACGAGACAGTAAAGCGTTGCGAGCGTTGCGATCGAATTACTGATCATGTGATTGAATTCATCGGACCGGACAGCAGCCAGCACTTTGTTTGTTGGGAATGCGTCGAGCGCCACGAGAAGAGGTTCAATCACAAGCCTGGTTGGCGACGCGCGCATCGCACGCGACGATATATACGACCTCCCGAAACTGCTGCTTAAGAATTCTCCATGAGCTTCGGACTTTCGATCAGCACCGATGTAAGCGATGCTCAGTGCTGATGTCGCTCGTTTCTTCCCACTCACGCCCATCACGCTTCAGTAACTCGTCAGCTTCCTGCGGACCCCAACTTCCGGCCGCATAATTCGGAAACTTAGGAGGCGTTCCTTTGGCCCACGCTTTTTGAATCGGCTCGACAACGGCCCAACCCGCTTCAACCTGATCGGCGCGCTGGAACAACGTTGCATCGCCGACCATGCAATCGTGCAGCAGTCGCTCGTAGCCCGTGCTGGGCGTGTCGCCAAAATACTTTTCATAATCAAAATCCATGTCGACCGCGCCGATGTTCATGATCGATCCTGGCACCTTCGCGCCGAATCGCACGCTGATTCCTTCGTCAGGTTGAATGTGCAGCACCAGACGATTGCGCGTTAGTTCCTCTACACTTGTCTTGCGAAACAGCACGAACGGCGGGCGCTTGAATTGAATTGCAATCTCAGTATCGCGGGCGGCGAGGTGTTTGCCGGTGCGCAGATAAAAAGGGACATCCGCCCAACGCCAGTTATCGATCAGCAGTTTCAGCGCGACAAAAGTCTCGACAGTTGAATCGGGCGCTACGTTTGGTTCTTCCCGATAGCCCGGCACTTTCTTTCCGTCGATCTCGCCGGCGCCATACTGGCCGCGCACGGTTCGCTCGGCAGCGTCTTCCGGCGAAGGACATTGGATCGCATGAAGGATCTTTGCTTGTTCGTCGCGCACCGCGTCTGCGTCGAAAGAAATCGGCGGCTCCATCGCAGTCAACGTCACCAGCTGCAACAGGTGATTCGGCACCATGTCGCGTAGCGCGCCCGCGCTCTCGTAGTAAGCGCCGCGCTGTTCGACGCCGACTTTTTCCGCGGCGGTGATCTGAACGCTGTCGATGTACCGCCGATTCCAAATCGGCTCGAAAATGCCGTTGCCGAACCGAAACACCAAAATGTTTTGGACGGTTTCTTTTCCCAGATAGTGATCGATGCGATAAATCTGATGTTCGTCCAGAATCGATCCGATTTCCTGATTCAACTTGCGTGCTGATTCCAAGTCGCGGCCAAATGGCTTTTCAATCACCACGCGCCGCCAGCGATTGTTTTCTTCCTTGGTGAGATCGACGCGGCCAAGTTGTTCCACAATCGGTGCAAAAAATTGGGGGGCGGCGGCCAAATAGAAAAAGTAATTGCCCTCCGCATTATGCTTCTGGTCGAGCTCTTCAACGCGCGACTTCAACTGCGCGTACATCGCCTCATCGTTGAAGTCGCCGGACATGTAATAGAGACGCTCTTCGAGCCACTTCCATTCCGTTGAATCAACTTCGTCGGTAGCGAACTCTTTCATGTCATCGCGCAGGCGCGAACGAAATTCGGTGTCGGACATTTCGGCGCGCGCGATCCCCAGCACCACGAAGTCATCGGAAAGCAGCTTGCTGTGTTTCAGATTGTAGAGAGCAGGAATGAGCTTTCGTTTCGTGAGGTCGCCTGCCGCGCCGAAGATTACCATCACGCACGGCGGGGCGGTTTCGGATGTTTCTTGTTTCACGCGATCTCCCTCTCCCCATGGGAGAGGGTCGGGGTGAGGGCTTAGTGCGAGCGCCAAATCCCCAACCTCTCAACCTCACAAGAAGAAAAAACAAAACATGTATGTTGCTGGAACCCTCACACTCACCCTCTCCCAAAAGGAGAGGAACAAAAGCAATTAGCTGCGCGGTTCGATATGCCCGCCAAACTTTTTGCGCATCGCCGAGAGAATTTTCTCCGCAAACGTATGTTCCTGACGCGATCGAAAACGCGTGTAGAGAGCGGCGCTCAAAACTTCCGCGGGTACAGCTTCTTCAAGTGCGGCCTGAATCGTCCAGCGGCCTTCGCCTGAGTCCTGAACGAAACCGGTGTAGTTCTCAAGCTTTGGATCTTCGACCAGCGCGATGGCGGTCAGGTCGAGCAACCATGATGAAATGACACTGCCGCGCCGCCAGACTTCGGCGATGTCCGCAACATTCAGCTCGTAGCGAATGTCTTCGGGAAGTTGGTCCGACTTGGCATTGTGAAAGATGTCAAAGCCCTCGGCATAGGCTTGCATCAGGCCGTATTCGATTCCGTTGTGCACCATCTTCACGAAGTGTCCCGCTCCGGACGGCCCGCAAAAAAGATAGCCATCTTCAACAGTGCCCGAAATATTTTCGCGACCTGGCGTGCGCGTAATATTGCCGCGACCGGGAGCCAGCGTTTTAAAGATCGGATCGAGATGCGCAACCGCTTCTTTCGGCCCGCCGATCATCATGCAGTATCCGCGATCGAGTCCCCACACGCCGCCGCTCGTGCCCACATCGACATAGTTGATGCCCTTTTCGCGCAACGCCTTCGAACGGCGCACATCGTCTTTGAAATAGGAGTTGCCACCGTCAATGATGATGTCGCCCTGTTCCAGATGAGCACTTAGATCGTTGACTGTTTTTTCGGTCGCATCGCCCGCCGGCACCATGATCCAAACCGCGCGCGGCGTGTGGAGCTTGGCGATCAGATCATCGAGTGAAGCAGCGCCAGTCGCGCCTTCGCCCGCAAGTTCCTGAACGCTCGCCTGATTCATATCCCAGACGACGCATTCATGCCCGCCGCGCATCAGGCGCCGCACCATGTTGGCGCCCATCCGGCCCAGACCAATCATTCCAATTTGCATTAAGTCCTCACTCAATCTCTGCGTCTCTGTGAGATCTCCGTGTCTCTGTGGTCAATCCGTCGAGCGAAATAATCACCACAGAGACGCGGAGATCTCACAGAGGGATCATTCCAGCGCTTCCTTGATTATTGCGGCCAACACTTGCAGTCCGCTTGTCACATCCGAACCCAAATGCACTCGCAACGCTCTGCGCCCGCGTTCGGCCAGCACTTCAAAGTCGCCGCGGGCTTGAGCAGCTTTGACGATTCCGAATGTGTACCTCTGATTCGGCACCGGCAAATCCTGCGCGTCGTCGCACGTAATCTGTAAGAAGACTCCGCTGTTCGGCCCACCTTTATACGCCTGTCCGGTCGAATGCAGGAAGCGCGGACCAAATCCGAGACAGGTAGCGACATGTTTGCGATCGCGAATCGCATGGCGCGCAGTCTGCACGAGTTCGTCGTGTTTGGCATTCATCTCGACGTACGCGAGCAGCGCAAAGTAATCGTTCGGCTGCATTCGATCGAGATGAGCTTTCAGATAACCACTTAAGGAAGCTTCGGCCGCAAACGAAATTAAATCTGCGGTGTTCTTCTCGTCCGCGAACAACTTGATGCCATCAGCTTCGAAGAACGGAGTTTCAGGCGGGAGCGATCCTGACTTTTCAAACTGCTCGGTTAGTTTGCGGGTTTCAATTTTGCTGGCTTCGACGTCGGGTTGATCGAATGGATTGATGCCGATGATCGAACCTGCGACAGCCGTCGCAAACTCCCAGCGGAAAAATTCCTGACCGAGGCTGTAGACGTCTGCAATTGAAATCGTGATGACTGGCTGCTGACTCTTTTCAAGTGCCGCAATCGCCACTTCTTGAGACTCGTCAGGCGATGCCGCCAAACGCAGATAAGCGAAGACGCGGTCGTCGCCGTAAACATCAGGTGCGCCCAGTGCTTCGCGATCGACGGGAATGATGCCTTTCCCGTTCTTGCCGGTTGACTCGGCGATCAACTGTTCGAGCCATGCCCCGAGATCATAAATGCCCGGCGACGCCACAATCGTGATTTTGTCGCGCCCAAGATTGTGCGCCGTTCCCAGAATCGCACCAAGAATTGCGCCTGGATTATTCTTCGGTGCGACATCAGCGCCACAGGCCGCAACCATTTCGTTCGCCGCATCCAGAAAACGATCGACGTCGATGCCCATCGCGGCGGCGGGCGCCATGCCAAAATCCGACAGCGCTGAATACCGTCCGCCAATACTCGCTACGCCGAGAAAGATCTTTCTGAAATGGTCCTGGTCGGCTTCTTGTCGGAGCTTCGATCCGGGATCGGTGATGGCGACGAAGCGACTGCCGGCATTTTCCGCGCCGAGAGCTTCCTTTGTTCTCTCAAAAAAATATTGCTTGAAGATGTTCGGCTCGAGGGTCGTTCCCGACTTACTCGAAACGAAGAAGAGACTGTTCCCGATATCGATCTTGTTTTCGAACGCTTTAACCTGTTGCGGATCGGTTGAATCCAAAACATGCAGTTCGGGAAATCCTTCTGCTTTTCCGAATGACTTGCGCATAACTTCCGGACAGAGACTCGAACCGCCCATGCCCAGCAGAAGCACGTGTGAAAATCCAGCGTCACGAACTTCCGACGCGAAATTTGTGAAGCGCCGATTCGTTTGTCGTTGTTCGTCGACAATGTTCAGCCAACCCAGCCATTTGTCTTCATCTTTGCCGGTCCACAAGGAACTGTCCCGCGCCCAGAATCTTTCGACCTTTCGGCTGGTTTGCCAGTCATCAAGCGCAGCTTCGACTGCCTCCTTCAAATCCGGCGGCAGCGAGAGTTTCATTTGATTGAGATGTTGACTAATAGCCGACCTCCTCGGTTACGGCGCGCTGGCAGAATGCGCATTGGCCAGAGCTCGGAGGCTTTCAGTGTAGGGAGCGCGAGCGACGCCGCGGTCCGTCACGATCGCGGCAATCAATTCGTTCGGCGTGACGTCGAAGGCAAAGTTGTGAACGTCGACACCGTCTGGGGTCAGTCGGTGTTCACGCAGGTGTGTGACCTCTTTCGCGTCGCGCTCTTCGATCGGAATGTCTTCGCCTGTCGCGGTGTTCAGATCAACAGTTGAAACCGGCGCGGCGACATAAAAGGGAATGTTGTGCTGCTTCGCAAGTACCGCGACCATGTAAGTGCCGATCTTGTTGGCGGCGTCACCGTTTGCCGCGATGCGATCGGCGCCGACGACGACGCAATCGACTTTGCCCTGTTTCATCACGTGACCAGCCATGTTGTCGGTAATCACGGTGACCGGAATGTTGTCCTTCGCTAATTCCCACGCCGTGAGCCGGGCGCCCTGGAGAAAAGGTCGCGTCTCGTCGGCGATCACCGCAACACGTTTGCCCGCATCGATGGCACCGCGAATAACTCCCAACGCAGTGCCGTAATCACCGGCAGTCGCCAGCGCTCCGGCATTGCAATGCGTCAACACCGTCGCGCCATCCTCGATTAGGTCTGCACCATAGCGTCCAAGCGCGCGATTGGAATCGATATCTTCCTGATAAATCATCAGCGCTTCATCGATCAGCCGCTGCTTAATTATGTCAATGTCGCGGATGCCTTCGCCTTTCGCTTTTTGAAATACGCCGCGCATGCGCTCAATCGCCCAAAAGAGGTTAACGGCGGTGGGCCGCGTCGCGCCCATCACGTCGCACATGTATTTGAAATCGAATTCGAGATCAGGCAAAGAAGTACTAACCGATTGATTCGCGCCAAGTGCCAGGCCCATGGCCGCAGCAACGCCAATCGCCGGCGCGCCGCGCACCACCATTTTCTTGATGGCATCAGCGACCTCTTCGTACGAATAGAGCATGAGGTACTTTTCTTCGTTGGGCAGCAGTCGCTGATCGAGCATGCTGATGCCTTCTTTGGTCCATTCGACAGTTTTGATCATGAGCGAGTTTTATTGGCTTACTGATGTTACTTGAGGCGAGCGGCGCAGGCAAAGCCAACTGGTTGCAGGATGGCGTCCTAAATTCGGATTTTCTCTGCGCCCTCTGCGAAGTCCTCGGTTTGTTCCTCTGCGGTTAAGTTCAAAACAAGCAGCAGAAACCGCAGAGGGCTCAGAGGTCCTCGCTGAGGAACGGCGAGTCAACTGAACTTAGGAAACCACTGGTTTAGTCTGCATTGACAGCGATCAATTGCCAGTGCTATCGTCCGCCGCGTCAATTGATTTTTGATAATGCGTTCAGGTGCCTCGTATAAAAGCGAGGAGAATAGGGAAGCGGGTGTGAATCCCGCGCGGTCGCGCCACTGTGAAGCATCGCCAGTCTGAAGCGATGCCAAGCCAGGAGACCTGCCTGAACGTTCGCAGCTTGTTTGAACGCCCGCGAAAGGTGTTCAGGCCGCCCCGGGAATTTTCTAAGAGATCCCGTTGCCACCTGTCGTCTTCGCGCGGCAGAAGGTGACGGGATTTTTGATTTTTGAGTGGACAATTTGGAGTGCGCCGTGTCAGAAGCCCGCGCGTAAGCAAGGGCGACTGGCCCTCCCTCACGGTCGGGCTTCTGACACGGAGCGATCCAAAGCGCCGTCGCCGCTTCGCTCTGCCGGCGCACTCCAAATTTTTGTCGCCGCGCTCGCCATCTCGTTTTTCTTCGCGTGCTCGCGACCGCACTCCAACGAAACTGCAACGTCCGCAACCCACGACGTCACCGACGAAGCCGGTCGCCACGTTACTCTTCCAACCGAAATCGATCGTGTCGTTTCGCTCGCGCCAAACTTGACGGAGATTGTTTATGCGATCGGCGCAGGAGATCGGCTGGTAGGGCGCACAAGTTACTGCGACTATCCTCCACAAGCGAAAAGCGTTACTGAAATTGGCGACACACTTCATCCCAGCGTCGAACGGATCATTGCGCTGAAACCCCAGGTTGTTCTGGTTTCCACTGCGTCGCAGCTTGAAAACTTCACCCGCCAACTCGACGAACAGAAGATCGCCGTCTACGTCACGAATCCACAAAGCCTCGATCAGGTTTTTAATTCAATGGAAAAGCTGGCTGGATTGTTTGGAACAAGTGATGTTGCGACAAAGCTTGTCAACGATCTCCGGCGGCGCGACCAAGCCATTCAAATTGCGACGGCGCCGTTGAAACAAGTCCGAGTCTTTTATCAAGTGTCAGACGAACCCCTCTACACCATTGGTCGCGAAGCGTACCTGACCGACTTGATCAACCGGGCAGGCGGAATTTCGGTGACGGCTGATGTGCCGACAGCGTTTCCACGGTTCAGTGACGAAGCAGCGTTGGCCTCGAAGCCCGATGCGATCATTTTGCCGACGGGTGGGTCGATGGGAAGTGCGAACTCCAAGCCGGCTGCGGCGCTGAAGACGTCGCCTGCCGTGCTCAACAATCGCGTCTACAAAATCAACGACGACCTGCTTTCACGTCCGGGACCGCGACTGGTTGACGGACTCGAGCAATTGGCGCGGGCGCTGCATCCGGAGGCGTTTAAGTAGATGGCCGCAGGAACACACCAGCGAACAAGTTTAGGCAGAACGGTCGCGATCTGCTCCGGTCTGCTTTTGTTGCTTGCCATCGCGTTTTTGGTTTCCTCGGTACTCGGCGCCCAGAGACTGTCATTCAGCGGCGCCTTGTGCGCTCTTTCCGGAAGTGCAAATTGCAATTTGTCGGGCGCAGAGCGCGCGATCCTTTTCGATATTCGCGTGCCGCGCATCCTGTTGGCGGGAGCCGTAGGTACCTGCCTGGCAGCAGCGGGCGCAGCTTATCAAGCTTTGCTGCGAAATCCTTTGGCCGAGCCGTATCTGCTGGGGGTTTCGAATGGAGCGGCGGTGGGGACGATGGCCGCGTTGGTGTTTTTCGGCGCGCACGAGTGGAGCCGGCCGGTGATGGCTTTTGCCGGCGCAGCGGCAGCGACCCTCGCCGTTTATCGTCTCGCGCGCGGCCGCGCCGGCGCGACGCCTGAGCGTTTGATTCTTGCTGGCGTGATCGTCACGACGTTTCTCTCTTCCGCGATCGTTTTCATCACCACGGTTATGGATGCGACGCGGATTCGCTCGTTCACGTTCTGGCTGCTGGGCGATCTCTCCGGGACCACGTTCAATTTGCTGATCATCGCGTTTGCGGCAGCAGCCATCGGGGTGATCGCCCTGGTTCTGAATGCGCGCGCGTTGAATTTGATGATGCTGGGCGAGCGTGACGCTTTTGATCTCGGCGTAGAAGTTAGCCGCGTGCGGCTAATCGTGTTTGCCGCCGCCAGCTTGTTGGTGGGCGCTTCAGTCGCGTCGAGCGGTTCAGTGGGATACGTCGGATTGGTGGTGCCGCATCTGGTGCGTCTGTCGTTTGGCAGCGACAACCGGCTGGTTATTCCCGCCGCAGCGATTGCCGGCGCGACGTTCGTCATCGTGGCGGACACGGTAGCGCGCACCGTGATCGCGCCGCGCGAACTTCCGGTCGGGGCGATCACCGCGCTAATCGGCGCGCCCTTGTTTGTTTATTTGTTGAGACGAGGCAACGCATCCGTTTAGCGCTCATCTGTCACGAATGTTAGAAGCCAGGAACATTACGGTCAGCTACGACGCTCGCGTTGCCGTGCAGGATGTTTCGCTGCGCGTCGAGCCGGCCAAAGTGATTTCGATCATCGGTCCGAATGGAGCGGGGAAGTCGACACTGTTGCGCGTGCTCAACGGCACCGGAAAGACGGTGGCCGGCGAAGTACTGCTCGACGACATTCGCATCGACCAGTATGCGCGGCGCGCAGTCGCTCAACGGATCGCGGTGGTCGCGCAGGAAGCCGATGTGCGATTTCCGGTGACGGTTTTCGAGTTTGTGCTCGGTGGCCGCTACGCGTGGGCGAACGTCAGCGCGTGGGGCTGGGAGAGCGAGCGCGATATCAAGCTTGGGCAGAACGCAATTCGCGAAACGGAGCTGAGTGAGTTCGAGTCGCGCTTCATGAACGAGCTGTCAGGTGGCGAACGGCAGCGGGCGGTGCTCGCGCGCGCGCTGGCGACGGAAGCGAAAATCTTTTTGCTCGACGAGCCGACTGCAAATCTCGATCTCGCGCACCAGGCGACAATGCTCCGTCTGATTCGATCGCGGTGCGATACGAGCGAGAGCGCGGCGGTTGTCGTTACCCACGACGTCAATCTAGCCGCCGAATTCTCGGACTTAGTAATGCTTTTGAAAGCAGGACGAAGCGTGGCCTTCGGTCCTCCCAGCGAAGTTCTTAGCGAAAAGTTACTGAAAGAAGTCTTTGATTTGCAGGTGCTCGTAGACGCGCACCCGGTTTCGGGCGCGCCGAGGGTGACGCCGATCCACACGCAGGGATGAAAGAGGAAATTCGAATGTATAGACGGTTCGAAAAGAGAAATACTGCGAAGCAGTTGTTAACCACAGCCCAGGGTTGGAGCGACGCGACAACCCTGGGGACACAGGTTCAATCGATTCGTCGCAACCCCAACTGGGTTGCGAAAAGCGGGATTTCGCAAGTCACCCAGCGTAGCCGCTCCGCGTCAACGCTGGGCTTTGTTATGCAACCGCTTCGCGGTTGTTTGGTGAGCGCAGCGATTGTTTTGATGTCGCATCTGGCGCTCGCCCAGTCCGTCACGGCCGTAAATGGTCACGTAACTGACGAACGCAACGCCAACGTTGTAGGGGCAGAAGTTCGTTTGATCCCGCGCACCGGTTCCACAGTTGTGGCGGCAACGAATGCGAACGGCGATTTCACGATTAGCAACGTGCTGACGGGCGATTACGTTTTGGAGGTGAGAGCTTCCGGATTTGCGTCTGTCGTTTTGCCCCTCACGATTCAGCGCGGGCAATCAGTGACCAAAGACGTGAGGCTCTCAGTCGAAGCGGTAAGCGAAACAGTGACTGTCACGCCGAGCGGAACAGCTCAACGTGTTGATGAGACTTCGAAAGCAATCACCGTTCTCGACAATCAGACGATGGAAACAAGGCGCGAAGTCGGCCTTAGCGAAAGTCTGCGCGGCGTTCCCGGTGTGCGCGTGCAACAACAAGGTTCGCCAGGGGCGTTGACCAGCGTGCGCTTGCGCGGGCTGCGGACGTTCGATACGGCGGTTCTGCTCGATGGTCTGCGCGTGCGCGATGCCGGAGATATCAATGGTTCGGCGGTGCCGCTGTTTCCGGACTTGGTGCCGGGCGATTTGGATAGGGTTGAAGTATTGCGCGGCTCAGGCTCTTCGATCTACGGCACGAACGCGATCGGCGGAGTTTTGAATTTAGTACCAGCGACGACCGGTGGCGATCGACATTTCGAATTCAGTTTTGACGGGGGCAGTCTCGCGTTATTCCGCGAAAAGCTGAAAGGCTCAGGCGGCATCGGGAGTCGCGCTGGTTACAGTTTCGGATTGACGCGAGTCGATGTGCGGCATGGCGTCGACGGGCAGGATGAATACGGAAATACCGCCGGTTCCGGGCGATTTCAAATTAGTCCGACGCATTCATCAACGTTGAGCGCGACGTTCTATGGCACGACTTCCAACGCCCGCATCAACGACAGCCCGTTTTCATTGCCCGCCGCTTTTACGAGAGGTCTTTATCCAAAAGCCATCGAGGGCGAGACCTTTCACGCTGAGCTCAATAACCCGGACGAAGGGCGGCGAAATCGTCTGCTCGTTGGGTCAGTTCGGTTCACTCAGCAGGTGAATAGCGACGCTTCGTTTTCTATCGCCTACCAACATGTGGGTTCGCGGCGGCGGAATTACAACGGGCCAGCCATCGATTCCCAGTTCGGACAGTTCTATCCGTTTGGTGATTTTGAGTTTGTTTCAGTGAACAATGGGGCCACCGACACTCTGGACGGACGCGGTAATTTTCAACTGGGCCGTCACAATTTGGCGACCGTCGGGTTTGAATACGAGCGCGAATCGATCTTTCAATCGAACCTGCCGTCCTTCAGTCCGTTCAATAACACCACAGATCGACAACGCACGGTCGCACTGTTCGGACAGGATCAGATTCTTGCTCTCGATGATCGTCTGCAGATCTCGCTCGGCGTTCGTGGCCAGTGGTTCAAAGTCAGCGCAGCCAATCGGCCTGGCTTGCTCAATTCGATCAGTCCGGAAAATTCTGTAACGGGAGATGGATCGATTGCTTACTTCATTCGATCGACCGGTACCAAGCTGCGAGCCCACATTGGCAATGGCTTTCGCGCTCCCTCGTTATATGAAAGATTCGGGGCCGCCACGTTTCCGCAGGTTGGTTTCGTTCGCTTTGGTGATCCGACATTGCGGCCGGAACTGTCCATAAGTGTGGACGGCGGGTTTGACCAGCGAATCAGAAATGATCGCGCGCGATTCGGCGCGAGTTACTTCTATACTCGTCTGCAGCGTGTAATCGGTTTTCCTTCCGTTTTCTCAATCGATCCCCTGGGCGAAAATCGTCCGGGAGGTTTGTCGCGAGGTGTGGAAACGTATCTTGAAGCTGCTCCTTTTCACGGCGCTGACTGGCGCGCGTCGTACACTTTCACCAACAGCGATCGATTCGTGGTGGGTCGCGGTCTGGAACCGGAGTACGTAATTCCAAAACACTTGTTTGGCCTGACGATGAACCAACGTTATCGCTCGATGATTTTTAGCTTCGATCTTAATCGCACGGGCTCGTACCTCGCGCCAATTTTCGAAAATGATTTCCCGTTCCGTACCGCGGAGCTCACTTTCGCTGGTTATACGAAGGCAGATTTGTTCGTGAGCTACGAGCGGCGCGCTTCAGAACGCGTGAAGGTGACGTTCTTCGGTGGCGCGGACAATCTCTTTGACGCGAAATATTTCGAAAATGGATTCCGCGCTCCAGGATTCATGGCGCGCGGCGGTGTGAAGGTGGAAATAAAGTAGAACGGGCTGTCAGCCTGTCCTGCTAAATTGCCCAACAGGCTGACAGTTCGCTTGATCTTTTGGAGCTTGGCGACAATGAACGGTTGGTAGCCCGTTCCTGACGTTAGACGTCTCTTCCGCCCAACAATCCGCCAATCAGGAAGATGATGCCCAGCGCGATGTGGATGATGTGATCCATCTTGCCGAGCGTCAAGAGCGACCCGACGGTGAACATGTGCATCTCGCCGGTTCCCAGGAACCAACCGGCCACGCCGAGCAAGAGGTAAACAATACCGAAGATTAAGCAGAAGCCTTTGGCTGCCGCGGCTGATCCGGCGAAGCCGAAGTACAGCGCAATGGCGCCCGACACGATATGCACCAGATTATGAACCGGAGTGAGGTGCGCACCCAACAATGTCGGCGCCACAAATCCGACGACGCCAACCAGAACGAATACGACACCGAGGATCTTGCAAACGGTCTTTGCCATGATCTTGTTGTTCCTCCTATTGAGAACGGATGCGATTAGCGACGACATCGGTCTATTCGACCGAATCGCCATCCTGTAAGAGTAGTACTTCCCTGGATCGGCTGCGGATTGTACACCCAAAGTCATTGGCGACCGAAAGATTTTTGGGTGCGCACAGAGTTTTCATCGTTTCGTTTGATCTTGGCATCTAATTCGAGGTTATAATTCGCGCCTAATCAAAATAAGGTCAAGGGGGGAAAGCGACATGAGGCCCTTCGTCGCTGGTTTTCTCGTCCTCGCCACGTTCACTTCCGGGTCTTTTGCCCAGTCTCGGACGCAGAACAAAACCGCAACTCAAAGAGTGCGTTCGGAGACGATCCGAATCTGTCAGGGTGTGCCTATACCCGATGGCTACGTCGTCGTCGGGTATATGACTTCGTCTGCTTGCCCGCACGGCGCGTATCTGCTGAAGAAGCAGGCAGCGTACGATAGTGATTTAACGGCGGGCCGCGCAAACGAGCCCCCGTCGCCGGATCCAACGAAGGCCGGCGGAATATCGGCTGGATCGTCGAAGGGACGAAGCACGCGATCTTCCCAGGCGCGGCAGAATTCTACGCAACCACAGACGGCCTCGGGATCTAACGCCGGGCGTTCGCAGGGTTCCCCGAATTCTGCAGGTGGCAACGACAAACTGCCGATGAGTTCAACGGCGACTCGGCCGCGAAGGGTGACTGCCGACGAAGAGCCAGAACCAAGCGGACCTCCGAAACTGATTGGGTCGGAAACAGCTTCGGTCTCGCGTCCGCCGCAGTTGATCAATCCGCGAGCGCAATCTGATCCGGCCTCGTCTGGCGATACAGCTCAGCCGAATGCGCAGCCAACGCCCGAAGAAGTCGACGAGAACGATATCGTTCGCGTTGACACGACGTTGGTGACGGTGCCCGTGAGCGTGCTTGATCACAATGGTCGTTTCGTGCCGGACCTGAAGCGCGAGGACTTCAAGTTGTTCGAAAATGATCAGGAGCAGTCGATCGCTTATTTCGAGCCGGCAGAGAAACCTTTCACAGTGGCTTTATTGCTGGACACCTCGGCCTCGACGCACTTTCATCTCGATGAAATCAAGGAGGCGGCCATCGCGTTTGCGAAACAATTGCGGCCGCAGGATCGCGTCCTGATCGTGAGCTTCAACAGCGAAGTCCTGCTGCTGACAGAACCGACGAACAACATGGGGTTGATCAAGGACGTGATCGAGGTGAATGCTTTCACCGGAACCTCAACCCGACTGTACGACGCAGTGGACCTGACGATTACTGAAAGGCTGAACCAAATCAAAGGTCGGAAGGCAATCGTGTTGTTTACCGATGGCGTCGACACCGCGAGTCAGCAGGCGACTTACGACAGCACGTTGGGTGAGGTCGATGAACTCGACGCGCTCATCTATCCAATTCAGTACGACACGACGGATTACTTGCGCGCGATGCAGAACGCGGGCAACGGCTCGATCACTGTGACGACGACGCAGCGAGGCGTCTTTGGAACACACACATCACAGCAGACTTACAACGTGCCGGGAAGTGGCGGCGCGCTCGTCGGCGCCACCAAGGCTGATTACGATCGCGCCGACCGCTACCTGCATGCGCTGGCCGACAGAACAGGTGGCCGGCTTTACGAGGCGAACGATACTAATCAACTGACGGCGGCTTTCACTCGAATCGCCGAAGAGTTGCGACGTCAATACACGATCGGCTATTACCCGAAATCTGCTGCTGTGGCTGATGGCGAACGCCGGCAGATTCGCGTGCGTGTGCGGCAATCGAACCTTGCCGTGAAGGCGCGCAATAGTTACGTGAAATCGAATTCGGGAAATCAGAAGTAGCACACGCTGCCAGTCTGTTCGCAGAGAGGCGCTGGCAGCCTGCCTTACAGTGAGCATGTTTGATGAAGCAGGCGACATATACGGCAGTCGCCGGGTGGATGAATGCGGAGGGTACTTCGATGTTGAATCAAATAACGTCAAATCGATCAAGTCTGGGGCGGATGTTTGCGCGCTTGATGGTATCGGCAATCTTGTTGCTCGCATTTGCCGCAACCTCTTTCGCCTACACGCTCGTATTTCGCAGCGGTGAACGGTTGGAAATTTCCGATGAGTTTATTCTGACACGCACGACGCTGACGTACGAACTTGCGCCCGGCTTTAACAAGACATTATTGGTGACGCTCATCGATGTCGCGGCGACTGAGCGAGTCAACGGCGAAGCTCCGGGCGGTTTCTTCAAACACATCGGACAAACGCCACGTGCAACCACCAACAGCACTGACGATGCTCAGCCGTACCCTGCGACTCCGCAGCCGCGCGCCGCCAGAACTTTAACGAACACGGACCTGGCGGCTTATCGTGAACGTCGTGTCGAAGCTGAACAGGCTTATGAAAAGCGACGCCAGCAATTGGGACTTCCCACAGTCGCCGAATCGCGCCGAAGACAGAATGAAGAATCAGATGCGTTCCTTAATGAAGCCCGCGCGAAGTCTGCCGCGAATGCGCAAGACGAGCGGTATTGGCGCGGTCGATCGCGCGAACTTCGTACTGAGATTGCCGCGGTCGATAACCAAATCAATTACGTGCAAGCACGCCTGAACGAGTTGAACAATTCCTCAACGCAGAACGGTCCGGTCATCACAGAGGTCTATCCGATCTGGCCGAACAATCAGCCTTGGGGGCTTGGGCGCAGAGGCCGTTGGGGAAACAATCCGAACGGCGGATATCCACGACCTTTGCCCGGCTGGGGATCGCAACGACCGAATAGATTTCCTAATCCGACCTACGGTTACCCGGGCACTTACGGATATCCAGGCACTTACGGTTACCCAGGCACCTATGGCTACCCGGGCACCTACGGTTATCCCGGCACTTACGGTTACCCGGGGACTTACGGTTATCCGCCTTTCGGTTCGAACAATGACGCGAACTCGCAGGATGCAACCGCGCTCAGAAGCCGACTCGATGATCTGCTCATGAAGCGAGCTGGCTTGATGGCCGAGTGGCAAGCGTTCGAGGACGAAGCCCGCGATGCGCGTGTGCCGCAAATCTGGCTTGAGCCGTAAGTCATAAGTTTCGAGTTTCGAGTTTCGAGTTTCGGGTTGCGAGTTTCGAGTTAGTTTTACAGTCATCGTGGCTCGCGCGAGTCGCGCGACTTGATTTCTTAACTCTAAACTCTAAACTCGAAACTCGAAACTATGAACAATTGGGAAACCATCATTGGGCTGGAAGTCCACGCCCAACTCAGCACCGCATCAAAAATCTTCTGTGGCTGCTCGACGCGTTTTGGCGATGAGCCGAACGCGAACACGTGCCCGGTGTGTCTCGGTCTGCCGGGCGCGCTGCCGGTGCTCAACCGTCGCGCGGTCGAACTTGGCGCGCGGGCAGCATTAGCGCTCGGACTTCACATCAACGAGCGCTCAATCTTCGCGCGCAAGAATTATTTCTATCCCGATTTGCCGAAGGGTTATCAGATTTCGCAATTCGATCAGCCGTTTTCCGCGAATGGCGTGCTTGAAATCATGACCGCCGAGCGCGATGAGGCCGGTCACGCGCGCGATTGGAAGCCGATGACGGTGCAGATTACGCGGCTCCATTTGGAGGAAGACGCCGGCAAGAACGTGCATGAAGGACTGCCCGACGTCGATCGTTATTCCTACATCGATTTGAATCGCGCGGGCACGCCGCTCGCCGAGATTGTGACTGAACCGGATTTCCGTTCATCGTGGCAAGCTTACGATTACGTGAATCATGTGCGGCGCGCTCTGCAATGGGTTGGCGCGTCGGAAGCAGACATGGAGAAGGGAAACCTTCGTTGCGAAGCAAACGTCTCCGTGCGCCGCAAAGGCGACGACAAGTTCGGAACGAAGGTCGAGCTGAAGAACCTCAACTCAGTTCGCTTCATGCAAAAGGCGATTGAGTTCGAGGTCGAACGTCATATCAAGACCCTCGAAGAAGGCGGACGATTAGTTCAGGAGACTCGCCTGTGGGATGAGCGTCTGAGCGAAACACGTCCGATGCGTTCGAAAGAAGAGGCGCACGACTATCGTTATTTTCCCGAGCCTGATCTGCCGCCACTCGTGGTGACGAGCGAATTGATCGAAGAGGTGCGCGCGTCGCTGCCGGAATTGCCGGGCCCGCGCGCCAACCGATTCGCTGAAGAATATGGATTGTCATACACCGACGCGTCGCAGCTGACAGGCGACCGCGCGTTAGCTGATTACTACGAAGAAGCTGTCAAAGCGAGTGGTGGCAATGCGCGCGCGACGACGAACTGGATTCGGTCCGAGTTGTTGCGCGAGTTGGAAACGGCCGGATTGACTGCCGACAAGTCACCGATTCCCGCAAGCGAACTTGGCGCGCTCGTGAAATTGATCGATGACGGAACGATCAGTGGCAAGCAGGGAAAAGATGTACTCGTAGAAATGTTCGGCACCGGCAAGCCTGCGGCGGCCATCATCGAAGAGAAAGGTCTAGTGCAAGTCAGCGACACGGGTGAGATCGATCGCGTGATTGACGAGGTGCTGGCCGCAAATCCCAATCAACTCGCACAATACCGTGGTGGCAAAGAAGGCCTCTTCGGATTCTTCGTCGGCCAGGTGATGAAGGCGTCGAAGGGCAAAGCGAACCCGAAGATTGTGAATGAAAGGTTGAAAGAGAAACTGAAAGCTTAACCCCTAACCCCGAAAGGAGACTCCCATGTGGACTTGTCCCGAATGCGATTCGAAGGTAGATGACGCTCAGTCGCAATGCAATGTTTGCGGTACCTCACGAAGAGAAGAGCGTCACGCTCAAGCGCCCTCTTCGATTTTGAATGTGTCGAACCAAAGCCAGAGGCCAAACGGATGGCGACAAGATTTGGCTTGCATATTCGTGCGCGGATTTGGCCTATACCTGGTCATCCAGGCTTTCCTGGAGTTGCCTAATCTGATCACAAGCTTCGCGGCCGCGTCTGACTTCACTAAACAAACGCTCAATATCGGCAGCTCAGGCACAGGCATGTTTACACCTCTAGTTGTTGGCTTAGCAGTGGGCACAGCCGCCAAGTTGTTCTGCGGTATTTTCTTGCTAACGAAAGATGTAGTCATTCAATTCCTGGCGCGTGCGATCGGTCCAAGGAGCTAGTCCCAGATGAACATGAAAGGAAAGACCGCCATCGTCACTGGCGGCACGAAAGGTATTGGCTGCGCGATCGCTGAGGCTTTGCTGCGCGAAGGCGTTTCCGTCTGTCTTTCCGCGCGGAATGATGGCGAGATTGACGAAACCGTCAAGTCTCTCAGTCCCTTGGGACAAGTAACCGGCTTCAAGGCTGACGTAAGGGTGCACGATCAAGTCAAAGCGTTGATCGATCACACGGTCAAAGAACTCGGCGGACTCGACATTCTCATCAACAATGCCGGCATTGGTTTGTTTGAAACTGTCGAAGAAACTTCGCCCGAAGACTTTCGCGTCGTACTCGAGACAAATCTGTTCGGCGTCTTCTATTGCTGCCATGAAGCGATTCCACACATGAAAAAGCGCGGCGGCGGCTACATCATCAACATCTCGTCGCTGGCTGGCGCGAATCCGCATCCGCGCATGGCTGCTTACAATGCTTCCAAATTCGGACTCAACGGATTCAGCGAGGCTCTGATGCAGGAAGTCCGTCACGACAACATCAAAGTCAGTTACATCATGCCCGGTTCGGTGAACACTGAATTCGGCGGCGATTCACCGAGCGATGAAAAGAGTTGGCAACTGAAGCCGGCAGACATCGCACGCGTCGTCATCGATCTGCTGCATCACGACGATCGCTCACTGCCGAGCCGCGTGGAGATTCGTCCCAGCAAACCGCCAAAGAAGTGAGCCGACTGAATTGGCGGTTTTACGCTTGTGATGACCAGCCGCCTTCACATATCCTCTACCGTACCTCGCTGAGTTCTACCCACGCGGCGCGCACCTGCGTCGCTGCGACTCTCTGAGGAGTTCACTAATGATCATCTCCATAATTAACCACACCAACGGTCAGATTTCTGATGAAGAGTTTCAAAATGTGATTCGCGCGGTCAATCGGCAGATTGACGGAGACTTTGCGCCCTACTGGGGCTTCGGCGCGCGGCTGAGACTCGAGGGTCGAAGCCAGAAAAAGCCGAGTGAACACAGCCTGGCGGACATGCGCGGGGACGCAGTGTTGTATGTTTGGGATCACATTGATCCGGAGGCGGCGGGCTATCACGAGCGGAACGACGACGGGATTCCATTCGGATACGTGTTCCTCGATCTATCCGTCGCCCTCGAGGAGCCGTGGAGCGTAACGCTCTCGCACGAAGCGCTCGAGCTCATCGGTGATCCAGAAAATAACTTGTTCGTGGCCGGGCCACATCCAAGGATTCCGCGACGGCGGGTCTTCCACTGGTACGAGATGTGCGATGCGGTGCAGGACGAGAATTATGAAATTGACGGCGTCAGCGTATCCAATTTTGTGCTGCCGTTATATTTTACTCCGGGTGCTGAACGCGGCAGCCGAAACGACTTCCTCGGCCATAAGCATGACGGCAAGACTTTAGAGTCCTTCGGTATTAATCCCGGTGGCTACATCGGCTTTTATGATCCGAAGAGTAGGAGAACCGGAGAGCATTCAAGTGATAAGAGAGCCGCACGCCGGCTTAAGATAAAGAAAAGAGCCAAGGGCGCGCGTCGTTCGGTAAGATATTCGAGATTGTTTTTAGCCTAATGCGAGCCGTGGTCCAGCGCGTCACGCGCGCCTCAGTCACAGTTGATGATGAAGTGATCGGCGAGATCGGCAACGGTCTCGTCGTTCTTCTGGGTATCGCCCGCGATGACACCAAAGTCGAAGCAGCATACCTGGTCGATAAGATCACAAACCTGCGCATCTTTGATGATGACGAAGGCAAGATGAATCGGTCAGTCAAAGATGTAGATGGTGGGTTGCTGATCGTTTCGCAGTTCACCTTGTACGGTGATGTGCGTCGCGGTCTGCGGCCGTCGTGGATTGACGCGGCGCCCCCGGAGGTCGCTGAGCCGCTTTACGAATTTTTCGTGCGCCAGGCACGTTCCGTTGTTGATGAAGTGGCAACCGGAAAGTTTCAGGCTATGATGCAAGTCGAGCTGGTCAACGACGGGCCGGTGACGATTTTGTTGGAGAGTAAAAAATTATTTTGATCTGGGAGCGCAGGCATCCTGTCCGCTCCCGAATTCGGAGGAGTTCATTGAAACGAGTAGTACTCACAGCATTGGTGGCTGCGCTTTGCGCTTTTTCTTTCACCGCTTGCAATAAAGACACTTCAAACACAAATGCGGGGAAAACCCCATCTGTCAAAACCGGCGTCAAACCCGTCGCAGATTCTCAAGTCGCGGTGATCGAAACGGCTGACTACGGCCGCATCGTGCTCGAGCTTTATCCAAACATTGCGCCGCAGCACGTCGAGCGATTCAAGAAGCTAATCAACGAACACTTTTTCGACGGCTCAGCGATTCATCGCATCGATCCGAAACTCGGGATAATTCAGGGTGGGGATCCGTTAACGAAGGGAAACAATCAATCGGTTTGGGGCTCAGGCAGTTCGCCTTATCCCAATGTGCCGGCGGAGTTCAGCGACATTCCCTACGAGCGCGGCACGTTCGGTGCGGCGCGGACGCAGGATGTAAACGGCGCGAACTGTCAGTGGTTCATCACGCTTAAGAAACAGCCGGCGTTCGACAAGCAGTACACGGTGTTCGGAAAAGTGATCGACGGCATTAAGAACGCGGAGGTCATCATGACCGCGCCGACGCAGAAGCAGAATTGTACTCCCGACGATCGAGATGCCGCATGCTCTCGTCCGGCCGACCGGGTCACGATTAAGAGTGTGACGCTCCAGCCGCGCTCAAGCTTTCCTTAGGAGCACCCGCATCCTTGCGGGCGGGTCGCGCGCATTTGACTGGAGCGCGACCGTCTCGGTTGCGAACGCTAATGCAAGCGAGACGCTTGCGCTCCAGTCCTCACACCTTCGGAAACAAAATCGGCAAAGCCACATCCGCCGTGAACATGCAGCGCGCGTTGTGTCCGCAGAGCGGCACCACCACGACCTGATGCTTCGCGTTGTACTTGGCATTTACATAAGCCGCGAACGCTTGGCCGCGTGCGAGTCGCGTCGGTCCTTGCGCCATCGCCGGACATGACGAATCGAATCCCGCCAAAGGCAGCACATCCAACTCTCCCAGCAAGTAAGTCACCGGCCGCGAGGCCAACTGCTTCTTTAACTGATCGTCGGGGATGTTCGCGGTGTAACCACTGCGTGTCTTGAGGCCGTATGGCCAATTATCGTATGTCGTACAGTTGCGCGAATCGCCAAACGGTCGCAACTCATTATTGTTTGCGGCGGACGGCCGTTCGGAATCAAGGTACGAATAACTCGACGGGTTCGAAACGACGTAAGTGATGGGAACGCCGATCGTTTCGTGAATCTTGTTAGCCATCTCGTAACGAGTTGCAAACTGTCCGCCGGCCGAATGGCCGGAAATCACAATCGCTTTCAAGTTGGGAAAGTTATTCTTGTTCGCCAGGGCGCGCACGATCTCGTCCATGAAATCATAGGAAGTAAGCTGCGGATTGTTGGTCGCCTTGCCTCCGGAACGCCAACTGTCTCCGCCGCATGGCCAGCTAACTTCATTCACTGCCAGCGTGTCACGACAACCGCCATCATTCGACGCGAACCGCGGCGAGATCACGATGGTGTCGTTGAAGGCGCCTGCGAGAAACGTCGCTGCCAGGCTGGTTTTGAAATAGTTGTCAGCATCGCGGCCCTGACCGTGGACCACAATCAACGCGCGCACAATCTGATCATTCTTCTTATCCAGCGGATAGGTGCTGTAGATGAGCGAACGCGAGTTGCCCGCGAGGTTGACCCAGCGCGTGCAGTCGGTGGTGGCTTTTACGCATGGCTCAACGGCGTTCGCAGAAATTGGAATCAGCAGAAGAGATAAAAGAAAAAGGATGCGCATAGTGCGCGGGAGGATATAACTGGGGAAAGCCTGCTTGCAACACCGCGCCGGTTCCGCGACGAAATTATGACTTACAGTTTGAGGGCCTTTTCTAATTGCGCTGCGAGGGTTTCCGCGCCCGGTGCTTCTTTTGCGTCCAATGACTTTAAATTTTTGTATTGCTCTTTCGCGGACTCTACGTTTCCACTGGCAAGATAAGACAACGCAAGATTAAAAAAGGCCTCAGCTACTTTTGGATCGAGCTTGATCGTTTTGGTGTATTCCTCGATTGCCTGGCTGTGTTTTCCCAGATCAGCATAAGCATTTGCGAGATTGTAATGTGCCACGGACCAATCGGGTTTGAGAGCGATGGCTTTCGCGAACGCCTTAACGGCTGATTCAGTATCGCCTAGTGCGCTGTAGGCGACGCCCAAATTATAGAAAGCGCGAGAATCGTTAGGATCTTTTTCGGTTTGGTTTTTGTATTCGGTTACCAGTTGCTTTCGATCGGGTTCCGGTATGGCCGCGGGTGACTTATCGTATCCGCTCGAATAGGGTAAGCGAATCGGCTCGTTACCACCGTAGGTCCAGATTGTCCGCACCCCGGCGGGATGGAAGATACCCGTCGACGCGGCTCTGGGCGGGACCTCAGACTTTTCCTGTGCTCTGGACGGTGACCAAAAACAAGCTGTGAACAACAAGCACCAGAGTGCCGAATACAAGCACGACTTAGTGAGCATGAGACCTGGTCTCCTAATTTATCGACTATCGGGAAGTACCAATCGGAGAGGTCTTGATTGGTGGGCGGATTCTATCGGTTGAGATCTCAGAGGTCAATAATCTAGATCGTATCGTCGCGCGTCTTCGACTGTTCTTCCAGTTCGAATCGATCGCGATCGCGACGTTCGATCTTGTCGAGGAAATCAAGCTCTTCGTTGTCTTCGAAGCTGACGCCAATTGCCTTTGCGTTCTCTTCCACCATGGACTGATCGGGCGTGGGGCTGTCGCCTGCGAACGTTTCCGAGCCCGAGTCGTTCACGTCTTCCCAATCCGCGTCCACGTCACCGCCCGCATCGGCCGGCGAAGCGGCGGTGTTATTGTGCAGGCGCTGCGCCAGCAGCTCAGGATCTTTCGGCGCGTGCGCGATCTCTTCTTCCATGAACTCTTCGATCTCCGGATCGGGAACGAACTCGGGATCATTGCTGAGATAGTTAAACGCTTCCGGTTGTTTCTTGGGCATCTGAATTCTCTCCCGAATTGAACTATTACAAACGACTCGGGGAAAGTCTCCTATCAAGTTATGAGAGGGATGAAACTGACCGGACTATAACAAATGGCCGGGACAGCGGCAACGAGCCGACCGCTCTTCGGTTCTTGTCCCGCACGCCGGCCGCGATGGTTTTCGGCCGATCGGGTGGTAAGCGCAGCAACCAGCGCAAACGGCTTAGCAGAAGCGGACAACCGCTTGGTTCACAATGAGATTGCTTTTCATTCTGAGAACGACTAGCATGCCGATGTTTTCTTCAGAGGCTGTACCCACGACTAAACTTGTCCTCGCGAAACTGGTCAGTTCAGCCTTGATTCAACACCGGAATGGGCGCTGATGCTCATTCAAACAGCGAGAGGCCCACCTTCTCCAGCTCGCCCCCGGGATCGCTCGCAGCCTGCTTTTCCTAAAGGAGGACCCTGTATGCCCGCCAAAGAAGAAATGGTCGTAAAGCGACAACCTGAGAGGCAATCTCAAAGGCCCGCGCATCGCCGGAAGCGCTTCAGTTCTCCCAGAACCATCGTTGGGACTTTAGCTCTAGTCGTTATGGCAATTGCGTGCGGCACACCGACATTGCCGTGCGGCACGTTTTCGTTTACCGGCGCGCCGCATACTAACCGGGGCGTGAACGTCAGCGTCACGTTCAATTTCAATGCTGCCACATGCGGCGCAGCGGCCTGTAATTGCAACACGGTTTGTTACATTCAAATCGTACGGATAATTGACCGTGACACCGGAAACTTCCTGGCCCCGAGTACAGAGCAACAAAACCGCATCGTTACCGGGGGTACACCTACTCAAAATGGCTGGGCCGTCGATCGGATCGACGATCGCGTGTGGGGTTACTACGCGAGGTTCAATGACGGTACGTTCGCGAACTATCTGACACCGGGCAGCAGCAGCACACCCGCGATTCTGACCGACGGTCCCAGCGGCTGGCCGAACAATAGCTGGTTTGACGCAGTCAGTGTTCCTGTTTGCATCGACGCGGCCGCGACGTGCAACAATCGCCTGCTGGGTTACTACTATTGGCTGTTCATCGTAGATAACACCGGCACCGCGGGTACTCCGTTTGATGAAATCGGAGTCACCTGGATGCAGGACTCGTTTAACCTCGCGGTAAATGAGTGGAACGCCGACGCACCCGGGCTTGGAAAGAACACTTTTCCGGCGATGAGTCCATTGCCATAGGAGGACGGTACAATGAACATCAGAATCATCATGCTGATCATTGCCACGCTCGTGGCGGGGACGCTGTTCTCGGCTTGCAAGCAGCAATCGGCAGGACAGGGAGCGGGAAACTCAAACCGGGTTGAAAAGCCGGAGATCATGAACCAGAGGACGGCGGTTTTGCAGGAAGCGCAACAAAAACGCGAGGCGCGGGTGAAGGACTTGAAAGCCATGAACATCCCGCAACTTGTTACGGAACTCGAGAACGAATCGAACAAAGGAACGGAACCCTTCAACTCGATGACGTTCACCGAAATCACCTCGCGCGGGCCTGAGGCGGCTACTACTCTAGCTCCGCTGATTA
>Ga0207644_10000100_pt1 | contig 62730 bp, 74 predicted proteins | sample KBSS73metaG_FD_184326 | JGI IMG/M metagenome (GOLD analysis project Ga0207644, IMG submission 184326) | Switchgrass rhizosphere microbial communities from Kellogg Biological Station, Michigan, USA - KBS S7-3 metaG (SPAdes) (version 2) | ecosystem: Host-associated > Plants > Roots > Rhizosphere... | reverse complement strand
GTTGGGGAACATTCTTTCATATGTTATATCTTTGATATCTGATTTTAGTTGCATCCATTCTGGTCTTGATATGACTAGTTTGTATTCATCCTGATAGGAATCTTTATGGCTTCCTTTTAGGTTAGGCTTTGTTAGTATTTCACCTATTTTTTTCATATCCATAGGAAAGTTTTTCGGCGTTGGTTGGTTTTCCTTAATCAGAAAAGCACCATATCGTTTTATTATATATTCTTCTAGGTCTTCACTAGTATGTCTAAGGTTTGGGTCAGCAAAGTCGTCAGAACATGTAAAGGTTGCGCGCACTTCGTCTTTGTCGTAGTCAAAAGTGAAATCTACATTATAGCCCACCTCTTGCGCGATATAATTCCGTAGATGCCTAGCCTTACACATTGTTACCGTCTTAGTATACATCATTAGAGAACAGTCACCGGACTAAAGTATTGTGTTGGCATAGCGCCTTCCATCTTCATAGCATAAACATAATAGAATTTCTGAACAGACTCGTTTGTTTTAAATCCGACACTTACAACCTTACCCGCTGGAACCGTTCCAGAGTTGGGAACGTTTGTAGTTTTAACCGATACTGTTTCTAGTCCTGAGGCATATCGTGAGAGGTTAACACTGACGTTCGGGTTGTGAATGACTGTAAGCCCCTTTGGAGCAGTTTGTAAAATTTCTTCTGTTGTTGGGTCGGCATCCCATCCAACTCCGTTAGAAGAAACGATAGAATATTGTCTAGGCGTTCCAGCAGTATCACACGCTTCAAGTCCATATCTTCGGTCAAGTCCTTCTTGGACATTTACATTCTCCATACCTACGCCCATCTTAACTGTTATCTTTGTATTTGATGGGGAGTAGCCATACATACCAAAGGCTGACTGTTGGCCTAAGTCTACAGTCCCACCTTGCGCACGTATCTGGATAAAGTCACCAGTTGCTGAGCCTGTTGTTAGTGTTAAGTTATCCTGTGCATCTGCCGCGCTCGATGTGCCCTGTGTGATGGCTTTGAACATTGCAGCTCTTGGAAATGTAGCATCAAAGTTTACCCAGTTGTTAAAGTTAGCGAGTCTAACTTTTCTGTAAAGACCACCATCGTCTGTGGCATCAGAATTGTGTAAGTGAAAGATTCCTGAGTCTGGTATTAGATGGCTGCCATCTGCTGATAGGAAATAGGTTCTGTCTGGCTTAAGTCCTCCATTTTCTATCGTTCCTATAGTCCTAAATGGCTTGCCAGGATTCATTGTTGATAGGTTTAAACTATTGATATACTCGCATGTTCCAATCGCAAAGGTCTTAGCATTCATCTTTGCAGGAGAAAGATAAGCTGTGTTAATGTCTAGGTCGTGACCAATGTCTATAGCGCTCATGTTACTTTTTCATACTCCTGTATGTAATAATACTAATGGCCGACATGCACATTCTCCGTAAGTTTCATTATTACCTGTTTCATCTTGAATCCTGTATCAAAGCCAGCGCTCTCAAAACCGTCTATATCAAACCCACAACAACCAACAGCGGTTGGCAGAAGCAAGGTATATCCAGCCCATGCTATCGTTCCGAAAGGATAATTTGCTATCGTTAATTTATTATCAAACAAGAATTGTAAATCCCATGGGTCTATCTGCATATCTCTATAGATTCTAAAATCCTGAATACCACCTTGCCATTTATACAGACCCTGCTGCGCACCAGTAAACGGATATGCAGCGCCAATTCTTAGACGAAAGTTTTCATGATGGTTAGGAGTCTTCAGGGTTGCATCGGGGTCATCGATATCGTCTGGCAAGTCTTCCTGGTTTCCTACGAATAAGTCAAGGTGGTCAGTCGATGGGGTATTATAGTATGTTATAACTGCATGTTGCGGAGAGTCTAAGCTTTGAACGTTATCCAAATCATACCCAGTATCAAAACCATTCCCATCATAACCGAGTGATTGCCTTGATAGGAATGAGGAATCTACGGCTATTGATATATCGTTACCCGAACCTACAATAAACCCGTCACTAAGATACCCTGCTGGGTCAAAACCTTCTTGCATATTACACAGAACTGCTACATTGAATACTGCAATTGCTGCATTAAGGTCATTCTGTGATAGGTTTACAGTTTCAACATCGAAACCAGTTGGAGTATAACCAGTGTCTGTATAACCAGCGTGTTTTGTGGCTATCGTTCCTCTTGGTGTTACAACGGTTGACCTTACGCCGTTCTTACTCCATGTAAATTTTAATGAGCCATCAGGATACATAGCACAGGCGTAACCAAATTGCTGGTTAGCATCGTCTGACTTTGCAAAGATATAGCGTGGTTTTGTCATGTCTGTTGGGTCACATGGTTGCCAGGTTAATGCAGATGGGTAAAGTCTAAACGTAAATGTCATAGAGTTTACTTTCTGCGCTCTTAGGTTTGCAGCGTCCTCTACGTAAACAAATGTATATTGCCCATCGAAACGGAAGTAATGAGAATTCGCGCCAAAACCTAAGTCTATACCGTCGTCCATCATTTTTTGTGGGGCATAACCAGCGCCTGCAATTCTGCCGCGATTGCCAAAACCTGAGGCATCTATAGCAAATCTCCCCATCTGGTTTAGTCCTAACATTAGAACAACACTCTTAAAGTCTGGTTCGTATGGAGCATAGAACTGTGTTGTCGTTGGCTTTACTTTTCCCTGTAATTCCATCTCATTGAATTTAAGTAATGATTGAGCGCTACGGTGTAATGCCTTAAAGTCTGTGCTCTCTATTGTTATGGATTTAGCTGTAAATTTCTGGTATTCGGCTACTAGACTTTTAACTAGTCCTGTTAGTGTGCTACTCTTACCTATCTGTCTAAAGCCTATACTACTCATGGCTATTCACTGCTAGAAGTATAGACTGAGTGAGTTATTGAGAAAAAGTCCTGGTTCTGGTTGTGGTCTACGCCTTTGTTGACCGGAAAGACTGACCTATTCCACAGCATTTGTTCAACGTCAAAGACTGGTAGGTTTACAAAGCCTATCTCGTAGACTAACATGCTTGTTTCGCCTGGTGAGATAAGGCCACTATGTTTTATTATTGCCCCTGCTGCGCTAATATATCCACCATTCTGGACTACGTTTATTCTAAGTATCTCGTTGTATAATCTAAAGTCTGCGTCAGTCACTGGTGTCTGTGACGTTCCAAGAGCTAGGTAATCGAATCTGTCGCCACGTTCTCCCGTTATTAGACTCGCTGCTAGAGTTCGTCCAGAGTTTAGAACACGGTCGAATTTCACAGTCTGAGCCAGTGGTTCGGGTATATCGTGCGTTGTCTGGTCGTTCCAATATCTGTCTAACTGTTGTTCAAAGGAATTGATTAATAGGTATTTCTCAATATTCATTCTCTTCTTTTTGTATAGGTTGATTTTGTCATAGATTTTCCTAATCTTGTCATAGTCTTTTACTCCCCAACTAGTGCCCTGTGTTACATCTAGGAAATCTAGTGATGTTATTGTATTAACATTAGAATCCAGTTGACTCTAGCCTCCAATTATAATAACCGATAGGATTAACCTGTATAAACTGCGCTCCTAAAGCCGTATCCCCACCACCAAAATTGTATTCTAAGTCTGCTAGTTCTGCTTGAAAGTTTTGTGCTGGTGCTATTCCAGATAAAGTGTCTTCTATGTTGATTAAAATTCCTGGCATAAATAAATTGTTTGGTATAGTCACCATACCTGGTGTGGTGGTCATTTTCGGCATTGCGGCATATTGCAAAAGCCCATCTAAATATCGTTGTGCTGCTACTGGTGATTGCTCAAATGGTGTTTGTATTACTTCCTCAACTAATCCGAATTTCTCCTGTGATTCAATGTCTTCTGCTATAATATCATGAGTAAAGTTGTCGAATATTGTGAATGCAAGCATTGATGGGTTATCTATTATAACTTCCCATCCGTTGTTTAGGTTATGGTCTGCAGCCCAAGGTAAGCCGTTGGATATTGTTCTACTGGCTATATTTGATACCACGTTATCAGGCGTTGGCACAGTATACCAGTTGATTGTATTATCGAGTGAGTTACCACGGTTATAGATTGTTATCCAGTATTTCTTTTCGCTGTTTATGGTTCTATTTCCAGTAAAGACAATATTGGTTAAGAACATGGCAGTTGGCACGTTTACTGGAATTCTACTTAGTGGGATATCCCATACTGCTACCTGTTGGCCTATAGGCGCGTTGTCAATGTCTTCTATGATGTGGCCGTGAACTGTTGTAACGTTTTCAGGGTCTTTTGTGCCATCCCCTTTTCTCTCAATGACTACTGCTAAATTTTGTATTCGTGTTTGTTTTGGGTCTATCTGTAAGGCATAGTCTTTCGCAAATAGTGAGACAAAGCCATTCGTGTTAAACGTTCCACTAGTGTTGTCAGAATTACCACCACTTATCACCGTGCTCTTTGCTTGGGCTATGTAACGATTGGCAAATCCGTCCTGATGGTCCCAGCTTAATTCCCAATCAAATGGGTCAACAAAATATGAATTCTGGTTGGCATCTTCAAGGCCTAGACCAGCGAATTCGTCACGCCATGACCTTAGTGTTATACCAGATAACTGAGTGTTAGGCCATTTTAGGTAAGGCTCGTTATAGGAATTGATACCACCATCCGCACCAACAGATTCAAGCATTGATTGCAATGCCTGTGATGCTGTTACATATTTTTGGTTAATTGCTAATATCTTCGTGAATACAGGTGAGGCATCTAACAGGTTTATGGTATCGTCTGACATGTTTAATGCATCTTGAATTGTTTCTCCTGGAACGACGTAGGTATCGCTGTCTGCTAAAAGGGACTTGAATAGGTTGTTTGTCTGCATGTTGATATCGTTTACATATGGGTCTGTTCCTGGTGCTACAGAGGTTGATGGATTGGCTATTTTTTCTATTGACACAATGCGGTCGTCTAATATTCCACCAGCACCAACACCAGAGAATTGATATTGTAGTTGGTTGCCGCCTGGTCTTAATGCTTTAACCCTCTTGGTTCTACCATACATTAAATTTAGATAATCCTGGTTAGCGTATTTCTTCGCCTTTATGATTACGATGTTGGCTCTCCTGGTTAGATTAAAATCAAAGCTTTTCTCTGAGTCTTCTATTAAGATATCAAAGCTGCCAGCGCTTGCGATTCCTGGTGGATTAACACGACACTGAACTGCTAATGCTCCTGAACTTGGTGGATTAAATGAGTCGTAAACATAGCGTTGTTCTAGATTTGTCAAATCCCAAAATTCTATTGAGCACTTCGCTGGTTCGATATAATCATCTAGGTTTGTATACTGTGGAATACCAGCAAGATATTGAGACATTGGTTATGACAGTGCCCCTATATCTATATCCAGTATTCTATTGTTGATAACCTTAAGCAATTCTCTTTCTCCTATCTTTACTATCGTTGGCTCTTTAACCTCTACTGATACCCTTCTATGCTGGGCTATTCTTCCAATAGGGAGAACCGTTGTGTTAGTAATTGCTGTATTGGATGCTGCGTTTAGTGTGGCCGCTCCTGCTGTATTTAATGATGCACTAAGCGCAGGAGTGGTAACAACTCTCTGAACTATGGTCCTATGCTCTATGATGTTAATTGTTACCGTCCTACTGGTTGGTATACTATTAATCGCATTGATAAGGCTATTAACGGCGCTTCTTGCATTATCAATTGAAGCCCTAATATTACTAAACATGGATACGACATTATTCAGTCTACTTATTATTGTATTCACATTACTAGCTACGTTACTAGCTAGTGCATTCATTGAACCTGCTGCGTTCTGTGCACCCTGTGCGAAGTTACGAGTTAATGCTGTGGCAACGTTTACTGTTCCTGTTATTATTGCTTGGAAGTTTCCATTAGCATTTGTAGTTAATGCGTTTAATGAACCTGCTGCATTTTGTGCACCTTTGTTAAAGTTGCTTGTCATTGCTATGGCTACGTTTCCAGTTCCAGTTATTATGCTAGCAAAATTACCATTAGCATTAGTGGTTAATGCGTTTAATGAACCTGCTGCGTTCTGTGCTCCCTTATTGAAATTGGTCGTCATTGCTACTGCCACACTAACTGTATCTGTTATCATGGCCTGCATGTCGGCATTGAATACGGTAACGAGTTGGTTTACTATTCCAGCCGCGTTTTGTGCACCAGTATTAAAGTTGGTAGTAAATGCTACACCAACCTGCACTAAGTCTGTTACCATAGTCTGTATGTCGGTTTGAACTAATGTGACAAGCTGGTTAACAATACCCGCTGCGTTCTGTGCCCCAGTATTGAAATTAGTTGTGAATGCTACTGCTACCGCTGTTGTTGATGCAACAATAGCCTGCATATCTGTTTGAACTAACGCTGTTAGTTGGTTGATAACACCAGCAGCGTTTTGAGTTGCGGTGTTAAATGCTGTTGTGAATCCTGTTGCTATTGTGCTGTTGACAATGGCTATAATTCCAGCCATGTCTGTGCCTACTAATGCCTCAAGTTGATTCATAACTCCTGCTGCGTTTTGTGCTGCTGTATTGAATGCTGTAGTGAAACCAGTTGGTATTGTCGAGTTAACTATTCCAACAATTCCAGTCATTACAGTTGCAGCTTGAGCCTCTAACTGGTTTAGCATACCAGCGGCGTCTTGTGCCGCCCTTGCAAATCCCTGATTGAACGCCGCTGCTACTTGTGCAACAGCAGTTATCATACCAACAAATACATTAGCTGCAGCCTGACCCATTGCTATTATTGCAGCCTGTGCGGCCTGTGCTGCTTTTTGAATGGCTTCAAACTGTTTTTCATCCACTCCGCCTGGCACTTGGATAGGCTGTATTCCGCCGCCTGGTGTTGCTTTAGCGGGTTGGAATGGATTAAGCTTCTCGAAAAACTTCTGAACATCACCTAACCCCGAAAGAAATTGGTCTGCTATCTTCTTACCTATTCCTGTAATCTGACCAGGTATAGACATGATTGGGTCTATTACAAATTTCTTTACAGAGTTAGCAACTTCAGTCCAACCTGTTACTATTATGTTAACGATTCTCTGACCTATGCCAGCAATTCCTCCTGGTATCCCTAGAATTGGTGTGGTCATGAATGTTTTAACAGAGGTTGCTATCTGTGTCCAGCCAGTGACTACAGCAGCTACTATCCTTTCGCCAATTCCTGCAATACCACCTGGTATCCCTAATATCGGAGTAGTCATGAACGTTCTGACGGATGTGGCTACTTCAGTCCAACCTGTTACTACCGCTGTAACAATGGATTTACCTACTCCGCCTAATGCGGAGGCTATTTGTAGAATTGGATTTATGAAAAAGGTTTGAACAGATGTTTTTACTTCAGTCCATCCTGTTACCACTGCTGTAACAATTGATTGTCCTACACTAGATAGTGCTGAGGCCACTTGTAAGATTGGATTTATTATAAACGTCTGAACAGATGTTTGTATCTGCGTCCAACCAGTAACCACGGCAGCTACTATTTGTTGGCCTACTCCCTGAACTCTTGCTCCAATTCCAAGGAATAGGTCCACAGTTGGATTAATTACGTTTTGAAGTATGAATGCTGTTACTGGTGCAAAGGCCTGTTCTATCGTATTAACTAATTCGTTAAACTTAGCTGCTGTTTGTGGAAATGCCTTTGCCAATTCTGCTGGTATTTGGGCGAAGGTTTCCCCTACTTTTGCAAGCCATCCAGCGGCGGATTTCTGGCCTTCTGTAGTGAATAGTCCAGCTATTGCGTTAAATGCTCCCTGTAATGCTCCTGGTGCTTTTTGTGCTAGTGTTGCAAGTCCATCTGATAATGCTTGTGCTGCCCTGTCTGCTGCTGGAGCTACGGTATTAACTACCCATGAATCAAAAGCTGATGCTGCCTTTACAAGCTCTGTTGGTGCATTCTTTACGAATGTGGTAATACCTTCTAGTAGTGTTGACCCTAGTGAGTCTGCAAACTTTCTTGCTGGTCCAGTTATGAAGTTAGTTAAGCTTGTTCCAAGGTCTTGAAGGTTAAAAACTGCTACTTCTATGGCCTTAGCAAAGTCACCTTTTAATGCAAGACCAACGGCTATAGAGAATCCTCTAAAGTTTTCTGCTATTGCTCCTAGTTCTGGTGAGAATGACCTAATCGCCTTTACTGATAGGTCTACTGCTGGTCTGAACTTATTGAAATAGAAATCGTTAGCTGCATCCCCTATACTCTGTATTGCCTGAACTGACCCACTGGCTGCTGTTTGAAGTGCTCCAACTAGGTCACCGCTTCCTATCTGTTTAACAAATGTCTGGAATCCCGCTCCTACAAAACTAAGTGCTCCAGATACAGCGTTCTTAAAATCTGTGAGTGCTGGACCAACAGCAGCGGCAAATTGGTCAAAGCCTTTCTGTAACTCCTTTATAGCGGTATTAACCTCTCCAGCGCCATCTTTTACGTCCTTACCAGTAAGCCCAAACTGTGCCCCTATTCCTTGTATTAATTCTAGTAACGGCTTTAATCCTGGTATTGCGTTACCAATTGCAACACCTGCGGCATTTAATGCATCTCTGAACCCAAATGCATTAGTGGCTATTGCTGTTAATGCTACTGATGCCGCTGTTAGAAGAATCGTAAACGGATTAAGTAATATACCTTTTAATGACGTTCCCAAACTATTACCTGCTGTTGCAGCTCCTTCCATTCCGACGGCAGCAGTTTTAGATAATGAACCTATTTTACCAAAGTGACCCTCAAAAGTGCCAAATATTCCAGCAACACCAGAACCAACAGATATAATTTGAGGTAGAATGTTTGTAGCAAACTCTGCCATTTGCTCATTGAGGTTAGCTTGTTTTATTCCTAATGCTTCCTCTGCTGCCTCAGTCTTTGCATGTGCTAGGTTTAGTTTAGCTAATGCATCGGCGTAAGCCTTTGAACCCTTACCACCATTGGCAACTATCGCGTTTAATGCGGTTTGTGCCTTAGTCTCTGCTGCCTTTGCTGTTGCAACAGCGGCATGTGCCGATTCTAGTCTGGCAAGGGCAGTATTATATTCTGTTGTGCCTTCCTTTCCTGCTGCCTGTAATTTGTTAACCTTATCCTGTGCTGCTTGTTCTGCTGCTAATGCCGATGTAACTCTAGCATGTGCCGCCTGGACTTTTGCTTGCGCTGCTGCTAACTCCTGTGAGCCTGCTGTTCCAGCAGCTACTATTTTGTTTAGGTTATCTCTTGCTTTCTGTTCTGCTGCTTGTGCCTGAGTAAGTTTGTTAGAGGCTCTATCAACCCCAAGCTGTGCTTTTTCTAAACCAGTATAACTTGAAACTAATCCAATAATACCTCCGGCAACCCCGGCAACTCCTGACGCTACTGATGCAAATGTCGACGATAGTGACCTATGCTTTTGCTCGGCTTGTTGTGCTGCTGTCCCTGCTTGATTCATAGAACTGCCTTCTTTCTGTGCTGCACCAGATAGAGAGTTAGCTTCTGTTGCTGCTGTTGCTGAAGCACTCCCCATTGTTCTAATGTCGCTGCCTGCTGTGCTTGAACTCGATGCTACCTGACCTAATGCAGATGCAGTTTGGCTTGACTTTGCAGAAATACTTCCTAATTCTGAGGAAGCAGTTTCTGATGTGCTGCCTAATTGGTTTAATGCACTGCTGGCAGACTGTGCTTGGCTTGCAATCTCGTTCCCACCAGAAGCAACAAAATTAACTGTAACAGTAGCGCCAGACATGTATTATTGTAATCAGGTTATAGAGGGGATATGAATGGTTTAGTTAACTAAGCCCTAGCTGCTTCCTCTAATGCGCTAACTGCTGCCTCTACTGCTGCGGCTGATGCCGTCGGTATTCCTGGTCTCATATATGGTTCTGCCGACATTCTAGAAGTTCCAAACTCTACGAATCCGGAGTATTCAACCTCTGCTATTACACTAGCACCTTGGGCAGATACCTGTGCCACATCTATACTATCTCTTAATGCCCCTGTTCTAACTGGTGCTGCGGCTCTTGCAGATTCGACAAGTTTTTCCGCTCCTGCTTGCATTGCAGCTTGTGGGATTGTTGACGTAGCTGCTGAGGCTAATTTTTCAAGTAATGCGTTAGCAGTGGAAATATCGACTGTTATATTCCACGGCATTACTGTTGCTGTTGCCTCCTTGCTTTTGCCTCTGCCCTCTGTTTTTCCTTCTCTTGGTCCATTCGTTCTCTATCATACTGATAATTAATCATGGTCATCATACCCTCAAGCTCTCCAGCATATGGTTCTCTCTGTTCTAATTCCCATCTATGCCTTTTAAGAATAATGAAGTAACGATAAGACTCTATCCACCATAATTCTTCTTCTGAACAGCTTACTTGCCTTCTAACATAGAACCATTCCTTAATTTTTCTGGATGTAAAGGGACTGGATGGACCACCTTGTATACTGCTGCATCTATAACCATTCTCGCCTCACCTGGTGGGACTCTATCAGCGTCGTCTTCACTCATACCGAAACATTGTTTTAACATACCCAAGTAATAATCTAGTAATAAATCGGTTGATATAGCTGCGTCTTTTTCATTGTCTGCTTTTGCTTTAAGCTTGGTGAAATCTCTCCATGCTTTCATACCTATGCTTTGATAAGTATAGTCCTTGCCGTTGATTTTGTATGGTTGGCCTGGTGTTAGTTTCTCTGCTATCTCTATGGTTCGCTTCTGTTCATCGTCTATAACATCTCCCCAAAAGTTATTGTATTTATCTTCCATCCGTTCACGGATAAGGTCCAGCGTTCGCTTGTCTACATTAATTGTGAGAGATTCAGGTTGGTTAGTATTGCTAGTGTTAGTGTTATCTACCGATTCAGACAATAAAAATAAGAAAGGTTAAAGTGATAAAAAAGGGTTTACGTTCCTGTGAAGGTTACTCCGTTAGTTGCTTGCCCCTCGTATTCTTCCATCCAAACATCGTCTGAATCTCCGGCAATAGGTTTGCTGTATGTATCATATTGAACTTGGTTGAACTTTATCTTATTCGTTCCACCACTAACTATTGTATACTCAACGTCCCTTGGTGTGAATGCTCTCAAATCTCCTACCAGTGCTCCGCCTATTGTTACAGTGTTAAAGCTTACTTTGATTTCTCTCTTGATAGGCTTTGACAGTTTGTAGGTCGTTAGGCCGTTAAAGCTAGGTCTTGCTACAGTCCAACCAACATCGAACTTGAATGAAGTTGTATCATATTTTACGCCGTTAATATCTAGTGGGTCTGCCCCTGACGTGATACCTGACCATGGTGTCAATGATGGTGCTGATGCGTAGTGTGCTGCTGGTGTGAATGTTGGTGTTACTGTCCAATCTGTCACATCCTTTGCATGGAAAGGCATAGTAACTTTGAAACCAGACTCGCGTTCTATTGTTCCTGAACAACCATCAAATCTTACTCCTTTGTATACCTTCCATTTTTCTGTTCCATTGATAAGTGCTGTGAATAGAATAGAAATAGATACTCCGTTGGTCCCATTTGGTGCTACCATTGTTGGGTCGGCTGGTGTTGTTGACGGGGATACTGGTGTTAGTATACCTCGTTTCATTAGTTTAAAGTCTGAAGGCTGGAATACAATTTCTCCTGTAATTTCTTCGTTTAACTGAATCTTCTTTTGAACATCGTATGAACCTAAAGGTCTGACTTGATTATTGTTCTCAGCAATATCTTCACCTAATGACTCGACGAAACCACATGATACGAATGTAGTTCCACCTGTTACGGTTACTGGAAGCGTTCCATCAACCGTTTCCTCTGTAAACTGCGGCTGCTTGATAATATCAGCGGCAGCGGTTGGAATGTAACTCATTTAATATAGCGGGGTCTTTTTGAAATATGGGAACTAAGAAATTTGCCATATTCAACAGAGGACGAAGTTAGAGCCTTACTTGGTAATCTGAGGAACCAAGTTTCCGCTACTACTATTAATAATGCCATAGATTCGGCTGATGCACAAATAAACAGAATGACATTTACAACTTGGGCTGGAACTGAACAGGACTATGCCGCTGTTAAGAAGGCATCTAGGTATCTGGCTGCTGCTGAGGCTATGGTTAACATCTCAGGAACTGAACCTACTCAACAGCGGTTATGGGACGAAGCCATGTTAGTCATTCAGAATATAACCAAATTCGATACGTCCAATGTAACAGGAGATTTTGTTAGCAGTTCTGCCGCTGTAACTTATCCATCCAATCCACATGGTTTTATCTGGTCTAGTGGTAAGTTTCCTATGATACGTAAGACCAAAGGTGAGAATGAGTCGATAAGTGATGGTTTCTACTGGGTTAATGGCCAACCATAATGGCTATACTATATCCAGACGAGATAACATATGACTATCTAAGGGCTCTATACACTCCCTACAGAACTGCATTACCAGACCCTACGGTATTACCGCTAGAGGACGATATTATGTGGAATGAGTTTATCGGTGGTCCCAAGGATACATCGTTTATTGTTAGCGAAGATTTCCAGCAGCCAAAACTGTTTGCGTTAGGTGGTGGAACAAGAGAATGGAACACATCACTAACTATCTATGTTATGACGTTATGGACACAGGGAGGCAAACCACCATATCTAAAGGAGTTCTCAAAGTTTCTGGAAAAGTATCTGCTTGTAAAGCCCACACCACCACCTACTATCCGCACTGCTGGTATTACTGAGTTTACGCCTATTCAATTCCAGATTACTCAGGGAGTGACTAGTTTTAGAGGCTTTGGAACGTTTAGCAATATACAAAATCCAGAAACCGATTGGTGGGCTTTGGCCGTAAACGTCAGAACTAAATACTTCCAGCCAGCAAATACAGCACCATGATTCCAGCCTTACTACTCGCTGCTATGGTCGTGGTTAATTCTACGGCAGATGTTAAAGTCCCATTGCAAGTTACAGTAGGTGGTCAAGACAATAATACTGTAGGTAAGGCAGCTCCAACCGCTCTTGATACTACTGGTCTATTGGCTAGTGCATCCGCAATTATTGGGCTAGCAGTTAGGTGGAGAAAGTCAGATAAACACGAAGACAAATTTGACGCTAGAACTACAACCAGCGCACAGACTCAGGCACAAGCCGCTGAGAGTTTAAAGCAAACGGATAAGGGAATTGAAGAGTTATTAGGCTCGCTTTCGGGAGTCTTTAATATGATTCCAGGCATACCACCAGAAGCTAAGCAGTTGATTGGTGACCAGTTACAAGCATGGAAGAAAGATAACGAGGCTTATTACGTTAACACACCTGCTAAACCTACAGACTTGTCAAAAGATAATGTGGTTAAAAAATTAGGTGAAATACAAAAGATTACTGAAAAGAATCCCTAGTCTCAGGCCGTTTTGTCGTCCTTTCCTGTTATCTTGTCTGTTACCTTCGACACTGGAAGGTCTACTGGTGTTTCTTTTGCTTCTTTTCCCGCTTTGCCTGTGGCTAGTATTGACTGGTTTGTCAATGTTGAGACATTCCTGTTAACTAGGTCAGTTGTTGCGTATGCTAATCCAAATGCCCCAACGAATACCATAAGCTGAGTCCCGTTGTTTGGCACTAGTGGTAATATTGTTGGCAATATCAGAACCGCTCCAACCGCTACAGGGATAATTGCTAATGCTCCCGTAATAATATAGCTGATGCTGAATGGACGTGATGGAACTCCCGCTGCATCGTCTGCTGACCTTTTCGCCAAGTATGGTATGAGTGTTCTTGCTATTCCTGCTAGGATTACTCCTGCTATGACTGTTCCTTGAAATGCTGATGGGTCTAAAACCATTTACTATTTACTACTAGATGTTTGATTAAGCAACTTATCAAGTTTATTGTCTTGTTCAGTGATATTTTTAAGCATAGTCGCTATATTGTCTGCGTTTTTGAAAGTATTCTTAAGATTAGTTTTAGTTATATTTTTGACTAATTCTTCGTTTATCACTACTCCCCTATTCACTACTGAAAAATTATAAATCATAACTGAGAATAGAATTGCCAGCCATATTACACCTACAACCAGTAAGGCCGTTATTGTCTGGTATGTGTCCAACCTCTTGAATCGTTTCAAGGCTTAGAGCCACTAGTATTAGTATTAGTGGAATTAAGTAATCTATCTAACTTGTCGTCTAATTGTTGTAATGTCTCGTTTATTTGTTCTAAGTGTTCAGTTGTTGCAAATCCACCATGACTATTTACTGCTGCAAGAGCCTGTAACAATTGACTACGTTGTGAATTGGATATGTTGCCTTGTTGTTCTACAAGTTGCGTTGTTTCATTTGTTAGTGTTAGTAATGTGCGAGAGTTGGCTTGGTTTATCTGACGGCTATAGTTTATGTCTGATATGAATACCGTCGTTATTACTATTGAGATTGCCTGCATGATTAGGATTGCTTCTGCAATCTTAAGCTTACCAGTGAAGGGCATTTTGCTAACCATTGTCCTCCCTTCTAGCCCCGCCTTGCCATCCTCTTTCTCGTTCCAGCCGTTCTATTCTGTATCTGCTAAGTTGAACATCGTTAGATATGTCATTAATTCTTTCTTTAGTTTTTGCAAATTCTGTTCTCATTTCTATATCCCTACTATTTAGTAGAGATTCCATCCTGTTAAAACCACGTTCCATTGTATCCCTAGTTTCTTCAATATTGGATTTAAGCCCCTCAATTCTTATCGTTCCTGTTAGCGTTCCTTCCTGTGTCTTACCAAACTTTGATAGGAATATAATTATAAATGGAACAACAATACCAACAACCAATGGGATAATTACATTAGTTAGGTCTATCTCTACCAAGAAATAACTTCAGTGTTGTTTTTGCGTTTCTCGTTTATTAGAATCGTTGTTTGGTAGGGGTTTCGTTATTGTTCCGTTCTCATGAAGGTCGTCAAAATCACCATTAACCCAGTCGTTGTATGAGTTTATGACTATCTTATTGCCGCCTTCGTTTTCTACGTAGTATTTGGTTCTGGCTGCTGTTTTGGCTGATACATCATTACAGAGTTTATGTAATTCGTTAGCAGTTTCCTTTGTAAAGCGAATATAGTAACCTACGCTAACGTTCTTGGAAATTACTCTATCGGCATATGTGCCTTCTTCTGTTATGTAGCGCTCTTTGATTGGCTGGAAACTAGGGCATAATCCTACATCGGTTTGTGTAACGTTGACATAAGAGCCTATTGGGTTATGGCCTTCCCATTGGTGAATGTATACAATATATTCCTCGTCTTGGGCTACTCTTACCCTTGACATTGCGATAATGGTTTCTTTCTTGTTAGGGTCTGATTGAATTTGTCTTAAACAATGTTCATAATACTGGTCCTGTTCGGTAGGTTTGTATTCTTCATTTAATTGGGCGTAGGCTTGCCTAAGCGCCGTAGAATCGTTAAAAACGACCATAAAATAAATCTGTTAAAGAAATTAAAAAGGGTTTAGATACCCGTTATTTTTCTACCCCATCCGCTTCGTAGCGATGGAGTAACTATATCAAACCATTCTTTTTGAATGAATATGGTTTGGTCTGGATTGTATGTATTGATTTGTTGTGTCTTGCGTGGTCCTTCTATGTCTACTAGGAATCTATGGTCAAATACGAATGCTACATCGTTAGCAATATCTTCGTTTATAATCCACTGGTTAGCCCAAGGGATTTGTGCTGGATTTCTAACAATGCCGTTCATATCTGCTGTTGTTGCTGAATCTCCCGCTGGTGCGAAGTTTCCTTTAATCCATGTGTTTGAATAGAAATCAATCCATTGTCTTTCGTTTGTTACTATGGTATCTACTGTTGCAAGTTTGTCTGAGTTAACCGCTAGCCTTGCTGCGTTTAAGTCAAGTGCTGGTCTTCCCGCTGATACTAGACCGCTTGCTGCAATTGCGAACCAGTCACCACCACCAACTGACGCAATACCGGTTAGGGCTTGAATCTTGGTTAGGATTCTGCTGTATCTTGCTGCTGTAAAGTCTAATGCTATCTTTTCTAACAGTAACGCCTGAATATCCATAGTGAACTGTCTCATATAGTATTCTTCTGTGAATGCTAGACCCGCTCCGGCTTTCTTCAAGCTGACATTGGTTTGAGTGAATGCCCCATATCCTGACGTATCGATTGGCTCATTCTCTTTGTATCCAACTCTTACTGTGCTTGGATTGGTGTTGTTATACTCAGGGAATACAATGTTTATAGTATCGCTTACAGTCATTTTCTCCGGTATGCCTAGAAGGTTATACTTCTGTGCTACTAACTGCTGCCTGTTGAGTAGTGCCTGTGATACTGTGGTTACTGTGATTTGTGGGAACTCTGTTGAGGTAATTACTGCCGCACCTCTTGCTTTATACTCGTCATAGAAACGTAGTGCCTGGTCTTGGAACTCTGGTGTGAAGAAGTTATACTGTGCCTGGTCGTCGTTTGCGTGTCTTTGACCGCTAGCGTTATTGGCCTTCAGACGTTTGTATTCTCCATAGTTTAAGACCGCTGGCCACTTTGACCACATTGCATTATCTACTTCTTTCGGATTCTCGTATGTTACATGAATCCTCTCGGTCTTAGGATTATACATTGCATTCTGAACTTTACCCTGGTCTTGGTATTTCTTAACCTCTTTGTTAACCAGTGATTGAATATACTCCTGGTTATTGTTAGAGTATTGCGGAGAATAATATTGCGACATTAGGCTATCAACTCCACTGACTTTTCTAGAACATCAATCATTATGATATCCCCATCTGCTGCCGTTGGCAGTGGTGCATCCATATCGTGATGCTGGGTTACATTAAGAACATATGTTCCGACTACTGCGTCGTTATCAGCACCTGCATAAACTTTTACCTTATCGAGTGGTGTTGTTGCTCCTGGCATTACTGCTTGACCTGGTGCAATTGTTCCCTCAGCAATTCTCCAAATCCTGCCTGATACTACAACACTGCAAGTTGTATCAGTGTCTGCTGTGCCTCTGGTATATGTTACCACACCTGTAATATTGTTAGTGCTTTGGGCTAGAATTGTTGTATTACCACAAAATCCAAATCTGCCAACACTGCCAGCTGCTGCCTTATCCCATCTAGAGCTGCCTTTATTCCATATCAGAAGGTCGCCATATAATTGACCTGAGCCGCCTGTTGTGGCTTTCGGTTGTGCTCCTAACTGTTTAAAACCAAATCCTGGTTCTGCTAATGAATAGCCTACTGGAACACCCATTACGATGCCCCTCCGTTATCAAACATGTCTAATAGTTCGATAATCTTTTTGTTATTATCAGAACTAACAATTGCTGCGTTATTTTGCTTAAAGTCAGGAATTTCATGCACCTGTTGTTCTGGAATTATTATACCCGCTGATTTTGCAATCGGTGCTACCTTACCGAACTTGTCAGCTAGATATTGTTCTAATTCTTGTTCTGTCATTACAGTTGAATATCTTAATGCTAGGTCAACCTCTTTCTCAAATGCGTCTTTTGATTTGAATTGGTTGGCAAACCGTGCTACCTTGCTAGCTGCATAATACCTTTGCTCGGTTTGTTTACGAATCTCGTTGTCCTTCTTTAAAGCTGCTGTTTCTTTCTGGACTTCTCTTAATGCTTGCTGTAGTGTTAAGACCATTTGTTGTAATTCTGCTGGTTCTTTTGGAAGCTTGTCATTTAATGGGGCTTCTTTTGGCTCTTCTTTGTTAACTGGCTGACTACCACCAGTGTCGCCTCTTTCCATTCCTGGTTTCTGGTCTGCTCCTGGTTCTGCTTCTTGCTTTGATGGAATATTATTAACTGGATTATTGTTAATTGGTGTTACTGTTGTCTGGACTGGTTGCCATGAGTAAGTTACACCAGGGCTTCCGGTGTTTGCTACTTGTTGCGAATTACTGTTAACTGGTTGGTTAGCAGTATTACTATCTGACATTATATTTTGAGTTGGTGAATTTGTAATGTGAGAACTACTAAGAGCCTTTATCGCTTCCTTAACACAAAATCCGGCAGTTGACGCATTTTGCAGCTTTATCTTGCAATCGCTGATATCGCCATAACACGAACCCCTTACTTTCATTTTCTCACCATATGCAGGGGTATCTACAAAAGCCCAGTGGCTGATTATCCAGTGTTTGAATACGTTAGAAGCGTCTTCCTGTGGAAAATCGCTGGGAAAAGTTATAACTTGTGGGCTAATATACTTAGGATAGTCGGCAGATGCATTTTTTAATGCTACCTTGGCTTTTGGGTCTGTCACTTGTAGCCATACTCTCCATTCTTTACTGTGTTGAGGCTTGTCTAGTCGGACGGCTCTAGCTATAGAATATGCTTCCTGGTTCTGTAGAAGTTCAACTAATGAAGCACCAGGAAATTCTGGATGCACATAATTACCCTGTTGTTTGATATCTACTGGGTTATTGGGGTCTTTTGGCTTAATTACTCCTGGTCTACCTAGTCCAGATGTAATATTCTTGTCGATATCCTCAACTTTCCAGCCATTTGCGTTAAATGAGTCGTCAATAGCGGTATAAATTAGAAATAAGTCGTCAGTCTTGGGGTCATAGTGCTTACTTTCATACTCAAACATTACACTAATGGTTCTAATTTATATGAAGAGAGAACTAACAACAAGAAAATGAGTTCTGGTAGTGCAGTAAGTTGGCTATGGACTTTGGTGATTATCGTAATAGTGATAGTCATAATCGTAGTGCTGTTGAAATTCCTGTTTGCTGTGTTCTTGGTAGCACCATTTAACGTTGATGTAACTGCGTGTATACATCAAGTTAGTCAGATGCTACTATCTTCGCATAGTTTAGGCTTATCGGCACCGCACTAGCGCCAGTCGCTTCTATATTGAAGTGAATGAATAATGGCGTAGTTGTCGCTGGTGTTCCAGCAGTTCCGGCTGGTGTTATTACAGTTCCGTCTAACGTCGCTTTTACTTTACCCGCAACATTATCAAATTCTAGTTGTAAATCGTGGACTGACGTATTCTTTGCTATTCCAGTGCTAAGCGCCCAACTCGTATTCGTTCCAGAATTATAGTTTAGTTGCCAGTTGGTATCGCTGCTTCCATAACCAAATAGAAATCCAGACCTGTTTGAATCCAAAGGAAAATCAGCAGTTGAACCAGTATCCATGAATGATTCAGTGCTTAGACCCATCCAGACTCTACTATTGCTAGTATTTCCTACTTTGAATCTATAGTTTAGAACTGGATTATAACTTCTGCGTGTTATAGTCACCACAGACTTGAATCCTGCAACCGAACCACCACTGTTATCTGTTGTGAATGTTGTAAAGTTATCCGTTGCACTGGACTGGTCACCAGTGAATGTTGCACCGTAACCCTCAGCACCTGACAGCATACCTGTTCCGTTTGTAGCGCCTCCCCAAAATCCACCATACTTGGTTACATCTGGCATAAAGCCAGTAGCACTAACTGACGATGGTAATGCAGCCCATTGTGGCGTTCCACCTACCATCGTTAGAACTGTTCCCGCTACTCCATTGGCTATTGCCGAAAACGGTAGTGTTCCAGATGCTTTTACTAAGCCTGTTAATGAGCCAACACCAATACCACCATTAGCCACGGCTAGAGTTCCGGTTACCTGAGAACCTACGTTTAATGTCCCACCAATCGAGCCTAGTGATATTCCTGCTAGATTAACATCTAGGTTTATCTTGCTATTGGCTACGTCGTCAACTACTGATATGTTGCTAGAAGCTGCAAATAGTTTCTTGAATTGTAAGTCAACACCAGATTTAGTTTTGAATACACCAATACCTGACGTTCCAACGTTGCTAGCGGTATTGGTTTCGCCGCCTCCTGCTACTAATGAGGGGTCAGCCCATTCTAAATCTGTGCCTGCTGAATTGGTGCGTAGGAGTTGTAATGCAGCACCTCTGCCAAACCTGTTGTATTTAGTTCCATTATTTTTGAGTATATCGCCTGCCGTGTTAGTTGAGCTATGATTTATTGTATTCTGGTCAACCTGAATCGTTTTATTTGAAATTGTTTCTGTATTGGAAGCGTTCCATACATTTGCTATCAAGTTCTCTAGGTCTATCTTCGTCCCACCACTCTTCATAATTTTCAGGTGGTTGTCTGCTGGGTCTACTACAAGGTAACGGATTGTTGCATCGGTTGGTGAGCCTGGTAGTGATGTTGGGGCTTTTATCTCAATATGGTCTATGAATTGCCATACATTCTTTACCCTGACTTGTCTGTTCGATACAACCTTGCCGTTTAATATCTGCATTATATCCAGAATATCGTTAGAGCCGTATCTGGTCGATGTGCCAGGATTGTTTATGTTTACTTCCTTGAAATCTACGAATGACATATTTTAGACTATCACCAACCAGGCTAATGAGACATTATTCGTTCCAGAAGATGGGGCATATTGATAATTGCATACTAAGTTTGTCGATGTGGCTGTAACCCAAAACTCAGCACCAGCACCGTAACTATCACCGAGATTCGTATCAACCGCTGCGCCCTTTGAAGCCCAAGTTACTGAGTATTTGGTTGGAGTTGTTCCAGCACCATGCACTATATTGAATACCTTATTCGCTCCATTACCAGAGAATACTGCAACACCACCAAACGCTGTGATTGTTGGTGTTGGTGTAGCCCATACAACATCTGTGGCAGTTGATGTTAATATCTGACCATTAGTTCCTCTAGGCTCTCTAGTGTATTTTGCTGCTGTAGTATCATATGTCAGAAGGTCGCCCTGAGCGTTTGTGGTCGAATGCTTTAATGTGTTCGTGTCAACATTATACGTTTTCCCAGTGGGTGTATTGGGATACTGTGAATCAGTTATGGAGCCGCCTAAGCTTGATAACGTTAGATTGGCTTGAGCAACATCTATGTCTATTTCTTTATTACTTGTATCATTAGTAACTGTTATCTTATTACTACCTGCGTTAATATTCTTGAATTGAAGGTCTACTCCAACTTTAGCATTGAATACACCAACACCACCGACACCCTGATTTGATGCTGTGTTAGCCTCACCAGTGCTAGAGCCTGGTGGTGTTGCTGCTATCCATTGTGATGTTGAGCTATTCCATGTAGGGACTTGACCGTTGATAGGAGTTAGTCCTGTGGCATCTCCAAGGTCTTTTAATTGAGAGCCAGACTTACTTATCTTACTCCATGCAATAGCTGCTGCCGGGTCTACATTAGCATTTAAGATTTTTTGGTAAAGTAAGTCTGTTGCTGTTACTGTTAGAACGGTATCCTGTGCTCCCCTTGGAAACCTAACATATTTCTGTGAGTCATTCTTTAGCAAATCTCCCAATACATTACTAAATGGATTGGTGAATGCCAGTGTATTGGACTCTAGTGAGAATCGTTGTAGGTCTGTTAGGCTTCCTGCTGAGTCCTGTATCTTTAGGTGAAAGTCTGCTGGGTCTACGAATACATTGATGTTTCCTGTAGTTGGTGCTGTTGGTATTGATGGTGCCGCACCTAATTCTATCCTATTACCAAAGCGCCAGGGGTTCTGGATGTTAGGCCGTCTGTTAGGAACAACCTTATTATTAAAAATCTGAATTATTTCCTTAAGTTGGTCGCTTCCATAGTGAACTGAGTCACCAGGGTCAAAATTTGCGACTTCCTTAAAGTCAATGTATGACATATATCGCTATTGTTGCTCCGCTTGTGGTATTGTGAACTTATACTTAACTAGAGATTCGGCTAACTTACCCGCTGTTATGGTTAGTGCTGCATTGCTATTTGTAGTCTGGTCGTATAACTGAATGTAGCAGTTGTATAAGTCTTGAAAGGATTTGATTATGTTCTCGTTTGTTTGTTCTAGTTTACCTTTTTCGTCTTTTAGCCTAGCAATCTCTAAGTCTAGTTTGTTTACTTTGTTTCGTTCGTCGTCTAATTCTTTCCATGCCTGTTGTAACTCATTGGTCTTGTCTAGATATAGGGTTCGCTCGGTTTCAAATTCTTGCCTATCGCTTATCGGCTCTCCTTGTTTGTTAATCATATACCTCTATCCAAGCTCCCTCGGTTGTTATTGTTTTCGCTACTGCTGCGGTTGTAACTACAACCTCATTGAAGAATAAGTTAGAAGATGTTGCTGGTAAATCACTGGTTATGGTTTGAGTTATGTTATCGAATAGAATGTTAATGTTACCTGATGCCGTCCAGTTTATTTCGATAGTATGCATCGTAGCATCCTTAGCCACTGGACCACTGACGTTATCTACAGCAACAGAACCGCTTCCATCGTTATGCCAGATAGACCAGTTAGTTGAACCAGTTCCAGTTTCTACAAAGCCTACAATAACGCCGTGGTCTGCCGCTCCTAGTGGTTGTGTTGCTGCCGCTGTTGGTAGAACCGTAGCGCTTGTAAAGCCGAATAGGAACTTGCTTGCAGTTGTGGTATCTACTTTTGCACGTGTTTGGGCTTTACATCCGAATAAACGTCTACCTACTCCTACTCCTACAGTTGGGGATACTAGGCCTGCTATGTTACCTGATACCGCACCTGAAGTGATATTAGATAGAACGCCGTCAGTATTATCAAATGTATTCGATACCGTTCCCGTTCCTGTTAATGTGTGGCTTGTCAGGATTCCTCCTGTGCTGTTTGCTGTGGTTAGAGTCGTTCCCGAAACTGGAATCCACCAGCCAGTTCTTTGAATCATGGGTGAAACCATTCCCATAACCCCAAGGTCTGAAACATTACCTGAAGAATTCTTTAGTGCTAGACGATGTGTTGTTGAATCTATGTATAGTGACTGATAGCCTGTTGATGGGGTTGTCGGTCCTACTATCTCCTTCATATCAAAGGATGTATCCCACCTCCAAGGATTAGCTATACGTGGCCGCCTGTTTGATACAGTCTTACCATTGAATATCTGCATAATGTCTAGCAAGTCCTGAGAACCGTATTTAGTGACTGTTCCAGTTATTGGGCTGCTGACTTCTCTAAAATCTGTAAAACTCATTATCTATCTATCTACTCCCCATTGGTTATACCTTGGTAATAAGATGGTCTGAGAAATCTAGTGTTGATACGTTTGTCATAGTTATTGGGCTGCCTCCACCACCACCAACAAGTGTAATGTTTTCTGGTGTTTCCAAGAATGATGCATGGTTTGATACAACCGCTCCGGCTGTTGTGTTAACTGTTGTTCCATCATAGAAATAAGATTGCACGTTCGATGTGGCTGTGCTAAACCATGCATCTACCCAGGCCTCTAATATTATAACATCATTAGCTGCCGCACTTGCTACTGCTGCGCCTGCAAATGTTCCATGTTCTACTGACTCGCTGGTTGTATTTGTCCCACCATTACCAAGGTCAGTATATACTCCCGTTGCTGAATTACCATCTAGAATATTACCAACCTTGGTTCCTGTTGATGGTCGCCAGACATAACAACAGATAGGAATAAACTTTGGTGCTGTGTCATTGGTTGGAAAGTCGTCAACGGGAGTAGTGACCGAAAGCTTTGCTGCAAAATTATAAGTCCATGTGTTGGCTGCTATTCCTGATTGATTAATTTGGGTTGAGACAAACCTGGTTACGTAACATGTATTATTTGCTCCTGCTGTTGCTGCTTGGGTATGTGTTAATGAGGCTTGTGCTGTTCCTATGGTTGTGTCCATAGAACGATTGTTTGTGGTTGTATCGAAATTGAAAAATGCTGTCTTGGATGATTGCTCCCCAGTTGGTAGAGTTCCTGATACGCCACTTAGGGCACTATGAAGGTAAAAACGAGTTGCCAAATTGGGTTAAGCCACTACTCTCCAATATATTACGACGTTGTTGGTCCCTGTTACTGGTGCTGTTGCAAATGTAACTACGATGTTAGTTGCATCTACTGTGTATGTGTTTGCTGTGGTTAGAGAAGAACAGACTATGAATGTGTATGTTGGTGTGCTACCTAGACCATGAGCTATGTTAAACACTGTTGTTGAGCCGTTACCGCTTGCTGTTGACTTACCAGTTCTCTCTGCTTGTAATGCTGTCCATGCAACATCTGTCCCACCTGAATTAACCGCTAAAACAGTATTAGCTGCCCCTCTAGCTAACTGAACATATTTTGTCCCATTACCCTTCAGTAAATCACCGGCTGCTGGTGTTGTATCTGCTATAGTATTGTTAGCAGGGTTTACGGTCTTGTTGGTTAGAGTGTCGGTTGTTGCTCTACCGACTAATGTATCAGTTGATGTTGGTAATGTGAGAGTTCCAGTGTTTGATATTGAGGAAAATGACGGGGTTGTCATTGTTGGGGAGTTAATTGTCGGTGAGGTTAGCGTCTTGTTAGTAAGAGTCTGTGCAAATGCAGCGGTTACTAGTGTATCGTCACCCGTTAGTAATGGGACTGTGACGTTCCTAGCTGCGGTTATGGCTGAACCAACGAATGAATAATTGAATGTATTAGCTGGATTGGTAAGCTTAAGCCTTGTAGAACGGAATATCTGGTCGAAATCACCATATGTATTACTGCTGGTAGTGCTAACGTTACCAGTTCCACCACCTGGTAGATTGGTTATTGTGTTTAGGTTATAGTCTATTGTCTTGTTTGTGAGTGTTGTTGCAACAGCATCTGTTGTTATCGTATCGTCAGCAGTTAGTAGTGGTAATGTTACGTTTCTGGCAGCAGTTATAGCCGAACCAACTACTGAATAAGAGAATGTATTAGCTGGATTTCTTACTTTTAATCTGGTTGACCTAAATATCTGGTCGAAATCACCATAAGTATTGGACTGGTTTATGTTTACGTTGCTACCAGCAGCACTAAACGCAATAACAGCACCAGAAGAGTCTTTCATTTTTGGGAAATGGTCTGCTGCATCGATATAGAATCGCTGTGTCCCTGCTGATGGTGAGGACGGCGCTACTATTTCTGCTATATCTTGCGCTCCTTGCCATAACCAGGTGTTGGCTACCTTTGGCCTTCTGCCTGAAACTGTCTTGCCATTTAATATTTGCATTATATCAAGTAGGTCTTGCGAACCATACTTGTCTACAGTGCCAGTTGTTGGTAATGTAACCTCTTTAAAATCTGTAAATGACATTGTTGTTTATCTAGACCTGTTATAAGTATCGTCTACTAATTTAACTAAATCAAGTAACCGCACAACTCTCTTAACTCTGGCTATCTTAATCGCTTTACTTACATGTTTTACTTCTATAACTACCTGGTCCCTGATGTGAACGGTTTCTAGCAGGATTCTCTGTATGTATTTGGCGTTAAGTGGAATTGGGTGTCGTATCTCTTGGGCTAGGATTGATTGAGTTGGGTGTGGTGGTCTTGGTGGTTGCGTAGTTGGACCTTGTTGCGTTACCTGGTCTGTAATCGTAACGGTTGATGTTACTGAACGTATCTTTTTAGCAAGTCTCGCTAACGTGGTTGTTGAGGTAAGAGAGTCACCTATTGCTCGGACTATACCGCGCGTTCTGGCTGCTGTTCCTGTTCCTATGGTTACTGTCTGTGTCGCTAGTGCACGAATCTTTCCTGCTAACCGTGTTGGCGTGTCTGATAGTGTTATCGTTTCTGATAGTGTTCTGGTTTTGGCCGAAAGTCTGGCAACTGTAGAGGATATTGTTATTGTCTCTGTAAGGCTTCTAACTACATTCTGAACCCCTGACTTTGTATATGATAGTGACTCAGAGATTGTGACTGTTGATGTCAGTGTTCTAATCTTTGCTGCTAATCTTGCGACTGTAGACGATACGGTTACTGTTTCAGTGAGTGAACGTATCTTGGCAGACATTCTTCCTAGACTGTCGGATATTGTGACTGTTTCGGTTAGACTCTTGACAACTCCCTTAATCCTGGCTACAGTAGACGATATGGTTACAGTCTCGGTTAGTGTCCTAATCTTTGCTGATAACCGTGCTACTGTTGAGCTAATTGATACGGTTTCAGTAAGTGTTTTAATTATACCTCTAGCCCTTGCAACTGTCGAAGAGATAGTAACTGTTTCTGTGAGACTTCTGGCTTTAGTTGTCAGACGTGCGACAGTAGACGATATAGTTACTGTTTCGGTTAGAGTCCTGACTTTTCCCGCAAGTCTTGCAACTGTTGACGAGATAGTGACTGTTTCGGTTAAAGACCTTGGTATTCCCTTGATTCTTGCTACTGTTGAGCTAATTGATACGGTTTCAGTAAGTGACCTAGCCTTTGCTGCTAGTCTAGCAACTGTCGAAGAGATAGTTACGGTTTCTGTCCTGGTTCTAATCTTTGCAGCAAGACGTGCAACTGTTGAGGAAATAGTTACTGTCTCGGTTAATGCTCTTACAATTCCTCTAATTCTGGCAACAGTTGAGGAAATAGTGACAGTCTCAGTTAATGCTCTGGCTTTAGCTGCTAACCTGGCTACTGTTGAGCTAATGGTTACTGTTTCTGTTGCTGTTCTAGTCTTTGCTGCGAGTCTTACAAGACTTGCCTCTGCTATAGTTACTGTTTCGCTTAATGTTGCGAATACATTCCTTATTCGTATTATCTTTTTCCAGCGTTTACTTGATTCTGTAACAGCAATGTTTGCAATCTTCTGTGTTTCTGCTGCTACATTGGTGGATATTGGTTGTGCTAGGTTTGTTGTATTGCAGAGAGAGGTAGGATAGCTATGAACAATTGCTATCATGTTTTGATTGATAGTCAATTACTGCGATGGCCTCACTACTACTGCAAACATAGCACCTGGTTTTATTACAATCTTATCGTCCTCGTCTTTAGCATCCCACCAAAAGTCGGTTGAACTGTGTTGAGACATTACATCCACTGTTGCGTCTACTGTTCCGCCTGCTGTTAATCCTGTTTTTACTGTTGCATTAGATGTGCCTGAGTTAGCGTTTAGGCCTACTGGTGTAAATGTTGCCCCACCTGTTCCGGCTACTGATTCGGTAACTAACTTTACTCTACGTTGATAATCTGCTGATGCTGTGGCCGTGCCATCACCATGCATCACTCTAACCGCTCTTATTCGTATTATTGCATTGGCTGGTGCATCTATCTCTATGACTGTTGTGTCTGCGTTAGCTGTTAGACTTGCCTGAACAAATGCACTATAGATAGATACCATCCAGCCATTACTCTACTCTATCTATTCTACCCACTCAACGGTTACTGTGAATAACTGTGATACAACAGCACTGGATAAGACAAGGCCAAAGCATGACGCTGGCTTTACGACTATGTAGTCTTCCTCGTCCCTAGCTAAGAATTCGTATAATGCTCTACCGTTTACAGATAGAATGTCGACAGTTGTGACGTTGGTCGTTCCTAATGCTAGAGCCGTTGTTCCGGTCTTTTGTTTACCTGTTGCTGATGCTGCTGCCAGGTTAGCATTCTTTGGGATTATTGTTGATGTTGTTGCTGACCCTGCTGTGGTTGTATCCCATCTCATCATCTTAATACGGAAATGATTATCAACTCCCGCTGTCTGTGTTCCATCACCAAAGCCTACTCTGACACGTTTTATCTTGAATATTACTGAGGCTGCTGCCTTTACCTCTATGAAAACATCGTCAGTATTGATAGTAGAGTTAGATGTTGCTTGAACGTTAATCGCATATTGACCCATTAGATAGTTATCGAAACTCCTTTGGGAATAGAAATAACTACCAGGCTAATTAACCCTCTTCCCATTCAACATATACAGTTGTTGGTATGCCAGATACTGGTGCTCCGAATGTTAGTGTCTGAGGTGTTTCTATGTATGAAGCATGACTTGATACAGTTGTGTTTGTATTGTTTGTCTCTGTTGTTCCATCGTAGTAATAGATGTTTGTTGCTGCCTGAGTAGGTGCAACAGAAAAATAGATTTCCTGACAGATAACATCCCCAGCTAATGCGGTTACTGCTGAGCCTGTAAATGTTCCGAATTCACTTTTTTCTGTTGATATTGCTGATGGTTCTGCGAATGTTGTTCCGCTGCTTGTGCCATCAAAGATATCTCCTACCTTTGTGCCATTACCAGGCCTCCATACATATACGGTAACATGAACCTGTGTTCCACTTGCAGCAGTAACAGGAAAGTTAGCAGTTGCTATGTTCTGGCTGGCGGCAAAAGCAAAGTTCCATGTGTTGGCAGATATTGTTGTATTATTTTGGAGTGTGTCAGAAACAAAACGAGTAAAGTATTGTTTAGTATTACTTGAAATTGCTGATAGAGATTTTGTGGTCTGTGCTGTTCCTATGGTTGTGTTCATAGTTCGATTGACAGTTAACGCATCAACTGGTGAGGTTGGCGCTCCTAATGCAGATTGCGATGTGGATGGTAATGTTCCTGTAACTGTGCTTGTTGCGTTATGATGGTATAGTTTTGTCAATCAGTTCAGAACCGTTCTCTTCTTGCCCACTGTCCTACCTAACATCTGGAATAATAACACTGATTGGTTTATGATTGCCTTGAACTTCTTGGGATGCTGTAAGTAGTCTACTGAATCAGTGACATGGACTAACTCAGCTAATGCCCTGTTTCTCATTCTAGTGAATCCTACAGTTGAGCTTACTGTTATGGTTTCTGCTGGCACTGCTTTGGCTATGTTATGTGCCTTAATGAAAGATGGTGAACCAGGGTCAGTGGCTATAGTTACTGTTTCAGTTGGTGGTGCTCGCTTCTTGTTCCTGAGCATTGTAAGCGTTTGAGGACCAACAACGCTAACTATCTGAGTTGGTATTGTCCTTGCCTTTGTGGTCCTTCTTGCTACTGTTGAGCTAATGGTTACCGTAGATGTTAGTGTCTTGACAACATTACCACCAGCGAATGTTAGGCTCTGTGGTGTCTCTATGTATGAGGCGTGATTACTAACGGTATCCCCATTAGTGTTGGTCTCGGTATCTCCGTCATAATAATATGTTAGGCTTCTAGCAGTTGAATTGTTCTGTGATATCTGGAATATTGCTTCGTAGACTAAAACAGAACCTGCTGGTATCGAGTTAACTGCTGTTCCGTGGAACGTCCCAAATAATGTTGTCTCGGTTGATGTGCTATTAGGTTCGTTGTAGTCGGCGTTGCTATCTCCATTTAATATATCTCCAACCTTTGTGCCATTTGTAGTATTCCAGACATAAACAGAAACAGATATTGTTTTGCCATCACCAGAGCATGGAAAATTAGCATTAACATTGTCTTCGGCTACAGCAAAAGCATAATTCCATGTGTTTGTTGCAATACTGGTTACACCTAAAACATTAGAAACAAATCTAGTAAAGTAAACAACCTGTGCGCTGGTTGATGCGTTTGTAGCACAAGTCTTTGATACTTGGGACGAGCCTATAGTCGGACTCATAGTCCTGTTTACTGTTAGTGCATCTGAATTCTTGTCTACTGATAGAGAAGACTGTTCGGTAGTTGGTAATCCACCTAGGCCACTAGTAGTATTATGAAAATAAAGTTTCGTCAAGGACTAACAATTTAACTTTGGTCTAGCTTAGCTTAGCTTAGGTTGTTAGTCCATGATATCTTTAACGTGTCGTTAGTTGCTAGCGTTCCTGAACCAGTAGAGAAGTTAGCAATGTGAGGCATAGTTCCCGCAGAAGCTGCGTTAAACAATGCTGATGCTAATACACTGGTAAAGGCTCCCGTCGCTGTAAATGTGTGCTCAATCAATGTGCTATTACTGGCTGCTGTATGTGTCTTAGTTCCTGCGTCAGCCCTGGCTAAGCCGTTAGTCGTAATTTCGCCAGTTAAAGTTGTATTGCCTACTGCTGGTGTGATAGTCGATTCGGTTGATGCAATAAAACCAGCGCCCCTTGTTCCTGCTGAAGTGTTGGTATAAACCTGTGCATGCATCCAATCTTTTCCAGCGTCAGTTAACAAATTATGCTGAAATAGTGAAATTACTTTCTGCTGTCCTGTTTTATGTCTGGTGATAACTGCTGAACAAAATCCTGCTGAATTCATTCTTCTGATTTACTCCTTTTTGATTTGGAACGTTTTACTTTTCCCACAGACTTATTATCACATTCCTCACACTTTAAAGAGATATCTTTGCTGCCAGTCTTTTCGTTTATTCTATGATAGGGTAAATCCTCAAAGTATACTTTATCACCGCAACTAACGCAAAGAGTTTCACCTTGTTCGGTATGCATTGGGTCACCGTCACAGTGGTCATTCCATTCTTTGACGCTTTCAGTCTCAAAGTCATGGGCTGCACACTTAAATGCTCCGCCTTCTACAAATGCCATTATTATTACTACTAACCGAAAGCTGTTTATTAAATGTGAGAACTAAGAATAACTAATGAATAAAATCATAGGTATTATGGCAATCGTAGCAACAATAGCAATGGCATCAATAGCAATAGGAATAATGTCGACACAAAGCGTAAGTGCTGTATGCTCTCCTGATGGTAGATGCACTGGTCCTGGTGGAACAAATGGAACTGCTGGAACGATAAGCCCATGCATTAACCATAAACGCACACTAACAGCGTCTGATGGTAGGAATGTAACACAAAGCTGCTGACCAATCAATGTCTCAACTACAAATAGACGATAGACGAGGAAGGGAAAATAGCCTTAGATTGGTGCTTACTGATGGTGGGTTTAAGCTGAACCAATATGGCAATGAGATAATTGATGCAACAGAGATAAACAAATACGGTTTAATCAGTATCAAGACTAATAGGCTAGAGGAAGTTCCAAGTCCCAATGAATCATACAAGATTTACAAAATAAAAGAGTATTAGATTTCGTCCAGCTTCTTCATTATTTTTGGTAATAATGTTTCCATCATTGTTTGTCTCTGTTTGTCTTCCTTGCGTTCTTGCTCTAGTCTGCGCTTAACTACTGAAGGCACATATTCTATCTGTTCTGCTAGTTCCTGATTCATTACACTAACATCCTGAATTGATGCAGCTTTGGGTGAGACATGTAATTCGTCCTTTAGTGTCTTTGATACGTTTGAGTCGAAGTTAGTTGATGGGCCGCCGCCTCCGCTATTACCGTTTGGTGTTCCTGGTGTTGGGTCTTGATTCATTTGTGACGCTCTAACATCTACAATCTTTTGTCTAAGTCCAAATTGTGCTTCTTGGAATGCCTGCTTGTCTAATTGGCGTTGCTGATAATCTGGTATGTCTTCGTCTAGTCCTACTCCCTTTAGCACACGTTCGCCGCCTATTGGTCCAGCCCCATTATTGAATAGAATCATGTATGCCTTGACCTTATCTAGGAATACATCCAAGTTAACTGGGTCGAATACTACCTTTATCTTCCATTTTAGTCTGCTAACCTTAATCTCTCCTGTCTTCGGGTCTATTCCTCCGTCGAATAATCCAAATGGTTCGATTGGTGTTGGTTTGTCTTCTGGTGGATTGTTCTTGTCTGCTGATGGTGGTTGTTGTGAGTGTTGTATCGTAGTCTTTCTGGCTGGTGTCTTGCTTGTCTGGTCGTTCTGGAATGTATCAGTCACATTTACAGTGGGTTTTGGTGGTGGTGGAATTTCAGGCTGAACCTTAAGCTGTTCTTCTGGTGGGACAAATCCTTCTGATGGTTCGTCTATGATACCTTTCTGGTCGTTATCTATCAGGGTTTTTAGTATTGGGTCTATCCATTGTTCTTGAATAGTGTCGGCCATCCAGGTTTGATATGGTTGGAGGACAAAAACGTTCCACGCCTCCATTAGTTCCTGACTGGTCGCTCTATTCATGATATCAGGATTATATAATAACTCTGGCATCTGTAACTGCCTGATTATCTCTAAGTTGTTTGAGCTGCGTTCATTAGTCATTTCTTGTAATGAAACGTTTAACACTACTGGGTCGATGTTTACTTGCTGGTTTGTTACTATAGCATTACCCGCACCATTAGCAACGTCGTCTTGTAGCTGCTTCATTATGCTTTGATTGACGTTGTTAGGCATCTTGATTAGCAACATTGGTGACCACAACCGAAAGTTAGTCTCAGGTAAGTTGCGCTGATTAATGATACGGTTGGTTTCGCTGAGTGAGATTATCCTTTCAAATAGTGAATAGCCATAATGATACGTTCCTGGTGACATATGGTAATTGCGTAACGCGATATAGAAGATATCCTCAGCCTTCAGTATAGACTGAGGGAATTTGTAGTCTAGATATTCGAGTCCTATTAGCTGCCATGACCTCTTGTCAACAAAGCGACGACCTAATGACATGGCTGGTAGTATCTTTATTGCGTTAGGAAGGTCAGTAACTGGGTCACGCTCTATTAGTGCTGCATCACTGCCGAATACTGCGCTCTGAACGAATAGCGCCTTAAAGTTAGTTGTAGCCTTGGTGTCTTTATTGATAATGTCTATCTCTCGTTTGAATGACTTTAGCTTGGGATTGTTCTTTAGCGCGTCTAGTGTTGCCTTCCTTTCTTCGTCTGAATCAAATTCGTCATTAACATCTATTACAGTCTTGAAATGATCACCTAGAATTGATTGAGCTAACACTTCGACAGACATGGATGTGATACCATCTTCACGCCATGACTCATGGAAACGTATCAATTCCTCAAAGTTGTAGGTGGGTTTGAATGCGCTGCTGGCATTTGGACCTAAGATACGCTTAATGTCCTTGTCGTCCTCTGGTTGTAGGTCTTTGCCGTTACCTTCAGAGTCGATAAGCGTAGAAAAGAACTGGCTTCTAGCTGCTAGAATACCAGCATTACGCAAAGCAATCATAGAACCTGTAATCTCTGGTATTGGTGTATTCTCGGTCTTCACCCTACCCATGAATGGTTTAGCTTTAGCTGACAATAGGGTTAGTTAGGCTGAGTGAATACTGAGAACTATAACTAATAATTGATAGTGGTAAGGGGTAAAAACTGCTAAAACCCCCTTACCACTACATATGAGGCCGAATGAACAACGGCCCGAGACAAGATGTGATGTTATACAGTCGCACTTCACCCGTATATGTGTTGTTTCCCGTGACGTGACGTGACGTGACTTGACCTGAGATATTATCATTCACGTTTAACATTAAAAGATTTATGCAAGATTGTTCTTGCTCCTTTATTAAACAAATGAAGACACAACTAACAAAACGTAGCGTTAAAGGCTATGGCTGGGTTCCAGATATACCAGATAAGCGAGACTTCTATCTATCTGCTAGATATACAAAAGGTGCATTACCCAAGAGTGTTGACTTATCAGATAATGCACCATCAAAGGTATACGACCAGGGCAATCTAGGCTCGTGCACTGGTAACGCTATAGCTGCTGCAATAGAATTTGATTTGAAGAAACAGGGATTGAATGTATTCACTCCTTCACGTCTGTTTATCTATTACAATGAACGTGTGATAGAGGGTTCAGTTGGTGAGGATGCTGGTGCCATGATTAGGGATGGCATCAAATCAGTTAGAAGCTTAGGCGCTCCGCCTGAGAGTATATGGCCTTACTCGATTGGTAAGTTCGCAGATAAGCCAGGTAAGAATGCATACAAAGAAGCAAAACTACACCAGGCATTATCATACATGCGGGTTAAACAAACTGAATCACAAATGAAGAGTTGTTTAGCTAGTGGTTTGCCATTTACCCTAGGTTTTGCTGTGTATGACTCGTTTGAGTCTGACGAAGTGGCTAGAACTGGCACTGTCAATATGCCTGCATCTAATGAGGCTTTGCTTGGTGGTCATGCAGTGTTATGTATTGGCTATGACGATGCAACACAGCGGTTCTTGATACGTAATAGTTGGGGTCCATCATGGGGTAACAAAGGCAATTTTACATTACCATATGAGTATCTACTTAATGCAGACCTGGCTGACGACTTTTGGGCTATCAAGGTTGTTGAGGGAAAGGCTGCTTCGGTATGAAGACCAAACGTAAAGCTAAAACAAAAGAAGAGTCTAGTAAGGTTGTCTATCGTTTAATTCAGGTTCCACAGCAGCCAGCAATTCCACGTTCTTCTGGTTGGAGCGCGTTACGTAAAAGGCATCTTGCGAAACAACCAACATGTCAGGCTTGCGGTAAGAAGACTCAGTTAGCGGTGCATCACATAATTCCTCTACACGTAGACAAGTCAAAAGAGCTTGACCCGACAAATCTAATAACTCTGTGTGAGAATCCTCATTCAACGTTCTGTCACTATACATTTGGACACTTGGGTATAAGTTGGTTAAGGTATGACGCTAACATCATTGCTGATGCTGCTGTTCACTTAGCTGCTGTGACTAACGCGTCTTAGTCTCGTTCTTTACTCTTACCGCTTTTTTCTAATTCTCTTCTCTTTGCTAATAGTTTAGGTATTGCGCTTGAGCCTGTGGCAACTCCTGGTCCTGAACCTCTCGACTCTACATCTACCTTAGTTATAGCATCGTTAACAATTGGATTAGGATGTATGCCAGTCTTTGCTGTGTCTATTTGCTCACGCTTTATGTCATTAAGGATAGAGCGTCTTGATATGCGTCTAATTACTGTTGCAACCATATCCTAACTTACAAATAATAAATGCAAGAACAATCAAAAAAGGATTTCGTAGTTGTAACGCGTCTTCAAGTTCTAGACAGTCAGTCATTCCTTACTATCTTACCACCAACAGTTATGCGTGTCTTGACAATATGAAAGCCTTGTCCTTTTAACATCAAGTCGTCACCCTTGTCTAAGTCATATGGTTCTTGCTTACCTTTGTTTATAGTTGAACGTGGTTGATTGAAGAATATGTTTAGGTTATCTCCCCTTGCAGTTAGTTGTTCTGGTCGCTTTAGGTTATCTCCGCTTGTATCCTTGATTATACCACATCTACCGCATTGGTATAACTTACCTCTTGTTAGACGTTCACCCTTGATATCGTAGTATGGTATTAACTGAATGTCACAGTCTTCACATATGTAGATACCATCATCTGCCTCTGTTGCTTTACGTAGGTCTATGACCTTACGCTTGTTAACGTCCTTTGGCATTCTCTTAATCTTGTGTTAATCTTGGTAATAAAATCATGTTTGACTTCGATACCAGTAAAGTTACAACCATATGTTAACGCTACAATACCAGTAGTTCCTGTCCCACAATATGGGTCTAGTATCATACCGTTTGGTGGTGTTGTTATGATTGCTGTATCCCTAATCAATCCTTCAGGCATACCAGAAGAGAATACACCATCTGGTGGTTGTGTATATGGATATTCTAGGATAGAAGTGCATAGCTTAACAGTGTCTGCTGGTCCAGCGTTGAACTTATCAAAGTAATAGTTTGTAATGTCCTTAACAAACCAGTAAATGAATTCATAATCTCTACGCCAACGATTGGGTTCGTCTGCGTCTTCTCTGATTGGTCTATGCCAGATAAGTTTTGAACGTAAGTGCCAGCCATTGAATACAATCATTTCATATAGAAAGCGTTCTGGTAATGCCACCATCTCACCGGATGTGTTGTGATAATCAGGTAAGTTAATCCAGATAGAACCATGTGGCTTAAGCTTTGGTGGTATGAGTAGCATTACCTTGGTTAACTCTTCCATTTCTTTGTAGTTGAATGGTGGATTAGGTGAAGTGAATACTGTATCTATTGATTGGTCAGGTATCTCTAGCAGCTTTTCTTCGGCTCGGCCTTCCAGTATCTTGAAGGTCATGTCTATTATTTATGTCACATCTGTGTTCTTCATGTCGAGTGGCTCTATCCTTGGATTCTTGGGCTTTACTTTGTGAATGTTATCGGCTCTAGTTCCTGCTACCTCACGCTTATGTAGGTCAATTATTACTTCCTCGCCTTTGGCTATCGGTGTTGTTGCTATGAACCTGGTTGTATTGGTGTCTATCTGTTCTAGTGTTAGTGGTTGTGTTGCTTTGTTCTTGTCCTTGTCTTTATTGTTGTCTTTCTCCTTTTGTCTATTGATGTCTTTATGGTGTTTTAGTAATTCGTCATACTCTGGTGTTCCCCTTGCTACCTTAGCATCAATTAGAGTTGTAACAGCATCTATCTCATTCTGGTCCTGGTTATCTGCTGTGAATGTATGTCCATCAATCTCGAAGTGGCCGCCGCCCCTGTAAAAGTCCTCAACTAATCCTAGCTTTGGGTCTTTGATACGCTTACCAAATCCAGTCTTTGGGTCGTATTCAATTACACCTTCCATCACATTACCATATTCGTCTAGGAATCTGGTTCTAACCTGAACGTCTAGGCTATCTTGGTGTTTTATGTGCTTAGCCATTTGTTATTATTATCAGTGTTATTAGATGGCGGCAGGTTCTTATTCTTATTTATCACCATGTCCATATCATAGTATTCGGTGGATAATCGCAATGCATCAAGTAAGTCCCATGTCAGCGTGGATTGTTTGTCTTTTAGTAATTTTAGTCCTTCAACTCTCGCTGTTCTTAAGTCACTCAGCAAGTCTGGAAACATCTCAGGATTTGCTGCTAGTAATCCTTTGTCTGACAGCTCTTTCAGCTTTTCTAGCATTGGTTGACCCTTTATCGAGAAGGCTATCGGTATTACGGTCATAGTGCCTTCTGGTGTCCAGTAAGGGTTTTCTTTCTTCCATTGTGCTATCTCTTGTTCATAGTCGGCATTCTCACCTATTGCTATCTTTAGTGAGCGTATGAATGCAGGATTAGCAGCATCAACATATACCTGATTGTTGTTACGGTTTAACTGATAATGGAAGATTAGATTAGTGGCTAGCTTTATCATTTCTTCACTGACAGGACGATTGAATTGCTGTGCATAGATAACGCGAATGTAACCATCTATCTTTTCTGTGATAACGAATGCTGTGTTTGAGCTGCCGTATCCAACATCGATTCCGAGTGACTTCTTTGTATAATAATTGACGGTATCGAAATCAGTGAGTTTACGACCATTGGATTCGATTCTGTCAAGTGTCGCCAAAGGAAACAAGTTGCCCGTATCGTAGTCATACAATCCGCAGTATTCTCGTTTGAAGTATCCCTTCTTGCTTTCCGCTTCGATTTCACCAGGGTCATATATCTTCCCTAGCCCTCGTTGGTATAAGTATTCCAGCTTCTTGTATCCGTGTTCTGATTCGTCTTGCTTTTCTATTGTTTCATATATTCCGCCTCTTCGGTTAGGAGTGCTGACCAGAATTATCCAAGGCGCTGACTTGAGGCGATAACCCTCAGCAGCAGCCCTTGCCTCACGTTGTTGGTGTAATGGGAAAAAGTCTGCCTCGTCTAGCATTATCCAAAATACCTTTGCGTATCCCCTTAGCGACATGGCATTGCTAGGGAATGCTTGTATGGTTACTCCGTTTATGATTACTGTATCGTTGTTGCTGTTGAACGTTGTAAACTTGGGTTGTAGGAATTGCTTAATCCGGAGTATTTCTTCTCTGGCTAGTTCGACTCTTGGACCTGTAATGATACACGCTCGGTAACCGAACCAGTGGTTATTTCGAACACAGAGCCACGTAAGATACCGTAAGAAGAATTCAGTAAGTCCCAGTCCTCTTGACTTTTTGACCCATAGATTCTTGTAGGCCTTAAGGTATTTCGTGAGTTCGATTTCATAGTCGAAGATTGAGAGAGGGCGGCCGTTCTTTTCAGGCAATCCAATAATGTGGTTAAAACAGCATCTGTGACCTGTGCGGTCAAATTCTGTCTCATGCGCTATTATGTCGTTTATCCAAAATGGTTTATTATGAAATAAAGTTAGGTTTGGGTCGTTAGCTAAATATCCGTTGGCTTGTTTCTTCTGTCTCTGATTCTGTTCCTGTTGAATCTTCGCTATCTCGTGTCTCGGTAATGTCATTTCTCTTTACTGCTAACCCTGCTATTATTGGTAGATGCTCGATTAAATCTGTTAGTAATACAGTCTGGTCCCTCGCCTCTTTTAGACTGTTGATTCTGCTGATTGGGTCTTTGATTTGGTGGTAATTCTTCCAGAATTCGTTTTGCTGGTTTTTTACTTCGTCTATGCGTTCCATATATTGGCATATAAACTCGTATTGGTCTTTCATCATTCGGTTTAGTTGTCGTCTATAATTGGTTCTGGCATTGTTTCTAAGCTTGCTTATCCAGTCTATTGATAGTAGAAAGCCTAGTTTATCGTGGATTAGCTGCTGCGTTTCTGCTACTGATAATCTAGATAATCGGCAATACATTACTAGGTTTTCTATGTCTTGTCTTTGTAGTTTGGTGTATTGTCTCATTGTTGTTTTTTACTCCATTGTTTGTATACTAGAACTGTAATTAATCCTAGTAGTGCTATGAATGAGAGTTGCAGTATTAGCCATTCGCTCATTTAGCGTTAACCCAAGCTCGTTTTTTGCGTTCGCTATGCCAGCCATGTAACACTACTAATCCACCAAGTATCGCAAATGGTAGTATTACGAATTGAACTAGAAACATTAGTGGGTCGTTTGAACCTAGGCTAGATGCGTATTCTGTTAGGTTGAACATTTGTATCTATTTCCTCCAGTTGAGGATATTACTGCTAGTATTGGTATTGATATTATTCCCATTACGACGATTATGAATTCTACCATTGTTATTATCTTATCTCATTGATTGCTCGCTTAATTTAGGGCTTAGGTCTGTTGAGAATTCAGCGCCTTGTCGTATTCTTACTTTTGTCATCCATATGCTGAAAAACAGGAAATAATGTGGTAGCATTTCAACATATTTATCGAAGAATTTAGGCATATTGTCTTTTCTGGCTCCTACATGCTCGCGTGTAATTGAACGCCATCTTCCGTAAAAGTCTTGCACTTTGCTGGCAGTGCTGCCTGTATGCTTGAACCATTCACTGGCTATGTTTACGATTTTGAACCAATGTAGGTGGTCCATTCTCCATTTCCTATCTAGTGGTGGGTCTAGTAATTCGCTAACTGTATCAAATGCTTTAGCCATCTTTCTGATTTCCTCATCTGATATCATTTCTATGAGTTGTTCAGAGTCTTTTAGTTTCTTCTGTATGCCTTCTTTCTCTACAATTTCTGCTACTTTTTTCCAGCGTTGCCAGTATCTGTTTAATGCGTGAACGAGTTCTGTTATTGCTGGAATTGTTTCAGGATATGTAATGCGGTCTTTGCTTTCGTCTTTACCGGATTCATACATATCGTGCTGTTTTAGTCTAGTTACTGGTATTTTGTTGGCTTCTAATTCTTTTGTGTAATCGTCTACAAAGTCTAGTGCTAGGTCCATAGCATCTTGATGGTCGTCACGTTCCATAGAGCCAATTTTCATGGCTATGGCTTTGGCTTCTGTTAGTTTCTTGCGATACAGGTTAAACAATACAGAAGAATCTTCCTTACGTTTTCTATGACTGTCTAGAGAATGACTAGAAGAAACATCTATAATCCGTTTATATTTATGAAATTGTGGTGGTTCTAATGCTGTATAAACATAATTTATTTGTCCATCTGTGAACCCTCTAGTCCTACAAGCCTTTACAATATATTCACAAATCATTGTAATTTGGTATGCTGGGTCGTCATAACTAAGTCTAAAATACTCTTCTAGGTCTGTGGCTATTCCTTGGAAGTTAGTAATGATGGTTTTGTCGTTCTTGTCGTTATTGTCAAAACAATCTTTGATTACATGGTATTTTTTGTCGATACTTTCTTGAATAAATTTCTGTGTTTCTTGTATCTTTTCGTTACGTTTCTCTGCTGATTTAGATTCTTGCACTATGAAACGTATAGTTACTTATTGTAAGTTAGTTAATAGATTTCGCCTCAAACCGTTGGTCAAACCTTGAACTTGTGCCTAGATGCACACGTTTTTGAACAAAACTGTCGTTCCTTCCATCTTGCAAACGATAAGCAAGTGGGTCTATGAAAGACTTTGTTACATTGAATGCAGCGTTTAGATTCCTTCGCTATTCTTTTTTTCCTGTTCTTGTTGTTGTTTGTCCTGCATTTCTTTGAGTGTTGCAAAGTCTACAGTAAAGGCTAGTCTTCCCTTCTTATAATCTCGCTCGCTGAAACTATATTTTTTAGACAAGCGTGTAAGTGCCTCCCTGAATTTTGCACCAGCAGGAGTTTTTGTTATGGTTACAAAGTCGTTTACGTCGTATTCATTGTCTGGCTTTATCAGAATATACCTCTTCGTTGAGGTCGTTGATTGATTCTGTAGTGACGGTTGTTCTACCATGTAATAGGTTTATGATGTTGTCTATTATTTGAGTATCTTCCTGAAACTGTGCACTTTTTTTCACCAGTATCTGGTTATACATTTGTATAGACCTTACCTAATTGTATATAGTTCCTATACTATTTAGGTATGATGTATATAATTTATTTAGGTATATTTAGTAATATTTAGAATCGCTTATCATGCCATCGTCTTCGTCTTGCATATTAGAGGCTAAGCCCTTAAGATGGTCTAGTTCTTGTTCTAGCTCTAGGTTACGTGCTTGTAAACGTGCTAATAATTTCTTCTGATTATCGTGTAATTCCATTAAATCCTTAAATTTCTGCATTAAATCTTTGTATTCTGCATTTTCATAATCATAACCCAATTTTAATAAATAAAAAAGGCTGGTGAGGCTGTTAATAACTAACTGCCTATTATTTTATTGTTTGAATTTAGAGCTACTTTAGTAATTGATGGAAATAATGAGGTTGGCATAGTTACGTTTGTTGTTCCTGCTGTTCCGTTAGTTATAGTGCCATTATCTGTTCTTGGTATTAGTGGATTCTGTCCATTACTATTGTTACCGCTAGGTGGGTTTGTTGGTCCATTATTTGGTGAAACGTTAGGTGTTACGTTTGTTGTATTACCACTGCCGTTATTGTTATTGTTGTTGACTGTTACGTTCTGTCCTGGTGCTGGGATTACCTGAACTGGTGGTATTGTCTGTCCTGAATTTGATTGGTTTTGACATGAACATTGGCTGCTACCATTGCCAGTTTGGTTTTGGATTGGTGGTGTTGGTGCTGGTGGGTCTATTACAGTTACATTCCCTGGTGTTGTTGTTACGTTTCTATCCGGAGGCGCTACAACTACAGTATTATTGTCAATTATAGTTACATTTCCACCAGGAACGGTTGTGACATTGCCGTTTGGCTGAATGACTACTGTGTTATTACTATTAGTGGTATTTGTATTGATTATAGTGCCATTCTTTCCGCCGTTATCTGCTGGAGGAATTATAACTACTGGTCCCTGTGGTGGTTGGCCGTTTTTGGTGACTGTCGTTATTATGACTTTATCGTCTTGAAATACATTTGTTGGTAGAAATGCGCTAGTGCTTGTATTGTTATTATTGTTACTTCCCTGTGCTATTACTGTCGACTGTTGTAATACAGACATTATTCCCATTGATGCTATTGCGATTGTTATTGCTACAGTTGCTATTATTGCTCTCATTGCTTTGTTATCCTTTGGTTATTCAATCAGGTGTTTAAACTTATTTACTTATTTACATGACGAGCCGCTACATCGGCCTTTGCTATCTGTTGTTGAACCAGAGTCAGAACCTTTCTCAGTAACAGCGAATCCTGTTGAGATGTTTTGTTTATCTAATCCGTCTTTTTGTGCTGTAACCGTAACTAGATATTGTCCTGCGTGTGCATGTGGACCTATTTGCGTTGTAAGGACAAGCTCGCCCTTAGCATCGGTCTGACCACCTAGCAAGACTTTCTGGCTTTGTGATGCATAGTCTACAATAATTGATGCAATATTTACGTCTGGTATTCCTGTTCCATTGTCAGTGGCTGCTTTAACTGTTATTGATTCTGCCGAACCCTTGGTAATCTCGCCTTTTTCTGGTATTGCGGTTACAATCATAGTATTTGATTTTGATGGTGTATCGCCTCCAATAGTTCCTGACGTTGTTGTTTGGTTTGAGCTTGGTTGAATATCTCCTATTGATGCTGCTTTAACTGCCATGATTGGAAATACCATAGCAACTATTCCGACTACTGCCAGAAGAATAAGTGTTTTTTGCATTGCGTTGGTTACTTACTTGACACTAAAAAGTGTTGACCAGCCGCGGCCGCCGATTTGCTCTATATGTGCGTGTGCCATGTAGTTACCAGGGAAATCGAATTTTGTTTCGATAATGCCTCGGTCACCTTGACTGAGGGACACCACGTCATTGGTGAATGATGGAGTGTGACTTGTTCCACTTGGGTAATATTGGAATACTTGACCGTGCAAATGGAATGAGTTTTCTTCAAAATCAAGCATGTTGAACATGTAGATGCGCAGTGGTTCGTGTAATGTAACATTAATTGGATGGTGCATATAATAATTTGCTATGCCGTTTACTGAATAGATGCTGTTGTCATGCTCTTCGGCTATTGATTGAGTCATATTATTTCCCTCGTCATCTGGCTGCTGGTTTAGTAATGCGTTGGCTTGTGTGGAGTTGATTAGGCTAGGATATGGCTTATGTATTGATAAATCATATCCATTTAGAAACATTACAATTTCATGCATTGATGGTCTTGCGTTATTCGCTGGTGGGTCAATTATCATGGCTCCGTATAGCCCACGATTAATATGTTCTGCTACTGGAACCATATGACAATGATAAACAAAAATTCCAACTGGCGCTGCTGTAAACTTGTAAGTGAAAGACTTGCCTGGTGCTATGAAGCCTGAATCGCCGCTGACAATTGGAACGCCATCCATGTTACCAGGGTGAATGCTATGCATGTGTAATGAGTGAGCCATCTTTCCTTTGTTGTAAACAGTTACTTCCACATGGTCGCCTGCCGTCATTCTCATAAGTGGACCTGGTATTGAACCGTTGAAAGTCCAACTTGGAAACATTACTGACTGTTTTGTGTCTTCTGGCATCGTTATTGGGATTTTATGGCCTTCTTCAATTATTAGAGAAAATTTACGCAATGTGGTCCCGTTATCAAAATGAGTCGCATTACCGCAGTTAAAGAATGTTAGCATCTGCTGCATTGTTGGTATTAGGTGCTTATTCTTTGCACAATTCTTTTCGTTGTCATACTGGATTTTCTGTCCTACTGATATGGCTCTACTCTCTTGTGGTGGTATTACTGATACAAAAGAAAACAGTAGTAATACTGTTACAGAAGATATGATTATTGTGTTTTTATGCACGTATAGAAATTGCGGTTTTTTGGATACTTATACCTTCGTGTTATCTAAATTCGCTATTAATAATTCCGTAGGCTTCTTTCAATAGGTTTTCTTCACAAATGTTTTGTTTGGTGAATTGTTTCAGTTCTGATAATATCTTTGGGTCTCTATCCTTCATTATCTTGAAAGCCTTTACCAGTTTGTCTACAACATCGTCATATGGTTCGTCACGTATTTTTTCCCAAGTTGCTGGTTGCCTATCTGACATGAAGGTTTGGAATATTGCATACTTGAATTTCTGTTTTCGGTTCTTGGTTTGTGTCTGGACTCGGTAAGTGTCTTTTCTTCTCGTTAGTTTCGTTTCGTTAATTTCGTGGTTCTTGTTTGACATAATTAGTGATCTACTCCTATCCAAACCAAGTATTAATTTCATTCTGTGCCCTCAACACAAGTTTTTCTGTGCCTGTTGACATTTCCATCATACATTCAGGACAGAAAGCGTAAATCAAATGCTTGGGTCTATGCTGTGGGTTTTCGTCTTCTCTCATACAATGGAAGCATAGCCCCTTCCTAGCAGCATATGCATACTTTGATTTTGGGTCTTGTTGTGGTATGTCGTTATTGAAACCAGGCATTTTGATTTTGCTGAAATATACATCTTTGGCGCTTCTGAAATTGGAGTTTAATCCCCTGGTAAACTTGTTATTGTTTTCTGGCATTTCTCTCTATTTCCCTCCAATCACCATTCCAGCATTTGCCATGATATTGTATGTCTGTGTCCATTAATCTGACTATATCGGTATGTGGAAGAATTTCTTTGCCGCAGAGTTCACAGTTCATCCTTCTTAACACCAAAATTTGATAGGTCTTCCGCTTCTAAAAAGCCCTGGTCTTTGAATCCTACAATATTCTTATGAATGCATTCACATCCATTTGATTGACATTGGCCTGTTTTTGGTTCGTGACTCCAATACGGATGTTTGCAGGTTTCACATTTCATTGATTATTACCCCAAGCCCCTGTTAGTAGGTTTCTCCGGCAATCGCATATTCTACATTCTTGGAATTGTGGACCTGCTAATAGGTAATCATGGTCTGTATGTTCATGGCCGCAGTTAATGCATTTCATTACAAGCCCTCTCACTTTCTCTGTATTCTTCCATGAAGTTATCGTATAATCGTTGTTTGATTTCTTCTGGTCCTATGGCCTTAATTGCTAGTTTTTTCATTGTGTGAATGCCTCACAATTGCATTCAGTTTCGTCTATAAACGCTTGACATTTGCCAATTCCTTGAAAGCCGTTGTGTGCCCAACGTGGATGTAAACACGCTTTACAATTCATTTCTATGATACCTCTGTAATTAGTCCTCGTCGTAGTAAATTGGGTTATCGTCTGCATAATCTTCTTTTTCTTGCTCGTCTATTATGTCATCATGTTCGTCTATTATTTCATCTCGTTCATCATAGACTTTTGATGCATCGTTATTACGCATGTTTTATACACACTCCTATCTTGGTTTAACCTTGCTGCATTTTATGCATATGTCAGGAAGCCCCATTGGGTATTGTCTAGCCTCGACAAGTCTCACAGTCCCACAAATACTACAATCAATTCTAGCAATGCCAGGAGGCAAACCTTTATTTTCATTCAAATTGATATTACCTCTGGTGTCTTAGTTCGTTCTTCTTGGCATGACATAACTTCTAGGGCATCAACTTTTTTTCGTAAGTTGTTTATCTGTTCTGTTCTATCCCTGAATATTCGCCATAGGCAATCGTTGTTTGTTTCTTCTGGCTTGCGTTCTGCTTCAATCATAGCCCAAAATTCGTCGTCTACAAGTATATGATGTTTCACACTGCCAGAGTTGTCGTATTCTAACCCCGCCTTTGGCCTGCCGCCTCTATGCCTGCCTTTCCTTTTTGTTCCTAATAACACACTCATTAAAACTAATTAATTAATTAATCATATTAATATGTTTGTATATTGTTCTCTAGGGATTTTTCCACCGGAAAGGTAGGCCATGTAAGTGGGGGCACGTTGGTGGGGCCCACTAGCTTTTTTTTCAAAGGTATCGTATCGGTATTATCTACTTAATGTGATTAATTAGTTAATCAGTTTTAAAATAGGTGGTATGATTTAGGCTATTCATACCATGTTTCGACATATCTAATCATTGAACTGGCTATTTTTAGTGGCTTGACTGTGATGTCTTGGCTGGCTCCTATGACTGGCTTTACGACTGACGACGGCTAGCACTTCTATTAGGCTTCACATCTATTGGCGGCTTGCGCTTACCTTTGGTTTTACTTTTGGAAGCGGCTAGCGTTCATGACTGGATTTACAACGTAAACAGGCTTGCACCTACGTAAGGATTGACGTATGGTAATGGCTTGCGAATGAGCTTAACTTTGTCTATATATTCGGCTTGCATTTTCTTCCGGTTTTGAAAAATACTCACTGCCTTGGGCTTGCTTCAAGAATTGGCTTAACATTTGCTTGTGGCTTGCTTTCTGCATAGGCTTTACATCACGTAGTGGCTTGCTATCCATACAGGCTTGACTTTGTAAAAGGGCTTGCGCTTTTTGAGGGCTTTACTAGCAATTAATGGCTTGCCGCATTATGTGGCTTAACTCCCCAATACGGCTGGCTAATGCTGACAACTTAATAGCATGTTCTGGCTTGCAGGGTCATATGGTTTTACGATAATATGTGGCTTGCAAAGTTGTTGTCTAGGCTTGACAACCTCAGCAGGCTTACGTTATATTTCGGCTTGACATATGTTCAACTGGTTTGCGAATTGGATTGGATATACGTAACGTAATGGCTGGCTACTTTATGCTGGTTATACGTTTCTACCTGGCTAGCGTAGGAATATGGATTTACATTTAATTTGGGGCTTGCTTTTTGCAAAACCTATCGGTTTCACGTAATTGATTGGCTGGCTAATACCTTTGGCTTTACTATTACGACATGGCTAGCTTGGTTTGGCTAGTATCTTTGGTTTTACATACCAGGTTGGCTTGCGTTATTCTGAGGCTTTACAGAAATCCATTAGACTGGCGTTAGGTTACGGATTTACTGGCTTCCGTGCGGCTAGCATTAACCATTGGCTTTACAATCACTTCTTATGGCTGGCTTATCATGCTGGTTTAAACTATTCTCTCATGGCTTGCGTCGATAACTGGCTTGACTAATAACATTGACTTGCAATCGATACACGGATTGACTAGTAATATTGGCTGGCTGCGAGACTTGGATTAACTAATACCATTGGCTTGCACGTGGCGATAGCTTTACAATTGTGCTCGGCTTGCTCTGACTTTCGGATTGACTATTCAGAACGGCTTGCTAGTTATTGGAGGATTTACCTTCAAGTGTGGCTTGCTTTCATGTATGACTTTATATGAATAGCTAGGCTTGCACTCGGTTTAAGGCTTTACAAATTGAATTGGCTGGCTTGTCGGTATGGATTTACGTTAACGATTGGCTTGCTAGGTTAATAGACTTGATATGATATACAGGCTTGCTACTCATGGTCTAGGCTTTACTATTCCGGCTCGGCTTGCTCATTGTGTTGGTTTAACATTTCAGGGAGGCTTGCAATAATGATTGGTTTTACAACGAGAACTGGCTTGCTCTTGGACCTAGCTTAACACGCTATTTGTGGCTCGCTTGTTTTCATGGCTTTACTTGTCTGCTAGGCTTGCACTAAAATCGGGATTTACTAATTGCACAGGCTCGCATTAATTATAGCTAGTATGAATGGCTTTACGAATGCCAATGGCTGGCTATTTGTGTAGGCTTGACTATTATGTCTTGGCTGGCTTGCCTCTTGCTTGGGCTTTACCACATCGCATGGCTAGCTGAATTAGTTAGGCTTAACGGTCTTCATAGGCTTGCGATTCCAGATGGTTTAACATTAAAACGCGGCTGGCATTAATTTTCGGATTTACTAAGTCTTAACGGCTGGCTTTTTCCAATGGCTTAACCGACAATGACAGGCTTGCTGTTAACTATGGCTTAACGGTTAGAAATTGGCTTGCGGTCAGACAAGGCTTTACAGAGAAGAAAGGCTTGCAACGACCTCTGGCTTTACAGCGAAGAATTGGCTTGCTAGAATTCTCGGCTTTACAAATTGCAAAGGCTGGCTGTTTTTGTAGGCTTTCAAAATACAGATTATGTTGGCTGGCAAAACGTCTAGGCTTTACGGCTCATGTTGGCTGGCTTGTCCTACTGGATTAACAGATTTGGCTGGCTTGCAATAATGATTGGTTTTACAGATTGTATAGGCTTGCTCCAGTATCAGGCTTTACAGAACGGAACGGCTTGCAATCAATATTGGATTTACAAGGAAGATATGGCTTGCAATAATCGATGGCTTTACATCGTAGAATTGGCTTGCTCTTTTTCCAATGACTGTTAAGGGGCTTGCTATGCCCCATTGATTGGGGCGTTAGGGTGCTACAATCTTCGCATTATTCATGTATTCATAATATTCGTCTAACAGTATCTTCTTTTCTTCCTCTTTTGTCAATTCTTCTAACTCTGGATATCTACCGTTTAATTCGTCTAGTAGCATTTCTTGTGATGTTTTGAATCGCTCATGTATTGGACGCCATAATTCCTGGTCTACCGGTTTTGGTGGAATGTAGTTTCTGTGTGGGTGATAGTCTGGATTATCTGACCACTTGCTGCCATTGTAATTCTCATAGATTATTTCCCAAGCATTGGATAGCATTATTTTCATCATTACCCTGTAAGCCATTGCATTGATTTTCGCCTTCCATCCCTTTGGCTTCTCTTTCTTTAGTTGTAGTAGGTCTGGTCGTTTGCTGTAGTAGTCCTTCTTGCAGTAATAGAAGAATGTGTAATAGGGGTCTTTAGCCATTATCACGTTCCTGGTTATCATCCACAAGCGACCTTTTATCTTGGGGTTATAGTTAGCCTGAACACCTTTCCTCATTCTGCTGCTTGGTGTAAGTCCAAAGTTAGACCACATCTTTGCTGGGCTTGTCATTGTTGTTGGGTTTATGTAGCCCATAAGTGTGAGTGTTGCTACCGCTCCCCATCCCTTCACACGTAAACATAAGTCATGAAGGTCCGAACCTTTGGCTACTGCAACGGCATCTGTTAATAGGGCTTGTTCTTGTTTGAATAATGCCTTAGCGTGGTCTTGCATAATCCGGTAAGGGTCTGATTTTGCAATTTCTAATTTGGCTAGTTGAACCGCTTGTATCGTTTCGTCTGATTCGTCTATCAGTTTTTTCGTCCTGCTAGTTGTTTTCTCTCCGGTGATTTCATCAATTTTGACTTCCTCGTTCACTATGAGTAGGCCTTCGTCCTTCAAATACTGGTCTTCCATGCTCAGTAAGCGAAGGTCTGCTCCAACTCTGGTCTGTTGTAACTGCAAGTATGACCTTGCCAACAAATTGACTTGCCGCCAGAATTGTTCATTCTTTACGTTGGAATCTTTTTTCAAACTGTTTTATTCGACTCCTGTAATTCCTTGCGACGTATGAAAAATGGGTCTGTGGTTTCCAATTTCGTAATTGGAATTGAGCACGTGGGTTCTGTTTCCCTCGGTAAGATATGCTCACATTCCCAATCGCTAGCCCACTCCCTAATCAATTGGGGCTTTACATAATAGATTGTTTTATTTTTCATGACAATGGCAATCCTAACGCCATCACCATGATACTGCAAAGCATCGTCGATTATCTTTGAATGGACTGATTGCCAGTTAACGCTAAAGTTACCCTTGCCTGGTCTTTCAAAGAATCTAGATGCTGTATATCCAGCCAAGTATTCACGATTATAACAAACAAAATAGTAAAAGTGACGCACCCACGGCGATTGTAACGGGTCTAAGCCCCTCCATACAACCTCAATAATATGGCAGATTGGACCCTTGAAGCCTGGTATTGTGTCAATTTTATGAATAGATGCAAAGTCCCTGTGTTTTTGCATGAAATTAAAAAAGTTGCAAGCTTCGTCCAGTGAGTCAACTGTTGGCTTGTTATACCAATCTAGGATTGTATTCCAGTTCCTATACTGTTCCCTTCTGGCTCGGTTACAGTTCTCACAAATCCAATAGTAGTCGGCTAGCTGATAGATGCCTTCGTTATCCCTATTCTTGCACTGATTGCAATATCTTTTCATTATTTCGTTCTACCTCTTCAAATGCTTGGTAGATTTTATTTGCCGTCTTTCTGTTGACACATATTCTAGCATTAGGGCTTCCAGGACATTGATTAAGTGAAGCCTCCGCTCCTTGTTCTCGCAGGTAGAAATATACCCTATCAACGCTCCAATCAATGATTGCCAGTCTATCGTTTTCCTCCATGATGGTGTAGTAGACTTGTTGTCCTTCGACGTAGATTTCATTATTTATTATCTCTATCTTTGCTTGTGAGTCCCAATTCAAGCGCGATTGTTTCATTGTCCATGCCTTTCAATTGCCAGAACGCGAATCGATAAATCTCGATATTATTAATGAGCCTCTTGATTTCATCGGTCCTATGCTTGTCTCTGAGTATTCTACGTCTTGAGGCGTGGCCAACATATCCGTCGATTTCGATAGCAATAATTCGCGTGCTGCTGCATCCACAGACATCGACATAATAAGGTGTCTTAGTGATACCCCTGTGAATAACGACTTCATCATCGGTATCTCCGAAAACCGTAAACCCCCTATCTCTAAGAACGTCGGCCACTTTCCTCTTATATCTAAGGTGTCGCTCGCTCTCATTTCCTACCACTGCATTTATGCGCCTTATTCGAGTCTAAATTAGTAAATCTAACCGCTAACGGATGGACCTGAACCTTTACTGCCTGACCGCAGCCACCGCATTTGGTTTGGTGTTCTCTCATGAAAACAAAACATCCTGGCCTTTCTCTTGCAAAATCTTCCTACAACGTGGGTATGAGTGATGTGTTTTTGTTCCTACCTCTATCCATTGCCTCGCGTCGTTATCCCATTCTAATTCTTTGCCGCAACCATAGCGACATGGTTTTGTTAAAACATTCAATTTCTTATTAGTTGTCATCTTGTCAAAAAAATAATAGGGATAGTGTTAGTTAAGTGTTTTTGTCAATAACTTTTATTCATCAACTCTCCAATCGGTAACGTTATGACCGTCATGTCTCAGTAACATTTGCTTTTTACAGCGTCTAGAATCAAGGAAGAACTTTGCTAATTTGTTGGCTGGGAAACCTATCTCTACCGCTACTTTTTCAGTTAAGTTTACTGTCTGCTTCATATTACTAGCGTTTTGGAAGGAGAATTCGGCTATAGTCTTGCTCTCGATTTCCTCTAACTCGGCTATCCGCATTTTTTGGAATTCGATAAGCTGCTGTTGTTCTTGGTATTCCTTTGTATTGGTATAGTCTTTGGTCTTGTCTGCCATTAGTTTGGAAATAGTTTGATTTAGTTGCCTAACAATTTTATCATGTTCGGTTTGAGTAATTAACTCTGTTCGGTAAACATTATTAGTCGTGGGGTATATACTACTACTATCGCTTTGGTTATCGCCATCCCGTCGACTCCAGAGTGACTTGACCTCTTCGTCATAGCTCGCCGTGGTGGTCGGGCTATGCGAAGACTGTTCTAGATGTTTGTTATCGTCATTATGCGAACTAGTTCGCATGTCATCTTCTCTAACAATGTTCTGTGTATTTGTTGAAATACTAATAACTTCTCGTGGTCTTCTCTTGTATTTATCGTCTAAAACTTGTTCAACATATCGCCTAGTCGTGTAACCATAAAGCTCGTTGCTAATCTCAGCGCAAATATCTTCACAGGGCATACCAGCGGCTTCTAGCTTTTCAGCCAGCGTCCTAATCGTTTCTTGTTTCTGGCCTTCCCAATACTTCAATTGGTATCTAGCTTCATCGAATAGGGGCTTAAAGCGGTTGTTGTCAGACCGCTCTTCCTCTAAACTCATTCTTATTCCCTCGCCTCCCTGTCGAGTTTTGGACTGACAAGGTTAGACCTTATTGGACTTGAAAACATGTTCTGCCGTGGTCTAAATGTGTAAGAGCCTGCTTGTTTTTTCTCTTCGTGTTGTTGCTGCTTACGTTGTTCCGCTCTAACTATGGCGGCTTCCAGTTTATCTTGTTGTTTTTCCTTCATATCCCGTCTATATACTGCTTGCAATTTCTCTATTTGTTTCAATTGGTTTTTGTATCGAATTTCTTCGTCTTCTCTTAATGAGATAAGTTTCTTTTTTGCTTCGTCTAAGCCTACATGCTTTATGAAATTGTTAGAACCATGTAGAATATCACTCTGGCAGTTTTTGCATACATCATAAAAGCCGTCATCAAGTGTTCCAGGGTTTGGAATTTTTTCTGCAAAGATTTCAAAGTTCTCACTCCAAAACCTGTCTTCAGGTTTGTGGTAAATGTCATGTGGCTTGAATTCGGTAACGCTTTTCTTTACGTCGTATTTGAAATAGTATCCACATCTACTGCAAGTTTTTTCTTTCAGTCGTTTTTGTCTCTCTTCATACAGTTTGTTTTTATCGGTGATAGGATGTGTTAGCCCTACGCCTATCGGGTAAGGAATTTCCTTAGGCGGTTTCTTTGGGTCTATAGGAGTGTTGGCTAATTCTATTCTAGCCTTCATTAATACCTCAAGTTCTTTGAGATATTGTTCCTTGTTTAGCCGTTCTAAAAAATCGGCTTGTGGGTCAGGGTCAGTTATCCTATTCCTATCAAGATTATGTCTACTCATATGCTACCCCTTTCCCTGATTGCTGTTGCCAGTTCTCTAATTGCCGCAGCTAGGTCTTTGGATGCTGCTATGTTTTCCTCATGTGACTGTTGAATTATTCTCTGTCTTTCCTTTACTGCTTCTGAGTCGAATGTTGTTTGTTGTTGTGATTGTTGGTATGTGCCAGACCTTGGTTTTACTGGGTCGATGTGTTCAGAACCGTCTAGGTTGGTCTTTATCCATCCCTTAGCATCTGGTGAGGGCTTTGATAGATAGATTTGTTGGTGACATGTAAAACATTCTTTTTGTAGTTGTTGCGACATTATTTTGTCTCACTCCTTAATTTATTGGCCTTATCCATTAGTCTGTTTAATAGGTCGTCAAACGACATTCTAAATTCGCCGTATTCCATTAACCTATTGTATGTCTCTTCGCTTACGCTTAGCGTTTTTCTTGTTGATGCTTTTTGTTTCATCAGTTCTAGAGTATATTTAACACTATATATTCATATCGCATGTATTACACAATGTTTATATTATCCACTGTGTATAGACTGTATAGACAAGAAAATGAATAAACTTGATATGAACAAAACAGTGGGTTACTTCCAAGACGGGGAGTTTATGGGATTCGTAGAGTTGGAGGGTGCAAAGGAAATCAGAGGCTCGGCAATAGATGCGGGGTATTTGGTTGAGGACTTTGGGGATTGGTTTAACGTAGTGTATGAACCAATAAAGAAAATAGCCAGAAAGGAGATAATACAGTATGGTTAAGGCGGCAGCCGTCGGTCTAACATTCCTAGGAGTGATAGTCCTATTCGCAGCCATTATTTTTACTATGATTGGGCTTACGACTTGGGCTTTTATTGCTGGTCAATATTTCCTACTAGCCTTATTGCTATACATAGTTACAGGTTTCCTATGGTGGAAGGCTCATAAAATCAGAGTAAGTGCCTTTGCATGAAAACAGAATACGGTGGTCCAGTCGTTGTTGAATGCCCAAGGTGTGGCAAACGGATTAACTTAGTGTTAGGCGAGTATGATTTTAAAGTCTATAACATTGATTCAGAAATCTTACATCCATGTTATGAGAATGAATTCCAATAACAAAATGAATAAACTCGTAGTCCTTACGTTGGCTATGGTTTTAGTGGCTTCTATGGCCTATGCTGGTATTAGTAGTGTGTCCAGTAGTGGTTTACTTTTGGCCAAAAAGTCACATGAAAGTAGTGACAGTAGTAGTAACACAGGAACCGGTAGTTCTGGTCATAGCGGGGATAGTAGCGGTAATAGCAATTCTGATAATGGCAATGATGGTAGTAAAGGAACACCGGATAAAGAAACAGAAACGGACAAGGGGTCAGACCAACAACAACAATCACCACCAATAATTAACAAACCATTATCCAGTGATGGCTTTGCATGTGCTGATTCTAGCGGTTGTAGCACAGATAAACCGATTACACCTAATCCAAATCCTAACCCAAATCCAAATCCTATAACTAACCCAGTTTCACCACAGAAGAATAAAACACCAATTGACTTTAACTGCCATTTCCATCCTGACAAATGTGTTCCGGATGTTCCTGGCGAATGCCCTGGTGGATTTGCTTCAAACGACAATGGTAACTGTCACCCAATAGGTCCATGTCCTAACGGCTTTTCAAGACATGACGACGACGAATCAGGAAAGTGCTTCAAAGGACCAAATTTTTGCCATTTCCATAGCTGCGGTTCTGATAATCCAAAACATAGCACAACAACAGTAGTTATTCACAAAACAAAAGTAGTGCATAAGAAAGACTTGATTGGTATACCGACAGTATTCGTTCCTGGTATCGGATTGGTAGAACCACTTAACTGCAAACTAAACAAAGACAATGGAAAAATAGGATGTGAATTTGTGATTATAAAGGTGGTTAACTAGTAACTAGATTTTATCTTTTTTTTCCACCTTTGGATGTTGAGCCGCCTAATCCGCCGCTATTCGCTGGTTTCTTCTTTAGCTTATTTTTGTTTGCCACGTTGTTTTCTCTCAACCACTGCTACATAAGCATTAGCCCTTGAATCACTCCAACCTTTCTTTTTCTTTATTGCTTTTACTGCTGTATCGTGCGATTTGTAGGTTTGACCGAATACTGTAACTGGCATTTGTTGATACAATAGTTATTAACTCATCAATTGAAATAGATTATGCAATGGTTAAAGAAGAAACAAAGTATGAGAAAGTAGTATCTAAAACCTCATCTGCCGATGCGGAAACAAATGAGAAGACCCCGCAAGTTGTAGAGGATACACCAGAGAATCGAAATAGAGCACTACAAAACGAGTCTGTCGAGACTAATAAGCGTCTGCGTCAACAAATGAAAGACGACACAGAGGCTAGAGAAAAAGCAAGTAAAAAGTAATATAGTCTAATCTAGTAAATATAACGCATATCTTTATAGCGTCCGACTCCTTTTTCTGTTTTAATATATGTCGACTACAGCACATGATGTTAGCGATGCAGATAAGCAAAAGCTAGAAAATTTAAGGCTGGCTTATGTTAAAGCACAAGAAACAAATTCTCCTGACTTAGATAAGGCTAGAGAAGCATATCAGGATTTAGCAGTAAAGTTGTTGGTAAGCCTATCTGGTAAGCTGGATGTAACTCCTGGTCCTGGTCCAGATGTTGACGAAGGCTACCAGAAACCAGGTGGTTGGGGTTCTAAGGAACAGGACAAACCCGCTGGTTGGAAGGTCACGGCCATGAAAGACGACCCATCAAAATTCAAGGTTGTTGACAGCGCTGGTATTAATATCGCTACTGAATTCAAATCTCAGGCTAGTGCACAGGCTTTCATTGATAAGGCTAAGGGAGGTAATAACCCGCCGCCGCCAACACCAGGACCAACAGGAAATAAAGATAGTTTTGGCGTAGTGAAAATCTATCCAGATAAAACAGGTGGTGCTACAAATACTAGTTTCAAAGGTAAGGAAATGGAAAGACATTATGCAAGTGGAAAGCCTTCTGAAAACAGTTATGAATACACATGTGAGGCTAGTTCACCAGACCATAACTCAGACATTGAGGCAACATTCTATGAGAAAATTAATGGCTTTAAAGACGCACCTGACACAATTTCAGATAAGCTAACTGGGCCGCCACATCAAGACGGTGCACACGGTTGGGTTATAGGTCAATTTAGAACTGATGGCTCTACTGCTGATACATTTGAAACAGAATACCCACATCCAAACTATCAGAAAATCAATCCAAAACCTGCAACATCAATAGGTGGTTCAATTGTTGGTAAGTGGTTTGGTCACAAAGTGATTAGCTATGTGAAAGGTGGTAAAAGGTTTGTAGAGAGCTGGATTCATTTCCCTGTCAACAATATAGACAACGTAGCAGCAGAACAAGACCAATGGAGGCAATACGTAAAGCCAATGCAAGTTGAGGATAGATTTGTCAAGGCAAATGGAACGTTGACAACTTCAAGACTCGATGGTATAAAGAAGGGTTCGCCGCCGGATTTCAAATACAGCAGCACTAGGGAAATAACCCCACCTTCCTAATTTTTTAGTTTTAACTAGCTAGCAGTTCCAGTTAATAATTGCGTTAATCTTAATGCCTGTGGCATACCAAAACCATACTTTAGACTAGCAACTCCTGGTGAGGTTTGGCCTAATGTATCGCAGCTAGCAATCATTGCATTTATTATATGAATTAGTCTGCTTTGTGTTGGTGGGAATGTTTGTGTATCGCAAGGACTAAACCTATAATTAGCAAAGGCTAAGGCTGCTAGTCCTGCTATATGTGGCGTTGCCTGGCTTGTTCCATCTAAGACATGTGTTCCAGAAGTAACGTTTGGTCCTCCAAGGTCTGATAAGATATTCATACCAGGGGCAACGAAATCGGTTGGTGCTCCCCAAGAACTGAATGATGTTAGTGTATCAGTGCTATCTACCGCTCCAACGGCTAAAACACCAGGTAATGAAGCAGGATAATGTAACTCCTGTATACCTTCGTTTCCAGCTGCTGCTGTGATAAACCTACCATGAGCAAATGCGGCTGCCACTGCGTCTGATTCTGATTGGTCTGCTGAATTGCCGCCTAAACTCAATGATAAAATATCCATATCATTTTCATCTGCCCAAACAATACCCTCACCTATTGTTGTGTTTAACCCGAATCCAGTCTTATCTAGGACTTTGGAAGCATACAACCAAGCGGTTGGTGCTACTCCAACCACATCCGCATTGTTTATAGCCGCGCACGCCGTTCCAGAACAATGCGTTCCATGAAAAACAGGACCAGTTTGCCCTTCAAAGTTGGTTTCTACTACATTGTTATCATCTAATGGACTTGTTACACCAGGAACAAAACTAGCCCCGCCTTTATAGTTCGGCTTCAAGTCCTGGTGATTGAAGTTTATTCCTGTGTCTATGATACAGAGCTTAACACCATAGCCATTATGTCTGGTTGTAAGGTTTAGAGAGTTTGATTGGACTCTAGATATGCCCCAAGGAACGGTTTCGGCATCGGCCTTTGAGTATCCTGGTTCGTATACCCATCTTACATTCTCATTTCTCCTTAATGCAGCAGCTTGTTCTGGAGTTAGCTTGATGTGAACATTAGGCATTTCATAACGGTTTATGTCTACGATGGTTTGATGGTCTTTGGCTAGGTTAGGATTGTTTTTGTGTTCGCTATGCTTGGTTCTCCGTGACTCTTTTACTAGGTCTAAGATATTGTTAGTGTCTCTAAGTCCTATCGCTTGTCTGAGGATTTCCATCTTATCATCGTGTTTGTTTGGTCGCTCGTCTTTTTTCTTGAATATTACTGCATACATTTTTGATTCGGGGTCTATGTCAACCATGTATCTATAATATCACCCTGGCACAATCCTTGTTAAACATAACTTCTGGTAGTGGAACTTCGATGTGCTCATGCCGTCGACTCTGATTGTTGTTTGTGAGTCTGAAGAATCAAAGCAATGTAGGTAAGGCGATTCAAACCATCCACCTGTATCGATATCATCCAGTATTTTTACAAACTTGTTTGTTGGGGTCTGTGAGCCACTAGTATCTATCCAGCATTGTAAATGACAGTTACTTCCTTCGTTCCACTTTAAGGACTGAACATATACCCACTTGCCATTTAGACTACCGAGTTTTATACTATGGGATGGTCCATCGTGGTAATCAGGATGTGGGTCTTCTTTTCGTATTCTAACCCTATCACCAGCTTGGTTTATTCCAATGTCGTAACATCTGCCATTCTTCGCCTTTGAGTCTGTATGTGTTCCACCTGAAAGCTTGGAAGAGATTTCATCACTTCCTGACGATAGGTTTAGTGAGAATGTCAGGTTACACTGGTCCATCTGCGGTTGAACCCCGCAATCTAGTCTAAAGCTGCCATTACTCTGGAAATTCTCATGGAAGTTTGTGTGCTGGTCACCGTATTTGAAACCCGCTGGCAACTCTACTAACGTAATACCGTCTGGTGTTGTTCCTCCGCCGCCTCCGCCTGGTGTTGGTGGCGGTTGTCCTCCGCCTCCGTCACCTGGTGGTGGTTGATTGGGGTCACCAGGGCATTGGCCTGTTGGTGGTTCTACTGGCGGCGGAATTGGTTCTGGTGGTGGTATCGTTCCTGGGTCGAATACTCCTGGTGGTGTTGGTAATGGTATTTCTCCAATTGGTGGTAAGTTCGGGTCTGTGCCTGGTCCTCCTGGTAATGTTGGGTCTGGTATTCCTCCTGGTCCTCCTGGTATGCCTCCTGGTTGACCTGGTATTCCTCCGCCGCCTCCTGGTAAACCTGGTATTGGCTCGCCAGTTGGTGGAATAGGATGTGGCTCGTTACTAACTACAATCGAATAGTTTTCTAGCTCTACATGGCTGGTCTGTGGTGGAATTACACGTTCCAAATGAATAGCCACAAAATCACCATTGTTTAGGTTAGGGATTGGTATGCCAGTATCATATGACGTTGGCTTGCTAGGGTTTTGGCCGCCGCCTCCTGGTGAAGGTGGTGGGCTTGGTGTCGGATTAGGCGTATTTGGACCCCAAATTTCAAACTCAGTTACACTATTCCATGTGTTTACTGTGTTACCTAATCCAGTATATCGAATATATCTAGCGTTGAATGCTCCCGTCCCTCCCCCTCCTGGTGGTGGTGTTGGTGGTGGTTCGCCGCCGCCTCCCCCTGGTGGTGGTGGGGTTACTGGGGGTGGGTTTCCTGGTGGGACTGGTGGATTAGTGCTAGTAGTATAAGTCATGGAAAGATGGATTGCTTCTGCTATTGAGTTATCAGAGTCGCTAACAAAAGCGTGCCATGATAAATCAGGAATTACTGCGTAAATAATATTTGAACACCGCTGACTTCCTACAACAAATGAATTGGTGGATGGATTAGGAACAGAATTAGCCGCTATTGCCTGAGTAATTGCGACCATAACATCAGCAGAAGTATAACTATTGGTGTTAGCTGGTGAACTGGCATTAGTTGCCGTGCCTCCAAATGTTGGAGTATTGAAGCCGTAGTCTGACTTAGCAGTTGCGAAAAATGTTGCTGCGTCTGTTCCTAATAGTTTGTTTTGAACTAAGTCAGTAACTGCATTCTTAAACGTTGTTTGGTTTGTCCATGTTGGACCCCAAAAGATTAGGTATACTTTAGGGTTCGGAATAACAGAACCACCATGATTTGAATAGGTTGGGTTCTCTGATATAGATACACCACCTGAGGCCGCACCTGGTGCTACACACTTGGATGTTTGTGTATCCCAGTAATATGGGACTTGCAGGCCGTCTGAAAATGTTGCAGTTGTAGCGTTTGAATGGTTTTCGCAGAGGTCACAAATCTCGTAATCATTTGTATCCATCCAGCCTTTATCCGCTCCGGCTCCGTTTGTTACTGGATTCGTGATACATTCTAGCAACTCATCCGCTAAGTCCCTAACAATGAAAGCTGCAGATGTCCCACCAGGATTATCTCCGGTTTGCATGGCTAACCAGGGAACTTCTAAGGTAATGTTTACCGCATCTATAACACCACCAGTAGATGTTAAGGTCGAGACTCCTGCTTGCTGATTAAATGCAAATTCTTGAAGGGCTAGACTATTGCCTGAGGATTTGTATTGTGGTCCTCCACCTGCTGTTATTGGTGTAAATGACGAACCGTCAGAAGAATAACCAAGATTGAATTTAGCTTGTCTTTCATCGCCCTTATACCAAGCTATTTTAACAGAATGAATAGCGTTGACAACACCCATATCCAGTGTTAGTTGTGCGTTTGTGCTATCTTGTGACCATCTAGTAGATAGGTTATGGTCTATCGTATTACTTGCTACGTTACCATCATTACCGTTATCGGTCGCTGTTTTGATAACATAGCCGTGTGATACCTGGCCGCCGCCCCCTCCTGCTACTGGCATAGTTCCCTGTGCTGGTGCTACCTGCGAACACTGGTCTGGTGGTGGTGTGCCGCCGCCTGGTGGTGGTGGGCTACCACTTTGAAAGCATGGTCCATGATTTGTATATACATTCATTGCAGGTATGCTAGTTGCAAAGTCCAGCCATTTCGAGCCATCCCAAGCCTGTGCATATGCATCTGTTGCTATGGTATTAGACTGTGCAAAACATCCGATATCTACATGAGCCGCTGCTGTTCCAGTAGTAAATTCTAGACCTATTCTCCAACCAACACTAGGCAATGGATTTTGAACTAAGTCGGCTACTGTGCTGAATACTTGCTTTGTGAAAGCAGTTGTTAGGGTTGAAACGTCAATCGTTCCTAGAGTTCTAATAACTGTGTTATCACTAGCTGCTGGAACAACACCGGAAGCCATAGCCCATACCTTCATTGTGGCCGTTCCGGTTGGTGCTCCGGTCTTTCTTAACATAATTTCGACCTTATCAGGATACTGATTGTATACAGGATGGCCTACCTGTCTAATGTATAATACAACTCTTTTGTTGGTATTGTCTAGGTTTATGTTTACGGTTGGTGCTTCTGCTGCATTTTGCCAGACCAGGAAATAGTCTGTTACAGCATCAATTGCCGAAGCTAGTTGCGCTACTGCTGAGTTTGTTGTGGTTGTGCTGAGTATGGACATGCCAGTAAATTGGTCTAGTTCACCAAAGTAGGCGCGCATATCGGTTAACGCGCTGCCACTAACGTTTTTTATGAATATGACACGATGGTCAGTTATACCATTTCTTGTATCGGTTTCAGAAACGTCAGACCATAAATTATTGAGAAGGCCATTAAGAATTTCAGTGTCGGAAATACCACCACCAATTGAAAGAAACGGGTTCTGGTTCGCACCACCACCAGATAAGTAGAATTTTATCTCGTTAGCCACGGTATAAACAGGTAGTTATATTTGTCTGGTAATAACTATTTAGTTTGAAATGGGAAGAATCGGCCTAGACGGTGTTTTTCAGATTTGGCCTTCGCAAGAGCAAGGTGAGGTATGGTATTTTAACGTCTTTAATTTTAACGGGGATACCCGTATGAATTGCGACGGGGTTATCACAGGGACCACAACGGATGGTTTTACGGTCACAGATAATCCTAGTCCTCATATTTATATCGAAACAACCACAGGCTACGCGCTTAAGAGTTTACCACAGAATATCAATCATAAAGAAATTGCCAGCCGTGGATTCATGTATAGAGTTAATGATTGGGAACAAGTAGAAATAACATCATACTTTAACGTAATTACAGCAGATGGTGACCTTACTATTTCTCTATTCGCTCGTGGTGCTGAGTTTACTACCCCTCTCCCTTGGTGTCCTGGCTCTGCATATAAATTGGAGATTAGGAAGGATGGCAAATTCAGATTTGTAAAGCAACAGTATTTCCTGCAAGCCACACCTTGGGGCAATGGCTGGGTTGACGTTCCTGATTTATTCGAGCCTCTTACAATAAATGGTTGGTTTGGTGTTAAGTTTGTCGTTTATAATAAGGATATAGGAAATGGTAAGCAAGGCGTTAAGCTAGAGTTTTACCTAGACCCTGGTTCTACTAATGCGTTTGTTAAGATTGGTGAGTATACAGATGCTGGTGGTTGGGGAGGAAGTGACGCTGCATGTGGTGGGGCTAATGACCAGATAATCACATGGGGAGGACCGCTTGTAGGTGTTTCTTGGGATTCAGCACAACAAATGCGATTTAGGCAAATGTCTGTTAGGACAATAAATCCTGGTGGGACGTTTGGTGACCCAGTTCCCCAACCTGGTAAAGTTCTGGTATCGTCAACTCATGTATACAGGATTGGTATTGCTGCTAAACAAACATGTGAGAGTGTTATTCCGCAAGACCCGAACCCGCCGCCCACTCCGCCTGGTGGTGGGCTTACGACTACGGTTAAGAAGATTGCAGAACAACATGGGATAGCTAAATTCGCTACTTAGTTTAATTTAGTCTAGTTTAGCTATCCCATTCAATCGTTATTTCTGACCTATCTTTAGTATAATAGGCGCTACGTGTTGGAACATCTAGCAAAGCCCAAAATCCTACAAAGTCACCAGGCGCTAAGTCTGGCAGCGAGATAGCATTATCTCTAGTGTTAGGATTTGTGAAGGTTACACCAGTTGGGGCTATGGTATCAACACCACCAGTTGTAATGGCCGAGCTTACAGTCATTGATAAATCAAAGTCAGGAACATGTCTGATTTGTTCTCCGTCATAGTTTACCTGGTGAGAATAAGACACTGGGTCAGTTCCTATACGGTTTACTGCTATGTAGTCAGTTACTGTTCCTGACGTATATTCAAACCAGATAATATCGTCCTCTTTTAGTTTGTAGGTATTTGATGTATTCGTAAATGTTATTTTAGTTGATGTGTTTGGTATTGTGCTGGCAGTAACTTGTCCAAAGCTAGCCCTCATACTGCTGTCAGTGCTAACACTATTGAAGCTGCTATAGTAACTTTTGATAAAACATTTTACTGGGGTTGAATCCGAAGGGTTACCATGTCTGATTAACCAGGCATCAATTTGAACTGGGGCAACGTTATAGAGTCCAGCACGATATGAATCAACGGTTTGGCCTGCTCTTGTCCTATCATTATCCATCCTTGCTTCAGAAGCGTTTAATGGAACGTCATACTTTGTTTTAAGTGACGAACCACCTAAAGCCTGTTCTAATGTATTGGGAACTGTTCCGGCATAACCAAGCTTAAGCTTGTCTGGTCCTGTTGTATCAGCATCTATGTATATCTTGATGTTTGTTGCTGTGTTAGTAGGGTCATTATTCTTTAGATAGAAACAATGGTATTTCTTTGTGCCATTGATACGTTCATCAAATGTTATGTTTTGCCACATCGTGTTTAGGACTAGGTTTGTTGACGATAAGTCCTGGTCTGGAACTGGAACGTTTGATATAGCCCCTCCCTGGTTTCCGTCTGGTGTGGCCTTTGTAGAACTGCCAGAATAGTATAGACGCATTGCTGTTGATGGAATTGGCATGGTTTGTTATGCTCTCGACTCGATTATTAACTTGTATTCTGCCTGTAAATGTGAGTCTGTTCCTGCTGGTATTACTCTCAAGAGGCTAATTGCGTGCCATTGTAATGGACCTAAAACTGGTATGTGTTCCTGAGTCGTTTCAAAGTGGTCTGTTATTCCTGCAAATGCTATAGTCGGTCCTGTTGATGGTCCAACTTCATGGTCTGGTGGTCTGGTATGTTCGTTTGCTAGTAATGCAGGGGCTACCATAGGACCACCTTTATGGAATGTTGCAGCACAAAACGGGTCTATCTGTAGGAAATACATTCTAAGGTCGAATATTGTTTCAAGGCTATTATTGTAGAAATAAATCCAGCGGTATGAAATATCGCCAGCAAGTCTTTCTTGAACTGTTATATCGTCCCAAATATTATCGAAAACGCCATCAACTATATAGGCATCTGGAATAGCGTTAGACATTGCACCACCTAGACTTTGAAATGGATTGATATTATCTTCCCCACCACTAAGCCTAAATTCTAACTGGGTTAGAATTGTTGAAAGGTCAACCATGCCATAATCCTAGCCTTAGAATATATCTTTCATGAAAGTCATGGTTGGGGAACATTCTTTCATATGTTATATCTTTGATATCTGATTTTAGTTGCATCCATTCTGGTCTTGATATGACTAGTTTGTATTCATCCTGATAGGAATCTTTATGGCTTCCTTTTAGGTTAGGGTTTGTTAGTATTTCACCTA
>Ga0207644_10000099_pt1 | contig 63025 bp, 60 predicted proteins | sample KBSS73metaG_FD_184326 | JGI IMG/M metagenome (GOLD analysis project Ga0207644, IMG submission 184326) | Switchgrass rhizosphere microbial communities from Kellogg Biological Station, Michigan, USA - KBS S7-3 metaG (SPAdes) (version 2) | ecosystem: Host-associated > Plants > Roots > Rhizosphere... | reverse complement strand
TCGATCTGCGGCAGACCGCGCGGCGCCGGCGGAATATCCGCCAGATCGAAACGGCCGAGCGATTTATTCGCGACGGCTTGCTTACGCTCACCCTGCACGACGTGGATCGTCACCGCAGTCTGGTTGTCGTCGGCGGTCGAGAACGTCTGCGATTTCTTGGTCGGAATCGTCGTGTTTTTGTCGATCAATGGGGTAGCAACTCCACCCATCGTTTCGATGCCGAGTGTCAGTGGCGTAACGTCGAGCAGCAATACGTCGGTGACATGGCCGCTCAGTACCGCACCCTGAATACCCGCACCAATCGCCACCGCTTCATCCGGATTGACGTCTTTACGTGGCTCCTGGCCGAAGAAATCCGCCACGCGTTTTTGCACCATCGGCATGCGGGTCTGGCCGCCGACCAGAATCACTTCGTTGATATCTTTCGGCGTTTTGCCAGCGTCTTTCAGCGCCTGCTTGACCGGCTCCATCGAACGCTCGACCAGCGACTCAACCAGCGATTCGAGTTTGGCGCGGGTCAGCTTGACCACCATGTGTTTCGGACCGCTCGCATCGGCGGTGATGTACGGCAGATTCACTTCAGTCTGCTGGCTCGACGACAGTTCGATCTTGGCTTTTTCAGCGGCTTCTTTCAGACGCTGCATCGCCAGTGGATCGCCTTTCAGATCCATGCCGTTGTCTTTCTTGAACTCGTCGGCGAGGTAGTTGATCAGGATCATGTCGAAGTCTTCGCCACCGAGGAACGTATCGCCGTTGGTGGACAGCACTTCGAATTGTTTCTCGCCATCGACATCGGCGATTTCGATGATCGAAATATCGAACGTACCACCACCGAGGTCGTACACCGCAATCACGCGGTCGCCGCCCTCTTTATCGATACCGTAGGCCAGCGCTGCTGCGGTTGGCTCGTTAATGATGCGTTTGACGTCGAGACCGGCGATACGGCCAGCATCTTTAGTCGCCTGACGCTGCGAATCGTTGAAATACGCGGGAACGGTGATGACCGCTTCCGTCACTGTTTCACCGAGATAATCTTCGGCGGTCTTTTTCATTTTCTTCAGCACTTCGGCCGAAATCTGCGGTGCGGCCATTTTCTTGCCGTTCACTTCAACCCAGGCGTCGCCGTTATCGGCTTTGACGATCTTGTACGGCACCATGTGGATGTCTTTCTGCACGACATCGTCTTCGAAGCGGCGACCGATCAAACGCTTGACCGCGTACAGCGTATTTTTTGGGTTGGTGACAGCCTGACGCTTGGCCGACTGACCCACCAGGATTTCGTCGTTGTCGGTGTAGGCAACGATCGACGGTGTAGTGCGCGCGCCTTCCGAGTTTTCCAGCACTTTGACCTTGTCGCCATCCATGATGGCGACGCAGGAATTGGTGGTACCGAGGTCAATACCGATGATCTTTGCCATTGCCTATTCTCCGAGATATCTGAATCTGGGTTGCCGCGTCCGCAGAGGCTGAGGACGCGACGGTTCAATCTTGCTTGTCGCCTATATTGGCCCGCCACCTATAAATTCAAGGGGCATTATTGGCCTCAGGCGGTTTCGTCGATCTTTTTCGCATTGCCTTTCGCGACCATTACCATCGCCGCACGCAGCAGACGACCGCTCAGCGTGTAGCCTTTCTGCATTACATGCAGCACCGAATTGGGTTCAACGGCGGGGTTGTCGACCATCGACACCGCTTCGTGGAATTGCGGATCGAACGGCGCACCGAGCGGGTCGATCTGCTCCACCTGAAAACGGCCGAGCACATCGAGCAGTGTTTTGCGGGTCAGCTCTACTCCTTCCACCAGCGGCTTCACACCCTCTGCCTCGCGATCGGGCACCGCCTCGAGCGTGCGCTCGAGGTTATCGGCTACCGGCAGCAGACCATTGGCGAATTTTTCGAGTGCGTATTTGTGTGCGTTCTCGACATCCTTCTCAGCGCGACGACGCACGTTTTGCATTTCGGCGACTGTGCGCAGCGTCTGATCCTTGGCTTCAGCCAGCTGCTGTTGCAACTGCTCGATCTGAACTTGCAAGGCCACAACATCAGCACCGTCACTGGCGCTCGCTTCATGCGCGGCCTGCTCGGCAGCTTCCGCAGCGGCGGCAATGGCTTCGTCTTCGACAGGGGGATTCTGCGGCTCTGTCACAACTGAGTCTCCGTAAACTATTCGATAGGGAAAATTGGATTGGCCCTATAGATGGTGGCGACTGCGGGTATTTCAAGGGCGCAGGGGGATTTACAGCGACTTCAACGCCAGACTCAACATCCGCGCGGTGACATCGACAATCGGAATCACCCGCTCATACGCCATTCGCGTCGGGCCGATCACACCGAGTATGCCGAGTGTCTGCCCGCCGACCTGATACGGCGCAGTGATCACACTGAAATCGCCGAGCGCCTCATAGCCCGCTTCGTCGCCGATAAAAATCTGTACGCCCTCCGCGTGGATGCAGCGATCGACCAGATCGAGAATGTCGCGCTTCTGCTGGAAGGCATCGAACAGCCCCTTGAGCTTCTCGATCTCTTCCGGCGGCGTGGTGCCGATCAACTGTGTTTCGCCGGTGACGACGTAATCGCGCACCTCATCGCGAGGCACCTCGAATGCTTTATTTGCCAGATCGAGGCTGGCCTGCAGATGCTGATCGATCGTAGCCTTGTCGGCCTGCATCGCATCGAGCAACGCGTTGCGCACTTCATCGAGGGCACGACCGGCGAAGCGGTGGTTGATCATGTTCGCCGCTTGTTGCAGCTCGATCTCGCTGTATGCACGAGTGGTGTAGATAACGCGGTTCTGCACCTCGCGCTCGTTGATCACTAGAATCACCAGGACGCGGTTATCCGACAGCGGCAGAAACTCCACCTGCCGCAACAGCACGCGCTGCTGGCGCGGCAATGAAACCAGGCCAGCCTGCGCAGTGATGCGCGACAATAATTGCGAGGCGCTTTCGATCAGCTCCTTGGCCGTTTTATCGGTCGTTAATTCCTGCTGCAGACTGGTGGCTGCCTGCAGCTCGATCGGCCGCACCGTGATCAGCGAATCCACGAACAATCGATAACCCTGCACTGTCGGCACGCGCCCGGCCGAGGTATGCGGCGCACGAATCAGGCCACTATCTTCGAGATCGGCCATGATGTTGCGCACCGTCGCCGGGCTGATCGGGAGACCGCTCGATTCGAGCAACGCTTTCGAACCAACCGGCTGACCCTCGCGGATATAGCGCTCAATCAATGCCTTCAGCAGTAACTGGCTGCGTTCGGTAATCAGTTCTCTTGCCATATCGAAGTCCGCTTACGCATGCAACGCTGGAGAATGGCGCGATTGTAGCGAATGCGGTCCGCCGTGATGCAAGTGCCTGCACCGATGACCCTCTGTGGTTGCCAGCGCCACCCCAACTACTGTATAAAAACACATATCTATTTTTTGCCGAAACCCTGACGCGCGGAGCCCATTACCATGCTGACTCACCTCAGTGTCGATAACTACGCCATCGCCGAACACATCGATGCTGAATTCCTCGGCGGGATGACCGTCGTCACCGGCGAGACCGGCGCCGGCAAATCGATTCTGCTCGACGCGCTCGGGCTCGCGCTCGGCGGCCGCGCCGATGCATCGGCGGTACGCACCGGCGCCGAGCGCGCGGATATTCACGCGGCATTCGACATCGGCGCAATTAGCGACGCTAAAAACTGGCTCGAAGCGCGCGACCTGCTCGCTGGCGATGAATGCCTGCTGCGCCGCGTCGTCACTGCCGAAGGCCGGTCGCGCGGTTACATCAATGGCCAGCCGGCAACCTTGCAGGATTTGAAAGCGATCGGCGAGCTGCTGATCGATATTTACAGCCAGCACGCGCATCAATCGCTGCTGCAAAAATCGCAACAGCGCAAATTGCTCGACGCTTTCGCCGGCACCGAACTGCTTGCCGATAATGTCAAAACGCTCTCGCACCGCTGCACTTCGCTGTCGGAAAAAATCGCACAGCTCGATGCGCATCGCGATGAACACAATGCGCGTGTGCAATTGTTCAGCTATCAAATCGAAGAGCTCGATAAACTCAATCTCGCAGCGGGCGAACTCGAAGAACTCGAAACCGAACAGCGTCGACTCGCGAACGGCGAACAGATTCTGCGCAACAGCCAACATGCGCTGGCGCTATGTCGCGAAGGCGAAATCAATGTCGTGAATATTTTGAATCAGGCATTGAAATCGCTCAGCGAGCTCGACGCCAAACAGCCCGCAATCGATGCCGCCGAACAGATGCTCGGCAGCGCGCTGATTCAAGTCGAAGAAGCGAGCCGCGAATTGCAACATTATGTCGATCAATTCGAGCTCGATCCTGCACGCTTGTCGGAAATCGAACAGCGACTCGATGCGATTTACGACATCGCGCGCAAACATCGCGTGCAAGCGCCCGCGCTATCGGCACTGCATGCGCAATTACGCGATGAATTAAGCGCGATTGCCGGCGGTGACGAACAGCTCGATAAATTACGCGACGAATTACGGCAAGTGCACAACGATTACGACAAAGCCGCGGGCGAGCTCAGCAAGCGCCGTCAACAATCGGCGCAGAAACTGCAGAAACAAGTCGAAAAACAATTGCAGGCATTGGCGATGGGTGGCTGCAGTTTCAGCGTAGCATTGACGATACGTGCGCAATCGCAACCACACGCGCACGGTCGCGAAGATATCGACTTCCTGATCAGCACCAACCCCGGCACCCCGGCGCAACCACTGCATAAAATTGCATCGGGCGGCGAATTGTCGCGAATCAGTCTCGCGATTCAGGTCGTAACCGCGCAAACCACTGCGATTCCAACGCTGGTATTCGACGAAGTCGATGTCGGCATCGGCGGCGCCGTCGCGGAAGTAGTCGGTAATTTATTGCGCGAACTCGGCACCCGTGGCCAAGTGCTGTGCGTGACCCATCAACCGCAGGTCGCCAGCAAAGGCCATCAGCATTTCAGCGTCGAAAAAATCACCGAGAAAAAATCGGTGCGTACACAATTGCGCCGATTATCGGAAGTGGAAAAAATCGAGGAAATCGCACGCATGCTCGGCGGTATCAACGTAACCGCGCAAAGCCGTGCGCACGCTAAGGAAATGTTGAGCTTTACGCATTGAGCGGTACTGCACCTTTAGTGAAGCCTTCAATAAGGCATCGATAAAACCGGCATCGCACAAAACGTGATGACCGCTATCGTGAATTGATTATTTTTTTTCGCGCACATACAACACTAGCGAATGGTCGACCAAGTCAAACCCATGATCGACCGCGAGTTGGTGTTGCCGCTTTTCGATGACATCGTCGACGAATTCGATCACTTCGCCGGTATCCAGATTGACCATGTGATCGTGATGCTGGGTTTTCGCGAGTTCGAATACCGAGTGGCCCGATTCGAAATTATGCCGAGCCACGAGACCCGCGGTTTCAAATTGAGTTAACACGCGATACACCGTCGCCAGCCCAACGTCCTCGCCGGTTTCGAGCAGATGTTTGTACACATCCTCGGCACTGAGATGATGGTTGTTGGTTTCGGCTTGTTCGAGTAATTGCAGAATTTTGACGCGGGGCAAGGTGACCTTGAGGCCGGCTTTTCGCAGTTCCTGAGTTTCGCCCGTCATGGTGAGTGCCCTTCGCTTTGCTGAATCGATGGGCTATTATCTCACGCCGCTGCCGGAGCGGTCACCACAGGTCATCTATTCATGCGTCGTTGTTTATCCCTTTCCGCTGCCCTTTTACTCGCTGGCGCATCGCTGCTCAGCGGTTGCAGCAACCTCGAATTCCCCTGGGTTTATCGCATCAATGTCGATCAGGGCAATATCATCACGCAGGATATGGTTAACGAATTGAAACCCGGCATGACACGCGAACAGGTGAAGTTCGTGATGGGTTCACCGTTGATCGCGGACTCATTCCATGAAAATCGCTGGGACTATGTCTACACGCTGCTCGACGCGAAAGGCAAACACACGCGCCACAACCTGACGGTATTGTTTACCGACGATAAATTGGTCGCCCTCAACGGCGATTTCATGCCGCAGTAAACTAATTCAGCGTTCAGGTCTTCGCAGACTTCAGACTTTCGCAGCACGCTGCCGGCGTGCCGCCTTCGGATCAAGCTGCAACGGCCGATAAATTTCAATGCGATCGCCAGCGCGCAACACATGCTGGGCCGGCTGCTCGATCACTTTCCCAAAAATTCCCAATTTGGCATTGCTCAGATCGATATCTGCGAACTCAGCCGTAATGCCGGAGCGTCGCACCGCCTCGAGTACCGTGCAATCGTCCGGCACCATCAGCTTAAGCAAACGCTGGGATTCAGGCAGCGCATACACCACTTCGATGGAAATCATTTTGCGCCGCCGTGAAGTCGGTGCGCGCGCTTTACTAATGCATCGACCATTTGATTGGCGATGCCGTCGAACATTTTGCGCGCGGCAAAACTGAGCAGGCGGCTCGACATTTCGAACTCGAGATGCAGCGTGACCTTGCACGCATCGGCGCCCAATGCGAGAAAACTCCAATCGCCGCGAAATTTCTCGAACGGGCCTTCAACCAGCGTCAGCTCGATGCGATCCGGCAATAACTGATTGCGCGTGGTAAAGCTGTAACGCATGCCGCCTTTCGCGAGATCGAGCCGCGCTTCCATCGTATCGGGCGTGCGCTTCAGCACCTGCGCCCCGACGCAGCCCTCCATGAATTGCGGATAGGTTTCGACATCGTTAACCAATTGATACAACGCTGCTGCCGAATAAGGCACCAACGCACTGCGTTGAATTGTCGTCATAACATCGCGCTAAATAAATCGTTAAAAACAGTGGTAAATCGTGAGCAATTTGCGATCGCCCAAGCTCGCGCATTGTTACGCGCTACACGGTCCATAGCCGCGCAATACCCACCAATAAAATGATCGCCATTGCCGGCGGCGCAATATACCGCAGCAAAAAGCGCCAGAACCAAAACAATCGCGGGCGCTGGGTGCGCAATTCATCACGAATCGATTCGCCGCGCATGCGCCAGCCAACAAAAATTGCAATGGCCAACGCGCAGATTGGCAATAGCACATCGGCGCTTAACCAATCGATCCACGCGAATAAACTCTTGCCCCCCGGTCGCCAGTTTGGCCACATGCTGAAGGAACCAATGCTCAACAGTCCGAGCAGCCATACCACCACTACCAGCAACAACGCCGCGCGCGGTCGCGACCAGCGTTTGGCTTGTACCAGCCACGCAGTCGCCGGTTCGAGCAATGCCACTGCCGAGCCGAACGCAGCGAGCAATGTCATCACGAAAAACGCGGTGCCGATCACGCCGCCATACGGCAGATTGCCGAAGATATACGGCAGCGTCACAAACATCAGACCAGGACCGAAATTCGGCTGCACGCGATGTGCGAATACCAGCGGAAAAATCGCGAGGCCGGCGAGCAACGCCACCAATACATGCACCAACACAACCGTGCCGAGCGAGCGCAGCAACGAGCGGCGCTCCGGTGCATATGCGCCGAAACTAATCATCGCGCCCATGCCGACGCCGAGCGAAAAGAACGCCTGCCCAAGCGCTGCCAACGCGCCTTCTCCATGCCATTCATCGAGCCGCAGCGCGAACATAAACTGCACTGCCGCCGCCATATCGCCCATGCGCAACGCGGTCAGCACCATGAACAGCAGCAACACCAGCAACAGCGGCGCAAGCACCATGAACAACATGCCGAGGCCACGCGCGACGCCTTGCGCCACGACCATCCATGCCACCAATAGAAACAATGCCTGCGAACCCGCCTGATGCGCACCATCGCCGAGCAACTGCCCGAACAATTCGCCGACCTGACGCGCGCTCGCGGCCGAGAGATCGCCGTGATAAAGCCAACTGCTGTAGGTCAGCAGCCAACCGCCGATCACACTCAGATACGACAGCACCAACAGCGCCGCGATGCAGCTGATCACACCGATCCAGCGCCAGTGCCGGCTCAACGCGGATTCGAGCGAGATCGAAGCAATCGCATGCACCGGATCGCCGCGCCCACGGGAGCCGATGATGATCTCGGCGACCAGCACCGGTGTCGCCACAAGCGCCATGCACAGTAAATACATCAGCACAAAGCCCGCGCCGCCGTTGGCACCGGCGAGATAGGCGAATTTCCACAAATTGCCGAGACCGATAGTTGCGCCGATCGCAGCGGTAATGAAGGTCCACTGGCTGGTCCAACCACCATGCATGGATGTTCGGGCTAAAGGCACGCAAAACTCCTGGAGCTTCTGATTAAGCTGCTCCGCTTTTATTTGGTTGTAATTCTTCATCGCCAAGCGCGGGTGCGATCACTATAATGCGCCGCCATGGCAAAAAACCCTCAGCAAAACAATACCATCGCGCAGAACAAAAAAGCGCGCTTCGATTATCACCTTGAGGAAAAGTTCGAGGCGGGCTTAGCGCTGCAAGGTTGGGAAGTAAAAAGCCTGCGCGCCGGCAAGGCCCAGATCACCGATGCCTATGTGCTGCTGAAAAATGGCGAGGCCTGGCTGATCGGCGCATTGATCACGCCACTGCAGACGGTATCGACGCATTATGTAGTCGACCCGACGCGCACCAGAAAATTGCTGATGAACAAACGCGAGCTGAATCGATTAATCGGCAGCACGCAACAAAAAGGCTACACCTGCATCTGTTTATCGTTGTATTGGAAAGCCCATTTAATCAAAGCGGAAATTGCTTTGGCGAAAGGCAAACAACTGCACGATAAACGCGAAACCGAAAAAGATCGCGATTGGAATCGCGAGAAGCAACGGATCGTGCGCCACGCTCAATGATTTGCATCAAAAAAACATTATAAATTCCCGTGTTTTTTGCATCATCGAACGTTTTTAAAATCGCAAAAAATGTTCAAGCGATGTGTTTAGATAAACATCCTCTAAAAGAAACATTGAAAAGCGAGGGCGGAGCGCCCATATTACAACCGGGACATCGATTGATGCCCCACGCTCTCTCTCCCAGGCGGAGAGAAAGGGGATGCGGGACGCGCAACACGCCCGCATCCCCGGTTACGCCTTAGTGATAGTGTTAGAACAGTGTCAAAGTAGTTGAAGCAAAGTAGTAGTAGAAGTAAGAAACGAATTCGGGGGCGATCTGGATTCGACGTTGGTAACAAAGTCTGAGGTGCATGTCGTGATGGCAGCGAATCACGTTAATCCAAAGCTGTAAATCAATAGTCGCAAACGACGAAACGTACGCTCTCGCAGCCTAAGGGCTGCTTGCAGTTGGTGATTGACGTCAGATAGAGAAACCAACTGTCATTTGATCTGGCTCGCAGAAAGGTCCGCCCGGTGCCGATCTGCTAAAACCTACGGGATCGCACTTCACGTCCTGCCCGTTGGGCTGTGAAGAGTTAAATCAATTAACGGAACCTAAACATGTAGAGCCAATGACAGCGAACTAGCGGACGGGGGTTCAACTCCCCCCGCCTCCACCAAATAAGTGAAGTAGAAAAACAAAGGGCCGCGATTGCGGCCCTTTGTTTTTTGCATAACATTGAAATTCAAGACTCGTTATCTGACTCTGGAGTTTAAGTTGAATGCTCATGCAAAAACATAAACGCGTTTGCCAGCTGCTGCGTCCAGAAACCATGCAGCGTGCCCGTACGATATGAAGCTTTTGCGCCTCGAAGTTGCGCTATATTACCAATTGCAGATTCCCTCAATTCTTCAACAGCCCGGCATCTACTCTGAGCGGTAATCCCGGCCAACAGAGATTTTTCAATTAAATGGGCTTTTAGACGGCCGTCACTCTTGTAGTCATCAGAAATAAATTTTCCCGTTTTTATGTCTGCCTCTGTAATACCGAACAACGTCTTCAGGTGTTCCGTGTCGAAAACAAGAAAACCATGCTCATGGGCTTTCTCCCCAGACGGTATACGCTGATCCTCAACCAAAAGAAGAAACCCATCGGCTCTCAAAGAACGCCCTATTAAAGATGTTTCAGAAAATAAAGATAACCAACTTCGTGGCGGTATTTCATGAAAAACATTGCACATCACGACAACATCGATTGAGCCATCATCTTTCTTTTGGAAAAAGCTCGATTCGGAATTAAAATACCTATCCACCGAATTCTCATAATTATCACCAATAACTGCCAAGCATGTGCTTTTATCGGTCGATGAAGGATCAAAAGCAAAATAATCAGCTTTATCTGCAATATTTTGCAGCTGCGCTGCCTCAGCCAATCCCTCCAAAAGCCTCCCTTTTCCGCAGCCGAAGTCTAAAATCGATATTTTTTCATCCGCATATTTTTTACTTATAACTTTATATATTTGACTAATCTGTGGATCGGTTTGTTCGGCTGAAAGTGTTTTTGGTGATACCAAACTCTCCGCAGCAAAATTGTTAGCTGCGAGCTGTGCCGGCAAACCTGTAAAAGCGTGAAGCTGCCCAATCCGCTCTTCGTCTCCTAACAGGCTAGACAGCACAAGCTCTGGCTGTCTGCCTGCGTGGGTAATTTTTCCGTTCTCCATATACCAAAGCGCCATCGGATCTTTACTTAGTACATAAGCAAGAAGCGGTATGGAGTGAGTCGCAATCCAAATTTGTGCGTTCGGTGCGCACTCGTCAATTCTTTCCAAAACCTCAATAGCTGCTGCGGGATGCAAATGGTTTTCGAGCTCATCTAAAATAAAAACGGTATTATCCAAATTCGCATTCTGCGCATGAATCGCTACCGCAAGCTGCAACATTATCTGCTGCCCATCAGACAATCTCGCCTCTGCCAACGGCTTCTTGAAAATTGTAGCCTCGTCGTCGGCCGATCTATCAAGCCGCACTCCAAGAAAAGCTTCTATTAATCCGTTAAGCTTTTCATACTCTCCTTGAATTTCAATTTTTTGCTCAGCCGATAAAGACGAGTGACTATTTCCAGTTCCCCACCATCGATTTTGCATATTCTGAATATATGGAAAATATGTTTGTGCAACGTGATCTATCCCGGGGCTTTTGGTGTTCGCTGAATTAGCAATTATGCTCTGCGAAGGCAGACCTCTTGGATCTTGATGGCTGAGGTTTTTCGGAACAAATCTAACAGCTTTGAAAGCGGCATCACTTCGAGAGATAACTCGATATAAAACTTGATCTATCTGTTTTTGCGCCTCCCCCATACTCTTTTCCACTTGCTTTCTATCTGGAGCATCTGGAACGCTCTTTAAATATTGTTGCTGATTCTTAACCTGATCTTGATACATCTTAAGATTCAGATATTGATTTAATCGATAGGAAATTTTCTGATCAAGCCTCGCTAAGAGACGGGATTTACCCGATCCATTTTTTCCAGCAATTGCCACATAACGACCAAGCCTACGCATATCAACTTCGTGCAATCCAATATCGCTTACTTCTTCCTGTGGAAGATATACTTTATCGATTAGCATTTTTTAAACTCTACCTTTTTCATTAACTACGCATAAATACAAAATCTTAAGTCTAACGTAGCCAAAGCAACCAAAATTAACTACGCCGAATCATATTCGGATCATCCAAATGTTTAACGAGCCGCCATACTCGATAATAGGCAAGCGCTAACCCGAGCCCAAAAAAGCCTGCCAGAACCTTGCTGAAATATAAAATCTGAAAGAAATAGCCTATAAGAGCAAATGCAATTCCCATTGCTGCAAGACTGAGTGCGTGATCATCGGCCTTGGCCGAAATCCTCTCGAAGCCATCCAGGATGCCATGGAAAATTCGCGCAGCTGCAAGCAGGGGAATCGCGAAGGCGTGCGGGCAAAGCATGATAAGGGTGTTGATGGAAATTTCCCTATCGCTCTGCATCCAGAAAAGCAGAATCGCGGATGACACTGCAATCATTCCACCCGCGCATGTCTTAATCAGCTCCTGCGCCACTGGTTTTACCGGAACGGCGCCTACGAAATTCCGATTTCTTTCCATGTGTCCTTATACTTTATCCAAAAAAGGAAACCGCGCCATTCGCTGAATCGCACGGGCGTGATCCTGATAATAGTCGGAAATATGCAGATTTGCCGCCGCAGCTAGGTTTAGCTTTCTACCACCGCCACATGCTTACCCAACAACTCCGCAAATTCCTCCGGCACCACAGGCCGGCTGAAATAAAACCCCTGCATTTCATCGCAGGCGCGGTTACGCAGGAAATCCTGTTGTTCGCGCGTTTCGACACCCTCGGCGACGATGGTGAGGCTGAGGCTTTTGCCCATTGCGATGATCGCTTCGGTGATGGCTTGATCGTCGCTGTCCTGCACGACTTCGCGAATGAACGAGCGGTCGACTTTTAATGTGTCGATCGGAAAACGTTTCAATTGCGCAAGCGATGAATAGCCGGTGCCGAAATCGTCGATCGCGATGCGCACGCCAATTTGTTTTATCGCGTGCAGCAATTGCACGGCTTGATCGACGTGGTGCATTACCATGCTTTCAGTGATTTCGAGTTCGAGCAATTCGGGCGGCATGCCAGATTCATCAAGTGCTTCGTGAATGTGCGCGAGCAAATCCTGATTTAAAAATTGGCGGGGCGAAAGGTTTACCGCCATGCACACCGGGGGCAGCCCTTGTGCCTGCCACGCCATGTTTTGCATGCATGCGGTCTTCAATACCCAGCGGCCGATCGGTACGATCAATCCGGTTTCTTCGGCGATCGGAATAAATTGCGCCGGCGACACGAACCCGACCTCGGGATTATTCCAGCGCAACAATGCCTCGACACCACTGATGCGATTGCTACGCAAATCGAGCTTGGCTTGATATTGCAACTGCAGCTCGTTATTTTCGAGCGCCCCGCGCAGATGGTTTTCGAGAACCATGCGCTGCAGTGTGTGTGAGTTCGTATTAGGGTTGTAAAACTGAAAATTATTTTTCCCTTCTTCCTTCGCCTGATACATGGCTGTATCGGCATTTTTCATTAATGTCTGCTCGTCATCGCCATTCTCCGGAAACAGCGCGATACCGACGCTCGCCGTGACGCGGCACTCCTGCGATTGCAGCGTAATTGGCTTCATCACTTCGGTGATGATTTTGCGCGCGCAGATGCCGGCTTCGCTCGCCTCATCCACCTCCTGTATCAGCACGACAAATTCATCGCCACTCAACCGTGCGACAACATCACTGGCGCGCGTGCAACGCTTCAAACGTTGCGCGATTTCCTGCAGCAATGCGTCGCCCGCTTGATGGCCGAACGCATCGTTGATTGCTTTAAAGCGATCGAGATCGATGAACAGCAGTGCGAATTTGCGCGAGTAACGTTTTGCAACGTCGATCGTGTGATTCAACAAATTGCCGAACATCATGCGATTCGGCAAATCGGTAAGGCCGTCGTGAGTGGCGATATGACGAATACGGTCATCCGCGGATTTGCGTTCGGTAATATCGATCACCGCGCCGGAAATAAATTCTGGAACGCCGTTTTGATCGCATTCTGCCAGCGCCTTCATCAACAACCATTTGGGTGTGCCGTCGAGTATGGTGATTTTGTATTCCAGCTCCCATTCATGGCTGCCACCACTGAAAAATTCCTGGGTCTTGCTCCGAATGGTTTCGATAGCCTGCGGTTCGATTTGACGCAACATCAGGTCCGGCGTCATCACCGTGCCTTCGGGATGGCCGTACATCTCAGCAATGTTGTAGTTCCAGGTATTGAGATCGTGGTTAGCTGATTTGAATTCGCGGTGCCACGTAAGCGGATGTCGAAAGATCGCAATAGCCGAGGCCTTCAACGCGGTTTTCAAATAACCCTGCGCTTTTTCCAATTGCTCATTCGATTGGCGCAATTGTTCTTCAAGCTTTTTGCGTGCAGTGATATCGAAACAAACGCCAGCGATATATTGCAGTCGCTTCGCAGCATCCCAGCCAAACAGATAACGCGTCTGAAGCCAGCGTATGTCGCCATTGCTGCAACAGATGCGGCAGACGCCATCGCATTCGGAGTCGCCTCGTGCGATGGCCTCGTGTAACTGCTGCTGCAATACCTCTTGATCATCCGTGTGCACGCGCTTGAAGAGACCATCCATGGAGAGCGATCCGGCATCGACGCACATCAGCGACTCAATGTTCAATGCCCAGCCCTTCCCGGCGTCGAGCTCGCTGACTACGATATTCCCCTGCGCATCCAGGGTCATTGGATAAAAGAAAACGCCGGTACCCGACGCAATCAGCATGGCCCGCAACATATCCGCTGACGGAAAATCCCTCGCGGTCGTCAAGCAACTCAATTGCTCCAGGGTTTCGTGATTGAACCAGTCTTCGCGCTTTGGAGTCGCAGCCATAGCAGCCTCGCATAAATAGTTTTCTCAAGGCTAGTTCACTTCCCGCGCTGGCTCCGCTTCGGAGTAGTACCTAGGCAAATCTACGTATCAGTCTTGCCAGAACATATCGGCCCGGCCTGGACTCGCAACATCGTCGATCTCGAGCCGGGTATTTCCATATCCGCCAATGTATTTATCGTCGGCCACACCGATCAGTGGGAAGCTACGAGCACAATGTTGACCTTTCCAGTCGCCGCGCTGCGGCCGTTGCAGCGGCACTGGTAAAGGATTTCAAAATCGACGCGAAGCGACTGCAAGCGATCGGCATCGGCCCCGCCGCTCCGATCAGCAGCAATGCTTCCGAAGCAGGCCGAGCCAGCAATCGGCGAGTGGAAATGGTGTTGCGTTAAATTGCTGAAACCGTTTGCTACTTTTCCTTATTGATCCTGTTTCCCCAAGAGACGCGGACATCGTTCGGCTGGCATTTTCTGAAAGCCATTTGCGGTCGGATACGGAGCGAGGCTTCATCAGTTTTGCTCTTGCCTCACCAACAGGAATATCCGCGAGCGGTGCATAATACGATTTGGTAATTCCAGCTCGCATTGCCACAATCGACATGATATAAATTTTTGCGCGCCCATCCTTCCCATCGCTTCAGTTCACTTCCATTCACATAAAACCTATAACAGCAGAAGGAGACTAAACATGAATGCCATTGCAGGTAGTTTACAAAGTAAGTTTCTCGCTAGTTCGACTGCGCCGCTCGCCACGACAGTGGTCGATGTCGATTCACACTTCGAACCCGGCGACGATTGGTTACAGCCTTACCCCCAACTCGCGGCGCGGCTGCCCAAGCTCAACGCCGGCATACTGGCTATTAACACTATTGCCGGCGATTTACTGCGCGATGTGCCGAAAGAAAAATGGCCACCGATTGCCGAATTAATGCCACCCGGTCTCGCGACATTGTTCGCACAGGAAAAGGCTCAGGAAAAAGAGCGGCGCGCGGAATTCGAAGGCAAGCATCAGTTTCAAGTCGCCAACGCGCAAGCACGATTGAAATGGATGGACGAACAAGGCATTCATATTCAAAACGTTATTTGTCTGTCCGGCATCGCCTATTCGCAGCAGGTAGAGGATGAAGGCTTACGGCGCGAGGCGATCGCGACCGCTAATACGTGGCTGGCGGATACCTGTGCCACTTCGAATGGTCGTCTGCTGCCGGTCACGGCGCTCGACTTCAGCGATCTCGACTGGGTTGTTGCCGAATTGCAGCGCATGCGCAAACGCGGCAGCCGTATTTTTCTGATTCCTGGCTATCCCGTGAATGGCGTGCCGCCAATTCATCCGGAATGGGACAAGATCTGGGACACCGCAACAGCGCTGGGCATGATGCCGATGCTGCACACCGGCTTCGAGCATATGAGTTTCGATCCAGGGTGGGCCAATAACGGCGGCGATGTCACGTTGTTGCGCATGCTGGGCGGCAGCGTCCGCCATGTCGCGCCGACGACTCTGGTCAATGGCATGGTGTATAGCGGCGTGTTCGAGCGTTTTCCAACATTGACGCTGATACTCGCCGAAGTCGGCGTCGGCTGGCTGCCATTCATGTATCGCGAAATTGACGATCGTGCCTCGCCGGTCGCGGAGTTGTTTCTGGGTAAGTGGAAATATCCGTTACGCCCGCACGAATATCTTGCGCGCAATGTGAAAGGCACACCGCTCAATGGCGGCAATGATCAGCCGCTGCAGCGCATCATCGATGATTTACCGGAGGGCATGCTGGTGTTCTCAACCGATACTCCGCACTTCGAAGGCATCAGCGATCCGGCAACACATTACGCAGCGGTACTCGCTGGCAGTTCACCGCAGCAGCGCGCCAACTTTCTCGGCGGCTCGATTTGCGAAGCATTTGCGCGAATGAACCATCCGCTGCTAATACCGAGCTGAAAAAAGCGTAAAAACAGGTGCAGCGCTCGCATCGCGTTGCACCTGCCACCCCAATCCGATCTCGATTTATTGATAAATCCGGATTGCTTCGATCAGCTATTTCTTCGCTTCTACTTGCATTTATTCGAATCTAAGACGGCTCATTGATACCGACATCGATTTCGATTCGGCAAAGCCGATACCCATCTTTCCGTTTTTTTGCCGTACATCTATGGCGCAACAACGATTAGCCGCGCCGACGTTTTGAAATATTTGCTCTTTATATTTCTCGCTGCATATGCCGGTTTTTTCGTAGTCGGTTTCCGGATAGGGGAAAGATCAAGGAAGTGCGCGATCGCGCGCAAGCCATTTCAAATCAATCCAGTTCACCCATATTTCAACTGAACGGAAACAGTGATTCAGAAACAGCTCGCCGCGCTGTGGCTCTCGCGGCTGAGCGAGCGCGACAACAGCGTGAGCGTCGCGATAGAGAGTGGCGTTACCGCTAGAAAGCGGAGATATAAAAGCGCGAATCCATGGCAAGCTCTCAATATCCACAAAACCCGCAAAACTGCGGGTTTTGTGGATCGGAGCAGTCCATCACTTTCCCCACATTTGCACTTGTTTCACCCGAGCGGCGCTACCAATACTTGCATAGGCGCCACATTTAATGGAGCTAGAACTGCGCATTAAGGTGATACGTGGTATTCACCGAGCCTGCTTCAAAGTGGGCGGAACCATCGTTTATCGCTTGACCTGTGATCTCCAGACCGTCGGTATCATTGCGGATAATCGTTTGAGAAATCGCGCCCGTTTCACCCGGTGTCGCCAGCGTATTAATGCCGTACGCGATCGAGCCATACGGCGACTCCACAGAAAGTGTAAATTGATTCATCGTGCCGGTGCCAATCGGCCCTATGCCGACCGCGATGGCATCGGCAGTCTGCATTAACATGAAGAAATCTTGCGTGCCATCCGGGGTGCTGGCGAGCACGTAATCTTTGACCGAATTCGCTTGGTTAGGCGCGGGCTTACCCACGAACGTGGCCAACCATTGCTCATGTGTTTGCATCAAACAGGCATTTTGAACTGTATGTGTTATCGCATGCATCGTGTAGTCAAACGTGGCGCGACCCAGATTGCTGTTTTCATTATGCAATCGGATAAAATCAAACTGCATGGTGGTCGCCACGTTGGTCACGGCACCATCTGTTGATGAGAAAGGTGCCGTGAACTCCAATGGATTTAATAGACTGTCGGATTCCAATGGCATCGTATTAAAAAACTTCGTGTAGGACGCATGGATACGACCGTTGATGACATCCGGCGAGACCACCGTGACTGCATCGTCGATCAATCCAAAATCCGTGCCCGAGCAGCCATCAATCAATCGAAATTTGAGGCCAGGCTCTTGGCGCAAAATCACCACACGCCGGCGCGAGACTTGGGTTTTCATATCAGTGACGTCGTCGGGATGCATTGCGTCGGTGTCGGTATAGTCCACCGTGCCACGTTGGATCAGCATATAAACACCGCTCGCATCGGAAGGATTCGGCACAGGTGTATACACGAGCGGATTATAGATATCCGTGCTCGCTTGTTTGCCAGATCCGCCCGAGGGCGATGTAGTGGCAGCATCGGGATTTCCGCCACCTGCTCCGGTGCCGCATGCGGATAACCCGATACAACTCAGTGAAATCAACAGCGGCGATAATCGCTTAAAGCTTTGCATTACTTCTCTCCATAAGGCCATTATTCGGCTACCGATATCGATGGATATCGGACCGAGAGGCATCCAAAATAGTTGAGTTTTTTATTTCAATCGGGGAAGGGAGCGCACTATACCGATAGGCTTTGCACGCATATTTCTACGCACTGTTTCGCAGTCATCTCGGCGCTTCATCAATTCGCCACTACCACGGGTTACCACCAGCATCTTTGATTCCTTTCAATTCAGTAAAAAATGACGCACATGAAGCGCGTCTTCCAGACAATCCTAGCGAATCGATAATTGATCCAGCGCCGCAATCATGGCTTGCGTATCTTTACTAGATGCGTCGTTGGTTAGCAGTGAGAAATTAATTAAATAGCCCTCGCTGAGAATCACGCCTTCAACTAATTGCGTAAACTCCCCCGACTTGGGTTTGCTATCGGTCGCCGCGAAGTAATACCCTTTTACGGTTTTGAATTCTTGGAGGGGAATTGTTTTCTCGACGGCGGTTTTGCCCAGCTCATTGCGCAAGCTGGTGGCTAGTTGCTTTACCGATTCCGGCGTCGCCGGTTTGGGGCCGTGCTGTAAATTGATCGCGGTGATTTGCAGGCTCTGCACGGTTTTGTCGGTGTTTTGTTGCCGGGCTTGTTGGTACATCACGCTCTTGTCGGTACGTGGTGGTGCGACTTGCCAGCTTTGCGGCCAGGGGATGTAAAGTCCTTTAATACCTTTTGTTTCTTCGTCTGCATGCACGACGTCAGTTACAAGCGATAAGACAACCCATAAAAATAAAAAGTATTTCTGTGTTCCTGTACGTTTTTTCACGACAAACATCCTGTCATTGTTTAATACGGTTATTGCGCTGCGTTGCGCTGCTGTCGCCACTAACTTCAATCGGCATGCCCGCATTTTCGATCACGTTGTCCTCGATAAGGACATCTTTGCTCATGCTCAGACCAATAGCGATTGTATTTTTCTTGCTGCCATGAATGCGGATGGTGTTGCCGCGCACGATGCTGCCGGCAGCATTTTGTAAATACATGACATACGTTGGTATGGCACCATCGTCGTTGTCGACATACACATCAAAGGTGTTATTTTCGATCACCGCACGCGGCCCGTATTGCAGCGCACCATATTCCGGCAATACCGAAGCGGGATCTTTGGTTTTGTCATATTTAATTGAAAACTCAAAATGACTGTTGCGAACCACATTACCGGAGCCGGCCAATTGCAAGTCTCTCTGCCCGCCTTGCAAATGAATGTTTTCAATCAGCGCATTGATTTCGATGGGTGGTATTGAGCGGTTTATGTAGGCCACATTTTTTTCGCGCCTAGGGTTTAACGCCAGCCAATCTTTTAAAGAAACACCAGCGGGCAGATTGTTGTCTGTATGCCAAAAAGGCTCGTCCAGAACTTTATATCCGGGACCGATGTGATCAATGCCGTTATAGGCTCCCATCTTTATCAGTCCTTTGATCTCCCCATTCCGAATCGAATTTTTATTTTTGTAAGCAGAAATCACGTCATACGACTTCAATGTATTACCCATTAAATCAATATCTACATTATCGACTGAAACCCCCACCATCTGATCGCAAGGCGGCGGATTCTCGCCTGTAATACTCAACGCATAGGGGGCTTTTGAACAGGAATAACTGTGAATAAAGCAGTATTTTCCAGATTCACGAAACCAGAAATGCGGCAACGCTTCTTCCGTAGGTTTTGAAACGATACACGCTTCTCCGCGGGAATTAACGGTAGCCATACTTTGAGGATAGGAATGTGAATACGCACAGCCTGCGAGCAATGCCTCGCCAAAACAAAACACAATGTAAGTCATTATTTTTTTGCCCAGCACTTTCTTGATCATCACCGTCACCCCGCCGGAAGAATAGCTGCGGGGTAATCAGACTGCTTCAACGTGACCCACGTTTGTTTGGTGTTATCCCATTCCCTAAAGTTTTGCGTGCGATTTTGAGATGCCGTATCAACGTTGTAGCCCTGTTTTGTTTTATCTAGAAGTTCGATTTTTGAACCATCTTTATTCACATATTGATGTGCAGGATCAGCCAACCAATTTTCAAGCTTTTGTAACTTTTGACTATCCTCAGCCGTAAAATCCCCCGTATTATCCGCGTTCTCATTAATTGAATTGAATTCCTTCAATACGATTTCCAGCGCCGCAAAATCCGTCTGCTTGCCAGTGTTCATCTTGTTGTAGTTCGTCGCCGCCATGTAGTCCTGGATTTTTTGATACGTCTCTCGCTCCATTTCCAGCGTGCGGACCTCGTTGTTCCATTGCGTGCAACTGGTTATCGGATCTTCGCCGCCGGTGCTGCTGCACGTACCTTCGTGGTTGTATGTGTAATCGGGATTGTGGCCGCCCGCCGCATGGCCGGTGCCTAAATTGAACCAACCCAGGGGTTCGTACGGTTTATTATTCTGGTCTCGGTGCGCAAACGTATCCTCGAACGCATGCAGATATTCACCCATGAACTGCACGCGCGTATCTGTCGATAGGACGCATTCACCTTGAGCTCCTTTTGCCGCATAACCATATAAATCGTCCAGCTGCTGACTGCTTGGATTAGTTATGCTGGTATCAGCGCTATAAGTAAAATCGTATTCCCCAGGCCCCGTCTTTGTCCACAGCGTGAAATGGTATTTCAAGAGTTGCGGCTGGTTGTGAAAGGCCGAGCCAATTTCGGTAAAGATATTGCTCGGGTCAACGGGCCGCGTTGCCGGATTATCATCGAGGTATTGCGTGGCCAGCGCCATGGTGCGCGCATCCTCTGGCGTCATGCCCGCCGTGACCGCTAGAAAGTATGTCATGTAATAATGCACATCACGCTCATACAATCCGAGCGGATCAACACCGCTTACCGGATTTCCGTGCACATACGCAAAGCTGTTTGTCCCGTCCGTTAATCCCAACGGATCACTTTGGGTATAGCGCCCTTTTTCCGGATCGTAATAGCGGTGCACGTTGTAATACAGACCACTTTCGGTATCTGCATATTGTCCCGGGAAGCGTAAATTTATGTGCGTGAGTTTGCCGTCTTGGTCCGAGTCTTCGTCCGGTGCGCCATTACCGAATGCATCGCCGTTCCAGCGCCAGATAATGGTTTGTTGATCGTTTGATGCGACGCGCGGGGTGGCCAAATGATCGGTGTGCAGGTAAATGATGTTTGCATCGTTCGCCGCTGCTTCAATCTGGGCGATCGGCGTATCGCCGAGCCACACGTAATTCTTGCGCTGCACCCCGTTGTATTCGCTCACCAATTTTCCATCCTGTCCGTAAACAAAATATTTCGTGGTTGGCGTTTGTGTTTTCGCATCACGCGTGGTTTTGCGGTTGCGCCAACCGCGCGCATCGTAGCCGTAGGTCGCGCTGAGTTGTTTGTTTTTATAAATCGCGCGCGTTTCGTTGCGTTGGCCATACAATATAAATTGCGTACCGCTGTTGGTTTTTTCAATCAAGGTATTGCCAGCTTCGACCAATACCGGGCCGTCGACGCCTTTTTGCATTTGATTTCCGCTGCCATAACGATAGTTCTGCGTGGCGCCCTGCGCCGTTTCGCTCACGCGGTTGCTCAACGGATCGTACGCATAGCGTTTAACACTAACGTTTTTTTGTTTCCGAATTTGTTCCTGCGTCAGCCTGTTTAATTTGTCGTACGCAAATTGTTGCGTGTCGTTGTCGCGTTTGATCTGCGCGATGTTTTGATACAGATCGTATTGGTAATATTGCGACCACAGCGTTTGATTTTCGTTGTTGGCTTTTGTCAGCGCGATATCCGTGACACGCCCATCCAGATCGGCGGTGGCCTTCTCCGTTAAACCATTGCCATACGTCCAACCGAGCGGCCCGCCGAACGGCAAGTAGGCGATATTATTGATGACGGTTTTTTCTGTTTTCGATTTGTCATTAGCCGCTATGTACGTGACTGCAGTAATCCGATCCTTGTCAAAGTGATACTGCACTTCACTGCCATCGGGATAGGTAATTTTGTCCAGGCGGTTGCCGGGCAGGTAGTGGTATTTGAGCATGGTGGGAATAACATCGCCCCGACCCAGAGCGCCCTCACCCCAACCCCTCTCCTGCGGGGAGAGGGGCTTTTTGTCCGCAGTAGTTTTATCGACGGTGGTGTTGTCGATCGTGGTTTCCTGGATTTTGCGGCCGAGCGCGTCGTAGCGGTAATCGATGATTTGGCTTTGTGTTTCGGTTTTAGTGAGCTGTTGAATGCTGTGCCTCAATCTGGCCGATTGAATACGTCACTATTGATACTCTCGAATATGAGAGTTTGGCGCTTCGCTGATGATTCGCTCCAGCTCCTCGGGTGGATTGTAGCCAAGATGGACATGCCCAGCACCCAACTTATCCTTATAAACAATCATTGGCGTTGCTGGCGTATTTGTTAACCCTATCCATATTTGTTTTGCTTTATCTATTTTTTGCTTATCACCGACATCCGCTACGATAGGTGCTGTCGCTCCCGATTTCTTTTGGGTGTCATAAAGCGTGAAATTAGTCCTAATCGCAGAGAACTTTCCCTCCCTCAATATAGAGACTGCCTTCCCCAAACTATCAGTTGCCATGTAATATACGGGTATCCACACGGCAGGGGCATCAGCAAATGATTTACCATTAGCGTTCGCTCGGAATAATTTTGCCGTTGCTGGGCAATTCGGATCAAAAAACACGTATACAGATGGAGCATCCATTCCAGATACCGAAGGCACTCCCGATAATTGAATAACCTTTCTCCATTGATCTTGGTTTATATCCTTTGCCGAGGCACAGATACTCCCCCCTAAAGCTACGGCAAGTAATAATTTATTTAGAATTTTATGGCGCATTAATCTCAAAAAAAATAGCAAAAATCCAACAGTGACCTTCCTTAAAAAAGGCAAATAATTTTGTTTCCTCATCTTAATATCCCCATGACCCAATATTCGTACGATCCACTGCCAACAGATCAATTAAATTTCTCTATATCGGACGCCGGAAAATTAGGAATTAAAAATTCCTCAGCACGATTGATTTTCTACTAATTTCTATTTGAAATAGTGTAATAACTACGTTATCGCGAAAATAAATCAACGAAACATACATCTATTGCTTGAAATATTTAATAGGAATCGAAGCTGCTGGCAGATTAGGTAACGACAACTCTCGCAGTTGATCTGCACCCTTTCCCGAGTCAATAATTTGGTACGCAACAATCGGAATTTCAATTTCTTGGGAAAACCTGCATGCCTCAGCCAGTTTTGGAGTATCACAATCCACATTAAAACCCAACAAATCTGCTTCTAGCCAGCGTTTAACTAGTGGGAAGTAAACAACCAAATCGTGCTCATCTCGAACGAACAACTTAACAGAGGCGGGCTCTGCCACAATATTCTTAATTTTTCGTTGATACTCCTGCTGGCTAGTGATGAACCTTCTGGACTCCGCATCCTCCAGATCGGTTATATCTGTGACTGCACCAATTAGACGAATACGATTATCAGCATCCGTTAAAACTATCGACTGGATACTCGCCTCCTGATACTTAAATCCCCAATAAATTTTCTTTCCGTCACTAAGCGATAAATAAGAAGGGGCAGCTTCAAATCCATCCATTACTCGATTAAAAATAGATGCTTTACCACCGTACTCACGATCAAATTCTAATGTCGATTTTCCGGCAAAAATACTAACCATCTTGTCATCAGGAACATCACCACCTAACGAAGCGCTACCATTCGCCGCGTGGGTCACGCAGCTTGTACCACTGACCATTCCAACTAAAACCAGTCCAAGAAAAAAGTGCAATATGCTTCGCTGACACAACATCATTTAGTCTCCTAATTAGCAAGCCGGCTCTGCCTACGGCGAGGAAAAACACAAGGCAACACGAAAGAATTCTTACAAGGGTTTCCAGAATTGGGCAGTTTTCCGTCATCAATTGCATTCTGCAAAATTTTTCCTTCATCTAACCGTCGCCCCTTGTATTGATCTGGATTAGATTTCAGCCAAACAGCCAACTCTTGCCAGCTACCAGCATTTACATATTTCCAAAACTGCTGCCTGATAGGACCATCTGTCTCACTTAATCCGTACTGGTAGGCAAAATCGACTATAACAGTTTGTGCCTCCTCTGGTAGTTGTTGAAATATCATTCCTTGAGAGTTTTTCTTATCAAAATTTTCTGCGACTTGAGTCTGGGTATAAAAGCCAAAGGCCCCTTCCAAAATATTAGCTTCAGGCTCAGATATCTCCAACCCTGTTTTACTAGCATTCAAAGCATCGTCCGCCGCTTCTTTTTTTAAACCAAAAAAAGGGTCTATTTTTTTTATTAGACTTTCAATATCGACATTATCTAAATTTCCGTACATCTTTACGTAGTCGCTAATAATTTTTCGAGTACCAGAATTAGACTGCTGCCCGAGATCAACCCCGGTACTAATCGTCACACCACTCTTCCCGATAACCTCACCTTTTTTATGCTTTTTTCCTTTTGAATCCACTACATCGGCTTTATATTTAGGAACGTAACCTTTTAGAACCAACTTTCCCTCGTGTTTTTGAAGAAAACCTTTTTGAGCTCGCCATGCTTTAGAGCAATCCTTAGCAGGGTTTAAAGAACCAAACACGCAGTTATGTTCAGCAGCCCAATCATCTTTAGCTTTTTGAGTCAAAAAACACATGCCAGGATTTGGGCAGACGGCTTGCGCAACCAAACATGAAGAAAATGCGCTCATAAAAACGACCACGATAAAGTTATTTAATCTTTTTCTTACTGATAATAAATATTTCATTTACAAAAGACCTTCCATCGTCAACAAACATCCGTTAACTATCCAGAAATAATTGTTAGGAATTGCATGGCGGAGGCGGATCATTTGGCGGTGTACCCGAGCCTAAGCCTCCTCCGGGATTTCCACCGGAATTATTTCCGCCGGTGTTGCCTCCACCCGTGTTGCCACCCGTATTATTTCCCCCACCCGTACCCGCGCCGGTGCCATTATTCCCCGAGGATGCCGCCACGCCACCCGCACCAAGATTGCTGCAGCTCGAATCCTCGCAGCGCACTGGCGATTGCATCCGCACAAGGCTGCCCGCACTCAGCGGGATGTAATAAATCGGATAACCGAACGCCGCGTTATGGGCGATGGTTTTGGCTTGGCACGAGCGTGTCTCGGCGCTGGTGCCCAATAAATTCAGCGTTTGGTAAATCGCGATATTGACGACGGGCACTTGCAGTGGAAAACACCAGTGCGCGCGGATTTTCAATAAATTCGCATCTTGAATATTGACGGTGCTGGCGTTGTTGCCCGTACCCACTGTTGTGGTGGTGCTGGGGCGCACGCTTAAATTGTCATTCGGAATTTGTTTAATGCGAGCGCGGGCTTCGCGCATCGAGCCGCCGCCTGGACAACTGCGGCCGGTGCATGCTTCCAACACGTATTGGTCTTTTGCGAATTGGTTGAACATCGCGCGGCTAGGCGAGAGGATTTCAATGTCCGCACCGCCCACTGCCAGCGGCAGTACGAAGTTTTCCGCGTAGGTGGTACCCGGAACCGAACCCGCGCCCGCTGCGAGGACATAGTTCGCGACGTTGGGGCTGGCCTTCATATCCAGCGGCGCCATCGCCGACGCCAACATTTTTTTCATCGGCGTTTTGAAGGCGTTGTTGATCGAGCCTTCCCGCGCTGCCATAAAGGTGGCGTGCTCCAACGTCACTTTGCCGCGATACAGCAACCCCAGTTGAATGACCGCCATGCTGATCAGAATGAGCACTGGCCACAGCACGACATGCTCGACCATAGCCTGCCCGGAATTCCATTTCCTGATCATTACGTCCGTTCCCTCTAATGTGTTTCGCGCACGCCGTTCCGATTAATCGTTTGTCGCCAGCGCCAGGTCGACACGTCGGCTCTGCGGGCGTTCGCCCGTTGCCGCGACTTCTACACCGCGCGGATCCGGCACCAGACACGTCGGCGATAATTCTTTTATTTCATGCAGGTAGTGCATCACCGCTTCAACGCGTGCTTTCGCCAACGCGTGATTCGACGCTTCGTCACCCATCGCATCGGTGTAGCCAATCACGTGAATCGGACATTGATTGCGATGTGACTCCACGAATTGTTTAGCGCGCGCCAATTGCTCGGTACGATCCATCAGTACCGACTGGCCGAGTTCGAAATAGATGCTGGCTTTGGTCGCATCGTCATTGCGTGTGGTCGGCGTGGCTGCCATGACAGCGCCGCTGGCATCACCGCTTTGCGCTAATGCCGATACGGTAATGACATCCACCAATGCGCGCGGCTGACCGGCCAGATCATTCACATACAACACTACATACTGCGATGTACCGGAGGCGCTGCCTTGGGTGGCCACCACATAATGTTGAAAACCGGTATCACCGCCTAATTTGTCGCTGAGAAATAGCCGCCAGCCCGCCGCACCGCCGCAGGTTTCACCACTGCATTGATAGACGATGCGATAGTGCTGACGTTTTAACGAGGCCAATGTATTTTCGTAAATCTGAAGGGCGCTTTTTTGCTTGGGATAGTCGTACAGGCGGCGATCGATCGAGCCTACCAAGGCATGTTTTTGGGTGGGTTTAAAACCTTCACTATCCCCGTCTTCTACATATTCCATCTTGCCGACCACCAATTCGTAGTTGGCGTAGTCCTTATGACCTGAAAATATCAAACCGGCATATTGGGTGGTTTGTACTAGCGGATAAGGTGAACTTGCTGCTTCGGCGGTGCCGGAAATCAGGAGTGCCACGCATAACAGAGGAAAACCAAAAAATTTCTGTGCGGTCGTTTTCAATTTTTCCTTCCTTGAGTCCATCATTATTGTCACGCTTTCCTTGTCACCGATTCTCTAAATTATTTCTCAACAACTACCGTCTGCACGATACGATCGCGCAATAGCATCATGTTTTTTTGATCGACGCTTCCTTGCTGCACATGTTGCACACCCTCATCCAGCACAGCGACTGCTTTCTTGATGTTAGCAAGCGCCAGGTTGTTCCAGACTTTGGCATCTTCCGGATTGATCTGTGCGGCTTTCTTATACATATTCGCGGCCGCATCGTATTGCCCAGTTCGCACGTAGATATTGCCCAATTTGAACCAGCCCTCAGCATAGTCGGGATGAGTCTTCACCAATTGCCGATACCGCGTTTCGGCCTCGCTCAGCTCGCCGTTTTTATACGCCAGCGCAGCGGCATCGTAGTTGGCCATATCTTTCTCGGCACGACGCGAATCCGTGGACGAACACCCCGTAACAACCACCAACAAAACACCCATAACAACATATTGCTTCATCTACTTTTCACTCTTTGGTCTTGCTTTGCCGGTGCAGATTTTTTTCAGTGCAACTTTCCGTTCAGACCAGCTACTGTCCCGATCAGCTACCTTTCAGCCACGCCAATTGGACACCTGGCGTCAATCCCAATCGATGGGCTTCACCCGCCGCAAATTCGAGAACAGATTTCGCCCCGGGAAATCGATGCACTTGAAATTTACCGACATGGCTGCGGACGGCAATGATCGTGCATTCACTGCTCAAAAATACCAAGTCGATTGCGTAGCGCATCCCGATCGTATGAATGGCATTGCACGGTTTCAGGTGCAGTGCCTCGCCTTTCTCCAACGGCTTTTTAAATAGCAACCCAAACGCCCTTAACAAAAACGTATCTGCGTGAATAGCGGTAAATGGTTGTATAGCCGATTTCATTCCCTTAATCCTGGTTGCTAAATTTCGTACATAAATTTCATGGCAATCGGAAATCCGATAATGAGAAATGTCATCGGAAATATAAAAGCAACCAACGGAAAAATTAATTTAACCGGCGCCTCCATGGCCAATTTTTCTGCGCGCTGAAAACGCTCGATGCGGCGTTGATCGGCTTGAATTCGCAATGTATCACCAATACTGGAGCCGGTCTTTTCGGACTGTGCGACGGAGCTCACAAACGTTGTAAGCTCTTTAATGTCGAGCCTCTCTGCCATGGCTCGCAGCGCTTCGAGACGCGACATGCCTGCTTTCATATCGCGAATAACCCGTTGCAATTCCCAGTTCAAGATTCCCTTCGGTCCTTTTTCCACGGCCTGCGTAATCGCTCCCGAAAGGTTCATACCCGCTTGCACGGTCATCGTGAAAAAATCGAGATAAACCGGTAGCATTCGTAATATATCTTTCTCGCGCGTCTTGCGTTTATCGCGCAGCGTGAGGCTCGGCAGAAAAAAACCTATCACGAATGCTACAAGTACAAGCAGAATATCGAAGCCGATGCTTATCGACAGCGCCCACGTACACAAAACACCGAACAGAGCGGCGGACGCACATTGCAGACCGAAAAATTGCTCGGGAGACATCACATAATCCACACCGGAGCGCATCAGCAGTGTGCTGTTTTTTTCCAAGCGCTCGACTGAAATATAGCGAACCAAGTAATGACTAAAAAACAGCACGATTGGCCAAACCATTTTCAATGATTTGGGCAAAGGATCCTTAAAGCGGCGATTATCTTCCGGCACCTCTTCCTTGATGCCTTTGGCTCCCCAGAAAAATGCAGCCATCGAAGCCGCGAACAAAATAGCTATCAAAAAACTCATCGCGCGCCGTCTCCCTATACATCAATCGTGACTATCTTTTTGATGAATCGATAGCCGATATACTCACCGACAATAACAACGGCACACACACCCCAGCCGGTGTAATCCGTAAATAAGTGCCCCATCGCGACCGGTTCAATGTGATATAGCAAGTACCCTACAAATATCGGCAGGCATGACATCACAACACCTTGCATTTTTCCTTGCGCTGTCAGACTTTTTATTTTGCCTTCCATTTCCAGTCGACGCCGAATGGTATCGGCCAACCGCGCGAGTACGTCCGCCAGGCTACCACCGACTTCGCGAGAAATTTTCATTCCCGCCACCACCAGCTGCAATTCGGCCACAGGCATCCGGCCATATAAATTGTCGAGCGCCTCTTCAAACGCAACACCGATACGTAACTCGCGCAGAAATAAACCAAACTCCTGCGCAATCGGGCCCGTGGATTCATCAACCATGACCTCCAGCGCCATTGTCAGGTTTGAGCCGGCCTTCATCATGTTGGAAACGCCAAGCAACGCATCCGGCAAATCAGACAAGAATCTCGCCTGTCGACGGTTACGCAAAAAATTCAATGCAAACTTAGGTAAATAAGCAGTCCCCAACGAAATAATTAGTGCCAGAATCGGCTTCCCCGTGAACATCCATACCAGCATGAACGAACACGCCCAAACTCCGGCCATGACATAAATGACATGTTTCGATTCTATGAAGATAAACATGTCAGTTAGGGAGGATGTGGTCAGCGTGCTGGTGCGCTCTCCGTATTCCTTAAATAAGGTACCGACCGCGGGCACCGTGTAATGCACGAAGACGAATACCGTTAGCGCCGCGCAGGCAACAACAAGGAGCTGCATCATCCCAGCGCGCGTCCCGATTGAAATATCGAAATATCGACATTGATGCCACGACTGATCAGTCCTTCGTAAAATTCCGGGATCAATCCTGTCGCCACAAAATTTCCCATCACCTTTCCGCTTTCATCAAATCCGGTTTGCTGGAATTTAAATATCTCAGCCAATTGCACCGTCCCGGTTTCAACCCCCGTCAGCTCGCTGATACTGGTCACGCGTCGACTGCCGCAGGCAAAACGAGTTTGTTGCACAATGACGTTAACTGCCGAAGCAATCTGCTCACGAATTGCCGAAATGGGAAGATCCATCCCCGACATCAGTACGAGTACTTCCAGACGAGCCACACAATCTCGCGGCGAATTGGCATGAACCGTAGTCAGAGAACCGTCGTGACCGGTATTCATCGCCTGCAACATATCGATAGCTTCACCGCCACGACACTCGCCGACCACGATGCGATCCGGTCGCATCCGCAAACAGTTTTTGACGAGTTCGCGAATCGAAACCATGCCCTTGCCTTCCTGATTACCCGGACGCGCCTCCAGCGAAACCAGATTGGGTTGATACAGCCTCAGCTCTGCCGCATCTTCGACCGTTACGATTCTTTCACTGTCGGGTATAAAACCTGACAGAACATTCAGCAATGTGGTTTTCCCCGACCCCGTTCCACCGGAGATCACCACATTGCGCTTTTGCATTACCACCATTTGCAGAAAACTGACCATGGCCTGATTAATGGAACCGAACTTGATCAGGTGATCCGAGGTTAATCGCTCTTGCATAAACTTACGGATGGTAATGCACGGCCCTTTGAGCGCTAGCGGAGGTATAACTGCGTTTACCCGAGATCCATCGCGCAACCGTGCGTCGACCATCGGCGAACTTTCATCGATCCGTCTACCGAGTGGCGCCACAATGCGCTCGATGGCGCGCAATACCGACTGATCGCTGGTAAATGTAATTTCGGATTGTTGAATGCGCCCATTCGATTCGAAAAATATCTGATCCGCGGAATTCACCATGATCTCGCTGACATCTTCGCGCGCCAGCAATGCCTCCAGCGGCCCAAGCCCGACCGCTTCGGCTAATACATCCGCTGCTATTTGCTGTTTATTCAGCTTGGCTGGGAAGTCTTCAATAGTGGACATGATTTCGGTGATTGCCTGAGCCGTGAACTCCCGCAATTCGTAATCGCTCATGCTGCTGACATTCACGCGACGTAAGTCAATCAGATCGAATAATTGCCGATGAATAGTGGATCGCCAGCGATTTTCCAAGTCCTTCTGATTGCTTTTTGCATCGGCTATAGCAGATATTTTTTGGGCTGCCAAAAATTCTGAGGAAATTGGCTCAGATTCGACGGCGTGCGTTGCAACATTTTTTGCTAATGCCGCTGCACCACGCAATCCTGCCTCCCTCGCTGCGACTTCACCGAAGCCTGGCGTTGCGTCGAGTGTACTGACCGAAAGTTGATAGTCACCAATCTGCACAATATCTGCCGCGCAGACAGGGCCGTATTGACTGACTTTATTGCCATTAACCAATACCGCTCCGCCATCTTCCAGTTCGGCAATATGTATTCCGTCCTGCCTGCGGATAAACTCGGCGTGGCGTTTTGAAACTTTCCAGCCATGCAGCGTAATGCTGTTATCGCGTCCCTTACCGATACTGCAGCGCTCTTCGTTACAGCGCAACCGAGACACATGCATGCCTTTCAGGGTTTTTACAGAAACTTCAAACATAGCTTTATTCCATTAACGCCGAATTAATATTTTTTTCTTTAAACTCTTTTACGATTTCTCCACTCAACGCCTGAAGCGGCTGATCACGCTGATCGCCAGGGGCAACAATGTGTGGCGTCAATAAAATAACTAATTCCGTTTGTTGATCGGACTTTCCGGTCGATCGGAATAATCCACCCACAAATGGAAGATCGCCAAAGAATGGAACTTTGCTGACCTGCTTAGAGTCTTGTGAGGAGGCCAAACCAGAAATCACGATGGTATCGTTGTCATTCACATTAACAACGGAATCCACTTTTCGAGAAAGCAGACCGGGCACACCATTAATAGCAACAGAAAAATCCAGACTGCTGACTTCGGCCAAAATGGCCGTGCTGATGCGTTGCTTATCGTCCACTATCGGCTTCACGTTCAATGTAATGCCGTAGTCCTTAAACACGATTGAAGGCCGCCCCAATTCATCGATGACCTGTATCGGAAATTGCCCACCAGAGAGGAAATGCGCTTCCTCACCGCTTTTCGCCACCAGCTTTGGTATTGCTAATAATCGAGCCTCTCCCGTTTGCGCCATCAAATCGATCTGCGATCCCAGGCTGCTGGTAATGCCGGCATAACCGTAAAAATGGCTATCTCCTTTGGGTGGCAATGGAATACCTGAATGCACAGAAAGCGCCCCGGGGAGCCGAGATTCCTGAGAACTCGTAAGCGAGTACAGCGGGTTCGCCGCCATCGCGGTACTAACGCCAACCACCGGACCACCAGCACTGGCATCCCACTTCAATCCTAACTGACTCGATGCTTTTTTACTGACTTCGACAATACGTACATCGATGCGCAGTAATGGCACATATCCGAATGCCTCTTCCCTGGTCATATTGATCACGTTCTGGCTGGACTGTGCGACGCGATTAATTAAATCGTTGTCCACCTTGCTCACTATACCTTCGACCAAAATGCGACCGTTGATATCAGTAACCTTGATGCCGGGTATGCTCTTGAGCATTTCGCGCACTTCGCGCGAACGTATCGATGTGCCTGATTCCCGCACCTGGAAGTGCAACATGGACATACGATCGCCCTTGCGCCAAACCTGTATTGCGGTGGTACCGGCTTTTTGAGCGATCAACAATAATTGTCCGTCATCCAAAACTTTATAATTGACGATACCGGGATCACCGACAGCGACTCTTTCAACATCGGCGGCCTGAACCGTTCGCACATCGCCCGCCTCCAGCGTGTAATAAGAATCACCCAAACCAAGTTCGGCCTGAGCATTCGCGATACACAAACCCAACAACATAATTAATCTAAACAGCTTCATTTTGATATTCCGTAAATAACTCAGAGCAATGATCATTTCTTTTCGCCATCCGCCAATTTTTTCCCACTGTCGTCAGGCCGCGAATCAACATATTTTTGATAGAGCTGCATATTTCCTTTTTCATCGGAAATGGTACGCTCCGCACCCAACGCACCGGTCAGCACGCCGTTAAGCTCGCCATTTTTAGCGTTACCGCCGCTAAAGGCTTCGATTACGTCGATGCCGCCGCTGGAATGAATGCGGGTTTTTCCTTCATCGGTGGGATTGCGTAACAGAAACAGCAAATTTGCTTTTCCGGAATCGACGAATTTAAGCGCCGCCAAAAACTGACCGACTTCTCGCGTCTCGATTGCCAAGGTAATAGTCTGATATTCGTTTTGAACAGAAGCCGCACCGTCCTCTGCGCCTCCTGTAAATGCCGCTCTATCTGCGACAGTTTTGGAGCCAGCGGCCAATACCTGAACACGTTGCTTGACGATACCGAAATTGGTCGCTCCCGATCCGGCTCCAGACGCGTCATCGGCTGCTTTCTCGGTGAGCACAACATCAACGTAATCGCCCGGTCGCAGCAAATGTGAGTTAGAACTCTTTTCATCGACAGCGAATGTCAGCGCACGCTGTCCCGGTTTTAATAAGGTCGAAAACGAATCGTCGGTGTTGGCGCCAATCAACAGATGTCGCAATACCGGTGTCCCTTTCGCTATAGGCTGCTTAAGAGTAAGCCCCTCCATCGCACCGAAATCATTCGGTGCGATGGCTCCGGTTGGCACCATGTCTTTCGGCATCGGGCGGCTGGCAACCATATCGCCGCGCAATATATCGCCTGCCATCAAATCGACCGTGGGCACCACCACTGCCACCTTCACTGCATCACCGGCCAACGCTATTCGCATTTCTGCTTCGCGCCGCGACAGATAATAATTTGCAGCGAACGCTGCTATCAGCGCCAGCACCACCGACGCGCCGATCAAACCCCAATTCCTGAAATTTTTCATAATGTCCCTGGCCAAATACCGCGTCATGTCCCGTTGTTGTTACAGGGGCATTGACATCCCCCACAAATACGCATGGTGATTTTCTTTGATTGCATCCATCAGCAATTGCGTCGCGTTTTTTCCATTGCTATCGGGAACGGGTATCAACAATGCAACCGCCATTGCTGCAGAAACCACAAGATATTCGATCATGGTTACACCTCTCTGTTTTTTCATTGTTGCTCCTCCGGATACTGAATTACGCCAACTACCTGCGTCTTCGCATTTTTAGCCACGAATGTAAAACTGGTTTCCAGCGGGCCTTTTTGCAGCAGCAGCACATCGACGTTCTCCGATTTTTTATTGTTCACAATCTCCGTCCAGCCGCGACTCTCATAAAATTTCTTGTAATAGGCTCGGTTCGAAGCTGCCGAGTTTCCGTTTTCAAGAATAATCGTGAGTGCGTTTTTTCCCGGATCATGGTTTGTCAGTTCCTGCAGAACCGTCGATCCAGGCATCTTTGGATATTCGGGCAACCGACTAACCAGCGCTTTATCCGCCAGCTTGCCTTTGATCTGAGCAATGGAAAACATGCCGTTACTGACTAAGGAATTTTTCGCATCCACTTGCACAGCAATCATGAAATCGCCTTCAGGACGACTGATAATTTTCCATGCTTCGGTTGAATTTTCGATATAAGGCGGCACGCCCTCTTTTGGCGGCTTTGTCCATTTTTCTCGATAAAATGCCAGAAACTGCTCGGGCGTTTTATCTGAATGAAACTGCCAGATGCGCGTGGGCATACGGTTGATATCGATTTGATCCGCGACTATCACCGCTTTGGTACCGTCGGGAAGAATCAATTGCGGCCATTCGGCAGCCATCGCGCCGCTAGAGGTTAAAACAGCGACAACGAGACGGGGCACACGACCTAGACGCAGCCACGAGGTGAGATGAAATAATTTGCAAACTATCTGCATAAATGCAATCCCTGCGACGAGTTCCTGAAAAACAAAATTTTTAAAATTCTAACCGCTATGAATTATCAGCAATTCCTGGACAAGCCATTTACCCGTTGGCAGGCCATTTTTTCGGTATCCACATGCCCGAGATCAAGTTCATTAAATTCAGGAAACAAGAACCCTACAATCGACTGAATGACACTAAAACCGGGAATGCTGTTGAAGGCATTTGTTAAGACGGTTCGCTTCACGGTGCGAGCTTCGCCTTGTGGACTATTGGCATTCCAGGCGCCGCCCAGCAGCGCATTTTTCGACTGATTGGTAAATGCCGTCGGCAGCACGCCAAGATTTCTTATCAAAGGGATAACTTCCATATCCGCCGACACCGTGCTGGTCGCGATGCCGTCCGATTGCAATTGCAAAAGCCTTCCTGCGCCATTCAACAATCCAGCAATGGCATTGCTCTCGCTGCTGCGCGCATATGCAACACCTGCCCGCGATTGTTGATTACCCGCTGGACGAAACATCGGCAAACTATTCCCTTGCCGATAATCCTGCGTATACAAAAAAGGATCCAGTTGATCGCCGTTCATGTTTACGGGTTGGCGATCACGATTGGTATTCAGCGCATTGCGCACAGGTGCGTAAACACGTTTGGTAATTTCACGCGCGACATCCGTGTCGCTTTTCGTGACGTACGTATCGCCGGAGCGATACCACACCGTGCGCTCCCATGCCGCGTATCGTGCCGCCTGATGCATGTGTTGCTTACTACTTTCCACGCGCGCCAACCATGTCATTCCTATCAACAATGGCACGATAAAAAAAGCCGCAACCACGCCGAATTCCGCCATGCCTTGTCCGCGCTGGCGCGATCGCTTTGCCGTTATTTTCTTTTTCCCAGCACGCATGGTTTCGCCCATCCCTGTCAATGAATATTGGCTAATGCGATAGCGCCCGCACGCTCTGTCGCTGTCAGCTTGGTCAGCCGCGGCTGCCAAAACGGGTTATACGCATTGCCGTATTCGCGCCCACCTTGCGGACGATGCCAAAGATCGTCAGGGCGAGAAAAATAGGCTTCGGCTTTCGCCATCGCATGCAAGCGATTATTCGCCATGCCGCCCGGCTGCTCCAGATCCACGCTCGTGCCTGCTTGCGCAAAACCGATATCTCGCGCGGTGCGCACACCATCATTGCCGCCCTGTGGTTTAGTTAAAAGAATGACTGCGGCAGGCATCGTATCCAGCAGTCCCTTCTGCGTGATATCGGAGAAAGTTCTGAGCCCGCTAAACGTGCCGACCTTGCTGGCGTTTTGAAATTCACGAGCTGCCTTCTCAGAACTCATGGGGTTGATCCTCCATGTACTATTAAAGTTACGACCTCGAAAATTGGCGTAGTAAATAGTATCGCCAGTCTGAGCGGCGCCCCACCCTAAAGGCGGCCACTGCTCTCTCCAACTTCTATAGCCAGGCGACAAGCCTCTGCGCCAAGTGCGCGTATGTAATGACAAAGTATCCATAGCAGCCCATGTGTAGTAAGGCGCGTTACTGTTGCTGCCAATAAGCTCCGTACCACCCGCTCTTTCAAGCTTAAATTGAGGAAGCGGCTGAGGAATTGGAGGCTTTAATAAAGTGTAAGTGCGTTTGGTTGTTGTGAAGCCATCACGCGAGCGCAGAGTCACATCCCTGAATTCATCCATCCGCACTTTATCTTCACGCCAATTGCTGCCGCTACGATTTTTAACATTATCCGGATCATAACGAGATATGGCGCTGCTATAAGTTGTGACTAATTGTGTGAGCAATGTGGAATTGGTAATCAATCCCGTTGAAACTCCCGGATCATTGGCACGTACTACCTGTTGCATGGTGAGGGGAATTTCTGCAATTACGGTCGCGTGCATTACCTCTTGCGCTATAGAAAAACCATTGATTACGAGATTATTTTCTCCGGTAACAAAAAACCCTCCGGCCCTTTCAATACCGATTTTCACGATATTAGAATACCTCGCCGCCGCAGTAATGAACGCACCCCAATAAGGGACCCAAGATGTATATCTGCGAAGATTCTGTATAACGTCATCGAGAAAGCGCGTCCACGACACCAAGGAAACAGCTTGAGCAACTGCCACCTGATTGGCAATCATCGCGCGATTCATATAAGCCTGAAAATTCAAGTCGCGTGACTGCAGCATCGCAACGCTATGTGCTGCTGCATCCGTAGTATTCTGCAATCGCGTTTTTTCATTGGCAATATGCCCGGTGTTGTAGACAAACAACACCACCATGGCCATAACCGCTGCTATGGCGGCCATATAAACCATCACAGCACCGCGCTGACGAGTTCGCATAACTTTCATTTGATCGAATCCTGTTCGCTAATATTTTCCAGATTTTTCCGTACCTGGCATATATTCCTCTTGCCTCCCCAAACAGACGTTCCCCAAACCTATTAATTCCGTGCCTACCCAATACTTAGTATCTCCGGAGGGCTCCAAGCCGGAATGGAAGGTCTCCCCCCCACCCGCACCAATGTATTGCGCGGCATATAATCGATCTTCCACCGTCGACAATGGCAGCAGAGTAACTTTTCTCAGCCATTGATCGGATACACGGATCATGTACAACCTGGTCTTTTCGGCTTGCCGTACACAATTCGTGCGATTTGCTTTTCTACCCCAGTCAACGATTGCGTCAATCTGCTCAGAAAATAAAGCGCGCAATTTTTTATGATTTACCATTGCCGCTTGCAGATGGGCTTTCGTCAACTGAAAGCCTGGTCCCTTTGTGTCCTGCTCGATTTTTTTAGAAAGCCTATCGAACTCGGGATTTAGCAATTCATTCTTTTTTGTGCCCTCGTCACCGATTTTTTTAAACTCTTCGCTCTGCTTCCGCGTCGGAAAATTCTTTAACGCTCCATTCCGCTCCTGCGCCTGAATATTCTTTAGCGCTGCATCTAAGGCATCCAGCTCTTTCTGGGTTGGAGGCTTTGGTTGCGCCTGAGCGAATCCAGACACACCGGTAATAAATAAAATTACGGCGATATAAATCGCAATTTTTCGGACGAACATATATCTAAACTTCATGCCAATTTTACCAATCCACTAACGACTACCCGATTTATTCAGTGCCTGGGACATATTCAGGCTTGCTGCCCGAACAAACAGCATCCAAGCCTATCAACTCCATTCCTACCGAATATCTGGCATCTATTACAGGCTCAGGATCAGGCTGAAAAGTGATATCGCCCCCCCCCGTTCCCACATACAACCCGGCATACGCCCGATCCTGTACCGTACCCAAGGGCAACGCTGCAACCTTTCTCAACCATTGATCAGATACACGTATCGTATACAACCTCATCCTTTCGGTTTGATTCGCACAATGCGTTCGCCCTGATTGACGCGCCCAGCCAGCGACTGCCTGGAAATGCTCCAAATACAACACGCGCAATTTTTTATGGTTTACCATTGCAGCCTGTATATGGGATTTCGTTAACAAATAGTTGGGTCGTGAGGATTGTGTAACATGCTCAATTTCTGCACCGAGAATATCGAACTCGGAATTTAATGCCCCATATTTTTTTTGAAAGTCATCGGCTATTTTTGAAAGCTCCGCATTTTGCTCTGTCGTCGGCATGTTCTTTAGCGCCACGTCTAAGGCATCAAGATCTTTTTGAGTGGGCATTTTTGGTTGTGCCTGAACGAACCCAGCCACAACAGAAAGACAAAAAATTGCGGATAGATAAATCGTGATTTTTCTGGAGTATTTGTTCCGAATATTCATTCTGATTTTTCCGACATTTAACTCTTGGCGCCAGCTCTCGGACACCCGCATATTTTTCGGCAAATCTTTCCCATCCTCAGAACAGCATTCCCAGGGCTGGAAACATCACCACAACTAACCGAGTGGCATTTGAAATAAGAATTGCCCCGGCGAACCAGGGCAAAATTCCGGCAAATTATTGGTTGCCGGCGTTGTAGGCGCCCATGCTCTTGTCTTGATGAGCATCTGTAGCCGCGCTGGTAGAGCTTGTTTTGGCTTGCGCCATGGCGGTATTCGTCTGCCCTGCCACTTCTTGCCCCAGGCTGGCCAACTGCGACCGAATCGTCTGACCGAAGAGTTTGTAGGTACTAATACCGGCGACAGCAACCAGCGCGACGATGATGATGTATTCCGTCATGCCCTGACCGAGCTGACGAGCTTTTCCTTGCTTGCGAATAGATGACTTCATAAGGGATCCCTTTCCGAGTGAACGATATGCACAAACAAGCAGCCTCATCAGAAACTACAAGTCAGGAAAAGGATAATTACTGCGGAATTTCGAAGTGAGAAATCGTCCGTGATCCAAATCCGTGAGGCTTGTAACTCCCAATGCTTTCTGCTCGACCATGCGCTGCGTAGCTTATCATCACTCAACCGTCAAATAATGACGTGCTTCACACTCCTATCCTCAGCATTGTTTATTGAGCAAAATATTTTTTCTACCAACGCCTTTCGCAAAATTTGCGGAGCCTTTATTGTGGTCGAGGATTGCAAGCAAACATTCGATACCATAAATTTCTCACATTAGCTTTTACTATTGCACTCCAACGTAAAAAGGAATTTTTCAGTGTCCCCTATAACAAAACTTTTATTCATTACTCCTCTCTTTTGCGTACTGAGCTGTGTTGCCGATAATACGGACATTAAAGGAAGCAAGGATCATCCACTGTTAAGCCGCTACCCAGGTACCCACATCATTGAATACCGATCTAGCGATTACGATGAACTTGAAGTAAGAATCGCAAAATCGATTAACGACAATGGCACCTTCAAGCACCCTTCGAAGAAATTTGAAGGGAAGCTCACCACGATCGAATACCAATCCAATGGCAATGCGCCCTTTCTTCAAGTATTGCGGAATTTCGAAGAGGGACTCAAAAAAGCTGGATTTAAGGAATTATTTTCTTGTGACGGCGAAGATACTTGCGGCCCGTTATTTGCCGTACATGCCATGCTCGAAACGCCCACTCACAGTAACTTTCGAAATTACCCGACCTCAACAGATAGTACTAACGGTTGCCGCTTTGGCTATTGGAGCGGAATATTAACCAGTAGCACGGGCAATGTGGCAGTGAGTGTTTTGATCGGCGAGGATGGCAAATACCGTGAAAAAGCAGACATTATTGTCGATATCGTCGAATCAAAGCCGATGGAAAATAACCTGGTGGTGGTAAATCCGCAGTTCCTTTCGGAATCTCTAGCGCGAGATGGAAAAGCAGTACTTAACGGAATATTTTTCGATACCGATAAAGCCACGCTAAAGAGCGAGTCCTCCGGCGCAATGACCGCGATTGCCGATTATCTTTCTCACAATAAATCGGCCAACGTATTTATCGTCGGCCACACCGATACGGTGGGAAACTACGAGCACAATGTTGACCTTTCCAGTCGCCGCGCCGCGGCCGTTGTAGCGGCGCTGGTAAAAGATTTCAAAATCGACGCGAAACGACTGCAAGCAATAGGCGTCGGCCCAGTCGCCCCGATCAGCAGTAATGCTTCTGAAGCGAGCAGAGCCGGCAATCGGCGAGTGGAAATGGTTTTGCGTTAAATTGCTGAAACCGTTCGCTACTTTTCCTTATTGGTCTTGCTTCCCAAAGAGATGCGGACATCGTTCGGTTGGCATTTTGCTGAAACCCATTTGCCGTCAGATACGGAGCGAGACTTCATCAGTTTTGCTCCCGCCTCACCAACGGGGATATTTGCGCTACCGCTCACCTCCATGTGATAGCTGGTTTCTGCGAACTCCATTTGTACCTGGCCTTTACTTTGGCCGCCTTGAGCATTGCCGCCGCAGATGAATTTGTACGAAATTTTTGTGGCGTCCGCATGCTGGTCCGAAAAAGTGCATAGCTGCGAGCCATCACCATCATTGCTCATTTTGTGCATGCTTTTCGTCATGAATTCTTGCGCTGATAGCACCACATCTTCCGGCTTTATGCATTGATATTCTTGCGAGTCATCGGTGCTTGCCCCTTGCTCGGCCATCATGCGATCAAACTCCGCGCGCTGATCTGCAGGAATTCGCGCTCGCGTCTCGTCCATCGATTTTTTGGATTGCGCATCAACATCAACGCCATCTATCCAGCTTTTAGAAGTATCCAGCCAACGACCCGGCTTCACAGCCACTTCAGCATTTGTCTGCACCGAAGTTGCGATCAGTGTAATAAGTACGAGTTGCTTTCGTTTCATAACTCTTTAACCTCCGTGATAAATAAAAAGCCCACTCATTTGTCTTTACGCGCATGCAGCATCTTTTGCATGCAAGCAATATAACAAACAACCTACCGCCCAGATCCAGTGTGACATAGCTATAAGAGTCACCTACACCCTGGATGAAAACGCACAGCAAATCATTACTGGATGATTCTAACGGCTTCAGCCTCCTATCCTTAAGGCCTACCCGAATTTTCCGATCTAATTTTTTCCAGCTTCTCCGTTACTTCGTACACTTTCGGCAACATTGCGCATCGCGTTAACACCGATGCCGAATAAGCCCATCCGGCTTCTAACATACCTGCTTGGTGTCGCCGTAAACTTTGTAAGGTTTCCTGAAAGTCGTTGATACTCTTCTGGCAGAATGGATTGTCTTTAAATCGGTGCTGAGCATCGAAATTCGTATGCTCGATAAACATCGCCATTTCAGTGTCGATTTTTTCAAAGCGCGACCGGTAGGACCGAACATCCAATTGCTGCGGGGCAATCGCCTCCGCCGCCACCGACATTTCATCCAAAATCGTTTGAAACCGCTGGGTATAGCCTTTTATTGTCGTGGTCTTTTCTCTCAGCCATAGCTTGCGCTCTTTCAGGTCCAGCGTGTCAGCGAACAAAAAACCGCTCTGCAGTGTTAATGTCGCCATGACCACTTTCGAAACCATTAACCATCCTTTGCGCATATTGAAATTAATCCTATTCCTGACGATTGTTTGCACCCCGGAAAAAACCGATAGCGGAATTCTCAGCCATCAGTCCCGCACGCTTAATGCACCTCAGTACCCCGCTGACATTGCGATCCTTCAAAGCCTGCTGCCCACGCAATTGCACGCTCTAACACGCCAATATAGGTAGGCTGTTGATGCGAGCTGGCCTCATGTCCCAGTGCAGAATAAAAAGCGCGGCCATTGTCTATGCGGTGTTTCCATATCACCGAGTAGTCGTCACCCATATGGACGTCCTTGGAAAACATGTGCGGGTTATACATTTTTCATCGAGTGTAGCGAGAACGTGCACGCCGTTACTGCGTGGGCTTTTATTGAATGAGCACCATCATCGGTGCGAACCCATTCGTTTGCGAGAACAATCTTTCTATCCATTGCAACCGCCAAATCTCTGGCGTCAGGCGCGCACCATAATTGGTTGATATTGATGGCGGCTTACAAACTAATACTCAATATCGATTTTTGATTCGGCAAAGTTGCTCGGTGCCTTTCTCACCGTATGCCTAGGGCGAAAAATGAATCATAGCACCGCCGTTTTGAAATATTTGCTCTTTACATTTCCCGCTGCTAGGATCGCGCCGCGATTTGCCAATGACGGCGAATCAGGGAAGCATTCAGGAGCACCAATGAACACCCGTACCAGCATTGCCCAGCTTGCCGTATTTTCGATTACCACCTTTCTTGCTTCAACCGTACATGCCACCACACTTAATGACATCGTCGGTGCTTACGATGATGGCCGGCTTGTTTCCGCAACTCTGATCAGCGCAGGACTGTTTGCGCTGATTGTCATGCGTCGCCGCAACGTCTAAGAACAACATCTATTTGCCTTTTATTAACGTCGCTTAATAACAATAACGATTGACGTTAATAACCGGCGCCGCCATTATTTCCAGCCAATAAAAACCGGCTCGACCTGATAAAAAATTCACCCGCAAAACACTCCATATTTAGTGATTTGTTTTGCAGTGGCTAATGCCATTGCGTGCAGCGCAGCTACCTGAACGCTGCGCATTCATCCGACTATCAATCCGATTCGCATAAATAAAATCATCCGGGAGATACAGCATGACTAACGTACCAGCACTGTTTTCATTGCAAGGGAAGGTCGCCATTGTGACCGGCGGCGGCAGAGGTATCGGCCGCGCTTGCGCTATCGCATTCGCACAAGCGGGTGCTGATGTGGCACTCGCATCGCGTACACAAACCGAGCTCGACGCTGTAGCGGCGGAAATCAAGGCAATGGGGCGACGCGCGATCGTGGTGGTGGGCGATGTCAGCGATGAAGCCGTGCTCGATAATCTGGTGGCGCGCACGCAGGCCGAACTCGGCAAAATCAATATTCTGGTGAGTGTCGCCGGTGGCTCGGGACCGAACGATCCCAACAATACCAGCGCTGAGGAACTCAACTATGCGCTGACGTTTAATGTGACCCCGTCGTTTCTGCTGATTAAAAAAGTGGCCGCATTAATGCGCGATGCGGGTGGCGGTTCGGTTATCAATATCTCATCGGCGGCGGCGCGTTTTGCGCAGAAAAATTTCAGCTCCTACGGTGCCGGCAAAGCGGCGCTGAATCATCTGTCGCGCAATCTGGCGCAGGATTACGCGCCGCATGTTCGCATCAACGTGATTGAACCCGGCCCGATTCTGACTGCGGGCCTTGCGTCGTATTTCGAAGCAGCGCCCGAGATGAAAGAGAAAATGCTGAAATTTATTCCGATGGGCCGCTTCGGACGGCCGGAAGATATTGCTGCCGCCGCGCTCTTTTTTGCTTCAGACGCATCGAGCTGGGTAACGGGAAAAATACTCGGCGTCGAAGGCGGCGCGGAATATCTCACCTGATCGACGACACCGATGTGGTGGAAATCTAACGGTGAAATCTAATCTCCGGCAATTGCCCGCAGCGCGAGTTATTTCGTTGCGGGCCTAAACCACGAAAGCGACGGAGTACTGCGATTACTCCAGCGCGTAAGCGACGATCGCATCGCTCAGTGTCGTGCCGAGGTATTTGTGACCGCCAGCGGCGATCACTACGTATTGCTTGCCATTGGCACTCAGTCGATAAGTCATCGGCGTCGCCTGACCGCCACCGGGCAGGCGGCCTTTCCATAACACTTCGCCGCTGCGCACATCGAAGGCGCGCAAATAATTGTCGGTGGTCGCGCCGATGAAAATCAGCCCCGAGGCCGTCACCAGCGCACCGCCCATATTCGGCACACCGAGATTGAGCCAGACCGGGAACGGCGCAACATCGCGCGTCGAACCCAGCGGCACTTCCCACAGCCGTTCGCCTTTTTTCAGATCGATCGCCATCAGCGTGCCCCACGGCGGGCGAATGCATGGCGCGCCGAACGGCCACGGCGACAACATCGGCTGCATCGAATTCGCATACGGCGCGCCGAGCGCGGGCAGCATCGGTGTACCGCTCGCCATCATCTGATCGGCTTCTGCGCGCGGATACAGTTTCACAATCGCCGGCACATGCGTGGTATTCACCACCATGATGTTATTGACCGGATCGATCGCGACGCCGCCCCAGTTGGTCGCACCCATGAAGCTCGGAAACTGGATGGTGCCGCGCGTCGACATCGGCGTGAATACACCATCCCAATTCGCGCTGTCGAATTGCTCCAGACATTTGTGTTTGTCCCATGGCGTGAAACCCCAGACATCCTCGCGCTTCAGGTCGCGCCGCACGATAAAAGCAGGATTGACCGGGAACGGCTGCGTCGGGCTGTAGCGCTCACCCGGCAAGGCGCCGAGCTGCGATACCGGGCGCTCCTCGACCGGGAACAGCGGCTCGCCGGTTTCGCGATTCAGAATGAAGATGTGCCCCGGCTTGGTCGATTGCGCCAGCGCGGGAATTTCCACACCATCGCGTTTGAGCGGAAACAGCACCGGTTGCGACGGCAGATCGTAATCCCAGTGATCGCGATGCACGGTCTGAAAATGCCAGCGCATGCTGCCGTTGGTGGCATCCAGCGCGACCACCGACGAGCCGTAGTAATCGCGCTCGCCGCGCAGCACATTGGTATGGTCGGTAGCTGGATTGCCGGTCGGCACGAAAATCAGCTTGCGCTCGACATCCACCGACAGCGGCGCCCACGCGTTCGGTGTGCCGCGCACATACGGTTCGCCCTCGGGCGCGGTCTCGTTCGGCGGTGCCGAATTCCACGCCCACACCAGCGCGCCGGTGTGCAGATCGAATGCGCGGATCACGCCGGCCGGCACGTCCATGCGCATGTTGTCGGGGATGCGACCGCCGAGCACGATCAGGTTGTCGATGATGACCGGCGGCGACGAAATCGAAAAATCGCCGGGCTTGGTCTGGCCCAGCCCCTGCGTCAGATCGAGCGTGCCCTGTTCGCCGAAGCCCGGGCACAGCTTGCCGGTGGCGGCATCGAGCGCCAGCAAACGTCCATCGAGCGTGCCGGCAAAAACCCGCGCCGGACATTCGCCGCTGTAGCCGGGCGCATCGCGGTGATAAGTAACGCCGCGACAATTCAGCAAATAACTGCCCTTGGTGTCGGCGGTGTAACGGTACTCCCAGAGTTCCTTGCCGGTTTCCGGATCGAGCGCGGCTATCTTGCCCAAACCGGAACAGATGAACATGCGGTTGTCGACGACGATCGGCGTGACTTCGAGCGTCGGCGAGCTGACCTTCGGCGCATCGAGCATGCCGATGTGATAGGTCCACACCGGCTTCAGATGTGCGACGTTAGCCGGCGTGATTTGCGTTAGCGGCGAATAATGCGTGCCACTGGCATTGCCGCCCCAGTGTGGCCAGTCCGCGACCGGACCATCCACGGATATCGACGGCGCGCTACCACCGCCGCATGCAATTAACAACTCGGCGACAACCACGAGCACGAAAGATCGCCAGAAAGATTTACCGGTTAGAGTCAACATCACGCGCCGCCTGTCTTTATTAAATTTATGTTTATCTACTTTTTGTACGCTCCACGATGGCCGAGTATAACGTGGCCTTCGCGGCCGCCACTTCATTTATCGGTATGAGATTCACGCATGTTCGATAAAGAACAAAAAATAAAATTTGCGCCCTTTGTCGAATTCTGAGATCACCGATCGACTAGCTAATATGATGCGGCTATTCAGTGCATCGATGTCTACAAACCGGCCTGCACAATTATTCAAGAAGGAGATTCACCATGGCATTAAAACTGTATGCACACCCATTTTCTTCGTATTGCCAGAAAGTGCTCATCGCTTTTTATGAAAACGATGTTCCGTTTGAATATCGCCTGGTGAAATTCGATGATGCAGCGTCAATATCCGAGCTCGAAGCGTTATGGCCGTTCAAGCGCTTCCCGGTGCTGACCGATGGCGCGCGCACGCTGATCGAATCGACAGTCATCATCGAATATCTCGACCTGCATTATTCCGGCAAAACCTGGTTAATTCCGGAGGATGCCGATATCGCTCTCGATGTGCGCTTTATGGATCGGTTTTTCGATAATCACATCATGACGCCGATGCAAAAAATAGTTTCCGACAGCATGCGTGCGCCCGATCGCCATGACCCCCAAGGTGTCGACGACGCGCGCGCACTATTGAATGCTTCATATCGCTGGCTCGATAGCACGCTGGCCGATCGCGAATGGGCCGCCGGCGCACAATTCTCCCTCGCCGACTGCGCGGCAGCACCGTCGTTGTTTTACGCGGACTGGGTAAATCCGATCGATGCATCGTTCAAAAATGTGCGCGCGTATCGACAACGTTTGCTGAAGCGTCCGTCATTCGCACGGGCGGTGGATGAAGCGCGACCTTATCGGCCGCTATTTCCACTCGGCGCGCCCGACCGCGATTAACTCTCATTGCCGCAACGCTCGCACACGCGCACAATCGCGACCATTGATTCATTGCGCGAGAAAATGGCATGGCTAGTTATGTTGACAAAGTTCTGATCGAAGGCGAGCACATTGTTTACAGCGGCCACATCACCTTGTGGTCGCTGTGGCATTTGATTTTATTCGGCGTGATTTTATTGCCGATCGGCATCGGCTTGATTCTGCTGATCATGGCGTACATTCGTTTTAAAACCACCGAACTCGCGATCACGAATAAACGCGTCATTGCAAAATCGGGTTTCGTCAGCCGTCATACCATCGAATTAAATATCAATCGCGTTGAAAGCTTGCAGGTGTCCCAAAGTCTGCTCGGTCGCATGTTTAATTTTGGCACATTGATTATTTCCGGTGGTGGCAATCCGCAAGCGCCGATTACCGGTATTTCAAATCCGCTGGCGTTTCGTAAGGCGTTTACTGAGGCGCAGGATCAAAGCGGCGTTACACGCTAAGCAGATGTATTACGGGCTCATTATTTTTTTAACGGCCGCTCGCCATTCATTCATTCGTTGCGCCGCCTCAGCGCGCGTCATGATGGGCTCAAAAATTCGTTCGACCTGCCATTGCGCGGCAATTTGATCGATATCCCAAAGGCCCACAGCCAGCCCAGCGAGATACGCCGCACCCAACGCTGTGGTTTCCAGCACGCGCGGGCGGATTACCGGCACGCCGAGTAAGTCGGCTTGATGTTACATCAACAAATTATTCGCGGCGGCACCGCCATCGACGCGCAATTCGGTGATGGGCTTATGGGCATCGTGTTGCATCGCCAGCAATAATTCAGCGGATTGATAACCGATTGCTTCGAGCGCAGCGCGTGCGATGTGCGCACGTGTCGAGCCGCGCGATAAACCGAATATACCGCCGCGCGCGTGTGCATCCCAATACGGCGAACCCAAGCCGGTGAATGCCGGCACAAAGAATACGCCGCCACTATCGGGCACCGACATTGCCAGCGCTTCAACATCAGCGGAGCTATTAATAATGCCGAGGCCGTCGCGCAGCCATTGCACCACTGCGCCGCCGATAAATACGCTGCCTTCGAGCACATAACTCGGTGCGTTGCCAATTTGGGCTGCGCTTGTCGTGAGTAATCCGTGTTGCGAGGGGCAGGCATTAGCACCGGTCTGCATCAGCATGAAACAACCGGTGCCATAGGTGTTTTTCACCATACCGCTGCGGTGGCACGCCTGACCAAATAGCGCCGCCTGCTGATCGCCGGCGATGCCGGCAATCGGAATCGCCGCGCCGAATAATTCCGGCAGCGTTGCACCAAATTCATGACTCGATGGAAACACTGTCGGCAATAATTTTTCTGGAATGTTGAGTACCGCGAGCAGATCATCATCCCAGCGCCCGCGATGAATATTAAATAATAATGTGCGTGATGCATTGGTGACATCAGTGGCGTGCACCGCGCCGCCTGTTAATTGCCACAGCAGCCAGCTATCGATGGTGCCGAAAGCGATTTCACCGCGTTGCGCCCGTTCGCGCGCCTGCGGAATATGATCGAGCAGCCACGCGATTTTAGTGCCGGAAAAATACGGATCGAGCAATAACCCAGTACGGCGACGAAATAATGGCTCATGCCCCAGCTGTTTTAATTCATCGCATTTATCCGCGGTGCGTCGATCCTGCCACACGATGGCATTGCCTAACGGTTTTCCTGTGGCGCGCTCCCACAGCAGTGTCGTTTCGCGCTGATTGGCGATGCCGATCGCGGCAATATCGCGCGCATGCAAATTCATTTCGCGCAGCACTTGTTGGGCAACCGCCAATTGCGTGCGCCAGATATCCATCGGATCGTGTTCGACCCAACCGGGCTGCGGAAAAATCTGCGGATATTCCTGCTGGGCAACGCGATGAATATTGCCATCGCAATCGAACACGATGGCACGCGAACTGGTGGTGCCTTGATCCAGTGCGAGCAAATAACGCATGGCCGATCCCCGCAGAAATTTTTATTGTCGATTCTTTATAGCGCGGATTCCCAGCTCACGGAAAGCCGCATCGCCGCATGTATCAACCCCACTAGCGAATAGGTTTGGGGAAAATTCCCCCACAATTCGCCCGTCACTGGATCGACGTCCTCCGATAACAATCCCAGCGCCGTGCGGCGCTGCAACATGTTCTCGAATAATGCGCGCGCTTCATCGCGACGACCGATCGTGGCCAGCGCTTCGATATACCAGAATGTGCAAATCGAAAAACTGGTTTCCGGCGCACCAAAATCATCGGGTGCAATATAACGAAACATATAATTGTCACGCTTGAGATCGCGACCGATGGCATCGACCGTTGCGATAAATCGCGGATCATTGCCGCGCACGAAACCGACATCGGCGAGCAGCAATAAACTCGCATCGAGATGATCGCTGCCAAAACCGGCGACAAAATGCCCGCGCTCGCTATCGAAGCCCTTTTCCCACACCAACGCGCTGATGCGATCGGCTTCGCGTCGCCAATGCTGTTCGCGATCTGGCAATTGCAAATGCGCGGCGATCCGCGCCAGCCGATCGCACGCGACCCAGCACATCACTGCCGAATACGTGTGCACCAGCGCACGACCGCGAAATTCCCACAGCCCCGCATCCTGCGTATGCGCAAGTTTCGCCGCGCTTTTGCCGAGTTTTTCGAGCAGTTGAAAGACTTCGATACCACGCGCTTCAATACGGTTATCAAAAAATAATTGCGCGGTGGCGAGTACCACGCTGCCATAAATATCGTTCTGCCGCTGCCGCCAGGCGTCATTGCCGACGCGCACCGGTCCCATGCCACGATAGCCGAGCAATGAATCGGCGAAGCGCTCGTGCAATTCGCGTTCGTACTTGATACCGAATACCGGCCCCAGATCATCGTCACCGACGGCGAGATTGAAAATGTAACTCAGATATTCTTCCATGCTGCGGGTGGCGCCGAGGCGGTTCAATGCGCGCACCACAAAAGCGGCGTCACGCAGCCAACAAAAACGGTAATCCCAATTGCGCGCGCTATTCGGGGATTCCGGAATCGACGTCGTCACCGCCGCAACAATGCCGCCGGTCGATTCCGACTGACACAATTTCAACGTGACTGCGGCCCGAATTACCACATCCTGCCATTCGAACGGAATCGATAAATAACGCACCCATTCCCACCAATACGTGCGCGTGCGCGCCAATTCATCGCGCACGAAATCGGCGATACCCGTGGTCAAGGTTTCATCTTCGGTCAATACAAAATGCAACGGCTTCTCGACGAAGAACGGCAATGCATGCTCGATTTGCGCGACCGGAAAATCAGTGGTCAACCGCAACGCCAATTTGTCTGACGAAAAGCAGGTGTGATTACTGCCGTACGTGCTTTTCGGACGCGTCGCACCGTAATCGCACAGCGGTTCAAACCGCATCAGCACGCGCGGCAAACCACTCAGCGGCGTGACATGCCGCACCAGCATCCACGGATGATAAATGCGATCGTGTTGTTTATAGCGCGGCGCGAAATCGGTAATTTCGATAGCGCCGCCGCTGTTGTCATAGAGGCGCGTCACTAGCACCGGCGTGTTGGGTAAATAAAATTGTTCGGCTCGCGCAAACCCCTCCAATTCAAATGACCAAAAACCGCCACCTTGTGCTGGCGACAATAAACTGCAAAACACGGGATCGCCGTCGAAATCGGCAAAGCAGCTCCATACCATCGAGCCCATGCCATCGATCAACGCCGATGCGGTGCAATTGCCGATCATGCCGAGTTCGAGATTTGCGGGTGGATTATTCATTGACTCGCTCCTGTTCGCATCGCACCACGCTTGCAATATTTACAGCGAGCGGAGCGAAATTTGTATGAATGTCCCGGTGCTCGTGCGTTAAATCAATGCCGCGCGGGCGCTAACTCATCTGCATGCAATTTGCATTCACCGTCGCACGAACGATTCGCGGTACCGATCATGGAAATTGACAATATTTTCAAGCAAACAACACATCCCGTTATTGCTTTCGTCGTGGCCGCCATCGCAGCGCTTGTTATTGGTTTTATCGTGCAAGCCGTTGGCCGACGTCTTCTGCAGCGACTCACTAAGCGCTTTTCGATAGCCGAGGCATTGGTAAACCGCACCGTCGGGCCAATGCAGCTGATCATGCCGCTGCTATTCTTGCAGTTCGTGCTGCTCGCAGCGCCCGACGATTGGGCCTTCATGCCGCGCATTCGCCATATTACCGGGTTGATATTCATCGCTGCGGTGACGTGGCTGGTTATTCGTGCCATCGCCGGTTTTACCGACACCATCGTTTCACTGCGACCGCTCACTGCCAGCGATAACCTGCACGCCCGCCGCATTCAAACGCAGGCGCGAGTGCTGGCGCGCAGCCTGATGTTTATCGCGCTGCTGATCGGCGGCTCGCTGATGCTGATGACCTTTCCCGAAGTGCGCGCGGTCGGCGCGAGCCTGCTGGCATCGGCGGGCCTCGCGGGCATTGTCGCCGGTGTCGCGGCGCGACCGGTGCTGAGTAATTTGATCGCCGGCATTCAATTGGCGCTCAGCCAACCGCTGCGGCTTGACGATGTCCTGATCGTGCAGGGCGAATGGGGACGCGTCGAGGAAATTACCGGCACTTATGTTGTTATTGCGATCTGGGATCAGCGCCGTCTCGTGGTGCCATTGCAATGGTTCATCGAAAATCCATTCCAGAATTGGACACGCAACACATCGGAGCTGATCGGCACGGTGTTTTGGTGGGTCGACTACGGCATGCCACTTGCGCCGTTACGCGAAGAATTGAATCGGCTGTGCCACGAGGCATCGGAATGGGACGGACGCATTAGTCTCCTGCAAGTCACCGACACTACCGAGCGCACCATGCAATTGCGCGCGTTGGTGACATCGCAGGATTCAGGAAAAAATTTCGATTTGCGCTGTAAGATTCGCGAAGGTTTGATCGCTTATATGCAGGCCAATTTTCCACAGCATCTGCCACGCGAACGCAACGAGCTCAATGGCCTTGAAAACCTGAGCCCTACCAATCCAGAACAAAACATTAACAATACGTAATTTGGTACAGCTTTTTCCGTTTGCAATGCTTGAATCGATCAGCGAGCAGGTATATAAAAGGGCAGCCGTCCGAAATTCTAATTGCAGTGAGAAGAACACATGAGCAGTCTTGCCTCATATTGTGAGCAATTATGTATGGGTTCGGCGCATTAAGCGCAGTTATGCTTCGCCGGCTGATTAATGTCAGTCCAAAATTAGAATAATTTTTTTGCAGTACAACATGATCAGCTAACGAACACTCGCACTGCACGAACTTACAACTATAAGATCAGGCCATTAAGAGTCGTAGCCATAAAAATACGATCAACTACTGTTGCGCAATGATATAACGGTCAATAACGATAAATATCGCTCATTAAAGTTCGCCGTAACACTCAATATTTTTTGCATAACAACGAGGAGTGCCAACAATGCCTTTCACAACGACAACAAAAAAATTAGCGCTTGCGATTAGCTCAGGTCTACTGGCGTTAACCGCCACGGGTGCCTTTGCGGCGGGGCAGATTGAGGAAGTCACCGTTACTGCGGAAAAGCGCGAAGCCTCGCTGCAGACAACACCGATCGCGATCTCGGCATTTTCCAGCGAGAGTTTGGAAAAACTCGGCATCGGCAACTTTCAAGGCGTCGCACAAAATTCACCGGCGATTACCTTCACGCCCTATCCGTCATCAAGCATGCTGATTCTGTATATGCGCGGCCAGGGTGTATCCGATCCTGCGCAAATCACTACCGATAGTTCGATCGGGATTTACAGTGATGGGTTCTTTATTGCGCGACCGCAAGCCGCAGTCTTCGATCTCGCCGACCTGGAACGCGTCGAAGTGTTGCGCGGTCCGCAAGGCACGTTGTACGGCCGTAACACTACTGGCGGCGCAGTGAACTTAATCAGCAAAAAACCGACTGGCGAATTCGGCTTCAAACAGGATTTCAGTTTTGGTACGCGCGATTACTTCCGCAGCCAAACATCGATCGATCTACCGAAATGGAACGATATTTCGACCAAGCTGACAATATTAAAAAGCGACAAAGATGGCTTTGTTAAAAACCCAGGTAGCAGTAATGACTTTGGCGAATCGCATCAGCTCGGCGGCCGCTTTGCATTGCATTGGGATATCTCGGCAAATGTCACCGCCGATTATTTTATGGAGAAAGGGAAAGGCGACACCACACCTTCCTATTACCAAAATAAAGATTCACAGGACCATCTCGATCATCCCGCCGATCGTGCCTATCGCGCAGTCGATTTACCGATGAGTCATGGCGACTTTGAAGGTCATGGGCTAACACTCGCCTGGGACGTAAATGAAAGTCTGACGGTTAAATCATTAACTGGTTACCGGAAACTAAACACCGATGAATTCCAAGATTATGCGGAATCGTTTTTCTTTGGTACCGCATCGCACGACTTGGTCAACGAGCATCAGTTCTCGCAGGAATTTCAATTTATCGGTGATGCATTTAACAAGCGGATAAAATATATAACTGGTCTCTACTACTTCAAGGAAGGCGCATCACATTTTGAGAACTATAAAATTGACGGCTTTTTCGCGGACCCGCTTGATCCCCTCAATCCCCTTGCCTTCCGGCCCGGACACGTCAACAAAGATCGCTATGCGACCAACGACGCCAAATCGCAAGCGGCCTACGCTCAAGTCACTTGGACGCCACCCATATTGGATGACAAGCTGGAAGTTACCGTCGGCGCTCGCTACACAAAAGACGATCGGTCGGCAACTAGAAGCTTAACAAACACCGGTTCTGGACCTTATTTCGATTATCTCGAAACGATCTTTCCGTTCCCTTTCCCGGGCCCCAACCATGTCACTGCATTTGAAAGCGGTGCCAAGAACAGCCAGAGCTTCAAGCGCTTTAATCCAATGTTTACTGTCAATTATGCAGTCAATGAGGACGTCAGCGTTTACGGAAAGATAGCGACTGGTTACAAGGCTGGGGGGTTTAGTGAATCTAGCCCACCCGGCAGCTTCACCCAGGGCTTCAGCCCGGAGAAGGTAACGACTTATGAATTAGGTACAAAGTCCTATTGGTGGGATCGTCGTGTTCGCGCAAATATTGCGCTGTTTCAAAGTAAATTTGACGACATGCAATTGTTCTTCACAGTGGACCCAGCCGATTCCTCTGTAATTCAGGCATATAACGCTGGCAAGGCTACAGTTAACGGAGCCGAGCTCGATCTGCTGGTAATGCCAATCGATGATCTCAGCCTGAGCTTGGAATACGCTTATCTCGATCCGAAGCTCGATAGCGTAGAGGCATTGGCTGGCACAACATTCGATCCTGCGGTGAATCCAGCGTCTCCATATGTTGTCGGACAAAATATCAAAGAAGTTTTTGAATTGCCCTACGCTTCAAAACATAGCGTTACCCTAAATGCGGATTACACCTTCTTGCATTTCGATGGCGGTAATCTGTCGGCCAATCTGAACTATCGCTGGAAATCGTCATACTTCAACACAGCTCCAGCGGGCACTGCGGTTCCTGGTCGAGATAATTATTTAGTACCTGCATATGGCTTGTTCGATGGGCGTATCACCATGGCTCTCGATCTACCCAAAAATGACAAAGTGAAAATTAGCATTTGGGGGAAGAATTTGCTCAACAAGGATTATCCACAGCAAGTAATCGGCTTGGGCAATTCCATTTCGACACAAGATCCCAACACCGGTGTTGTAACGCAAGCAGGTTACGTTTCTCAAGCAAAAATCTGGGCTGAACCCGCCAGCTACGGTATCGATGTCAGTTACCAATACTGATCCATCCGGCGAAAACAAAAACGCCTGCCATTTCGGCAGGCGTTTTTTTATGCCTCGAAAAAGCGAAATATCAATTCTTCGAGCTTTTCCGAATCACCACATCGGCAAAACGCTCCAGCGCTTTTTTCTTCACATCGAGTTTGCGCAGATCATCGCCGTCATCAACCCAGCGCTGATCGTCCCATGGCGACATCAGCCACGGCGAAATAAATACAACGTTATTGACCTTCATCGTCTGCAGCGCCTCTACGACTGACTGTGTCAATGGTTCAATTAACGATGCACACACATCGAAGGTGTCGATCGACAAACCTGCTTCGCGGCGAATCGCGTGCATATTGTCGACGACGGTTTTCAACTGCGGCACTGTCATCGGCAGACCGAGCCAGCCATCGTTCAATGCGGCGCGCCGCAATGCCGGCTTGCTGCCACCGCCGCTCCAGACCTTGATCGGTTTTCGCGGCGCCGGACACATCAGCGCATCGGCGAAATTAAAAAACTCGCCGCAATGACTGACAACCTTACCGGTCCATAGCTTGTGCATCACGTCGACCATTTCATCCAGACGGCGTCCGCGCGATGCGAAATCGATGCCGAGTAAATCGTATTCTTCTTTGATCCAGCCAACCGATACGCCGCAGGTCACACGCTCATTCGTTAACGCGGATGCCGATGAAATTAATTTCGCGGCAGTGAATGGATCGCGTAACGCCGCGAGATAAATGTTGGTGACGAACTGTAATCGCGACGTCACCGCGCCCATTGCGCTAATGGCAAGCCATGGATCGAGCCACGGCGTATCTTCGGGCCACCAGATTTTGCCGTCTTCGGTGTACGGATATTTGCTATCGAAATGCGCTGGCATCACTAGATGATCCGCCATCGTCACACCGTGAAAACCCACCTCTTCGGCAAAGCGCGCCAAATCGAGCAGCTGGTCGTATTCCATATTCGAAACCAATGACAACCAAAATTTCATTTTCGTGTCTCCGATGGTTTATTGGAATTTTGCAGCGACTCAATCCGAATAATTTCGACGCCATCGCTATCGATGCGAAAGCGCACATTGTAAGAAGCGATATGCATGCCGTATACGCGCGCCGGCTCTTCTTGGTACGCGGGACGCGGATCGAGCGACAACACCTCGGCAATCAGTTGTTGCGTTTGCGTATCGATTTTTGCGCTGTCGGCATCGAGCTGCCAACGCACTACCAAGCGAATAGGTGCCAGCTGCGCGTAGCCGGCGCGCGCATCAGCGATGCAATCTGCATAGGGAATATAGGGCTTGATATCGAGCACCGGCGTGCCATCGAGCAAATCGCCGCCGCGAATATGTAGGCGCACGCCTTCGTTAATTTCGACACGCAATAGCTCGACCACCGATAAGCCGAGTGGATTTGGCCGATGCGTCGAGCGTGTGGCGAATACACCGATTTTTTCATTGCCACCCAAACGCGGCGGCCGCACCAGCGGCTTCCATTCACGGGCGCTAACGGCGTGAAAAACAAAGCTGATCCAAACATGCGAAAACTGATCGAGGCCGCTAACCGCATCGGCGCTGGCAAACGTCGGCAATAATTCGACTACCGCGTCGACGGCAGCCAGACCGGGCTGACGCGGAATACCGAATTTCTCGCGATACGGCGAATGCACTGTAGCAATCGGTGAAAAATGAAAATCGGCGGGGGTAGCATTCATCGGCTTTTACTCAAAATATGCCGATGTATTGTGCGAGCACGTCAGATGATGATCAACTCATCCTGCAGCCATTGTTGCAATAACGCCACCGCGCGTTGTGGCACTTCGTCTTCCGGCAACGATGCGGCCAGCTGCATGCAGGCCTCACTAAATGTGGCGCCGTCACGAAATGCAGTAAGCATTGCCATCTCGAACGGTAGCGCCGGACGAAATAATAATTTCAATTGTCGGCGCCAGATCAGCCAGGTCTGTGCCGTACTCTCAACAATCGCCGGTAGCGCTTGTTGCTCATTCAACGCCTTCCATAGCGCCGGCGCATTGGTTTGCAAATCGATGCAACGCAGTGCCGGCGCGAACTGCAATTTCAATACGGGCCATTGCTCCGCATCGAGCGCCGCGAATTCGGCGATGTCGCGTGGAATGACATCGCGCGCATCGAACGCATGGCACAACGCCCACTCGAAACGCGCCAGCTCGATCAATTCGAGATGGTCTCGATACGGCGCGGTGGTTTGCAAAAATTGTTCGAGATGACCGCCGACCTCTCGCAGCGAAAAATACTGCGATGGATACCTGTCGATATACGCGAGTATCAGCCGTTCGAACTCTTCGTCGCCGATATATTGATGCAGCATGCCGTAATCCGCACTCAGCGCCTCGACCATGCGCGCACGGTAGGCGTTCGCATAAATATGCAGGCGAATGGCACGCGGTACCGCAGTGGTTTCCGCGACAACATCATCGAGCGCAAGCTCGGGATTGAGCAGATGCGATTGCAATGCAAATTGAATGGCGCGCAGTGTCTGGCTCATGCGATTTTCTCCCGCACGGCAACCGCCACATCAGCGGCGATGTCGCGCGCGATCGATAATTCATCGAGCAGCTCCGGCAGCGGTGGAATGTTATCGTCGCGCTCGATCATCGTCGGCACATCGCCGAACAGTTGTAGTGCCTGTGCGTATAAATCCCACACCTCGGCGCGTACCGGATGATCGTGAGTATCAATCAGATAATCGCCGCGATCGAGATGACCGGCGAGATGAAATTGCCGTACACGCTGCGCCGGCATATGGCGCAAATAATCGAGTGGATCGAACGCATGATTAATCGCGCTGACATACACGTTATTGATATCGAGCAGCAGATGGCAATCGGCGCGCTCGGCCACTTCGCGCACAAATTCCCACTCGGTCATCTCCGATGCGTTATACGAAAGGTAGCTCGACACATTTTCAAGCAATAACTGACGGCCGAGAAAATCCTGTACGCGTTGCACGCGTTCGACGACATGCTTGAGCGTATCTTCGGTATACGGCAGCGGTAGCAGATCGTGCATATTCAGACCATTCACACCGGTCCAGCACAGATGATCGGAAATCCACGCCGGCTCGATGCGCGCAGCGAGATTTTTTACGCGCTGCAGATAATCGACATTCAACGCATCGGTGCCACCGATCGATAACGCCACGCCGTGCATCGCCACTGGATACAGCGCGCGCACGCGCTCCAGATAATGCAGCGGCTTGCCACCATCGACTAAATAGTTTTCGGTGAGAATTTCAAACCAGTCGAGCGCAGGCGGTTGTTCGAGAATCGCCTCGTAATGCTGGCGCCGTAAGCCAAGGCCATAACCGGTGAGAGAAGTGGAAGCGGACATACAAAATTTCCAACGCGATGGCAGTGTTGCATTAGCCTTCCCCGTAAACGGGGAAGGCCTTTAACCGAAACACTTATTTTAACTAAAACTTATTTTAACTAAACAATTACGGCAATACTTTACCGCCTTTGGCATCGCACTCGGCTTTGGTGACTGCTTTGAAGCCGTGGCCTTTACAAACGTTCTGGCCTTTACACGCGTTGTCTGCGGTTTTGCAATCCGACTGACCTTTGCATGAAGTAATGCCGCCGCAATGTACCTTCGCTTCATCAGCGTGCACGCCGGTGGCGAGTGTAGCGGTGCCGGCGAACAAGGTTGCAGTAGCGGCGGCGAGCATGAGTGCTTTCGAGTTTTTGAAGTTCATAATGATTGCTCCAGTGAAAGAAAGTTTCAGCGCAACGTTGCGGTCCCTGCATTGCTGCGATCGATTTTATCCGGCACGTCCCGATGCCGGTACAAACAAGTTTTTTTATTTCAATTTAAAGAGCTGATTGAGTGGTTTTTCCCCTCCCCCGCAGGGAGAGGAAACTTAACTCATCAATTTCCGTTTAATCAGATGATCGATCGAAATCGCACCCGGGCCACGCGCAGCGATCAATAACAACGCCGCTGCCCACAGCAAATGATCGGGATAATTCGCGGGATAAACAAAAATCTGAATAACAGCGGTCATCGCCAATAATCCGAGCGCACTCAAACGCGACGCCAGACCGATCAGCAGCAGCACCGAAAACAAATGCTCTTGAATCGCAGCGAGATAAGCCGCAACTTCCGGCGACAGCAATGGCACGCGGTATTCTTCGCGAAATAAATCGAACGTGGTTTCGGTAATTTGCCAACCGTCGACTTTAGTCTGACCGGAGCGCCAGAACACATCCGCCACGGCGATGCGGGCGATTAGCGCAATCAATGCGTAAGGAATTTTTTCGATTTGTGCAATGGCACATTGCGCGAGACGGCGAATTTTCATGTCGACTTGCCTATGAAATATGGTGATAAAGTGGCCGTGATGAAACTGATGCTCACTGTAAACAGCAGCCATCACAACGCGATCGCCGAAGTCTCACATTTCCATCACGAATCCAACGGCCGCCGATCCAGCCACATCAATAATGTCGTCAACATCTGCTCGACGTTGATCGGCTTCGCGATGAAATCGTTCATACCTGCGGCCTGACATTGCTGCCGATGTTCGATCAGCGTATCCGCTGTCATCGCCAGAATCGGCAGTGCCGCCATCGATGGCATCTGCCGTATGGCTTCCGTGGTTTCGAAACCGTCGAGACCTGGCATCTGCAAATCCATCAATACCAGATCGTAATAGGCAGCGCCTTTTCCGGATAGCAGCACCAGCGCCTGCTCGCCATCGCTCGCCACCTCAACGCTGGCACCGTGATGTTCCAGAATCCCTTTTGCGACTTCCTGATTCAGCAGATTATCCTCGACCAATAACAGCCGCACCCCCGTCAGTGCCTGCAAGGCGGCGGTCGCCTTGGCGTTATGCATCGACACTACTCGCGACGAGCCGGTCGGCAGCTCCACCGTAAAATAAAACTCGCTGCCCTGACCGGACTGACTTTGCACACCGATATCGCCGCCCATCATTTCGACCAGCCGCTTACAAATGGCAAGACCCAAACCGCTGCCGCCGTGGCGCCGCGTAGTCGATGCGTCGGCCTGATGAAAAACATCGAAGATATTCTCCACATGGTCGGCGTCGATACCGAGCCCGGTATCGCGCACCGAAAAACGCAGCTGCACCGTTTCCTTGGTTTTCGAAATAATGTGCGCCGCAATCGTCACCTTGCCCTGCTCGGTAAACTTCAGCGCATTGCTGCCGAAATTCAACAGAATCTGCTGCAACCGCAACGGATCGCCACGCAATGCCACGACTGCCTGCAAATCGATCTCCAGTTCGAGGCCTTTTTCGTGCGCGCGCACCGATAAAATTTTGCCGACATTTTTCAGTAAATCCTCCAGCTGAAAATCGATTTTTTCCAAATCGAGTTTGCCGGCTTCGATTTTGGAAAAATCGAGAATATCGTTGAGCATGCCCAGCAGAAATTGCGCGGCAGCGTCAGCCTTCTCAACATAATCGCGCTGCTGCGCCGTCAACGTTGTCGTTTGTAGCAAATAGCAAAGCCCCAATATCGCATTCAATGGCGTGCGAATTTCATGGCTCATGTTCGCGACAAAAATACCCTTCGCGACGTTTGCCGTTTCGGCTTCCTGTTTCGCTTCGAGTAACTGCGCGGTGCGCTCGCGAATACGCTGCTCCAGCTCGTCGTTGATCTTGCCGATTTCATCTTTGGCGTGGCGTAGAGCGGTTTCCACCTGCGCGCGTTCGAGCGCCATCTGAATCGTCGCGTGCAATTCACGCTCCGAACACGGCTTCATCAAATAGCCGTACGGCCGCGTTGCTTTCGCGCGACGCAGTGTGGCCTCCTCGGAGTAAGCCGTCAGATAGATGATTGGCGTGTGGGAGCTTTCGCCGATGCGCGCGGCGGTCTCGATGCCATCGATATCGCCTTGAATATGAATATCCATCAGCACGATGTCCGGCCGCTCGCTGTCCACTTGCAGCAATGCCTGCGCGCCAGTCGACACAATGGAGGGTACTTCATAACCCAGCTTCAGCAGGCGCTGCTGCAAATTGAGCGCAATAATTCGCTCGTCCTCAACCAGCATTACCCTGACTGTCATTACTGCCTCCTCTTATTCTTCTCTAAATTGCCACTCACACAGCGGTAGGAAAACGCAGAATAAATTGGGCAGGTAATCGTTGCATGGTGATGGTGCCGCCGAGTTGTTCCGACAACAATTGCACCAGTTGCAAACCGAGCGTGCCCGTATTTCCCATTTCGACATGCGCCGGAACACCAATACCGTTATCGCTGACGATCAACTGCACCTGTGCGGCATCGAGGACATTCAGGGAAATATGAATATCGCCGCCGCCATTGCCGAAGGCATGTTTCAGCGCGTTGGTAATCAGCTCATTAACGATCAGGCCGCATGGGATTGCTTGATTGATCGACAGAAACGTTTCTTCAAAGCGCATATCCAGCGTTATTCGCTCCGGTTCCAACCGGTACGACGCCACCAGATTTGGCACTAGCGAATCGAGTACCGAGCCAAAATCGACGCGGCCGAAATCTTTCGATTGATAAAGCGTTTGATGAATCAACGCCATTGAGCGAATGCGATTTTGGCTGTCGCGAAAAATATGTTTAACCTGCGGGTCCTGAATGTTGCTCGACTGTAAATCGAGCAGACTATCGATGATCTGCAGATTGTTTTTGACACGATGATGAATTTCGCCGAGCAAAACGTCTTTTTCGAGCAGGGCAGCCTGAATACGCATTTCCTTCATGCGGCGATCGGATATATCGACGATGGCCGACAATATTTTTAATCCTTCTTCGGTCTCGATCGGATTCAAGCCAATTTCGACGGGAAACTCGCTGCCGTCCTTGCGTATACCGAACAACTCGCGCCCCGCGCCCATCGGTCGCGCGTGCGGATTGACGACAAAACTATCGCGCATCGCTGGATGATGCGCACGCAACCGCTCTGGCACCAATACCTCGACCGGCTGGCCGATTAGCTCGGCGCGCTCGTAGCCAAACATTCTTTCGGTCTGCGCATTCACCATCTCGATATTGCCGGAGGAATCCACCATTACCTTGGCATTCGGCGAATACTCGAACAGACGCCGAAAACGCTCCTCGCTTTCGCGTAATGCGCGCTCGATTCCCGGTTCGGTGGAATCGCGATGAGAGGGCTTATCGACAGTCATAGCTCCTCCGTGAGGGATATGGCAGCAAAGAAGTAAATCGTTATTGGCATTATGATTTTATTCGGCTTCATTATGCGGCAAACATTCATGGAGTTGCGTTTCATCAACATTTAATTTTTGTAATAGTAAAGAGATTGGCCATAACCCTTCCGTCTATGTTTTTAGATCGGGTCGCATCGGTTTTGTATTGCGTCGCGGACGAAGTGAAATTGTCATAACAAAAATTCAGTCTCGTTATCGGACAAACGATAAGCGGGGTCGGTTTCATCCATCAGTACTGTAATTCTTCCATACTGCAATTCTCCAACCACTTTCATACCAGCCGCTACCCACCCCGCCTTTGAATGGCTGCGCAGCCAGAAGCTTGAGTGGCTAAATGTCGGTCGCAAAAACATAGCCAACCTATGTAAATTCGGTGTACGCTTTGCGGTCTGCAAATATCGCGACTTCTACAATAAATACATTATTGGAGCCTCGTCATGGCCAACACGCCCTCGCCGTTCGACCCGATCTCGATCGGTCCAATCACACTGCGTAACCGCTTCATCAAATCCGGCGCGAATGAAGCAATGACCATCGACGGTGCGCCGTCGAAAGCATTGTTGAAACATCATCGCGATCTTGCCGCCGGTGGCGTCGGTATGACCACGGTGGCATATGGCGCGGTATCGAAGGAAGGACGCACGCTGGCAAATCAAATCTGGATTCGCCGCGAAATTCTGCCGGATCTGCGGGCATTGACCGCTGCGGTTCACGCCGAAGGTGCAAAAATTTCATTTCAAATCACGCACGGCGGCTCGTTCGTCACCAGCCTGAAGCTGGATCATGCGCTGATGAGTTCATCGTCGGGCATCAACAAGGCCGGGTTATTCGTCGGCAATTATTTCCGCCGCGAAATGACCGAAGCAGAGATGCGACAAGTGGCGGATGAATTTGCGGAGGCCGCGATCATCTGTCGCGAAGCGGGTTTCGATGCCGTCGAGATCCATATGGGTCACGGCTATATGCTGAATCAATTCCTGTCGCCGCTCGACAACAAACGCAAAGATCAATACGGCGGCACAGCGGAAAATCGCGCGCGCTTTCCGGCGATGGTATTGCGACGTGTGAAAGAAGCGGTCGGTAAGGAGCTTGCGGTGCTCGCCAAGATCAACGTCGCCGATGGCGTGCGTGGCGGTGCCACTGTCGACGATGCCATTGTCACCGCGCGCGCGCTCGAAACGGCCGGCGCCGATATGCTGGTGCTGTCCGGTGGGCGCAATGTCGAATCGACCTGGTTCATGTTCGGCAGCCCAATGAATCTCGATGAAATGAAAAAAGTGCTCGGCAGCAATTTCATGTCGTTGCTGATGCTGCGTCTGGCCTCATTCGGCGCGCCGAAAATTCAATTCAAGGAAATGTATTTCCGCGATTATTCGCGCAAGATTCGCGCAGCGGTGAAAATGCCGCTCGCTTATCTCGGCGGGGTCAAATCACTGGCGAATGCGGAAACGGCGATGAGCGACGGTTTCGAATGCGTGGTGATGGCGCGGGCGCTGATTCACGATACCGGCCTCGTCAACAAATTTAAAAGTGGCGAGCGCACCCAATCGCTATGCAACAACTGTAATGGTTGTGTCGCCTATATCTATCATCCGGCCGGTACCCATTGCGTGTTGAATCCACCGAATGATCTGGCGCTGAATCAACAACACGCGGCAGGTTAATTTAATCCCACCCGCCCCACAGTGGCGTGGGTGGCGATTTATCGTTCCAGTTGGCCGGATATGTCTGCATATCCGGCCATAAGCGGCTCCATACCACCGCTGTCAGTGCGAGAATCAGTACACCGCTTCCCACCGGTATCAACAACGCGGAA
>Ga0207644_10000095_pt1 | contig 64023 bp, 66 predicted proteins | sample KBSS73metaG_FD_184326 | JGI IMG/M metagenome (GOLD analysis project Ga0207644, IMG submission 184326) | Switchgrass rhizosphere microbial communities from Kellogg Biological Station, Michigan, USA - KBS S7-3 metaG (SPAdes) (version 2) | ecosystem: Host-associated > Plants > Roots > Rhizosphere... | reverse complement strand
CGAGAAGGCTGAGGATTACGAGAACGCAATTTCGAAATGCGAACGCTGCAAAACAGTGCTCGAGCCGCTTATCTCCACGCAATGGTTTTGCCGCATGGATCAGTTGCGCGATCTCGCGCTCGCTAACTTGCGCGAACACGGTAAGCCACAGTTTGTGCCGCGGGTGCCGTACGAAAAGGTCTACGCGGATTGGTTAGAGAATCTGAAGGACTGGACGATCTCGCGGCAGCTTTGGTGGGGCCATCAGATTCCGGCGTGGTACACAAAAGACGGAGAGGTGGTCGTGGCGCGCACGCGCGAGGATGCCGAAACTAAATCGGGCACCAGCGAACTGACACAGGACGAAGACGTTCTCGACACATGGTTTTCTTCGGCGTTGTGGCCGTTTTCGACTCTCGGTTGGCCGGAAGAGACAGAGGATCTGAAGACGTTCTATCCGACGTCAGTGCTCGTCACGGCGCGCGATATCATCTTTCTTTGGGTGTCGCGCATGATGATGACTGGGCTGAAGTTCATGGGCGCGGAAGCGTTCGCCGATGTTTACGTGACGGGAACGATTCTGGACAAGCACGGCCAGCGGATGTCGAAGACCAAATTGAACGGCGTCGATCCCTTAGACGTTTTCGATAAGTACGGAGTGGACGCGACACGCCTGACGCTGGCGCAAGTCGGCTCGACCGACACGCGCTGGAATGAAAAGCAGGTTGAGTCTTATCGGAACTTCGCCAACAAGATTTGGAATGCGGCGCGGTTCTGTTTGATGAACTCAGAAGGCGCGGACTCGATCTCAGAGCCGTTTGGCGGCGACCGTTCCAGTTTGCCGCTACACGATCGTTGGATACTCTCCCGACTGAATAAGACAGCCGCGGCGGTGAACCAGCAGATCGACAGTTATGACTTTCACGCGGTCGTGCAGGAGCTCTATCACTTTTTCTGGGATGATTTCTGCGATTGGTACATCGAACTGTCGAAGTCGATAGTCACAGCCGAGACTGCGTCGCAAGATCGCGCCGTTGCGCGCGCGCGTTTGATTTCAATTCTGGAACAAGCGCTCCGGCTGCTGCACCCGTTTATGCCGTATTTGACCGAAGAGCTGTGGCAGACGCTTCCCATAAACCACGCGCAACAACTGAACCCAGCTTACGCCGGCGTCGAGCCGACGGTCATGCTGGCGTCATTCCCGCGCGGCGAAGCGTCGCTCATCGATGAGAGCGCCGAAGCGGAAATGCGGGCAGTCATCGATCTGATTTCCCGGGTCCGAAATATTCGGTCGGAAATGAACATCAAACCAGGCGATCGGATCGAGCTGATAATAGCGGCGAAGGCGAATCTCCAGACAGTGTTTTTGGCGAGCACCGATCAGATTGCGCGATTAACGCGCGCGAAGGAAGTTTCGATCGACGGCACTTCAGAAATGCCGAAAGCGGCGGCGCGGGCCGTGCTAGCCGGCGGAGCTGAGGTTGCTGTGCCGCTGGAAGGCCTCATCGATTTCGCGCAGGAACGTCAGCGTCTGTCGCGAGAAAAAGAAAAGTTACAAAAGGAAGGTGGGAAGCTCGAGGCGCAGCTCGGCAACGCCGATTTCGTGCAGCGCGCTCCGGCAGACAAGGTCGCCGAGTTGCGCGCCCGCGTCGCGGACATAGCCGAACGAAACGCGGCATTAGATCAAATGCTGGAGGCGCTCTCGTGAACTGGAGAACTGTAGGGAAGCGACTGAATGGCGGACAGGATGCCCGCGCTCCCGGGGAGGCGCTGTTGTGAACTGGCTGGACGAAGGCGCGTTATATTCGAGCATTGGGCTGTTTCTGCGCGAGGACCTCGGGCGCGGCGATATCACGACGCAGACAGTTCTATCGCGCAATGTCCGCGCGAAGGGCAGGTTCGTTGCCGGCGAAAAGATGGTCGTGGCTGGACTGGAAGCCGCGGAAGAGGTTTTCATCACGCTCGATCCGCAGCAACAGATCGAAGCCTTTACCGCGGATGGCGAAGAAGTCGAGGCCGGGAAAGTAATCGCGCGCACCAGCGGTTTTGCAGACGTTCTGCTGGCCGGAGAGCGCGTGGCGCTGAATCTGCTTCAGCATCTTTCGGCGGTGGCGACGCGCACGCGTGAATTCGTCAAAGCTGTCGAAGGCACGAAGACGAAAATCGCGGACACTCGAAAAACGACTCCGGGGCTGCGGATGCTGGAAAAGTACGCGGTGCTTTTGGGTGGTGGCGTGAACGGTCGTTATGGGCTCGATGACGGTGTGTTAATCAAGGCGAACCATGCAGCGCTGGCCGGCGGAGTTGGAACCGCAGTGAAGTCGACGCGTGAAAAGATTGGCCACTTGCACAAGATTGAAGTTGAAGTGACCAGCGAACGCGAGCTGAAAGAAGCGCTCGAGAATGGCGCGGATGCTTTATCGATCGAAGCAACAGATGTTGCGAGAGTTTCGGAGTTGATTTTGCAGGCTCGCGAGACTTCCCCAACGGCTGCGGTTGTGATTTCCGGCGCGGTGACAACAGAAACCGCGCGCGCATTTGCTGAAGCGGGTGCTGACTTAATCCGAGTCGATGCTTTGACGCAATCAGTGCGGGCCATGGATATTAGTTTTCAGATTCAGGCTGGATGATAGGGAACCGCGAGCGGTAGCGAGCGGGTGATGAATTCAACGTTGACGGTATCATCCGCTCACTATCGTTCGCGGCTCTGGAACACGAGCATCGCGATTGCCCGACGTCGCATCATTATTTTAGGGGAGTCTGTTATGTCGTCACGAACAATTCGTCGTTTGGCTGTGGCCATAATTTCCATTTGTTTGATTGGTGGGGTCATCATCGACTCCAGCGCCCAAAAACGGCGGCGCAAGACGCGCACCCGCCGGCCATCCACGCCGCGGATCACGAATCCGGCGATTTACGACGCGCCCGCGAATGAAAACGCTAATGACAACTCCAACTCCTCGGGTTCCGAATCGACTGCCACTTCAGAAAATTCGAATGAGGACGCGCAATCGAAGCGGATTCGCGAGTTGTCATCGCAGGTTAATCAGCTCAACGACAAACTTAGTTCGATGGAGCAGTCACAAAGAACGCTCGTGGATCTTGAAAGACTATCGCGCGCCGAGCAGCGCTCGGCCGATCTGTGGAAGCAATTGCGCGACGTCGAAGCGCAGCAGTCTGATCTCCAATCACGGGTCGAAGAGATTGATTATCAGCTCAGGCCGGAAAATATCGACCGCGCAGTGGCCGGATTTGGATCGATGCGGCCGGAGGAGTTGAGAGAGCAGCGCCGTAAATCGCTCGAGAACGAGAAGCTGCGGATTCAAAAGCAACTGGATCAACTCGCGGCAAATCATTCACGTCTGGAAACGGCGATTGCCGGCGCAGACGCTGACATTGAACGCTTGCACGCGCGGCTCGATGCCGCGGACAAGGCCGCGCTCGAAAATTCGAAGACGGCGACCCAGTCTGAAGGTGCCGCGCCGGCCGCGACGCCCACGCCTACTCCTTATTAGGAGCGACGACATCTGTGTCGGCGGGCAGGCATCCTGCCTGCGCCTGTGGCCGGCAAGATGCCGGCGAACCGCACGCAAGATGCGTGTGTTCCAACTTATGAGCACAATCGCAACTCGAGACCTTTATCAACTAATCAGCGACGCGAATGTGCGCGGCGAGCGCGTCGTCGTGGCTACGGTCGCCGACACGCGTGGCTCGACGCCGCAACGTCGGGGGGCCAAAATGCTCTTCTTCGAAAGCGGACAAACTGCGGGCACAGTCGGCGGTGGATGTGTGGAAGCGGAAGTTTGGGCCGAAGCGCGCGAAGCCATGCGCAATGGCAAATCAGGTTTGCATCACTTTTCATTGACAGCAGACGAAGCCAGCGAAGAAGGAATGGTCTGCGGCGGCACCATGGATATCTTTATCGAAGTAATGGGTGACCGGTGATGGGACAAACCTCGTTCATCGAAAACTACAAGGCCAAGCATCAGCATCCGCTGAATAGGTTGTGTCATTCCCTCGGCATTCCCATGATTGTCGTTTCGCTGCCGCTGTTTTTCTTTAGCTGGCGCATTGCTCTCGCGCTATTCGTCGTTGGTTGGATTCTCCAATTTGTCGGACACGCTATCGAGGGTAATCAACCCGCTTTCTTTCGCAATCCTGTCTATCTCTTCGTTGGACCACTCTGGTTGATTCGCCGTGCCGGAGAATCGATCGGCCTTCTCAAACCTTCCACTTCGAAATAAACTCTTTGCTCGTTAGCCTGGTAAACCTTCGATGAAAAGTATTGACGCAGACTTGCGCCCAAACACAGTGATCGCAACTGCGCGCGAAGTTTTGGAGGAAGGTATCGCCGCCGTGCTCGTGACTGTGATCGAAGGTGAAAACGTCGGTGCGAAGATGCTGATTACGAAGTCCGGCGAACGAAGCGGAACATTCGCAGATGCGAACCTCGACGGCGTTGTTCAGACACATGCCTTCGCGTTCCTCGAAATGCGCGATGAAGCGAGAACTTTCAAACTCAGCGAGTTTGCGCCGGAACTAGCCCAGTTTGCCGGCACCAAAATCCTTTTCGAACGACTGGAAGCGGAGCCGCGCCTGGTAATCGCCGGGGCTGGTCATGTAGGCGCTTCACTGGCGCGTCTGGCTGCGTTAGTCGGTTATGACGTGACGTTGATCGACGATCGCGCCGAATTCGTCGCCCGCGAACTTTTCCAGGAGCAATCGGCGAAGGAAATCCAATTGGTGGCGGCGCAGGATTGGCAGGAGGCAATGCGAACAGCAGTTCGAAACGGACGGGGAGTTTCAGTCGCAATCGTGACGCGTGGTCACAAACAAGACGAAGACTGCCTGCGCGCGACGCTCACCGCTGGGCCTGACTATATTGGAATGATTGGCAGCAAGCGCCGCATAAACATCGTTCTTCAGAAGCTTCGCGATGAAGGTTTCGCCGAAGAAAAATTGAAGAGAGTTCATGCCCCCATCGGGTTGGACATCGGCGCGGTGTCGCCGGAAGAAGTCGCCCTCGCAATTCTTGCCGAGATAGTCGCGGAAAGACGCGGTGGAGTGGGCACGCCGCTGTCGAATTGGCGACGACCTTAGTTTTGTCCTTTCAAATACTCCGCTGGCAGAGGCGTCTTGTCGTCCTCAGCTTGCCAGAAAATCGTCACGATCCACCAACGCTTGCCGTCGTTCATCAACTGAATACTGTTGATGCCGCGCGCGAAAGGTTTCTCGTCTTCGGCTTTGTGACGCGATTCATAGGTGCTGAAAATGTGCGCGATGTTGCCGTACTTCTCGACACGTCGCGAAATCTCGCGCTCAAAGAATCCGTTCTGTTCAAGTAGCGGCGCGGAGCGCGTGATGTATTCCTCAGGTGTGCGAACTCGCGAAGCGACTTCGCCGGTTTGCGGATTGCGGCCCGTCGGAATCAGGCGAGCACCGGGAACGAACAGCGAACGAAACCGATCCCAATTTCTCTTCTGACCGGCAGGCCCGGAGATCACGTCGTACACCGCAGCAACTATCGCGTCCATCGTGGCGACATCCTTCGGATCGGCGGATGGCGTTTGCGGAACTGTGGCCGCAGGTGTCTGCGCCGGTGCCGCTGTCGGCGGCGCGCTAGGAGCAGACGCGGGTGGTAACGACGCGGCGGGCGGCGAAGGCGGTGGCATGATCGGTGCTGGTGTTTGTGCGTGTGCCGCAATCGCCAAGCCAGTGACAGTCAAAGCTGAAGCGAAGAAATATTTGAATACGAGTCGCGCGCGATTCATTTTTTGATCTCCTGAATAGACTTTTAGTTTGGCGTGATTAAAGCATGACTCTCTCGGCACAACAAAGTCATCGCGATCAATTCATCTGAGTTTTGCGCGAGCGGCGGTGCGATGTTATTAAACTATTCATGTCTGCCCGACTTGAAATAAAAAGAGAACGCGAGCGCGGTCTCAGCGAGATGTTTCGCGCCCTGCGTCATCGGAATTTTCTGCTCTTCTGGTCGGGCGCTTTCCTGTCAAACACCGGCACCTGGATGCAAGCGGTCGCCCAGGGCTGGCTGGTTCTGCAACTGTCCAATTCGCCTTTTTGGCTGGGCGTGGACGCGTTCATGTCTACTGCGCCGGGATTGGTCTTCACGCTGGTGGGCGGTGTCTTCGCCGATTTGATCGATCGTCGCAAGCTGCTTATCTATTCACAGATCGTTGCCGGACTCGCGGCCTTAGTACTAGGCACATTAGTCGTTACCCATGTCGTCACTGTGCCTATGATTCTGGGATTGTCATTTATCACTGGATGCTGCATGACGATCGCCGGGCCGTCTTACATGGCTCTGGTTTTCGATCTGGTGGGCAGAGAAGACCTGGCGAATGCAGTCGCGTTGAACTCGACGCAGTTTCAGTTGGCCCGCGCGCTTGGGCCGGTCGCTGCCGGCGTCGGATTCAAAGTTTTTGGGCTGGCGGGATGCTTCTTTGCAAATGGAGTCTCATTCGCCGCAGTCGTCGCCGGCTTGGCGATGGTCCGCTACGACGAAACGTTGAACCCGCGAAGACCGGAAGAGTCTCCGCGCGGCAAATTCTTCCGCAACCTGGCGGAAGGCTTTCGGTACGTGACAAGCACGCGCCGGGTCTCGATGTTGCTGCTGATTTGCGCGGTCACAAGTCTCTTCGGTGCGCCGTACATTGCAATGGCGCCCGTATTTGCGCGCGACGTTTTGCATTTGGGCGAGACTGGACTTGCGCTCCTCATGGGCACAGCTGGCGCCGGTGCATTGTTCGGAGCTTTGTTTCTGGCTTATCTCGGCGATTTTCGTCGCAAGGGGTGGTTTGTGCTCGGTGGCGACTTGGGTTTCGCGCTGTGCCTGATTGGCTTCTCACTCTCGACGCATGTCGGCTTGTCCATAGCTTTTCTGTTTGCGCTGGGATTTGGCATTGTCTGTTCAGTGGCCGTGACGAACACGCTGTTGCAGAAGTTGGTCAGCGACGAAATGCGTGGGCGGGTCATGAGCATGTTCATGCTCTCGTTTATCGGAGCAATGCCGATCGGCAACTTAATCGCCGGCGCCGCATCTCATCGCTTTGGCGCGCCACGCACACTTGCAGCCGGAGGCGTCATCATCACAATTTTTGTAGTGGTCATTACCTGGCGAAGTCCGCGCCTGCGCCAACTATGAGCGCTCGCTTTTGCGCCAGACGGTTTTATGCAACACTCGTCGCTGTGAGATTGCTTGCCCGCACATCTGTCGCACTCGTTTGCCTCAGCCTGGCTGTGGTCGTCGCAGGCATCTCCACGGCCCAAAGTGGATGGACCGCAATGCGGATCACTTCCAGCGGCCGCGACCTTAATTCCGTTTACTTTGTGGACTCAAAACGCGGATGGGTTGGCGGTGACGAAGGATTCCTGGCCCACACGGAAGACGGCGGCGGATCATGGATTGAACAACGCATCGACGCCAAGAGACATGCCATCAATGATGTTTACTTTGCGAACAAAGAAGTAGGATTCGCGCTCGCCGGTGACATGATTTTTCGCAGCGGCGACGGCGGCCACACGTGGCAGCAGTCATACCGGATTTCGCAAACCTCCGTAAGCGGCGCTATCCCTGAGCTTTACAGTCTGCGTTTCAACGGAAAGAAGAAGGGCTGGGTCGTTGGTTCGCTCGCGCGCGGCGACACCGTCGTCGGCAGTGTTCTTGCCATCACGCGCGACAGCGGAACGACTTGGCAGATGTTGGAACCTGGGACGCATCAGGAATTGATTCACGTCGATTTCGTGGACGATGACCGCGGTTGGATCGTGGGAGCCGGGGGCGCCATCCTGCATACAGAGGACGCGGGCGAAACATGGACGCGGCAGGAATCCGGAGTCACCGCAACGCTTTTTCACGTCGATTTCCGCAATAGTAAGCAGGGAATTGCCGTCGGCGAACGCGGCATAATCCTGATGACACAGGATGCCGGTCGCACGTGGTCCAAAGTCACTTCGCCGGCGCGCGCGACTTTGTTAAGCGTGCAATTCGTCAGCGAAGACGATGCCTGGATCGTTGGGCGCAGCGGCGTCATCATGCGTTCCGGCGACGGCGGTCGCACCTGGATTGAACAGCAAGGCGGGCCGCGGCAAAATCTTTATGCTCTATTCATAAACAAGAAGGACGGTTGGGCAGTAGGTAGCGACGGCCTGCTAATGAGGTACGCGCAATAATTTGATATGGGATTCTTAACCCGCCTGGCGACAAAGCTGGGCCTGGCAAAAAGTCATGGTGAACGAAATCCGGTGCAGATTTTTTTGCTCGAGGATGATGAGCGGCGCTGTGATTGGTTCAGTAAACGATTCAAAGGCGATCATTTGGACATCGTCTGTGAAGTTCCGGAAGCGAAAGAACTTCTTAAAACCCGCAGCTACGATTCGATTTTTCTCGATCACGATCTGAAGCCGGAGCATTACGGCTCAACCACAAACGACGATGAGCACACTGGCTTCGCGATTGCGCACTTCCTCGCCGCGCATCCTGAACTGCAACGATCGGCTACGATCATGGTCCATAGTTTCAACGCCGACGGCGCCATGCGGATGGTGGAAGAGTTAAGGCGGGCCGGCCGTCATGCCGATTATGTGCCGTTTCATTTCCTGGAAGATCGAATAAAGAATCTCTGGCCGCGGTGACGCGGCTAAGCGCAAAGAGGGAAGAGCAAAGAGCAACAATATCGAAGCGGCTCTTAGCGCTTTGCCCTTTTGCTCTTCGCACGGATTAATGGTGGCCAGGGACGGAATCGAACCGCCGACGCCGGCCTTTTCAGGGCCGCGCTCTACCAACTGAGCTACCTGGCCGTGGCGTGATTGAGGAAACGGCAGTATAGGAATCGCACTGAGAAGTGTCAAACTACCGAAGGATTTTTGCCGTTCCGAAAATTTCGTTGACGGATTCCGGATGGGGGGAGCATAATTTTTCGCGTCGGATGGGGTTGGCACCAAAGTCAACCGGTTGTAAGAGCTATCCGGCACTTGAACATCGTTAGTACCCGCCAGTGCCAGCTCGGCCGCCGAATCGCGCCCCCCGTGATCGCTACCTTCGAGCTGGCACGCGTTATTTATAGGCCAAAAGAAATGCGGCTTCGAGTGATTCGCTCGAAGCCGCTTTCTTTTTGACGTGGCACGGGCGTCCCCGCCCGTGAACTCACGCGCAGGATGCGCGTGCCACTTACATCCCCATGCCGCTCATTCCGCCCATGCCGCCGGGCATAGCTGGACTTCCCTTATCGTCTTCGGGAAGCTCCGAAACCATCGCTTCCGTCGTGAGCATCAAGCCCGCGATTGAAGCTGCGTTTTGCAGAGCAGTGCGCGTGACTTTCGCGGGATCGATGACGCCGGCTTTCACCAGGTCTTCGTATTCCTCAGTCTGCGCGTTGAAGCCGAAGTTGTCGTTCTTGTCGCCGCGAATTCGTTCGACCACGACGGCGCCTTCGCGTCCGGCGTTCTGAACAATCTGGCGCAGAGGCTCTTCTAAAGAGCGTCGAACAATTGAAACGCCAATCTGTTCGTCCGAGTCCGCACCTTTTCCAACTACGGCCTTAGCATCTTCCAGCGCTCTGGCTGCGCGCACGAGCGTGACGCCGCCGCCCGCCACGATGCCTTCTTCGACTGCCGCGCGCGTCGCATGCATGGCATCTTCGACCCGAGCCTTCTTTTCCTTCATCTCGGTCTCAGTCGCCGCGCCGACTTTGATCACGGCCACGCCGCCGACCAATTTCGCCAGACGCTCCTGCAGCTTCTCGCGATCGTAATCGGATGAAGTCTCTTCAACCTGAGTCCGCAAAGTTTTGACGCGGCCTTCGATGTCGCCCTGCTTGCCCGCGCCTTCGACGATCGTCGTATTGTCTTTGTCGATCGTGATCTTCTTGGCGCGGCCGAGGTCGGCAAGCTGCACAGTCTCGAGCTTGATGCCGAGATCTTCACTGATGACCTTGCCGCCCGTAAGGATTGCAATGTCTTCGAGCATCGCCTTGCGACGATCACCGAAGCCCGGCGCTTTCACCGCTGCGACATTCAAGGTGCCTCGAAGTTTGTTGACGACCAAAGTCGCCAGCGCTTCGCCTTCAACGTCTTCCGCGATGATCAGCATCGGTTTGCCGAGCTTCGCCACCTGTTCGAGCAAGGGAAGCAGGTCTTTCATCGAGCTGATCTTCTTCTCGTTAATCAGAATCAGCGCGTTTTCCAGACTGACTTCCATGCGCTCAGGATCAGTCACGAAGTAAGGGCTCAGATAGCCGCGGTCGAACTGCATTCCCTCGACAACTTCCAGCGCGGTTTCCATGGTTTTTGATTCTTCGACGGTGATGACGCCGTCCTTGCCGACTTGATCCATCGCTTCGGCGATGATCGTGCCGATAGTTGAATCGCCGTTCGCCGAAACGGTGCCCACTTGCGCAATCATGTCGCCTCTGACGGGCTTCGACATCCGCTCAATCTCTGACACGGCTTTTAGGACAGCTTTGTCGATGCCGCGCTTCAAGGCCATTGGATTCGCGCCCGCCGCGACGGTCTTGACGCCTTCACGATAAATCGCCTGCGCCAAAACGGTCGCCGTGGTGGTGCCGTCACCCGCGACGTCTGAAGTCTTCGAGGCGACTTCGCGCACCATCTGCGCGCCCATGTTTTCCATCGCGTCTTTCAGTTCGATTTCTTTGGCTACGGTCACGCCGTCTTTGGTAATCGTGGGCGAGCCAAACTTTTTGTCAATCACGACATTGCGGCCTTTCGGTCCGAGCGTGATCTTTACTGCGTCGGCGAGTTGGTTGATGCCGCGCAAAATCGCTGCGCGCGAATCCTCGCCATGAATTACTTGCTTAGCCATTTCGTTTTCGTCTCCTAATTAGATTCGTTGAATCCCGACGCGTCGGGATAGCGAGCGGGTTCAGGGTTCAAGTTGAAAGACAAACCACAGTCGCTTTCATTCCCGCCTCCTGCCGCCTGCCTCCTCGGCTCCTGGTTATTTGCCCTTCTTACCAGCGGCGGCGCGTTGAATGATTCCGAGGATCTCGTCTTCGCGCATGATCAAAAGCTCTTCGCCATCGAGCTTGATCTCGGAACCGCTGTACTTGCCGAACAACACGCGGTCGCCTGCCTTCACGTCCAGGGTCTGGCGCGTGCCGTCTTCGCGGTACTTTCCTTCGCCCACGGCGACAACTTCGCCTTCCTGCGGTTTCTCTTTTGCGGTATCGGGAATGATGATCCCGCCGCGCACCTGCTCGCCCTCTTCAATGCGGCGCACGATCACGCGGTCATGAAGTGGTCTGATATTTACTGCCATTGCTGACTAATTCTCCTTTTCGTCGTCGGTTTGAAGTTTGTGTTTCAGATTCAAGCACAAGTGTGCTCAGAAATGCGATCCCTCGTTAAGGTGATAAATTGGCAAATCTGAAAGATGAGTGCTAAAGAGAGAATATAAGAATGAGTGACGTAGATGTCAATCGAGGATGGATGGTGAGCGTCAGATCGTAACTTCCCCTTTTACCCGTTTCCCCCTTTTCCGCCTCACGATCTTTTGCTTGATTTATTGCTAGATCGACATATACTGCGCGGCGCAATAGTCCTCGCTTTTCCTGATCTCGTGCGACTAAGCCTTATCGGCCAAGGAGAAATGAACTTGTCTCGAAGCGGTATAAGACGGCATGCAGGCGCAGGCGACTTATGCGTACCGAGTGAGTCTAATAGATGGTTCCCCCGCTAAAGTTGACGGCGGTCAGATTCTCAGGAGGCGTTATGCGAATATTGCACATGTCGATTGCCACACTCTTCATCATTTTCCTGACAACATGCGCCGCAGCCCAGACGAACGGGCTAGACGCAGGGTTCATACCAAACGGAACTGACGTTCCCCTCCCGCCAGCCGAAGCTCCAAAAAAAATTGATCCGTCAAAGGTCAAGTTCCTGTTGGGAGGCGTCTGCGATGAAAAAATGTTTCTTAATAGTCCCAGTCAGGCCCGTGGAATTGTGGATAGATCGCTTGACCTCAGCGACGACCTCACGGCGCGGCAGCTGCTTCAGATGGGAATCAAATTTGTTCTGGAGAAGTGCCCTGAAGCCAAGTATCCATTTGTGTTACTGAGGTCTGGCGATCCGGTCGCCTTCACGAATCCTGAGAACGGATTTGGATTTCTCAAACGTAACGTCTATTCATATCCGTTGGACCTGGTGGAAGGCGGTTTGCGCCCCGAAAAACCGGGTTTGATCGTTGGCTATGAAAACTGGCCTCAAGCACTCAAGAATCAGCAAGCTTATTATGCCGAGAAGGAAAGACAGCGTGAAGCAGAGCTTCAGCAACAGAGACAAGCCGAACAAAAGGCTGCCGCTCGTTGGACAGCTTTCCTCCAAAAATACGGTGTCAAGCATGTAGTAAACGTTGACGAACTGACTGCAAACCCATTCGTGTACAAAGGGCAAGTGGTTGCAACAGGCGGCACCTTTGAAAGGATGAACTCCCCGACTCAAGGTATTTTCTCGGCTCGAGGTCGTCAGTTTGTCGTATCAGGGATTTCTACCACTAGATTCACGCGGACAGGCAGCGTGGTTATCTTGGCTGGTCGCGTGTTAGGGCACATTGAAGTGAAACCTGGGCCAACAGTTGTCCCTCATTTATCTTTTGTAGCGATCTACGTTGCCAACTAGACCGAATTTTTGGCTATCTGGGACCGGCGAACAAATCGTTGGACGTGAGCGGCAGGAGCTGTTTCGCATCATGACTGGTCGGGCGATGCTTGACTCAATTCGCGCCGCCGCGCCAACTCGACCGCTATGCGTCTCACCTGCTGACCGCAATTGTCGATGTGATATAAGGTCTCCCATGAAATTCTACGATTGGTTAATGATCCTTGCCGTCCTCCTCAGCCCCTTCCTGGCTGTATATGCAAACAACTTTATCGAACGTCGTCGCCAAGCTCGGGAACGACGATTGAATATCTTCAAAACACTCATGGCTACCCGCGCCGCTACGCTCTCACCCGAACATGTTCAGGCCCTGAATATGATCGATATCGAATTTTATGGGAAACATCGAAAATCCAAAGAAGTCTTGCAGGCGTGGCGCAGTTATTTGGATCACTTGGGAGACCAGAAGTCTTTTACTGATACCTCGTGGGCCGAACGTCGTCTCGAATTGTTCATCGATCTCATGCATAAAATGTCTGTTTGCTTAGGCTATGATTTCGACAAGGTTCATATTAAACGGACGTCTTACTTTCCGAAGGGTTTTGGTGAACTTGAGGATGACCAAACGATCATCCGAAAAGGGATCGTCGCATGGTTAAAGGGCGACCTATCCGTACCTATGCGCGTCACCGATTTCCCTGACATGGAACCCATCGCCGCGCAGCCTGCTTCACCGGCTCAACTTCCGGCATCGAACGTGGAATCTAAAGGCGACGCATAACAAATCATTGGACGCGAGCGGCTGATTAGCAAGGATGAAGGCGGAAGGATGAAATTGAAATCGCATCGCCGTTTCAACTCTGCCGTTGCGCGTCCTAAACTCGAAAGGAGAATCTCACCATGGCTCTGATTCCATGCCCCGATTGCCAAAACTCAATTTCTGATCAAGCCCCGACTTGTCCGCATTGCGGTCGGCCTAAAAAACGCGAACACACAAGCCAATACATAACTAACCGTGACGGTTACGAACGCGGCCGAGAAAGGCTCAACGAACTCCTTAGCGAAGGGTGGCGAATTACAAATACGGTTCACGAGGTCGAAGGGCCGACAGTCGAAGGTGAAACTTGGGACGTGGTCGAATATTTCTTGGAGCGATAGTGCTTTTACATTCCAGCGACTCGAACACATCGTTGGACGCGAGGCGAAAAGCAAGGATGAAGAACAAAGGCGGAAGGATGAACTGAATTCGCGCCGCCGCGTCAATTCGACCGTTGGGTGGCTCATTACGCACTCGTAACATTAACCTGAACCGAGATCGTTCATTTTCCAACCCCGGCAACATAACAAATCGTAAAAGGGAACAAATCACGCCGCGACATCAACTTCCACTTTCGGCGTCAGTAGTTTCCACGTATGCACGCCTACGACTTCATTCTCATCTTGTTTTCGTTTGTGTACGCAGCCGCGGTGACGCAGGTGCTTTCGACGGCGGGTGAGATCATCATCGCGTCGAAGCGAGTACGCCTCTCGTGGTTCAATGCCGGCTGGATGTGCGCCGCCTTTCACCTGCGCATGGTGGATCGGATTGTGGGAACTTGTCACACCTATGCTCGCTCCATATGTAAGCAGATCATCTCGGCGCACATTGTTTCATATCGAACAATCCGGCAAGCAGGAATCCCGGTGCCGATGCCGACAAGGTTCTTTCGCTTTGAATTAACCTCGCTTGCGGATTTGTTGTAGACTCTGATAAAAGACGGCTCGCGGATTCGTTGACCAAGGAGATTCCGTGGATGCGCTCTCACACAATCGTTTCCCTGTCGCTCTTCGCTCTCGTCGCCCTTGCAATTTCATTAACCATTAATCGGCATAGCTCTCAGACAAACAGTCCAACTACCAAAGTTCCAAAGCTGACCAAACCCCTGGCCGCGGATAATTCCGTCAAAGGCTCGCAGGCGCAATCCACCCAACCGCTGCCGAGCCTGCAAGGCAAGTCAGCCACTGATTATCTGAAAGAGCACGGCCTTTATGTTCGACTGCAGAATTTGGTCGACTCGGCAGAGTACCAAATCGACAAGCAGCCCGAATCTCAAAAGTCGAGTGCGTTGCGATCAGGACTAGGAAAGAACAATGCGCCGGAGATCTACGAAGCAACAAATCCGGCTCAGAAGCTGAGGGCCCGTTTCAATGGAAGCGACGTAGTCTTGCAGTCCCTTACCAGTAAGCGCGCGTCGACGTTACAGGCGCGGTTAAGACTGCGGAGTTACGGGTATGGTCGCCGAATGTTGAGTGCCGGAGCGGGAACGATGCGCGTCGATGGCAATCGCATCGAGATTCACCGACGACTCGCTACTCGATCCAACCCCACAAACACTGACCGAGACAGCTCGGAAGAGATCGTCGAGTGGTATCAAAACCGAAAAGATGGCCTCGAGCAGGGCTTTACCCTGGCGGCGCCGCCCGGGGAAAGGCGCGAGGGAACGCCACTGCGAGTGCGCCTGACGGTTACCGGTGAAGCCAGACCGGCGCTGGTGGATTCGGGAAAGGCTTTAGAGCTGATCGGCGGCAATGGCGAGCATTGGCTGCGCTATGACCATCTGATGGCTACTGATGCGTCGGGCCGGCAATTACCAACCAGCTTCCGGGCTGACAGAAAACAGATTTCGCTTTTGATAGATGACACAGAGGCAGTTTATCCAGTTCGGATTGATCCACTTTTCACTCAGACGAAGAAGTTGACAGCGGGCGATGCGGCGGCAGAGGACCGATTCGGTTTCTCGCTTGCGACCAACGGCGACACGTTGGTGGTCGGAGCTTACGGCAAAAACTGGCAACCAGGAGTGCCCCCAGGATTCGTCCCAACATCAGCTGGCGCGGCCTATATCTTCGAGCGCAATCAGGGTGGAGCTGAGAACTGGGGACAGGTGAAGAAACTGACCCCCAGTGATACGGCAGCGACTGACCGATTCGGTTGGTCGGTCTCGATCGATGTCGACACGGTGGTGGTGGGAGCTCAAGGTAAGAACTCCTTCGCTGGCGCAGCTTATATCTTCGAGCGCAATCAGGGTGGAGCTGAAAACTGGGGACAGGTGCAGAAACTGACTGCCAGCGATGCGGCGGCAAATGACAGCTTCGGTTCGTCGGTATCGATCAGCGCCAGCACAGTAGTGGTGGGAGCTCAAGGTAAGAACTCCTTCATTGGCGCGGCCTACATCTTCGAGCGCAATCAGGGTGGATCTGAGAATTGGGGCCAGGTGCAGAAACTGACTGCAAGTGATGCCGTGACAACAAATGCGTCTTTCGGTCACTCGGTATCGATCAACGGTGACACAATGGTGGTCGGATCTTCCGGTAAGAACCCTGGCGCGGCCTACATCTTTGAACGCAATCAAGGAGGCGCTGAGAACTGGGGACAGGTGAAGAAACTCATCGCGAGCGATGGGATAGGAGGCGACCAATTCGGTATTTCGGTAGCGATCAATAACGACGCGGTGGCGGTCGGAGCTAATCATGGGAACCGCGGCACTAGTGGTGCGGTCTATATCTTCGAGCGCAATCAGAATGGCGTTGAAAGCTGGGGACAGGTGCAGGAATTAACTGCGGATGATGCGAATTTACTTGACGAGTTCGGTATTTCAGTGGCGATTGAAGGCGACACATTGGTGGTCGGAGCTTGGGCCCAGAACCTCCTCACTGGTGGCGCCGCTTACATCTTCGAGCGCAATCAAAATGGCGCTGAAGGCTGGGGAGAGGTGCAGAAACTCATCGCGAGTGATGTGGCGGCGCATGACCAATTTGGTTCGTCAGTAGGGATCGATGGCGACACGTTAGTGGTCGGAGCTGAGGGTAAGAACTCCCACACTGGCGCAGCCTATATCTTCCATTCGACGTCACCGACACCGAGTCCTACACCGCCAGCCAATGCTAGTTGCGGTTTTACAGCCAACCTCGGCAGCCCGCCGGCGCCCGCCACTACCGGTACGCTGACGACGCGATTGTTCCGAGGCGACACGCAGGGCACCTGCGGCACCAATTCGTTCCCCGGGAATACGGCTTCCGGCTCGTTTCCATTCGACGCTTATACTTTCACGAACTCGTCGCCATCGCCTGTCTGTGTATCGGCGGCATTAACAGTAAATTCCAAGTCCAACGCGAACTATCAAATCGCTGCTTTTCTGGCGCCGTTTGTCGCGACTGACATCACCAATGCATCTCGTTACCTCGGTGATCCCGGCGTCAGTAGTGGCACTCCTTCACCGCTCATTCAGTCGTTCCAGTTCACCGTTCCGGGCAACACAAGCTTTGCGATCGTCGTCTTCTCCGTTGACGGCACGGCGGAACTGGGGGGCAACTACACGTTCCAGCTAATGTCAACGAGCAGCTTTTGCCCATCGATTCCCACGGCAACACCAACTCCCCCGCCGACTAAGGGAAGTGCAGTGGCTTATCAAATCGATGCCACCCATAGCGGGGCGCAGTACGACACGCTTACTCCACCTTTAGTGCAGCGGTGGTCACGAAATCTGGGCGGTCAAATCTCCTATCCACTCATCGTCAACGGCAGGATCTTCGTCACGGTCGCGTACAACAACCCTTCTTATGCGGCAAAACTATATGCCCTCGACGAGGCAAATGGCGCCACGTTGTGGGGGCCAGTCGATCTTAGTGGATCATATCCCTGGTCCAACGCGGCTTACGATGCTGGACGCGTCTTCGCTGTGAACTACAACGGCGTGCTTAGCGCCTTCGACGCAGCTTCAGGTGCACTGGTCTGGTCGAAGCAGCTTCCAGGGCAATACGCGTTCTGGTCACCACCGACGGCGTCAGGTGGCGTGGTGTACGCGGCAGGGTCCGGTACGGGTACGACGTTGTACGCTGTTGCCGAGCAGGATGGCACGGTGATTTGGGCAAATTTGCTTTTTAGTGGCACCAACAACAGCTCTCCAGCCGTAACCTCAACTGGCGTGTTTCTCTCTATTGAGGACCTGTACAGTTTTTCGCCTCAGGATGGTTCTTTGATTTGGACACAGTCCGGCGCAGCGGCAACACCAGTCGTCTTCGGCGGGCGTTTGTATGTGGGCGATTCTTTGACACCAAAGCTGATGTACGATGCCCCTACTGGTGCGCTGCTAGGCACTTTCCCGCCAGGTCCACCGCCGGCATTCAGCGGCTCGACAGGTTACTTCCTCACTGGATCTATTCTAAAAGCGCGCGATGCCTACTCTGGGGCAGTCCGGTGGTCGTTCACGGGCGATAGCACCCTCATTTCCGCTCCAATCGTAGATAACGGCTACGTATACATTGGTTCTAGCAGCGGAAAGCTCTACGCTCTCGACGGAAGTACGGGCGCGAACGTCTGGACCGGGAATCTTGGTGCGGCCGTTCAGACGACCGAGTCTCCGGTCAGTCGGCCGCACACCGGAATCGGCGCCGGTGATGGACTGGTGGTCGTACCCGCTTCCACGTTGCTGGTTGCTTATCAATCCGCAGCAGCCCCGACACCCACACCAACCCCGACTCCTACGCCAACAGCGACACCAACGCCAACGCCGCTTCAACTAGCCTTTGAGCTGTCTGGCCCGTCGCTTTACCAAATCGCAGCATTAGATTCTGTGCTCTTTACGCGCGATCCCTTTCCGATCGTAAACGGGGCGGACTTATTGAATCTCGGAGTCGATCGCAACACCCGAATAACACTCTTTGCAGTCAATCTTCAGTTGTTACCGGGCGAGCCTTCTTCTGCCGTTACGGTACGTCTGGTTGATAGTAACAACAAGGCTTACGATATCGCGGCTGAGGATGTCCGTCCCGTGCCGAATTCTCCGTTTACCCAAGTGGTTTTCAGGCTCCCTAACGACACATCCATCGGCGACTGCATCATCGCACTCAAAGCGCACGGGCAGACCAGTAGTAATTCGGCCATCATCAGAATTCGAACTTAAGAGTTCACGATGCTTCAGCCGTTGGTGTTCGCGGTGCCCCCCTCGTTATCCCCTGACATAAGCGCTTACTTTGCGGTATTTATATAGCAGGTACAGCAAACCATCTCTCCCAGAAAGTTCTAAGACAATGAAAAAGTTTTTCGTCTTCATAGTAATTGCTCTTCTACTGTTCCGACTTCCATCCACAGCAGCGACGGCGCAGGTTGCTCAAACCTCGCAAGCTCAAGCTTCCGATAAATATGCGGATAACCTCCGCGCGTTTGAAGATTTTGTTCGCCAACAGATGGAGAAGAACAAGGTTCCCGGTCTGACCATCGGATTCGTCAAAGACGATTACATTTGGATCAAAGGATTTGGCTACGCCGACTTGGAGAACAAAGTACCGGCTAAAGCGGATTCTGCATATCGTTACGCCTCCGTTCAGAAATCGATGACGGCGGCAGCCATTCTCCAATTAGTCGAGCAAGGCAAAGTCAATCTTGATGCGGAAGTTCAGACCTATGTTCCATACTTCCCGAAGAAGAAGTATCCAATTACGGTGCGCCAACTTCTTTATCATTTGGGCGGCATTCCGCATTACGTCAATCGTGACGCAGAGCAGCACATCAAAGAACATAAGACCACTAGAGAAGCAATCGCCATCTTTGAAAACTTTGATCTGGTTGCCGAACCGGGAACGAAATTCAGTTATTCGAGTTACGGTTATAATCTGCTCGGTGCGGTGATTGAAGGCGCGTCGAAACAGTCTTATGCAGACTATATGCGTGAGCATGTTTGGCAGCCGCTTGGCATGAAGGATACGCGGCTGGATGACCCTTTAGACGTAATTCCAAACCGAGTTCGCGGGTATCAGATTGTGGATGGCGAGCTCAAGAATTCAGAGTTTATTGACGTCAGCAGTCGATTTGCGGCCGGCGGCGCCCGCGGCACCGTCGGTGATCTGCTTAGGTTCATGAAGGGCTTAAACGACGGAAAGATTCTGTCGCCAAAGAGTATTAATTTAATGTATGCGCCGCCGAGGACGCGGGACGGAAACATTTCCGGGTTCCCGAAAACAGCCGGTTACGCCATGGGTTGGAACTTAGTTCCGCAGAGCGATGGTCTGGTGGTCATCAACGATGGCGGGCAGCAGGAAACCAGAACATTCATTCTTAATTTTCCGGCAAAGAAGTTTGCCCTGGCAGTCGCGCAAAACTTAGAGCGGGACGACGACGGCGCGATCGTCTTTCGTTTGTATGAATTGGTGCTCAACGAGAAATTTAGTCTCGGCAGTCAATAATCATTGCGTTTTTTGAGGGATCAACGACACTGCCCAATAACCTTCCAGTCATTATCGTTTTTACTTTAGCTGCCCTCATTCATTGGCCGCATGATGTGCCTGCATGGCAGCCGCAAAGTAAGTGCTCTCAAATCAAATACTCAACTCCTGATGTAAGCACGCGCACTTATCGGCTGAGCAAAATTGATGGACAGGCCGTCTACGCGTCACCAACGCAGAAGTGGGAGTTAGGAATCGGCAACGGCGTCTGTGTGACTCTCTTCGACCGGCGAGGTTACGAGGTTGCTGCCAGTGTAACGACTGATGATAAAGGTCAGTTCGAATTCATCGACCTCGCTTCGGGCGAGTATGTGCTGATCGCATTTGCCGGCGATTTGCAGAGAATTGTTATTCCCATCCAACTAGGTTCCTCCGGCAAAGCTAACAAGGCGCCGAGACTGCTTCTGCACCTGAGAGAAAAAGAGGACAAGAGGCGGAGCTACGTTACCTTGGTCACCGACCGGGCGCTGAGAAAAGAGTTACTTGCAATGATCGAGCAGGACCAGGCCATTCGTATGGAAATGATCAAAGGCGGCGCGGACAACCCGAGCCCGACCGTCATGGCGCGCATGAGTGAGATTGATTCGCGCAACACGATGCGGATGAGAAACATCATCAAACAATACGGTTGGCCTACGCCCGAACTAGTCGGATGGGACGGCACGGAGGCGGCCTTCTTCCTCGTGCAGCATGCCGATCACTCTTTTCAAAAACAGTTGTTACCGCTGCTGAAAAGAGAGTACCGCACAGGCGGTCTATCCGGTCCGAATTACGCACTCTTCATAGACCGCGTGCTGGTCGAAGATGGAAAGCCGCAGCTGTATGGGTCGAGGGCAAGGCCTTCCTCTGAATGGAAAAACGGCGAACCAGTGTTCTATCCGATAGATGACGAAGCCAACGTTGACAAGCGTAGAGCAAAAGTGGGGTTATCGACTTTGGCGGAGTATCGAGAGTTCCTCAAACAGATGTATCACCCGAAGAGTAATTAATGACTACGCGGCCAGGCAACATATTGATCCGGTGGAGTGATCGATGATGAGTCGCGGCTCGAAAGGGTGTCAGCAGTCCGATCTTATAGAGGGCAACCTGAAAGATAGTGTTAGAGTGTCGACGCACGTGCGCGGTCTGACACTAACTAATCCTTTTCACCCACATCAGGAGGTCACGATGCAGACACTTAAGCGGAACTTCTTTTTGATAATCTTCACTTTCGCTGCGGTACTTACTTTCGCCTCCCCCGGCCATTCTCAAGGCGTAGTGGTGTCGGTTACACGCGGTCCGCATCCATCTTGGGAAGGAACAGCGGCGGGTAATGTTCGGCCGTTTATGCGGAGCGATGACAACCTGCGAACTGCGCTTCTGACACAGTCGGCGCCAGAAGTCTGGTTGGAATTCGCCGAGAGCAAACGAGAAGGACAACCGCCCCGGAAACGCTCGGACGAAAAAGAACCGGTCATACAAGTATTGTTATCACCTGAAGGGACGGAACTACTCAAAGCGTTCTGGGAGAAAACGCTCTTGTTTGATTACCGGGAAGCTTACGAAAAGGTCGAGACTGCTCAGGAGCAAATCGACAGAGATAGGGCGTGGAGCAGTTATCGTTCGACTACAGAGCAAGCACTCCAGAAACTTGAGATTAGCGCACCTGACGGCGTTCGAAAGATTTCGGATGAGGAAGCGAACCGTCTCGTTAACTTCGTACGCAAGGCTTCGGCAGAAATTGTGAAGACCGCGAAGTGAGGCGCAAGCACAAGCGGGAATGAGCAGGACCGCCGCGGCAACCGCTGGAGGCTGAGACAACCAACTCAGAGAAAAGCAAGCTTGCGACTAACAAAGGACATTCAGGTAATCGTCGTCATGACGCTGCTTTTGATCTTTTGCATCGTTGGGGCGGTGTGGACAGTCTACTGGTCGCTTTGGTTTGGATTGGCGCCGCGGCCACCTCTTTCCGCATTTCAGACATTAGTGCGGTTCGCCGTGGTGATAATGGCGCTGTTTCTCTGGTTTCGCACTCGTGACTTAATCGCGCGAAGCGCCTTGGCGTGCGCGGTCATAGCCGCCGGTTCATCGGCGCTGTACGGACTTGGAGTGAACTCAACCGCACTTCAAGTGGTGCGGCTGCTGTTCCATTTTCTTGGGTACTCGCTCGGAGCAATTGCGATCATCCGATGGTTTCTTAACCAAAGAATGGTGTCAGAAGCCCGACCGCTAGGGAGAGCAACTTGAAAGACAATGCTACGTTGAATCTCTGGTTGCCCTGACCTCGTTAAGTTGATAAAGGAGACCGATGAAAATCATCACATCCGAGGCGGAAATGACCGAACCATCAAGAAAGCCCGTCGCAATATTGCTCGCGCTGTTGGTGGTTGTCCTGCTGGCAGCCTCGACTGTGGCACATCCGGGATCGGCCATCGCGGTTGATCGGCAAGGGCAAATATTTTTCATCGATACAGGCTCGGGGCTGTGGAGAGTCGACAAGGAAGGGCAGTTGACTCACCTCTCACAGAATCGGTTTCACTGGCTGGCGCTCGACGAGAACAATCTGTTCGCGACCGGCCGTTTGCCTTCCAGTGCGGGCACAAGTTTGGATTGGCAGATTTTGAGAGTAGGCACTGATCCCACGGTGCTGATATCGAGTGATTGGCCGATTGCGCTGGGCCAGGATGGAAGCCTTTATTATCAATCAGGTCGTGCGGGCAGTCTGCGAATCATGCGCTCATTGCCGTCGGGAGTGACTTCAGCTTTCGCGACTTTGCCAGAGACTTCTGCCGGCCAACCTTTGGCGGACGTGAATGGTCTCGCGCCCGGGCCAGCGGGTTCGCTCTATTACACAGAGAACGATGTCATCCGCCGGATTACGGCGCAGGGTCGCATCGGAATCGTCGTTACGGTGCCGGCGGCCACGAGGCGCGTTTCAATTCCTGCGACAGAAATGCACCCATATCTTCGTGGCCTCGCGGTTGACGCGCACGGCGTCATGTATGTAGCCGACACCGGCGACGCGCGCGTGCTGAAGATCACACCTCGCGGAGACATAACCACGCTGGTTCAGATCGAAAGCCCGTGGTCGCCGACTGCTGTCGCGCTTTTCGGCAATGATGTCTATGTGCTCGAGTTCCTGCACACCGTTCGAGATGTGCGGCGCGACTGGCTGCCGCGAGTCAGGAAGATCACGCCGGATGGAAAATCAACGACCATCGTGACAATCGACAAAATGCCCGGCGCGCGTTGATCGATAACTGATCGAGAGCTTAGTGGTGTTTGGTCCGCTTTCGGCCGTTTGAAAAAGAAATCTGATGCTTTCGTTCGGCCGCCCGGTAGGAATTGACGCGTTTGGAAATCGTGTTGCGATGGATCCCAAGCGCTTCAGCGGTGTTGGAGATGCGCTTCTTGTTTCGCACGAATGCTTTCTGAATATAGAGCTTTTCGAACTCGTCGAGCGCTTCATCCAGGAGGATGTGGCCGTCGAGCATGTCTTCAATTAGTGCTTCTAAACGGGGGCGTATCTGCATTGTCGGTCAGTGGTCCGTTGTCAGGCGTCAGTTGTTACAAATCAGAACTCGGAATTGAAACCAATCCAAAGCGTCGGCGCTGGTCCGATAAATCCGGACCCTGCTGGCGCGCACTCCAAATTACAACTTCTGTCCGGTGAGAAGTTCGTAAGCTTCCAAATATCGGGAAGTTGTAGCTTTCGCGACTTCGGGCGGCAACTCGGGCGCGGGAGGCTGCTTGTTCCAATCAAGTTTCTCCAGATAGTCGCGCACATATTGCTTATCGAATGAAGCTTGGCCGCGGCCCACTTCGTAATCGTTTGCCGGCCAAAATCGCGAGGAATCAGGCGTCAAGACTTCATCAATCAGCAAAATTTCGCCGTTCTTATCGCGGCCGAATTCAAACTTCGTATCGGCGATGATAATGCCGCGGTCACGCGCGTATTCCGCGGCTTCCATGTAAAGCTGCAGCGAGATGTCACGCAACCGCGCGGTGACTTCAGGCCCGATAATTCCGGCCATGGTTTCTTCGCTGATGTTTTCGTCATGGCCGGTTTCGGCCTTTGTTGCTGGGGTGAATATTGGTTCGGCAAGCTGGGCGGACTCGCGCAAGCCTTCGGGCAGTTTGTGGCCGCAAACTTCGCCGGTCTTTTGATAATCCTTCCAACCTGAGCCGGTAATGTAGCCGCGCACGACGCACTCGACCGGAAACACATCCGTCGTGTGCACCAACATCGACCGGCCACGCAATTCCGTCGCATGATTCTGCACAGCCTGCGGCATCTCTTCGATGCGAGTCGAGATCAGGTGATGCGGAACGATGTGTCCAAGTTTCGCAAACCAAAATTGCGAAAGCGCAGTCAGGACTTCGCCTTTGCGCTCAATCGGCGTCGGAATCACGCAGTCGAATGCCGAGACTCTGTCGGTGGCGACGATCAGCAAACGATCTTCGTCAACCTGATAAACATCTCGAACTTTACCGCGTTTGAGTAAGGAAAGATCGGAAAAAGTAGTTTCGACTACTGGGGCCACTGCGATCATTGTTAGTCGTAATTAGTTTCAAACTCGAAGTGACGACATCTTGCTTATTCACGTTAGCAGTGTCAAGCGAGTGAGCAAAATAAAACCGATCGATCATGATCTTGATCACGATCGATCGGAAATCGTGTCTCTGTGCAAACACATCAGCCGCGGACGCACGCGGATTCGCGCTAATAAAACCGAATCAGAAACTAAAACTTTTTCTATCGAACCGGGCTTTCTTGTCCGTGTAAATCCGCGTTTATCTGCGTTTGATTTATGCGCCGGCAGCAGCGCCGCTCGCCAGCGCTTCACGCAATCGCCCAATTTGCGCGGCGTGATTGTGTGCATGCGCGGCATAAATTTTCAACCAATCTTCAGCAGTGTAGGAGCCGCTTTCGGAATGCGTGCCTTCGCGATGCCAGTCGTCGTCTTTCATCACGTCGATTAGTTGCGCCGTCGTCGCGCGTGCGGCGCGAAACGCTTCGAGCGCCGGAGCGATGTCGCGCTCGTTGTAATGAAGCTTGGCAGCGAATTGATCCTGGTCGTAGCCTTGAATTAGCGGATGATCTTCAACGAGCAGTCGGCGCAAACGTTGGGCGCTGATTGTTTCGCTGTCGGCCAGATGATGAACAATTTCCGCGGCGCTCCACTTTCCGGGAATAGGATGCGCGTTCAGCAAATTAGGCGGAAAATCGGCCAAATGTCGCGCAACCTCGTCAAAACCCGCTTTGTATTGCGCGATTGATTCCTGTCGTTCCTCGGGGGTCATGTGCCTTTTGTCTCCTCTGATTGATGGCGTGGATGGTTAGCGGAAACTACTCCGATCTGAATACATCCGTCAAGAATTCGCATCAATCGAAGCGTCTGCTTCTGATGCAAACGGCTGCCGTGAGCAGAACCGAAGTGATTCGTCATTATCGAAGAACTGAGGTTGTCTACTTGTTCCCACTTAAACCAATTCGGCGTTAATGCGCCAACTTTGTTGCTTGATTCTTGCAATCTGAACTGATTTTGCCACGGTGGAATAACGATTGCTCCGTCAGAGCGCGAAACGTAGTTCTCACCCTGCGATCTGAATTTTTGAGTTCGAGATTGGAGAACGATTATGGCTGAACAAGAAGCTGAACATAGACGAATAGTTGTAGAGACACCAACCGCACGGCGTGAAGTCGAACACACTGAAGCAGTACGTCACTCGGGTAGTGGCGTATCCGGCGCAGCATTGGCGGCGATCGTGGTAGGCGTGATTGCGCTTGCAGCGATTCTGATTCTTTTCATGATGAATCAACAGCAGGCGACGAACGATAATCTCGCTGCGCAACAACCGAGCACGACGATCGTGCAACAACCGGCGCAGCAACAGCCACCGGTGATTGTCGAGCAGCCGGCTACGACGACACAGCAACCACCGGTGATAATCAACAATCCGTCGGCGACAGGCGGTTCGGCTGCGACCACGAGCGGAAACGAGGATGCAAATGTTCAAGCCGCGATCGACAAGAAGCTGAGCGACGATCCAACGCTGTCGAGTCTAGGCATTACGGCAACGGTAATGGATGGCAAAGTCACGCTGATGGGTATGGTGAAGACGGCCGCATTGAAAACACAGGTTGAACGAGCAGTGCGATCAGTCAAAGGTGTGAAGTCAATCGACAACCAAATCTCTATCGGATAACCGAGTTGTCGTGTCCCTGGGCGCGGACTCGCACCCACTAAAGTTGTTTTGAGGCGCGCCCAGTCACCCCAGCATCAAAGGCGCCGCAGCATTACGCCGCGGCGCTTTTGCTTTGCCCTTGATGTAGTAATTATTTTCGCCCACACTGCCCGGCATGAACGATATTCCCCAAACAGAACGCACCATTCTGAAGCGATTGCCGCAGCGCGGGAGCTTTGATCTCGAAGTCATTAACGGCATTCTCGATGAAGCATTCATTTGCCATGTTGGTTTTGTCGCTGGAGATAAGCCTGTGGTGATACCCACAGGTTACGCGCGGGTCGGAGAAAACCTAATCATTCACGGGTCGCAAGCCAGCCGAATGTTACGAGCCTTGGGGCAGGGAATTGATGTTTGCGTCAGCGTGACACTTATCGACGGTTTGGTCCTGGCACGCTCTGCCTTTCATCACTCGATGAATTACCGTTCGGTCGTCGTCTTTGGCCATGCAACTGTGATTGAGCAACGAGCCGCCAAACTCGAAGCTTTGGTAGCACTTTCTGAGCACATGATCCGCGGACGCTGGAACGATGTACGCGAGCCGAACGAGCGCGAACTCCAACTGACGACGGTACTTTCGATTCCCCTGACTGAGGCATCGGCAAAGGTTCGCACCGGCCAGCCGGTTGATGACGATGAAGATTATGACTTGCCGATTTGGGCTGGTGTGATTCCTTTGCAAATGGTGGCGCAGCAGCCCATCGCCGATCCGCGCGGTCGGGCAAACATACCGGCCCCAAATTACGCAATGCACTATCATCGAAACTCTTGATAAGGAAGGTCCTAAAACGAAACGTTTACGTGATATTTCAAATATTTCGAGTTGGACATCCAAGGCGGATAACTGTACGCTGGTTGCAGATCGAGTTCAGCTAGCTCCATCCACAGTTCTTCTGGGATTCTCCAGATTACCTGAAGTCAACAGCTACATAATAGATTACCAGCGCCAACAAAGCTCCAAGAGGTGTGCGCCGGTCCCGGAAAAGAATATTGAGCGAGTTGGGAATCAAACAACGCCGAATCGGCAACGTCACTATCCTGGACACTGATGCGTTACTGAGAATTAAGTTGCGTTTGGGCGGAAGTAGCGTGACGCTCGCGAGTGCGGCCGAAGCGCTCCTGGCAGCGGGACAAAAGCACATTTTGCTGAATCTCGGTGGGGTGACTGCGATCAGCGCGCGGAGCCTGGGAGAGCTGGTTTCGATTTACGTGGCAGCAAAGAATGCCGGTGGGCAGTTCAAGTTGTTCAACTTGACGCCAACTGCGCGTCAGTTGATGCAGGTGACAAATCTTTTTGCTGTCTTTCAGCTCTACGATACCGAAGCCCTCGCCATCGACAGCTTTTCGGCTAACGGCAGCCCGGCGATCGAGGAAGTGATTTCTCAGGAGTCCAGATGATCGTTTGTGAGTTTTGCTTGCATTATTCGCAAGCTGGTACTTGCCGGTTGGCGCTCACGATTCCGAAGGGCATGAGCTGCCGGGAATTCAATCCGGGAATTGAAAAATTCTGCGCCGACCCAGCGGATTTCGTTAGCCAACAACAAATTGTCCAGATGGCCACGTTCTTTGGATTTCAACGGACCGAGTTGAAGAGAATTAGGGCGATGGCAGCGCAGGCAGAAAGCGCGCGTAAACAGAAATCCTTCGACGAATCCGCAACGATTGCGGCGACCCCCTGACGCGGGTTGCTTTGCCGTTATGCGAGACCCTTGGGGAGACATCAGGCCGGAAGTGAGATATTGATGCAAAAGGAATCAATTACTAATATTCAGCGAAAGACAGGAATCAACTGGCCGACTTGCATAACGATGATCGTTTTTCATATTGGCGCGGTAGCGGGACTCTTCATGTTTAGTTGGCGAGTCTTCCTCATCTCCCTTTTTCTCTGGTGGTTGGCGGGAAGTCTTGGAGTCGGAATAGGTTACCACCGACTACTAACGCACCGCGGCTTTAAGACGGCAAAACCAATTGAGTATCTCTTGACGCTATTCGGTCTTCTTGCGCTTGAGGCGGGTCCAATTGCGTGGGTGGTCACTCATCGCATACACCACGCACACACAGACGTTCCCGGAGATCCTCACACACCGCGGGATGGTAGCTGGTGGGCACATATGGGTTGGATTCTGACAGGGACTGCTCAACGCTACGACGAATCAGTTTGCGAACGCTATGCCCCTGATCTGATGAGAGACCCCGTACATCGTTGGTTGGAGAAACTCTATTACGTGCCGATCATCCTGTTGGGTTTTGTTCTCCTGGCTGTCGGCGGCTGGCCATTGCTGTTTTTTGGCATATTCGTTCGCGTAACATTTGGCTTGCATTCGACCTGGTTGGTTAACTCTGTCACACACGCCTGGGGAAGACGGCGTTTTCAGACCGGCGAAGATTCGCGCAACAGTTGGTGGGTGGCGCTTCTTACTTTCGGCGAGGGCTGGCACAACAATCATCATGCTCATCCGACGTCAGCACGTCATGGCTTGAAGTGGTATGAGATTGACTTTAACTGGTGGGGTATTCGAGTGCTGCAGTTTCTGCGCCTGGCGCGCAGGGTGAAGCGTGTGCGGTTCAATTCGTCGGCGACCGTGTGGCAACTGGTGACGGGCGACAAAAAGCGAAAGCCCTCTTATGGACAGATCTGAAGAGCCTGCACTGTTTAGCCGCTGACCGATTAGTTTGAGATATGGACTTGCTGCGAGTCTACGTAAATGTTCAACCGGAGGAACGTGCCAAAGATTCAGGCGCGTTCTATAGCCGCCGCGCCAATGGGCCGTTCTATCGATGGACGCTTTCCGACCGGCGTTGGTCAGCAAGCCGTGTCGCATCGGCAAGCTTTTCGAGCAAAGACTTAAGCGCGACCAGTTGGAAGCTGGTTCCCGCGGCATTACAACGAAGTATTAACGACCATTATCAAGATTGAGAGTCTAGAGAGACTCAATGCCAAAAGATGACCTGGTTCCGCACGTCCCACAACATCCCTTCATGCCGCAAACCTTGAAGTAACGTAAGTTAAGCCACCCGTTCACACGTTTGATTACAAGCAGGCGCCTCAGAATTTCGTTGACGCAAGTATCTTTGAGGGCGTATATTCCCCTAACTTGTCTGCGGTTCGGAAGTTCGATTATCCCTCGGATTTCTTAGATATCAGCAAGGAACAAGCCCCCGGCAGTTACCTTATCACCACCCTCTTGCGATGGCCGTTGCCTGGTTATCGCAATAATCAACACCCCAATAGCGCCAACTGAATTGTGTGCGTCGCTGTGCGTCAAACGCGACCGAAGCAATGGTCACGTGAAGCTATCCCCTCGGATAGGACTAAGCACTTTTGGTTAGTCTCTTTTGACAAACTGGGTGTGGGAAATTACGGCTCGATCAGGCAAGCCCTTTGAAGAGTGCGTGTTCATCATGACTCCACGACGACCGTCGCGGCGGAACGATATTCGCAATCAGAGGCGCTCAAGGACGACAGAACGTCTTTCCGTTCGAACCAAGCCACACCCCGCTTGAGCTCTTCGGTCTTACAACCGAGTTTCTACCTTCGGTTTTCACAAGGGAGGGTGTCCCGACTATGACCTCGCTTCTGCGCGCAGAGTCCCCTGAGAATCGATCTGCGCTCGATGAATCACTTAACAAAATAAATAGGCGACTCGATAAAGATCGTTGCCTCGAAGACTCCGAACCGCCGATTCTAATTGGCCAATCGGACGCGATGAAGGATCTGTTCGTGCTCATTCAGCGAATTGCACCGACAGAGAATTCAGTTCTCATCACCGGCGCGACGGGCACGGGCAAGGAACTGGTGGCCCGTGCCATTCACGATAAAAGCGGCAGGCGCGGCCCATTTGTGGGCATAAACTGCTCGACCCTGCCGGAGACACTCGTCGAAGCCGAGCTATTCGGTCATGAGCGCGGGAGTTTTACCGGTGCGGATGAGCGCCGGCGCGGGCTATTCGAATTCGCGTCCGGCGGCACGCTACTGCTGGACGAAATTGACGCGCTTAGCTTATCGGCGCAGGCAAAGCTGCTGCGCGTGCTGCAAGAGAGGAGCGTGCGGCGCATCGGAGGACGGGTCAGAATTGCCGTCGATGTGAGAGTGATTTCGGCCTCGAACATCGATTTGGCGAAAGCGCTGGCGGCGGGGACCTTCCGAGCGGATCTTTATTACAGGTTGCGGGTCCTGCCGCTGCATTTACCCGAGTTGTGCAAACGGAATGGGGACGTCAAGTTATTGATAACTCACTTCCTCGAACGCCACGCACAACGTTTCGGCAAGCCCGCCCGAAAATTCAGCACTAGCGCGATGCACGCGTTGACAAATTATCCGTGGCCCGGAAATGTGCGCGAGCTGGAAAACGCTGTCGAGTATGCGCTGGTGATCGGCCAGAACGAAGAACTCGGAGTTGACGATCTGCCGGTGGAGATCGCGAAATCGGGCACTCATTCGGGCCCGGATGGATTCGCTGAAGTGCTCGATGACTATCGCAGCGGTCGTGTTCCGCTGGCTGAAATCGAACGCCGCTATATTCTCAACGTGCTCGAGCAATTCGGCGGCAATCAGGTCAGGGCGGCCGCGGCTTTGGGTATAGATCGCAGCAAACTGTATCGCAGGCTGAAGCAATACGGGGTTATGGCAGTGCGGTTCCTCCAGGATGAGACTCAGGACGGTATGCAGTTGCTTTCTCATCGAAAGTCGAACCAGATGGTGCACTGAGTCAGCTACGTAATTCCGGACTTGTTTAGGTAAGCACGGCGTCCGAGCGTGGAAGCGGGCGCGGCACGAAGGAGTTTCCCCTGATGAACAGCACCCTGATGATCGTTTCTGGAGTGGTGATTGTGGTTCTGATCCTTGCGTGGATATTTATTCGCAAGAGTAACAATTAGGACGCGCTACTTCGCGGATTCCTGCTTTAGCTTGACCCGGTAAAGGACGTAATTGCCGACGCGTTGTCCGCTATCGCGGTCATACCAACGATCGATATTCCCAAAGTCGAAAGAACCGCCCGCGTCAGTTATGACGTAGGCAAGTGGACGCTTCGCTGCTTCTTCACGCGAAAAGCGTTCGGCGTACGTCTGATAGGCGCTGATCTCATTCTCAATTTCTGCATCCTGGATGGGCCGGAAATCACCAGCCAGCGCCGGGACGATTCTTTCGTGGCCGAACAAAACTGCTCGCGCATAGTAATTCATCGTCGGATCTTTCGGCGTTCCGTGCAGCGCTTGTCGCAGCGCGTCAGTCTGGGCGTTGGCATAGTACAAGTGCATAAAGAAGTACTCGCGCCGAGCTTCGCGCGTCGTACTCCCGAAATCCAATCCTCCGATATCCAGCAGAGTCGGCTGTGATGCCCAGGCCGGCAGTAAAACGGAAACGTTTAGCTGAGGCGAAAACACGAAGGTCGACGTGGCGCCGATCGAGTTCAACTGCGCGGACGTTTCGTCTTGTCTCGAAAGTTCATCGAGCCGGCGCAGTACCGGGATGATCTGATCGTTCGCCGCGGCTGCCGGGACCGTGTTCAGACGCGACGGCAGCCCGACCTCGAGTAGGCCCCACGCAAAACACAGAACTCCCACCCAAACCAGAGCGCGCCGCGAAATGGTTCTCGACCAAAGCGTGAACGCGACAATCAAGCCAATCAGAACCGTGTAGTTCACCACGAACGCCGCGAAGTGGTACGGCTGCATTAAACGGCCGGTAATGATCTGCTGGTTAAAAACGATAAGAGGCAGCACGCCCAAAGATGCGGCGAATAAAAACCGAGGCTCGTTGGTTCTGATTTTGCCGCGCAAAATTGCGAGCACGAGGATTGTTAAGACAATCAAACCCAGGAGTTCAGGAACACGAAACAAATCAGGCCGATGCGTTAGGACTAATGTCTGTTGTTCGTCGAGTGTCGCCGGCCGGTGACTTACGAGATAACCGTACGGAATGAACGCGAGCGCCGCGATTGCACCGATTATCCCAACCGTGGCGATCAGTTTCGATGTTTCGCGGCGCCGGAAAAACAACCAGAGCGCGCTGAACGTAGCGAGCCATGCGATAGCTGCCGTCCAAAAATAAAAGTACGAAAAGATCAGCGCGCCAAAAGTCACGCCTGCCAGTGATGCAATCCACCAGCGGCGCTTCGTTTCCATGACGAGAGCTCGCCAGACTAATCCGATGAACAGAATGAAAACGGGAAACGATGCGGCCGGCTGGTAACGCCTAAGAAACGGCAGGCTCGGCATCGATAGATCTTTGGTCACCAGCAACAAGCCGAGAAGTCCGTGACCTCCAGCGAACCCTCCCAGACACAAAACAAACAGCGTTGCCGCAGCGGTCAGTTCGCGATCGGCCGTCACGCTCTTGAAGAGCCAACACATGACGACGCTTGAGAGCAATCCGCAAAGCCCGAGGAGTGCGATCATCGCAGTCGAAGCTGATGCGCCAAAAATCCGCGCCAAAAATGCAATCACGTAAGCGGGAAGGAATTGAATTGAGAAGGTTGATTCCGGCAGTCGAGCGGCTGGCTTGTCGTCTCTGCCGCCGTACGGATCGTTACGCCGTGTGCGGCCATGCAGAAGTGAGTTTACATATGCGGCATAGAGCGGTTCGTCACCTTGAATCTGCACGTAGTTGCCATTCCACTCGCGGCCGCGAATTAGCCACAGATGAAACTGCGGCAAAAGCGAAAGCAGAACCATCGCGAATATAACTACGACGCACCACTTCCAGTGTCGGGCGTTGGACGGCACAGTCATTGGCGCCAGATTCTAACGAATAGCGGACCGCTGTTGAATAGGCAATTCTCGCAGGGCCTACCAACGCGTTTGTGACGCCTATTGTCAGCGGGCGCGCACACCACAACTGCTCGCTGGCGAGCAGTTGAAGCGCTGGTCGCAGGTCTCGGACTGAACTCGGCTCGCTTCAATTCTCTCAAAGCTTCCGCAGCCGTAACACGTTCACTACTAGTCGTTTGCGTCGCTCACTTTGCGATGCATCACGCTGCGGATTTCCAACCCGGCGTCTGTGGGCACAGTCATTGCCAAGAGTCGCCCCGCTGGAAATGTTGCCGTGATCGGCGAGGAAGCGTTCACTCAGGATTCCTGGGATGACGCCTTCAATTCCGGCGAGTTCATTCCCCGATCCAGCTTTCTGCCGGGTGTGAACTGAAACTCAAATGACAAGGAGAAAACTGAGATGAAAATGATCAAGAACTTCCTGAAAGATGAGTCCGGCATGGAAACACTGGAGTATGCGGTGATTGCCGGTCTTATCGCGGCCGTTGCCTTGTTTGTGTACGGCACGACCGGTGATTGGGACGACAATCTCAGTGACCGTTTGAACGCGGCCACGACTACGAGCTAATCGTTCGACACTCGAGGATGTGGCCGACAGGTGTCCGCCACATCCTTTTCTAATTAAACGTCGTCACGGAAAAGTAGGTGCGTTATGTGAGCCGAACCCGTCGCCCGCGCTTCTGTCCCCTGGGCCACGAACATGATTACGAATGCACAGTTGATAGTAGCTTTGCTCTTCATACCAATAGCGGTCTCGATCATCTACATGGATGTTCGTTACCGGCGGATTCCTAACAAGCTGGTGCTCGTGACGCTGATTGCAGGCATTTCTTTGAATTTGATTTTTCGCGGATGGCATGGATTGGCCTCGAGTCTGGAAGGCATGGCGATAGGTTTCCTGATGATGTTTCTGTTGCACGCGCTGGGAACAATGGGCGCCGGAGATGTGAAGCTGTTTGCCGCAGTTGGGTCGATCGTCGGAATTTCGAGTGTGCTGCAAACCCTGCTGATGGTCACGTTGATCGGCGGCGCGCTCGCCGTGGCCAAGATGGTTTATGCACGGCGCGTGGGACGCACAATGTGGGGTGTCCTGCATTTTTTTTACGGCCTGTTACCGGGTCAAACAGTGCCGCGGTTTGAAGTCCCCGCAGACGGCAGCAACACACTGCCGTATGCCATTCCGATTTGTCTGGGCGCGCTGGTTTCGGTTTTTACCTTCAAGACCTGACGACTGACGCGAGTTGTTGATTTAACGAATGGAGAAGTGTCATGCGAAATAAACGTCTCATCATCGCGATTGCCGGCGCAGTAATTTGCGGATTGCTCGGCGTCCTCATGATCACCCGCTACTTGTCACGCGTTGAGGCTTTCACGAAGGACCTCGGCAACGTCGTCGTTGCCAAGCAGGAGATTCCGCTGGGCACAAAGATTACCGCGGACCAACTGATGCTCGCGCCGATTCCGAATGGTTCAGCTCCCGAAGGCATCTACCGCAAGATCGATCAAGTCGTTGGGCGGGTAGCCATTCAAGCGATCGGAGTACGCGAGACGGTGACGAGCATGAAGCTCGCTCCCGCCGGGACCGAAGGCGGCCTGCCGGCCGTGATTCCCGAGGGTTATCGCGCGGTCACGGTCAAAGTTGACGACGTCGTGGGCATTTCCGGATTCGTGATGCCCGGGTCCTATGTCGATGTGGTCGCAGTCGTCACCCCACAAGCAAAGGCCGGCGGCGAAATGCCGGAGCCGATCTCGAAGATCGTTCTGCAGCACATAAAGGTGCTGGCTAGCGGCCCGAAAATCGATTCGCCGGAAAACCAGCGCGAGCCGACGCATGTGAAGGCGGTGACCTTGATGGTAACGCCTGAACAATCCGAGAAGCTTGTGCTGGCGGCGAACGAAGGAAAGCTGCAACTCGTGATGCGCAATTACAGCGATGACGAGAACGCCGAAACCACTGGAGCAGACAAAAACAAGTTGTTGCGCGGCGACAATGTGACTCCTGAGCCGGACCCTCCCAGCGACATACAACCAGAGAAATCAAAGACGCCGTGGGTGAAACACACTCCGGTCACTAAGGCGAAAGTCGCAAAACCCGCGGCGTCACTCGCGCCCGCCGCGCCGACACACAATTCAATTGAGTTGATTGAAGGATCGAAGCGTCGCGATGTCCAGATCCAATAGCAGCCAGAAGCGAACCCGTCGATGAATTCACGCAGTTTCGAAGGAGTAATGGTCATGACAAAAACCGTGCCGGTTGAAATGTTCGCCGTTCTTTGCGGAGCGTCAAGCACGATCTTCGTCCTGGCGACGACGATGCGCAGCGTCCTCACAAGGAAATTTGTGTTTCTCTTTATGGTCCTGACGCTGCTCGCACTGGCGTCAGTCGCGCGTGGCCAGGAGGTTGCCTACAGCGCGTCATTTGCGAAGAACAAGGAACCAATCGCGGTGAATGTGCTGGTTGGCCAGTCGCGGCTGATCACCTTTGACCGTTCGCTTGAACGATTTTCGGTTTCGAATCCCGACATTGCTGAAGCGGTCCTCGTCTCAGCAAATCAGGTGGTCGTCAACGGCAGAGCCTTCGGCCAAATCAACCTGATTGCATGGGAAAAGAATTCAACTCACTTCATTATTTTTGACGTTTATGTCCGCACAAACCTTTCGCTAATCGATTCGCAGATTCGGGCGCTGTTTCCGAAAGACGACATCCGGCTCAGCCAGGCAAATGGGTCGGTTGTGTTATCCGGGACGGTTCACGATCCGCATGTTGCCGCGCAAGCCGATGCGGTCATCCAGGCCGCCGGCTTCAAGACTGTGAACATGCTGGAATCGCCGGTGCAAGACCTCGTCCAAGTGCAGCTTCAAGTGCGCGTGGCTGAAGTCAATCGCAATCGAATCAAGGAGCTGGGAACTTCGTACGCCTATCAGGCCGGACCTGGCAGCGGCGGGTACCTGAACAGCGGCGCCGGACCCAGCACGATCGGCGATGTCACGGCAGGAATTCTCAGCGGGACATTAGCGAGCTCGCTCAATTTGCTGGTGATGGGCGGAAACACGATTGCGATGTTGCGCACACTGCAACAACAGGGTGCACTGCGCGCTTTAGCCGAACCAAATCTGATCGCGATGAATGGTCAGGAGGCGAGTTTCCTCGCTGGTGGCGAATTTCCCGTACCCATAGTCCAAAGCAGCGGCAACGGCAATGCGGCGCCGGTGAGTGTCGTCTTCAAGGAATACGGCGTCCGTCTCAATTTCAAGCCCACGATCCTTGATGAAGATCACATTCGGCTCGAACTTGAGCCTGAAGTCTCGACGCTCGATTTTGCCAATGGCGTAAAGCTCAACGGCTTTGTGATTCCGGCGTTGCGGACGCGGCGCGCCCACACCGGCATTGAGCTGCGTAATGGTCAGAGCTTCGCGCTCGCAGGCCTGCTCGACAATGCAGAGGTGCACACTTACTCGAAAGTACCAGGTCTCGGAGACATCCCGATCCTCGGAAATCTGTTTCGTTCGAAAGACTTTCAGCGGAATGAAAGCGAGCTGATGTTCATCGTCACGACCGTAATTGTGCATCCCGTCAACCGTGATGATTTGCCTGCGATGCCGGCAGTCGAAAGCTTGAAGAAGGGTTCGTTGCTTGGTATCGGGCCGACTTCAACGCCACCAACCAAGACGACCGACAACACAATCACGCCGGCCCAACCAAACAAGACGACCGATGGCGGGACCAACGGCTACATCATTGAGCCGACTACGCCAGATAAGCCGGTTACGCCGGCGGCTCCCGCTGTTTTACCGGCGAAGCAGAACCCTGCGGCTAAGGAAACAAAAGGCGACGGCAGTCCAGTGAAGACGCAATCGTCTGATAGTGGACCGACGGCGAAGGCGAATCCTGACAAGCCGTGAGAGTTATGTGATCAAAGGAGGTAGGCCGTGAGGGCGTGCGAACTATCAAAGCGTAAGGGCGAACGCGGGAACGTCATGATCATGACCGCAATTCTCGCTGTTGGTCTGGTGCTGGCCGTGGGTCTGTGCATTGATGGCGCGCGGATCTACATGACTCGCGCTGAACTTCAGAACGCGGCCGACGCAGCAGCACTCGCGGGCGCGCGTGAACTAAACAGCGGAACCGGGGGCCTGACTGATGCAGTTGCGGCCGCGCAAGCCGCGGCACTGGAAGCCAACAAATACGGGTTGAACCGGTCGGGCGGCAGTGCTCCTGCGGTCACCATCAGCAGAGTTGAATTCGCGACCAACCTGGCTGGCCCGTGGTACGTCGGTGCCGGTGGAGTTCCCGCCGGAACGGAAACTGCCATCAGGTATGTCCGTGTCACGACGTTGACGACGACGACCCCGGTGCTCTTTGCCGTGCGCACCCTCGGCAACAGCCATACAGAATCACGGACGGCGACTGCCGGCTTTTCGGCATCGATCAATACCATCTGCGATTTCTTTCCGATCGCGGTCGCGCTCGATCCGCGCGTTGAGCCGGGTGACGATCCGGCGACTGGCTATCCACTGCCGAACACAACGATGAGCTTGAGATTTGTGCAAGGCACCGGCAATTCCGCGACATTGGCGAACAAGGATTACATCATCCTGGAAGTTCCGGACATAAACGGAAACGGCTCGCCAGAGACTGCAGTGCTCTCGGCAGGTCTGACGACCCTTTGTCAGACGCTGAATACAACCGTGCCGTTTCACATGACGCCCAGTGCGAACCAGAACAACGGACCTAGGCAGATTACCGACGGCGTCAACACGCGATTCAACGTCTACGCCAATGGCTACAGCAACGCGCTGCAGCCATCGACGTATCCACCCGACAGCAACGTGCAGCAGAACATTACTTTTCAGCAGTATGACAATCGCACTGCGGTGACCCCGCCGAATCCAAACGCGCCGGGACAAGACGCGCGTCGAGTCCTGGTCGTGCCGATAGTCGATCCCAACGGGCCTCCGCCTCTGCTGGCCGAATACAATCCGCCGAACGCAATTGTGAAGAAGTGGGCGGCGTTCTTTCTGAAAGATCAATCGCTGGTGACGAATCCCTGCAGCAAGAATTCAAACTGTGGGGAACTGCACGTCGAATGGATTGACGAGCGGCTGATTCTCGGTCGTGGGGGCTTCAATCCGAATGGCGGCTGCACGACGTTTAGCGTGCCAGTTTTGTATCAATGACGATGACGAAGCTTTTCAACAGAGTGCGCAAGTTGTTTCGGGCCGATGACGGCACGCAGATGATCGAATTCGCGATCGTCTTTCCGATCCTGCTGCTCTTGTTCGCAGGGACGACTGAGCTGGGTCGGTTGTTCTACACCTACACGACGCTGGCGAAAGCGACGCGGGGAGGCGCGCGATATCTATCGCTGGTCGCAGACGTCAACTCCAGCACGACCGCGGGCAAGAACATCGTGTTGTGCGGAAACGCCGCGGGCTGCGGAGGAGCCGGGCAGCCGGCGATAATTCTTCCCAACCTGCAAGCCGCCAACATCGTCGTCACACCACCTGCGACTGGCGGCGTCGCCACGAAATACGTCAAGGTCGAAATCACAAATTACACGTATCAGCCGCTGGTCTTCGATCTCAGTGGCATGACGGGAGGGAACTTCAACATCACGCTGACGCCGAGCACCACGATGCGCTACATGCGCAACTGACGAACGGAATGAAATGAAATGAAGAACGGTAATTCCACGATTCAAAAAGGCGAGCGCGGGGGAACTCTTTTGGAGTTCGCGATCATTGCGCCGTTCTTTTTCATGATGCTGGTGGGCATCGTGGCCGCGGGAAATCTGTTCTTTACTCACAACGCGCTCGTCGATGCGACACGCCGGGGCGCGCGCTACGCGTCGATGCAAGCGGCGGCCAACCCCGCCGGAACGATCAGGACGACGCAGGGCTGCGATACGACCGGACCAAATCTGGCTGCAATCAAGAACTATGCGATTTACGGCAATACCGCCGGCACAGGAACGAACGTCTCCGGTCTGCAAGCGAACAATATTTGCGTCGAATATTCGAGCTTCGGCGTACAGACCGGAACAGTTACTGTCAGCATCACCAACTACAACTTTAATTTTGTCGTGCCCGGGTTGACGCGTGTTATCTCGATGCCCGCGTATCGCACGACCGTCTCGGGCGAGAGCGCCGGCGCTTCCTCTCAATCGTGTCCGTAACCTCGCGAGTAAATAAGAACTAACGATATGCACTTGATCACATTCAGCGTAATGGGCAGCACAGAGCAATCGCGTGCCGAAGTGAAAAACGCGCTCTATGGCAGCGCGTACGCGCGTTTGCTGACTGAGTGCAGCGACTGCGTGCAACTGTCAGCAGACATCATGCGCGTTCGCCCGAGTGCGGCAATCGTGGTTCTTGACGCGACCCAACATGATGAACAGTTGGATTGCATCCGCGAGTTGGCGGCTACCGGATCGGACACAGCGATTATTGCCGCGTCGATCGACGCTTCACCAGCAATGATCCTGGGCAGTTTGCGCGCGGGCGCTCACGAGTTTCTGCAACTGCCGATCGACATGAGCGAGTTCCAGACCGTTTTGGAGCGCATCTCCGCGCGGCACCACGCGGACGAAGGAGGATCTCGCAGAGGTCGAGTCATCGCTGTTTTTTCCGGCAAAGGCGGCTCAGGCGTTTCGTTTCTCGCCACGAATCTTGCGGTCGCGCTAAATCTGCCAACACTGCTGGTCGATCTGAATCTGCAAAATGGCGATGCAGCTTTGTTCCTCGGCCTCGAGCCCCGTTATTCGCTCGCTGACTTTGTCGCAAATCGAGCGCGGCTGGATGATTCGTTGATAACGAGTCTCATCACGCCACACTCTGCCAATCTGGCACTCTTGGCCGCGCCGCTCGAACCCCACGAAACTGAAGAAATAGAACCCGAGAATGTGACTGAGATTCTCCACCTTGTCAGTCAGCGGTATGGCCGAGTAGTGCTGGATCTACCCCACACGTTCGACCCAATCACGATAGCCGCACTCGATATCGCGGACGATATTCTGCTGGTCATGGCACTCGATATCCCGGGCATCCGCGGCACCCGGCGCGCATTGAACGTCCTCGATCGTCTGGGTTATCCGCGCAACCGAATTCACCTCACAGTCAACCGTTGGAGCAAACACAACGAAGTCGAAATCGAGAAAGTCCAGGCACACCTCGGCCAGCCATTCATCGGTTTCGTGCCGAACGATTATTTCAAGGTGATCGATTCGATCAATCTCGGGCGGCCGCACGTCGACAACGATCCGTCTTCTCGCATCACGGCAGAGATTCGGCGAATTGCTTCGGCTTTGTGCGCCGATCCAACTAATTCGTTGATAAAGCAGCCGCGCAAGCGATCTCTGCGCAGCTTATTCAGCCGGCAAACAACTCCGTCAACGCTCGAGTTCGTCACTGACATCAAGTCATAAGAAACAGGGAAACGAGCAAGTAGGGAAACCAAATGGCACTCAAGGAACGCTATATCAGAGAAAGAAACGGCAACAACGCGGCAGCGTCGCTGGACGATGTGCTTTACGGCAACCAGGCATTCCAGGAGATGAAGTCCCGTTTGCATCGCGCGATCATTTCGCGGATGGATTTGATCAAGCTTAATAACCTGCCGCCCGAACGCGTCGCCGCTGAAGTCTCGCGTTTGGCCGAAGATCTTCTCGTCGCCGACAACACGCCACTTTCAATCGTCGAACGCGAGCGCCTGGTGAGTGAAGTTCACGATGAACTCTTCGGTCTGGGACCGCTGGAGCCTCTGCTGGCGGACGGAAGCATCTCGGACATTCTGGTGAACTCTTTTTCCAGCATCTACATCGAGCGGCGCGGCAAGCTCGAAAAGACAGCAATCGCTTTCAAAGATGATGAGCATCTGCGCCGGGTAATCGAGCGCATCGTTTCCACCGTCGGACGGCGCATTGATGAAGCACAGCCGATGGTTGACGCGCGTCTCAGCGACGGTTCGCGCGTGAATGCGATCATTCCGCCACTGGCTATCGACGGGCCGGTGCTGTCGATTCGTCGTTTCGGCACCGACCCTTTGAAGATGGCGCAGCTAATTTCAAACGGCGCGCTCACCAAGGAAGTCGCGATTATTTTCGAGATGTGCGTGCGCGCGCGCTTAAACATTGTCATCTCGGGCGGTACGGGCGCCGGGAAGACGACCCTGCTGAATGCAATGTCGGCATTTATCCCCCCGGACGAGCGGATCGTGACCATCGAAGATTCAGCCGAGTTGCAGATGCAACAACCACACGTCGTCCGCCTGGAAACGCGTCCACCAAATATCGAGGGTAAAGGTGAAGTTACCCAGCGCGACCTGGTGCGAAACTCTCTGCGCATGCGGCCGGATCGAATCATCGTCGGCGAAGTTCGCGGACCGGAAGCGATCGACATGTTGCAAGCCATGAATACCGGTCACGATGGCTCGCTGACGACGATACACGCAAACAGCACGCGCGATTCTCTGGCGCGATTAGAGACGATGATTCAAATGACCGGCATGCGTCTGTCGGACAAGGCGATGCGTCAGCAAATCGCTTCAGCGGTGAATGTTGTGATTCAGGTTGCGCGGCTTACCGACGGCACGCGGCGGGTGGTTTCGATTTCCGAAATTACCGGCATGGAAGGCGAGACCATCGCGATGCAGGAAATCTTTCAGTTCGAACGGACCGGCGTCGACGGGTCCGGCAAGGTGTTGGGACGTTTTCGTCACACGGGGATTCGGCCGCGTTTCGCCGAACGGCTACAACAGTACGGCATGCAGTTGCCGGCGTTCTTCTGAGGAGGCGTTCGCAAAGATGTTGATATCAACTTTCGTGTTCCTCTTTTTCCTGTTCGCGACCTACGTGGTTTTCTTACTGGCGTCGCGAAAGTCGGACCTGCGCCACGCTCGGTTGCAACAGCGCGTCACCGAAGCGTTGCAGGAATCGCCGACGCACTCCCCCGAAGAAGCCGTCAAGATCATGCGCGACGACACCATGGGCGGTTCGCCGTTCGTGAACCAACTGTTGTCATCGCTGAATGTCATGAAGAAGCTTGATCGAGTCCTGCGACAAGCCGACACAAACATCACGGTCACCCGCCTGCTGGTCTTTTGCGGCCTGGCTGGCCTGATGGCCGGCTTGGCAGCATGGACCATCACTAATCTTTTTGCAGCCGTTTTGATCGCGTTCGTCGCATCGCTGCTTCCCATCGTCTTTGCCACCCGAAAACGGAAACGGCGTCTCGGCAAATTCAACGCGCAACTGCCCGACACGTTGGACCTGTTGAGCCGTTCGCTTTCGGTCGGTCATGCCTTTTCGGAATCTTTGCATCAAGTAGCGACGGAAATGCCTGATCCGATCGCCACTGAATTTCGCATCACATTTGAAGAGCAGAAGCTGGGGCTTCCGACCAAGACTGCTCTCGATCGACTGGCCGAACGCGTGCCGATCATGGATCTGCGTCTCTGTGTGACGGCGATGCACATTCAGAGAGAGACTGGCGGCAATCTCGGCGAGATTCTGGAAAAAGTCTCGCAGACAATTCGCGCCCGCTACAAACTGATGGAAGACTTTCGCACCTTGACGACAGCGTCGCGTGGTTCCGCCTGGATTCTTTGCGCGTTGCCACTCGCCATCATTGCCTTGCTGACCGCGGTCAATCCTGAACACACGATGTCTTTGCTGCACGAACGACGCGGTCACATTGTGATTGCGGTCGCGGCGATTCTTCAGGTGCTGGGTGTGATCACGATCAGAAAGATTTTGGACATCAAGGTTTAGGCCGGAGCTGAAGTAATGTTAGCGATAATCATCATTCTTGTTTTTAGCTGTGTTGCGCTGGCGGTGATGAGTGTCTATCTGGTCTTTGCCAGGCCGGCGAGTGTTGTCAGCGCGCGGCTGGAAAGCATGGATCCGTCGCTCGCGCTGGTCGAGAACAATCGCCTCACGGTGATGGCCGGACGCGTTGCCAATCCCATCAATCGAATCGTGCCAATTTCCGCCGTTGAAGCTGCGAAGCTGCAAAAGCAACTTCTTCAGGCTGGATATCGCTCGCCCGATGCGGCGACGGCGTTTCGCGCGATTCAAATCGTCATGCTCATCGCTTTTCCGACGCTGGTGGCGGTTATTTGCTTTGTACTTGGCCGGCCGCTTAGTAACTTGATTATTTGGACCTTGATCGGCGCGGCTGTGGGTTTCTATTTACCCAAGCTCATTCTGGCGCGGAAAACCAAGGCGCGGAAACTGAGAATCACCTGGGGTCTGGCGGACGCAATGGATTTGATGGTGGTCTCCGTCGAAGCCGGTTTAGGCCTGAATGCCGCTTTGAATCGTGTCGGTGAAGAGCTGAAGACGCTGCATCCCGACATGCACTATGAAATTGAAATCGTAAATCTGGAAATCCGCGTCGGTCGCAGCCGCGAAGAAGCGCTGCGTAATCTCGCGGAGCGCACGGGCGTCGATGACATCCGCAGTTTCGTGGCGCTGCTCGTCCAGGCGGATCGTTTCGGTTCTTCGATCGCCAAAGCAGTGCGCGTCTTTGCGGATTCGTTGCGCACCAAGCGACGGCAGCGCGCCGAACAAGCTGCCGCGAAGGCATCATTGAAATTACTGTTTCCGCTCACCTGTTTTCTGTTTCCGGTAATCATTCTCGTGATTCTTGCCCCTTCGTTGTTTGCTCTGTCAGACATGCTGTTCAACTAACGACTCGGCGGAAGGAGAACTTGATTATGCGAAGAAAGGTCCTGGTGGTGTTCGCGGCTTTGTGCATCTTGGTGTTGGCACTTTCAACGCCACGTCTCAGCGACGTGGGCGCGTGGGCTCGGCCTGCGGAGGCCGACCAGCAGCAGATAACGGCCAACGATTTCGGGCACGTGCTGACCGCTCCATTTCGAGCGATCGGAAACTGGTTTCGCGGCGGGAAGAAAAAGAAAACAGTTTCCAAGATCACAGACAAGGACATTCAGAATTTTGAGAGCACCGACGTTAGTCGCGTGACCGACGCGAACAATCCACCGGCTAGCTCCTCGCCGAGCGATGCGACCGTGGCTGAGAGACTTCAGCGAGGTCGCGAACTCCTCAACGCAGGTCAACTTAACGAGGCCATCAAGGAATTGACTGCGGCTACTGCCATGGATGCGAATTCAGGTGAAGCGCACACACTTTTGGGTGTGGCCTACGATCGAAAGGGTATGAGTGACCGCGCGCGCGAAGCTTTCCAGACCGCTTTGCATGACCCAAACGATCAGGCGATGCACCTGAACAACCTCGGGTTCCTGCTTTACCGGCAGGGTCGTTATGACGAAGCCATCAAGTACTTGAAGCGCGCGGCGAAAGCGAATCCGGCGGAGACAAAGATTCTGAACAACCTGGCGTTGGTGCAACTCGCGGCGGAGAAATATGACGACGCGTACAAGACATCCGTGCATTTGCTGGGCGAAGCTGAAACACGCGTGAAGATTGCGCGTGGCCTGGATTGGAACGGACACACGAAAGACGCAATCAAGCAGCTCGAGAAGGCACGCGCGCTTCAGCCGGATTCCGCGGAGGTACTTTCGCAGCTCGCCAAGCTGTACGAAAGCACCGGCGAGGCTGAGAAGGCGCATCACGCGCGTGAGCAACTGACTTCGTTGCAGGCTGCGGCTACTACACCGGAGAAGAAGTGATTCCGAGCAAGTCCAGAAAGGGAACGATGGGACCTTTAAGTATTCTGACGCGAGACGAGATTGAGACTTTGGGGCCGCCCGTTCCTGAAGAGGTTGCCGATGTTGGCATAGCCCAAACATTTCTGGCCGACCTCGCTTTAAAACACGCTGCCAGTCTGGCGGAACCCACCACCGCCACGGTCGCGGAAAGACTGCATCTTCCGCGTTGGTTGACTGAGGAACTGCTGTATCAGCTTTATCGCGAAAAGTTTCTCGAGATGCGCATCCAGAGCGGTCTCGGCGCGACGCGTTACGCGATTTTGGAGCATGGCTGGGAACGCGTGACGTGGCTACGGACCCAATGCGCGTATGAAGGTCCGGCGCCGGTCACGCTTGATGACTACACCCACATGATTCGGTTACAAGCCGTGCCTTCCAGACCCGCGTCGCCGGAAACTGTACGCCAGGTTTTTTCCGATCTCGTCCTGCCCGAATCGTTGTTGCAGACGTTGGGTTGCGTGATCAATTCACGTGCTTCGCTGTTCTTGACTGGGCTGCCCGGCGTGGGGAAGACAGCAGTTTCAGAACGTATCAACGCGGCGCTGCTGGGAGACATCTGGATTCCGTACGCAATCCAAATCGACAACCGCATTATTCGGGTATTTGATCCCCACACGCACAGCGTCGCTCCGGAGGAACCTTCGATCGAATACGATCGCCGCTGGATACGCATCCGGCGGCCGCTGATTATTGTGGGTGGCGAGCTAACACTGAAGGACACGGATCTGACGTGGTCTGAGACGTCGCGCTTCTACGAAGCGCCTTTTCAGTTGAAATCGAACGGCGGGACTTTGGTGATCGATGATTTCGGTCGCCAGCAAGTTGCGCCAAAGGATCTGCTGAATCGCTGGGCGCTGCCGCTCGAACGGCGCGTGGATTTCCTGACTCTGCACAACGGACAGAAGATCGAAGTTCCCTTCGAACAGCTCGTAGTGTTTTCAACAAATCTCCACGAACGCGACCTGGTCGACGAAGCATTCTTGCGTCGCATGGGTTATCGCGCGCGCATCGAGCCACCCAATCCTGACGCGTATGTGGAAATTTTCAGACGCGCAGTGGAAGCACGCGCCATCGCCGCCGATCCCGGTTGTTTCGAGTACATCGCGAAGAAATACGTGCTCGAGGGACGACTCATGAAAGCTTGCGAACCGCGCGATCTTTTGAATCGCATCACCGACATCTGTTTGTTCGAGGGGATGGCACCGCGATTGGCGCCGCAGCTAATCGATTTGGCGTGGCAAAACTACTTCGGATCGTCGCATAGCTTTGAAACCAAGGGCGTCAAAGCAGTCCCAGAGCAGCGCGCGACAATTCAAATCTAAACGAAGCATTCCAGGGCGATGAATCCAACGGTCAATTCGTTCAAGTTCCATTTGGTCATTGCGACCGTGATCGTCGTGTCCGTCGCAACGGCTGCAGCGCAATCGAAAAAACCTAAGAGAACTCCTCGTCGAGCTGAATCCGCGACCACTCCCTCAGCAGCGGATGCGACCATTGCCGAAGCGAAGATAATCGGAAAAGAAATCCACTTCGCTGATGGATCAACCGTACAGGCCGACGATGTTTGGAAATTCGACGGCGACTTTTGGTACCGCGCAGGTGGCGTCACGCAACGTGCTGCTCGTTCAGTAAAGTCGGTTGAACTGGTGCGCGCGCCGGTCGAGAAACCGAAGGACGCCGATGTTGGCTCGGCCCCATCCTCTCAACCGGTCGCGCCCGACTCGTTTTGGGTTTCCCTGAAAGGCGGCGCACGCTTGAAGGTCGACGAAGTTAACCAGAGCGATGAAGGAGCGTGGTGCAGACGTGGCAACTATTCGGTCCTGATTGCGAGCGATCGAATCGAGCGGATCGAGCGCGAGTCAGAGGTGGCAGCTCCGGCAAATTTGAAACAGCGCGATTGGACGACCGGGAGTACGCGACTCGATCAATTGATTCGTTCCAACGGGACGCATTTTGGCGTGGATCCTTACCTGGTTTTCTGCGTGATGGAGCATGAATCGCAATTCCGCGCGAAAGCCGTCAGTCCAAGAGGCGCGCAGGGCTTGATGCAGTTGATGCCGGGGACGGCGGCGCGGTTTGGGGTCACCAACCCATTTGATCCAGGGCAGAATATTTACGGGGGAACCCAGTATTTAAAAGAACTGCTGAAGATGTTCAACGGAAGAATCGATCTCGCGCTCGCCAGCTATAATGCCGGTGAAGGCGCGGTGCTGAAATATGGTTCACGCGTTCCGCCGTATCGCGAGACCCGAGATTACGTGAACCGAATAAGCAAGCGCTACGGAGTTGATCCAAAACAAATTCGCGAACAGCGTCAGCTCCAATAGGTGAACTGAAATGAACCGCAACGGAATCCGAAAACTCTTCGCTGTAGTCTTGTTATTGACCTGTGCCGGCGCGGTCGGCGCGCAAACGACTGACAACCAAGGGCCGCTCACAAATGCTGCCGTGGTGAAACTCGTTCGCGCCGGCTTCAAAGAGAAGACGATCATCGCAATCATTAATGCCCGGCCTCCGGCATACGACTTGTCGCCGGACAGCATGATCGAACTCAAAAAGAGTGGGGTTCACGAGAATGTGATTCTCGCGATGCTGGATCGCCAACAGGGATTGAGCGCACTCGGCGACGACAAGTGGGAAAACGATCCGTTCTTCCAGGAAAACGGCGACAAGAAAAAAGCCAACCAGCCTCGCGATCAGAAGGAGACGGACATCTTTGGCTCGAGTGGCAGCAGCCAGGGCAGCACCAAGAGTACTGGCAGCGGCACGGCTGAGAGTGGCGGCGATACCCAAACGACAGGCACGGCAACCGTGCGCATCATTCGTCCACCAACGGAAGCTGGCGCGCCCATGAAGCTGGAAAAGACTCCGTCGCTTACCAACGATTCCATCATCGAATTGGTCGAAGCAGGCTTTTCCGAAGGCACCATCGTACGGCGAATTGAGCAGTCGCCCGTAGAGTTCGATCTTTCCCCAGCCAAGATTTCCGATCTGAAGAAACATCGCGTCGGCGACAAGATTATCACCGCGATGAAGGCCGCGATGGGTGACGACGCGAGCAAGAACCCGACAGGAACTTCCAATGGCACTTCCAAGCCACAGTAATCGGAATCCGCTTTTCAAGCTCTGCATCGTTGGTCTGTTCCTGACCGCAGTCATCTACGTTCTTGCGATTGCGCCAACCAGTCTCGGGCAGAAACGAAAGCCGAAAGCCCCGGCGAAGTCTTCGCCAACACCTGATTCCAGCCTCCAGCGCGTAGGGCAACCGCCGCCCGCGCCTATCCTCGAAAAACGAACTGAAGAGGAAGTCGGACCTTCGGAAGTAATCTCGGTCGAAACGACAGAAGTCATGCTGCCGGTAACCGTTCGCGATGCGAAGGGCCGGCTGGTATCGGACCTGAAGCGTGAAGACTTCCATGTCTTCGAAGACGATCATGAACAGCCGCTCAGCGAGTTGGCGCTGCGACAGGTGCCGGTGGATGTGATTCTCATGGTCGATGCGTCGTCGTCGGTTGCGGCGAACCTTGACGACTTTCGCCGAGCCGCCGAACAGTTCGCAGCGCAGCTTGATGCAAAAGACCGGATCAGCCTCATCAAGTTCGACGATCGAGTGCAATTGCTTCAGGAGTGGACGCAGAGCCGCTTTCAGTTGCACCGGGCGTTGAACCGGATCGAACCGGGAATGTTCACGCGGCTGAATGACGCGCTGGTGCTGGCAGCTCGTGAGCAGTTCGGCGCGACGCAATCCCGGCGCGCTATCATCCTTCTGACTGATGGGGTCGACAGCGGCCGCGGTGCGAGCACGGCGGATCAAGCTCTGCAAGCTGTGCTTAACGCGCAGATTTCAATTTACGTTGTGAGCAATGGCGAAATCTCGCGCGCGGAAAAACAGTCTCAACTAAATGCCCTTCTCAATTCTGATTCAGTGACTTTCAATCAGATTCGTATCGACGATCTGCGCGAGGGATTGCGCGCTTTAGACGATGCCGAAGTGAAACTCACGCAGTTGGCCGACTCCACCGGCGGACGAATCTATAAACCGATGAGCTTCAGCCGTCTCGACGATGCGTATCGCGAAGTTGCGGAAGAGCTGCGCCGCCAGTACGCGATCTACTACACACCTGCAAACAAAATGCGTGACGGAAGTTTCCGGCGCGTGCATGTGCAGACCAGGGACCCGCAACTTCGGACATTTACTCGCATCGGCTATTACGCGCCGCGCGGCTAGCTCCCACGTCGTCCGTCATTACCTGCCACACACACTTTTTGTGGAACTGAAAATGCACTAGCGCATAGTGCGAATGGCAAACCGTAAGCGAAACCGGCCATGGTGGCTGGAGGACGACGGCGGGTTCTGTCCGGCATGCAGTCAGGCGTACGCATATCAGACGGAGTATCGCTGCTTGGCGTGCGACGGTCCCGTCTGCGGGATATGCGTTGAGACCACGATCGAAGCGGAGTTCATCTGCGTTGACTGTGAATCAGTCAGCGAATTGGCAGAAGCGATGGGAGCATAAGTGGCTGCGCGAGCAATCTGGAAAGGCGAATTAAAGCTCGATTCGACGAAGCTGCCGGTAAAATTGTATTCGGCGGTGCAGGATCGCACGGTGCGCTTCAACATTCTGGACGTGAAGTCGAAACATCGCGTTAAGCAGCACATGGTGAGTGCTGAATCCGGCGAAGAAGTTCCTAACGAAGAAATTCAAAAAGGCTTCGAAGTTGAGCCGGGAACTTTCGTGATTTTGGATGAGAAGGACTTGGCTAGTCTGGAACCTGAAGCTTCGCGCGAGATCAAAGTCGAACAGTTCATCCCGCCGAAGGAAATTCCGCCAGAGTATTATGATCGGCCTTACTATCTCGGCCCGGATGGTGATTCGGCAAACTATTTTGCGTTCGCTGCAGCGCTCAAAAATCAGGAGAAGGAAGCGGTCGTGCGTTGGGTGATGCGCAAGCAGCTTTACGTTGGCGCGATTCGGGCTGATGACGATTACCTGGTTATGTACACGCTACGCAATGCCGAAGAGGTTCTGTCCGCGAAGGACTTACCGCGACCGGCTGGGCGCGCGCCGGATAAAAAAGAACTGAGCATGGCGAAGCAGCTGATCGAATTGCTGAAGGGCGAGTTCGATCCGAAAGACTACAAGGATGAATACCGCGAACGTGTCATGGAGTTCGTTGAGAAGAAAGCCAAGGGACATAAGCCTAAGCTTCACCTGGTGAAGAGCAAGAAGAAGACGACATCGCTCGACAGTGTTCTGTCGAAGAGCATCGCAGCGCTGAAGAAGCAGAAGAAAGCCGCATGAGTGGGGCAGTGAGCCATGAGCCATGAGCAGGAGCCGATGGGCTGAGCGTTACTGATGGCACGCAAGAAAGCGACAACAAAACGACGTCGAAGCACGGCTGACGACAACGGCAGCGCGGGTTCGGCACGGCCGTTCTGGTCAGGCACGCTCACGTTTGGACTGGTGAGCGTTCCAGTCGATCTCTATCCCGGTACGCGCACGAATCGCGCGCCGCTACGCATGCTGGGGCCGAAAGGCGAACCACTTTCGCGCCGGTATTTTTCGCAGAAAACCAACGACGACCTTGAAGACGACGAAATGATTCGTGGCTACGAAGTCGACAAAGATAAATATGTCGTAGTCACTGATGAAGAGTTGGAACGTCTGGCGCCGGAAAGCAGCCGCGACATCGACTTGCGACGGTTTGTCGATCTGCAAACTATTCCACCGTTATACTTCGATCGCTCGTATTTTCTCGCGCCGTCCGCAGGTTCAGAAAAGGCCTACAAATTACTTTCCGAGACCATGGAGAAGGAAGACCTGGCAGGTGTCGCCACCTTTGTGATGCGCGGCAAAGAATATCTCGTCGCGATCTTTCCCGAGAATGGAATTCTGCGCGCTGAGACGATGCGCTTTGCTGACGAGATTCGCTCTCCGAAGCAAGTTGATTTACCTGAAAAGACTAAAGTGACGGCCGCGACCGTAAAGAAATTTGAAAAACTGATCGCTAAACATTCTGACAAGCGTCTTTCTTTGAAAGAATTGAAAGACGAAAAGACCGAGCAACTAATGAAACTGGTAGAGAAGAAGAAAAAGCAGCACAAGGACGTCGTTGAAGTTGAAGAAACTGATAGAGACGAAGGCAAAGTCGTCGACCTGATGGAAGTCCTCAAGAAGAGTCTCGCCGGCAAGCGTAAGGCTGCTTAGACTACATCTCACGAAACTTTCACAACTCCGTTGGTTGAACAGCTTAGCAAACTTTTGTATTGACGGAAGTTAGCCAGGCGAATATAGTGCTCCGCCTCGAAACTCCGCCTTCTGCGCGCACGGCTCGTCCCTGCACCTTTCGCCCCACGGAAGGCATCCACAAACTAACCACGTTTCACGGAAGGAAGAAACCATGGCAAATAGGCAAGCTCAAATCTTCTTGGACAAAAAAGGCAGTGAACGAGCTGTTCGTGTGTCCCACCCCGGTAGGCTGACCCCAGACGAGATCCGTCGCATCGACGACGTGCTCGTCAATAAGGTAATCAAAGGCCTGACCGGCTGCGCCTGTCTCTCGGGCACGATTGACGTTATCTGGGAGAAGAATTTCGATAACGTGCTCGAGGTCAACCTCGGCGGTTAATTCGCTAACATGAACAGCAGTGCACCCATCGTGGGGTTGCTTTACAACCCTGCCGTACCACGTGTGCTCGACGCACTGGGTTCGCGAGTGGATTTTGTCGAAGTCATACCGGATCGCCTCTGGTATGACTTCGGCGTCACCGCGTCTCATCGTTTTAGTCATGCGTCGGCGGCGATTGCTGAGCTGCGCGACTATGCCAGCAGCCGGCGGGTGATCGGACACGGAATTGGTCTGTCACTACCGAGCGCGATGCCATTGGACGAGCGACTGCTCGATGAGGTGGTGGCGAGTCACCAGGTATTGAATTTCGAGTGGTACAGCGAACATCTAAGCATGTTTCTGGTGCCAGGGCGGAGCGTTCCGAATGCGCAAGCCGGAATGGGTTTGCCGGTCGTGCTCGACGACGAGATGCTTGAACTGGTCAGCCGCAAAGTGCGGCAGCTTCAAGACGCGTTAGGGACGGAAATTCTGCTGGAGAACAGTACGATCTTTTCTGCGATTCCGGAGCCCGATATGACCGAGCCGGCGTTCTTCAATCGTTTATACGAAAGCACCGGCTGCGGCATGTTGCTCGATCTTCACAATCTCTATGCGAACACGATCAACCTGGGCATGTCAGCCGACGAATATCTTTCAGAAATTAATCCGCAGATAGTCAAAGAGATTCATTTGGCGGGTGGCGACTGGCTGAAAGGGCATTACACCGATTCGCATTCGCGCGCGACGCCTTCGCCCGTTTGGGAGTGGGCGTACGAATGGGCGCCACGTTTTCCGAATCTCGCGGCGATCACTTTCGAATATCACGAGTCGTACCACAAACGCATTGGCCTATCAGGTGTGGCTGAAGAGATTGAGAAGATGCACGAGCTTGCAAGCGACATTCAATCGCAAAGACAACGACAAGTTGCGTGATGTTGGTTCACTTTCAAAAAGCATTGGCTGATTTGACTGCGTCGCCGGCACTCTGTCGCGAAGTACGACAAAAGCCGGAAACGCTGCGCGAGCTTTATGACTTAAGTGAAAAGGAATGGCGCCGGCTGGTTGCCATAACCGCCAGCAAAGGCATGGAAGCGAATTGCATGTTGTATCGCGCGAATAGACTGGCGCCGGTCGCACTAAATTTGCCTGAGACGTGCGATGCGATACGGGACGATCTCAATCGTTTGATTTCGGCTTATTGGGAGTCGGAGCCGATTACGGATGTGCACTTCCTCGTGGAAGCGGACCGTTTCTGTTGCTTCCTTGAACGCCAGACCGATTTATCACCACAGGCAAGAGAAGCACTGGTGCGTGAGCATGCCGTAGTTGCTGCGAAGCTGACTGCCACCAGGCAGAATGCCCAGGAAAGCGCGCCGACCGAAGATCTCAGAAGCGAATTTGACGCTTCACTCCTGCTGCAGAATTAAACCCGAATGCGGCGCAGATATTTCGGATTGCCGTGGCGCATTTAGCGCCGTCTTTCTTCGTAAAGCAAGAAACTGGAGCCCGGCGTTCGTAAGAGCGTAAGCGCTCATCGCTGACGCCAGGCCGATTACTCCATACATCAGGAATCCCAACACTTTTAGCGGAAGATAAATCGTATAGAGGATCGCCGAAATCTTGGTCGGCGTCTTGGTGTCTCCCGTAGCATAGAATGCTCCGGTCGCGACCTGCGTCAGCACCCCGCCGACAAATCCACCGCTCATCGCTACCATCACCAGCCACAGCCTGTTCACGTTTTGTGGAGTGATACCGCCATGTCCCACGATAATTCCTAGAAAGTGTCGTCCGGCGAGGACTACCGCACAGCCGATCCCGGAAACGAATAAGACGGCGAGGGCTCGGTGCCGGTAAACGCGATGAAACCCGATCCAGTCCGTTGCGCGCGCGTCAGTCGCAAGGCGCGGCACCATCGGAGCCACGACTGCTTTACCCAGGAGAAGATTGGCGCTCGCGTAAACCTGCTGCGACATGTAAAGCATAGACAACGTACCGGCGCCCGTCATCGAAGTCAGAAACCGATCGACAAGCGGCTCGGTGCGCAGATAGATGTGACCCGGCAAGAGTGGCTTCAGACGCTTCCAGGCGGTTGCCGTAGCATTCGATCTCCAAATCACTTTGAATCCACCACCGAGAATCGGCAGGAGAAAGACAAGTTTCAGACTGTTGTAGAAAACTGTATTCCACGCCGCCGCGGCAATCCCGAAGCGTTTGAGAGTGAGCACCAGAAACAGCAGGCCGGCACAATTCGCGATCATACCGGTCGCTTCGACCCAGACGAACCGCTGCCGCACATGATGTGCCGCCCACACGCAAACGATTACCGCGTTCAGAACCATGCTGACCAACTGGATTCTCGTTAAGGTAATCGTGAGTGCCTTACCGGCCGGCGCAAAACCCGGCACGAGAAGCGGAACCCAAAGACTGCTGGAAAGGAATAGGACGACAGCGACCGTAAAGAAAACTGCTACGGTCAGCGAGACGAACGAACCGGCGTCATTCTGAAAATTGTCGGATGTGGCCAGCAGGGGGACGAGGACCGGCAGGAGCGTCGCAGTCAGAACGAGGAATACAAACTGTGGCAAAGCTCCGGAGGCGAAAAATGCGTCCGTCCCTGCGCTGACTCCCACGGTCAGTACTACATACCACGGCATCAACATCGCCAAAGCCGCGTTGCCAATTCCGATCACGGCAATCAGCAGACTCTGTTTGACCATGGGAAGCGCTGCCGGAGACCTCGATGATCGATCAACAGATGTTGGTTTCGAAATCACGGTTCGCCCTGCTCGGCCGGGAATTTCCATTCCGGTCTCGGTCGCTTCGCAAACCGGCGGAGAAGGGCCCCGCGGCTTTCAATCACCTCGCGATACGCTGCTTCATGTTTTCTCGCCGCGACTTCCAGAGACGGTCGTTGATTCACGTTTGCACCTGCTGACTCCGCGCGAGCTTGAGTCGCCGCCGTATCCGTGAGCGTTGAAAGAATCGCACGGGCTGCCGCTTCGGGATCATCGAGATTGACGAACAGTGCTTCTTTCTCGTTAAGCATTTCCCGATGCGCGGGAATGTCTGAGACAATCAGCGGACACTCACAGGCCATTGCCTCCAGCACAACGTTCGGGCATCCTTCACATCTGCTCAACGAAACGAACGCGTTCGCGCGCTTCATCAGTTCCCAAAGATTGTCGACGTAGCCGGTAAAGATCACTCGGTCCGCAATGCCGAGCTCGCGCGCCATTTGTTCGACCGACGCGCGGTTTGCGCCTTCGCCGCAAATGATCAGCTTGAACGAAACATCGTTTTGAATCAGCGCGAGCGCGCCGATTAGACCTTCGACGTTCTTACCGATGTCGATCCGACCAGCGTAGAGCACGACCTTATCATCAGATTTCAAGTTCAGGGTGTTATCGCGAAATTGTGCTTGCCGGATTTCGGCGATTGGAATTGCATTCGGGATCACGTAAAGGCGGTCTTGAGTGTGCGCCTTGCGCCAATAATCTTTGCCGTGCTCGGAGTTTGCAATCACACCATTCGCCAGACTTCCAAACGCAAATCGTAACCAGTATCTCCGGTAAGTCGTGTAGACGAGCGCGGCGCTGCATTCCTTCAAAACCCATGGAGCGCCGGTCAATAGCGCTGCCGTCCCGCCGAGTACGTCCATCGGGGCCAGCACAGTCTGGATAATGTCAGGTCGGATTTTTCGAATCAGCCCGATAAGTCTCCAGAGCACGTCCGCTGCGGCCAGCAGGTGACTTGTACGTGAGCCATACTTCCCATAGTCGCGAATATCGCTTTTTCCCAGGCAATGCCAGACCGCGCCAGACGCGAGAATGCGTTCGAGATTCGGCCCGCTCGCGCGCGACGCAACATGAACTTCATGTCCCAACCTAGCCAATTCAGCGGCGATGTAGGACATCTGTCTCTCTGCGCCGCCGTGCTCAAGATTAGGAATGCAGTAAAGAATCTTCATAATGAACGATGCGGTTAGTTATTCGATCTCGGCGACAGCGACTGGCTGCGAGGACAGTTTCAGAAGCAGCGTTATGCGCGACGCGCCACCGAGCTTCACGTCTTTCCACTCTGCGTAATGGCCGTCGATGCCCTCGACTCTCAAGTCCCAGCCATTGTTGTCACGGTCAGTGGCGAAATTTATGTTCATGGTGTCGCCGTCTTGTAAGTCCGTCGATCCTAAAATGTTTTCTTCCCAACCCGGCGCATCGCTGTGCGACAGGTAAACACCACGCAAGGGCGATCCGGTGAAGTTCGTAACCGCAAGTGGAGCTCTCGTATTTAACTCAGGATTGCTTTGACGACGCTGAGTGCTCGAACAGGAACAGAGCAGCGCAAGAAACGCGAGTGACATCGTGAGTTTGAGTCTGGTCATTAACATGCGTTTGCGCGCGTTCAAATACGCTCTTCGAGAGGTGTAGCTGCCGGAGCCCTAACTCGCAGGCCGCGAGCTGCCCAGCTCAGACAGTAGGGTGCGAGGGCCTCTGCACCCTTCGCGCTGAGCACGATCAGCAATATCCAAAACGTGTATCGGAATCTATAAAGCGCCCCAACATTCGTAATGATCAAGGCCAACGCAGTTACACCCAAAACGGTAACGAAAGCTAAAAGCCAGTGTGAAAGCTGCCGCTTGTTGCGGACCAACGCGACGATTGCCATCAACTGACAAAGATAAATGAAAAGTGTTTCGCCGCCTGAAAGAAGCTTACCTGCACTCCCAATGCGATGCCCGGCAGACAACCACGTGTTGGGAAACGGGGCCCACAACCCGAGGGCGAGGGCGCGGGGCAGGTAGGAGATGAGACTCGACCAATCTCTAATTTCCGCGTCACGATCAATCGTGGAACCGGCTTCGGGATACGCCGCGGAAAACCTGGAGCGCATAGTGCCGATGCGAAATGCAAACTCGTCCGCGCGCCCAAATAGTCGACTCGTCCGCGGGCTACTCAAGTTCGGTCCGTGAGATCGATAGACGACCGCGGTGGCAACGGCGGTCCCGGCTGACGGGCTCGCTTTCAGCTGACCTACTTGGTTTGCCGGAATAATTTTGGACCGCGCGATACTTTGAGGCGACGAAAATCCGATAACCATTATTGCGATGAGCAAAGCCGGTAGCGCACAGGTCATGTTCCATATCAGCAGCCGCCGCTCGATTATTTGCCGCAGCGCGAGCAGGAGAAACCCACAGCCGACGATCGCAACGATCAAAATGCCGACGTTAAATCGCACGCGCAACAACACAAGAGTTGTGATTGCCGTCATGACGCCGATTGCGGTGGCCGCTCGTCGATTGAAGGTTCGCGTCAGCCACAAGGTTACAAATAGAAAGACGGCCAACGCTGCCGCGATGAACAGCGGATCTTTCAACAGTTGCAGGTTGTGCAGCACAAACGTAGGTAAGAGCGCCACGATGGTTGCCGCCAGCAGTCCGGTACGTTCGCTACCTAACTCGCGGCCAAGCTGAAACACGAGTGTCAGGATCAGCAGGTAGCAGATCAAGTTGAAGGGCTCCGCGCTCAAGGTGCTGTATCCAAATAGCGGCGACAGCACCGAGAAGGGAATTGAAATTAGCTTAACGTGCACCGGCTCCGGCGCACTGAACCACGTCTTGAAATTACCCTGCCGTAATGCCGACGCCAGTTGCCTCGCGTCGTCCTGATATTGGTAACTATCGAAGGCAAACGAGCCGATGATTCCATCGCGGTCGACGACCGATGGAGCAAGTTGCGCGCGACCGACGATAAATAGCCCGACGGCGAGACAGAGATGAAGCAAACCCGCGATCGCCAACAAGCGGAAGATCGGCAGAGTGATAGGCAGCCGGCTGAAGAGAACCTTCGTCGCTTGGCTATCGTTTTTGGGACTCCGGAAAAATTGCATATTCAGCCGCGGTTGCTAAGACGAGAGGGCGATAGATTGTTGATAGTTGGTTTGGCGAACGGCATGCGGTCGGCCGTTGGAGAGGAGCCGCCTGTTCTGGTGCGAACGAATGAAACAAATTCGGAGATCAGAGCCTGAGCATCTGACCTCTCACACGCAGGCGGAACAATTGTCACCGCCAAATGTCGATCGGCTAATCGGACTTCGGTAAACAGAACTTCGGCGCCGCAACGTGCGGCTAATTCAATCAAAGCGGGTGCGATAATCAACCTGCCCGCAGCCGTTGAAAACTCGACCGTGCGACGTGAATCATGTTCGGCGCGGTCGGGCATCGCGCAAATCAGTTCGCCTCGTCGAAATCTGGTCCGCACTTTCACGAGTGTCGTCGCGGACGGTTGGATTGTTCGGACTGCCTTGGAAGATCCAGCCGCTCGCATCCGCTGATCCGGCGTAATAACAATCGGATCGAGGCCGTCGTCATGAAAGCGCCGCACCAACAGTTGCGTCAGCGCGGCGTGATGGCCGGTTATCAAGACTCCTCTGCGGGTTTGGTAGGCCTGCTGAAAATCTTCATAACCGTCGATGACGAATCTCGGATCAAAACCGGCCCCGTTCTTTGTCAATGCATTGAGAATGAGATGCAGCGCAATTTCGCGTGGCGTCAGATAATTTAGACGTTGCTGTTCACGATAGGCGGTGGTGCGGCGAAACAGCGGCGGACCGACCCGCGCCAACCATAACGCGAGATCAAATCGATAACGTCGCGGAATGATGCGGAAGAACAGCGCAACGCTTCCTTCTGCTGCCCGAATCAACGACGCGTTAGTATTACCCTTTTTATGAATTGCGATTAATCAACCTCGCGTAAATAAAAACTGATTACAATCGCCTCGATTGCCGACCGATTTTAGATGTTCGAGGCGTAATCCGTGGCTTTCAATTAATGATATGACATGGTCAGGCTTTGCCACTTCAAATGGATACCCGCCGAGCCAGTCGAGTGCGTCGTGCCACATCGACATGCCTCGGCCTTGCGACGGCCGGCGCACGAATGCCCGCACAGCGTATCGAGGGCCCAGCATCAACGGCACGAACGCCAAAATGATTGCACCGCGATAGACCGCGCCGTGGTTGTACATTCGTTTTGTGAATGTCCAGTAGCGACTGCGCCATCCTTGATCGTTATAAATGCTCAAGAACAGTTTACCATTCGCTGCAACGCTGATGACGACATTCTGAAGCGCTCGATCCAAGTCACCTGTGTGATGAAGCACGCCCCAACAGTAAACAATGTCGAAACGGCCGAGGGCCCGCAAATATTCCAGATCCAGAACCGAACCGGTTTCGATCGTCCAGCCATTATCGCCGGGACGGTAGCGTGCCTTCAGCTCCAGCGCACAATTCACTGATTGAGGATCATTGTCCATCGAGCACACCTTCGCGCCGAGCTTTCGCGCCGCAAGCGAGAACAATCCGCTGCCACTGCCGACATCAAGAAAAGTCATGCCCGCCAGCGATTCCAAACGTACTGCGCGCTGAAGCGAAAGGACGGCTTCGCCGATCTGTTCATCGGTCAACGTGGCGATAAATCGGCGCCAGTTCGCACCAAACGGAAAGCGGGGCTCCGCTGAAACTTCCGTTGCCGGCGCTAAGTTCATATAGTTGGGTATTCCCGGACGTTGTAGCCTAACAGTGATTTCACGTCGTCTGTCAATCTGCCTAATCAATCCGCGCAGCCGGCCTTCGTACTGGACCGCAGATTTTGCCATGCCTTTTTACGGCATGGGCCGCAGATTGAAATACTCGATGGCCAACGGCGCGCTCGTCTCTGTCGCAGCGCTCGTGCCGCGCGAGCATGAAGTCGTGATCGTGGACGAGAATGTTGAAGAGATAAAGTTCGAAAAGCTTCGCAGGTTCGATGTGATTGGCGTGACCGGCATGGTTGTGCAAGCAGATCGCATGTTTGAAATTCTAGAGATGCTTCGCGACCTACCCGCAACTATTGTCGTTGGCGGGCCGCTCGTCACAGTCAAGGAAGAGGCGTTCACGGATCTTTGTGATGTCAGATTTATTGGCGAAGCGGAAGAAACCTGGCCAGACTTTTTGAAAAGTATTGCGACTGGTCAGCCGACAGCCAAAAGATATGCTCAGGCAGAGAAGACCGACATGACGAAGGTCCCCGTGCCTCGGTTTGATTTGCTAAAGCGAGGTCGTTACGGCACGGCGCCTGTGCAGTTCTCGCGCGGATGTCCGTTTCTATGCGAGTTCTGCGACATCATCACCATTTTCGGTCGACGGCCGCGCGTGAAGACAGCCGAACAGGTGTTGGCGGAACTTGACGCAGTGCTGGCGCGCGGCTTTCGTGGATGCTTTCTGGTTGACGACAATTTCATCGGCAACAAACTGGAAGCTAAAAGACTGCTGCCACGGATTATTGAGTGGCAAGCAGCGCACGGCTTTCCCCTTGAGTTCGTGACCGAAGCCAGTATCAATCTCGCCAACGATCAAGAGCTAATCGATTTGATGGTGGAGGCGAATTTTCAGAGCGTCTTCATCGGAATCGAAACGCCGCGGGAAGAATCGTTGACGGAGACGCGCAAACATCAAAACGTGCACGGCGATTCACTCCTGGCAAAACTCGAGCGGATTCGCGCCCGCGGTTTGGGAATGAGTGCCGGCTTCATCGTCGGCTTTGATCATGACGATGAACGAATCTTTGATGAGCAGTTTGAATTCATTCAAGCCAGCGGCATCCCAAATCTTTCGATCAGTCTGTTGACTCCCTTGCCGACGACACCGCTCTACGATCGATTGCGCGCGGAAGGTCGTCTGGATTTCTCGGATCCGGACCTTATCTACCTTCCCAAACAGATGACGCGTGAACAGCTCAAGGGTGGTTTTCAGCAATTGCTGCATCGCGTCTTCGACGTTAATGCCTACTTCGATCGCGTGTTTACCGGCTTGGCAAACTCGCCGCGGAAGCGAAGGGGCGGTTGGCTTTCGAGCAGTGTCCGGCAGCTCGCAACGCGAATGTTGTTTTCGGCGGCATGGGCTGCTCGTGCTGCAAAATTAGCGCTCGTGATGGCGCGAGAGCGACAATTGCGGCGGCATGTCCGTGTTCTGCGCGAAGTCCTGCGACGCAATCGCGCGCTCGGACCGGCGGCGTCTAATTTCGCAGAAATGGTGAATCACTGGATTAGCTATTGGCACTTCGCGTGTGTGACGCGACAAATCAGCGGGACTGAATTTGGAATTGTGCCGAAGATCAAAAGCGATTCGGCAAACACGCAATCTGTGGTGCGTGGACGCGTGGCAACGGCTGCCGAGAATTCAGCGATTCAATTCCGATAGGCGCTGCTTCAAGCGCGAAATCGATGCTTCGGCATTCGTGATCAGACCGGAAATACGAGCGCGAGTAGATCTCAATGTGTCCAGTTGGCTTTGGATATTGCGCTTTTCGTTACTCAGTCTGCGCGCGACGGCTTCGCGTTCTTCTTCTGGCCGCGTGGACCCGACGCCGGCCATACTGCGCTGAATCCGGTCCGGATTCTGTTCCCGTTCAATCTCGTCCAGCCGCTTGTTGAGCGCGGTCTCCTTGGCGGCGCCGTCACTCAATTCAAACTGTAAGCTGCGGATTCGATCTTCTTCTTTAATCATCAAGTCGCGCGTGTAGTCGATTTGCTTGTACTTTTCCAGCTTGGCCAGTTCGGCGCGTAGGCGCGTAACTTCTGCAGTCAACTGCGCGACTTTCTTTTGCAATTGTGCGATCTGTTCTTGCGGAGTCAGTTCCGGCGTCGGCTGCGTCTGTGACTGGGCCGGCGGCTCTTTCTTCGCGGCTTCCTGGCCGCGGATCGTTGCTGCCGCGCTGACGATAAGAGCAATCGCTCCCAGACTGACCAACTTAGTTAGGCCATTAACAAGATGGCCTGGCTTCCGAGATGTTGCTGACATAGGAGCGCTCCTTCCACCGGTGAGCAAGTTCGGGCTTCTGCGGCTAACACGCGGCGAGCCTTAATTACGTTCCGGGAATGATTGCACTAAGCGCGGGAACTGCCAAGATTTTGAGGGCAGATGAAGCTGGAAGAGGTTTTGGAGGCGGCGATCGGAATCGAACCGATGAATAAAGGTTTTGCAGACCTCTGCCTTACCACTTGGCTACGCCGCCATACAAAGATAAAGGCGGAAGGATGAAGAGTTCCCAGTTTCAGTTTGCAGTCTTCGGTCATAACCGCGAATTAGCGGCCACAACACTGAAAACCGAAAACTGAAAACCGATTCTTCATCCGTCCGCCTTCGAATCTTTCGAATTTGGAGCGGGAGACGAGATTTGAACTCGCGACCCTCGCCTTGGCAAGGCGATGCTCTACCACTGAGCTACTCCCGCATTATCAACGAGTTTCGATTCTAATGATTGAGAAGTTGTTGTCAAGGAGTGCTCTGTATTCCTTTGCGAGACTTTGCGTCTTCGCGCCTTTGCGTGAGGTCGTTGTATTCCTTTCACGCTAAGGCGCGAAGTCGCAAAGAAACGCCAAGTAGAAATTACTGCGGCAACGGCGTCTTCAGCACTCCCGTGATGTATTCATTCAGCCCCGCGTCGGAATTCTCATGACGGAACTTCCAGAAATTCGTGAGCTGCGTCATCCATTGCGCCTTCGCCGTTTGATTCTGCGGATTCGTTCCGGCCAGCGCCACCGCGCGCGCGTAGGCGTCGATCATCTTGTCGACAACTTTGTTGATGTTATCGATCGCCGCCTTGCTTTCAGGTGACTCAGGCTGGTTCGCGAATCGTTTGCTGTAGTCTTCCGACAGTCGCTTGTAAGGTCCCGTTTGATATGCGGCCGCGATGTAATAATAAGTTGACGGCGCGTTACGGCGATCGGGATCCACCTGCGCCGCGGTGATGAAAGACTGAATCGCGACCTCCGGATTGGTCTTCAGGGCGTAGAACCCGAGCGCGTAGTGCAGCGAACCCAGGACATCGTCTTTGCCTTTGAAGGGCGCCCACGTGTCCGGCGTTTTACCGGCGCCGATTAACTGAATTGCCTTCGCCGCATACCTTGCCGCGTCAGCATTGAAAGCCTCGGTGTGCGCTTCCGTGCTGGCGGCGATTCCGCCATACCCCAACGCAATCAGCACGCGCAGATTGTCCGGAGAATCGGTGAGCACCTGTTTTGCAAGACCGTACGACTTCGCGTAGTCCTTCGTGGTGAAACTGCCGAGCAGCTGCTGTTCACGATCCGCCTTCTCTGCTGTCAGGCGGCGATTCCGCTCGTCTTCTTCGTACGCCGCAATCCACGCTTTCAGATACCGCGTGTACTGGTCATCTTCCTTGCCATAGCGCTGCATGTAATCGCGCGCGGCCTGGTAAGCGGCGACCGGATTCGGGACGCGATTTTCTGTGAACTTCTTGTAGGTATTGACCTTGACCTCGTCGTCGGTGACGTAAGGCTGTTGAGCGCGCGTCATCTGCGGCGCAAACAAGAGCACGGCGGCGAATAAGCCTGCGAGAATTAGCTTTAGTTTCATGCTTTTGCAGAACCCCTCAAATCTAAAATAGCAGAGTTAGATGCCGGAAATTGGCACCGCGTCTAACTGAAGATTGATTCTAGCAGAGGAGAGAAATCAGCCGCGAGTGCCCTCGGCTGGCCCAGGGCTGGAGGATTTAAACAGCCGTGACAGCAACCGGCTCCGCCACAGGCAAATCGACGATTTCCCAGGCGTTGCGGTTTCTGAGCAGCGACGACATGAGCGCGGCGTGCAGCAAGTGGCCACTTCGCTCGGCCTTCACCCGGCCCTGCAGAGTCATGCCGAGCAAAGCAAAGTCGCCGATGATATCCAAAATCTTGTGACGTACGAACTCGTCCGCGAAACGCAGACCCGTCTCGTTTAGCATCCCGTTTCGAGTCAGGACAATCGCATTATCGAGTGACCCGCCGCGAATTAGATTTGCCCGCCGCAGCGCTTCGACTTCTTCGATGAAACCGAAGGTGCGCGCCGAAGCGATGTCCCGTCCGAACGAGCCATTTTCCAACACTACGCGCCGGTGCTGCACGCCGATGAGCGGATGCGAAAAATCGATCAGGCAATCGATTTCGTAGGCGTCCGCGGGTTCCAAACTGATCCGGCGATTGCCCGTTTCCACGCTTACCTTTTCGCGGACCATCAACGCGCGCCGGGCCGTCGACTGGTCCACGACACCGGCATTCTCGATCATTTCGGCGAACGTCTCAGCCGAACCGTCCATGATCGGAATCTCGAGATTATCGACTTCGATGTAGGCATTGTCGACGTTGCATCCGCGCAGCGCCGACAATAAATGTTCGACCGTAGATAGCATCACGCCGGTGCGCATCAGCGTCGTCGCGTAGCTGCAGTGCGCGACGGACTCCACGGTGGCGGGAATTTCAAATCCACCCAGGTCCGTGCGCCGGAAAACGTAACCCGTGTCAGGCGGCGCCGGAGACAAACTAAGAGTCACCGGAACCGCTGTGTGAAGTCCTATGCCTTTCGTGGAAATCGACGAGGCGAGAGTTGTTTGCTTCATTCGAATCGCGTGTCGATGAATAGTAACTGATTTCGACGAGCATTTTTCATAGAGCAACGTGCATGCCTGAACTTTCCCGACAAAAATCGGCGGCAGCCTGTCAAAGGTGTGGCACGCAGACCACTGTTAGTGAAGTCGGTGACGCCAACACGCAACGCTCGCTGACAACTTAGCAGGAGAAGATAGCGGCCGAATCTCGGTTTCTCTGCTTACCTCAGCGAAGAACTCGGTTCGTCCTCTGCGGTTTTCATTTTCGCCAGCTTGGGGATTAACCGCAGAGGAAATGCGGGAGGCCTTTCGCAGAGTGCGCAGAGAAATTCAAATTAGGAATACTGCTCAAGAGAAACGTCGCTTGCGTTAGCAAAAGCCGAACCCTATGATCGAACTCGATCATGCCAAAAACCGAAACCCCCTCCGGCGAAAG